>JAAUYD010067458.1_pt1 | contig 69738 bp, 56 predicted proteins | sample 7278101 | NCBI WGS metagenome assembly JAAUYD01 (sample SAMN14350128, study PRJNA611818) | marine sediment metagenome | isolation source: surface marine sediment (0.6m) | place: French Polynesia: Moorea | collected 2018-08
CCGGTCGGCCGAAGCCGCGGATCCTGTCGAGACCGAGATCGACGAACTGGCGATGCCCGACGGCGACGACGATCGCGTCATAGGCCCCTGCATCCGGCTCGGCGACCGGGCTGATGCCGTACTCGTGCTCGGCCTCGTCGGCGCTGACCCACGGGTCCCAGACGTCGATCCGCATGCCATAGGTCCGCAACTCGTCGATGATGTCGGTGACCCGGGTGTTGCGCAGATCGGGGCAGTTCTCCTTGAACGTCAGGCCCATGACCAGCGCGCGACCCTCGTTGACCGTCATGCCCTTCTTCAGCATCAGTTTCACGACGCTGCTGGCGACGTGCGAACCCATGCCGTCGTTGATGCGCCGACCGGCGAGGATCATCGCCGGGTGGTAGCCGATCGCCTGCGCCTTGTGAGTCAGGTAATAAGGGTCCACGCCGATGCAGTGTCCGCCGACCAGGCCGGGACGAAACGGCAGAAAATTCCATTTCGTACCGGCGGCTTTCAGCACCTCTTCGGTGTCGATCCCCAGCTTGCTGAAGATCAGCGAGAGTTCGTTGACCAGCGCGATATTGACGTCGCGCTGGGTGTTCTCGATCACTTTGGCCGCTTCCGCGACCTTGATGCTGCTGGCTTTGTGCGTGCCGGCGACGATGATGCTCGCATACAGTGCATCGACGAAATCGGCGATCGCCGGTGTCGAGCCGGCCGTGACCTTTTTGATGGTCGTCACCCGGTGCTCCTTGTCGCCGGGATTGATCCGCTCCGGGCTGTATCCGGCGAAGAAGTCCTGGTTGAACGCCAGACCGGAAACCTGCTCGATCACGGGGATACAATCATCTTCCGTCGCGCCGGGGTAAACGGTCGATTCGTATATCACGACGTCGCCCTTGGCGATCACCTGGCCGACAGCGCGGCTGGCCGAGATCAGCGGGCCGAGGTCCGGATTCTTGTACTCGTCGATCGGCGTCGGCACCGTGACGATGTAGACATTGCAGTCCGCGATATCGTCGAGCTGGTCGCTGAAGGTCATCGCGACCTCGGCCAACTCGGCGGGGTCGACCTCTAAAGAACTGTCCTTGCCCTGCCGCAATTCAGTAATACGGGGCGTGCTGATATCGAAGCCGACAACCGGGAATTTCCTCGCGAACTCCACGGCGAGAGGCAGACCGACGTAACCGAGCCCGATGACCGCGATTTTTGCGTTTTCGACTTCCATTCTGGGGAAAACCTTCTTGTTTGCTGCAGGCGCCGACGTTTTCGCCGAGGCGCGGATGATAACCCGCCGCGGTGACCTAGGCGAGGCGATTGAAATGGTACAGTGATTGGGATATGAAAACGCCGTTTACCCGCTTGAACAGCCTCAGCATGTCTGCAAACCTCGCCGCGCCCGTGTGCTGTCTGGAGCGTTCCCGCCCATGATGATTCGGCTTTTCGGCCACTACGTCTCCAAACTTTACCTGCTGTTGGGCGTGGTCGAGTTCCTGGTCGTGTTCTATTCGATGTTGGCCGGGTTCTACATTCGCTTCTCGGCGAAGGACCTGCGCTTGATCGATGCACCCGAATCCCTGTCCTACACGGCACTCGCGTACGCCACGTCGATGACGATATCGATGATCTCGGTTGGCCTGTATCAGCGTGGCCTGCCGTTCAGTGCGGGGCTGCTGGTCCGCATCGGGCTGAGCTTCCTGATCGTCAGCGTCGCGATGAGCGCGGTGTTCTATACCTTCCCCGACCTCGTCGTCGGTCGCGGGGTCATGGCCTATACGATGCTGTTCACGTTCGTCGGCGTACTCGGGCTGCGCAGCCTGTTCTTCCGCGTCACCCACAGCGAGCTGCAATCGACGCGCGTACTCGTCCTCGGGACCGGGCGGCAGGCGCAGATGATCGCCGACCTCGAACCCGAACAACCGATCCATGTGGTCGGCTACGTGCCGGTCAACGAAGAGGAGACCAGCATCCCGCGCGAGCGCTGGCTGGCGCACGACCGCCGCCTGATGGATATCGTGCTGGCGCACGAGGTCGACGAAATCGTCGTAGCGCCGGACGATCGCCGCCTGCGCCTGCCGGTCGACGAGATCCTCGACTGCAAGATGTCGGGCACGATGGTTCTGGATCTGCTTAGCTTCTTCGAGAAGGAGACCTCGCGGATCAAGCTGAACGTTCTGCATCCGAGCTGGATATTCTTCTCCGACGGCTTTCGTCTGAGCGGCGTCGCCAATGCGTCGAAGCGTGTGCTCGATCTCGCGGCCGGTCTCGTGATCTTTCTGCTGTCGTGGCCGCTGATGCTGATCGTTGCGGTGGCGATTCTGATCGAGAGCCGCGGCCGCGGGCCGATCCTGTTCCACCAGTCGCGCGTCGGTCTCAACGGCAGGGTTTTCCGCGTGCACAAGTTCCGCAGTATGCACACCGACGCCGAGGCCGACGGCGTCGCCCGCTGGGCGACCAAGAACGACAGTCGCATCACGCGCGTCGGTGGTGTGATCCGCAAGACGCGTCTCGATGAACTGCCGCAGGTGTTCAATGTGCTGCTTGGCGAGATGAGCCTGGTCGGGCCACGTCCCGAACGCCCCGAGTTCGTCGAGCAGCTGGAGAAGGAGATCCCGTTCTACGCCGAAAGGCACCGCGTCAAGCCCGGGCTGACCGGGTGGGCCCAGCTCAGCTACCCGTACGGCGCCGATATCGAGGATGCGCGCAACAAGCTCGAGTTCGACCTGTACTACGTCAAGAACGCCAGCGCCTTCCTCGACCTGATCATTCTGCTCGAGACCGTCGAGGTCGTGCTCTGGGGCAAGGGTGCGCACTGAACGGCGCGTCCCCGGCCAGGCGGCGGAACTTGATCGATTGCCCGCGCCTGTTTAGTGTTCGAGCGCGTAAGCGGGCCTTTGGTCTGACCAGTCCCGCGCTGGGAGAGGTCGCGCGCTCGTCAACCGGGAGTTCCTGGGCCGCGCTGTCGCGTGGCCGGCAACCGCGAATGAACCACGCACTTGTCAAAACACGGCGGGGCCTGTGAGTCAGCTGGCGTTCTTCGGCTACGGCATCGCCGGCCTCGGCTTTCTCGGCCTGTTCGTGCTGCTGCTGACCGGCTGGCGGGCCCGTTTCCAGGGCTCGCAGCTGATGTGGGCGGTCGGTGGCACGGCGGTGTGGAGCATCGCCGCGGCATTCCAGGCCGGTTACGGCACGCCAGGGCTCGACCTGGTGCTGGCTTTCGAGGTCGTCCGCAACCTGTTGTGGATCTTCTTCTTCCTCCACCTGCTGAAACCGTTCGCCGCCGGTAACGCGCTGTATACCAAGCTGCTCGGCTACGTAAGGCTGGGTTGCCTGGTGCTTGGGCTGCTGATGCTGGCGATGCTGGCCAGCATGCCGGACTTCCTCGCCGGGCTGCGGTCGCCCGAGATGCAGCGCGAGTTCTCGCTGGTTGGTCAGCTGTTGTACGCGGTGCTCGGCATGGCGCTGGTCGAGCAGCTGTTTCGCAACACCCCGGTCGAGCAGCGCTGGGGCATCAAGTACCTGTGTTTCGGCCTCGGTGCGTTGTTCGTCTTCGACTTCTATCTCTATGCCGACGCGCTGCTGTTCCACCGCATCGATCCGGCAATATGGTCGGCGCGCGGCTTCGTGATGATCATGGCGATCCCGCTGGTCGGCATTACCGCGGCGCGCAACCCGGACTGGAGCCTGATGGTCTTCATGTCGCGGCGCATGGTGCTGCATTCGACGACGCTGCTCAGTGCCGGGCTCTACATGCTGTTGATGGCACTCGCCGGCTACTACATCCGGCTGTACGGTGGCGAGTGGGGCGGGGTGCTGCAGATCGCGTTCCTGTTCGGCGCGATCATCGTGCTCGTCGCGCTGCTGTTCTCCGGCCAGTTCCGCGCCCGCACCAAGGTCTTTCTCAACAAACACTTCTTCAGCTACCGCTACGACTATCGCGAGGAGTGGCTGCGCGTCATCGGACTGCTCGCCGGTGAGCGCGGCGAACTGCCGCTGCAGGAACGCGTGATCTGGGCATTGTCCGAAATCGTCGAGAGTTCCGGCGGGTTGATCTGGATCCGCGGCGAGAAAGGCAGTTTCCGCCTGCGCGCGAGGTTCAACTGCCAGCACATCGTCGAGGCGCGCATCGATGCCGAGGAGCCATTGCTGGCGTTCATGGCGTCGAAACGCTGGGTCATCGACCTCGACGAGTACCGCGCCGATCCCGAGGTCTATGATGACCTGAACATCCCCGAATGGATCATCGGCAACGCCGACAGCTGGTTGATCGTGCCGCTGATCCACGACGACCGCCTGCTCGGCATGGTCATGCTGCTGCAGCCGCGCGCGCCGCAGTCGATCAACTGGGAGAACCTCGATCTGCTCAAGACCGTCGGTCTGCAGGCGGCAAGTTACATCGCGTTCAATCAGGCCGCCGAGGCGCTGGCCGAGGCGCGCCAGTTCGAGGGCTTCAACCGCCTATCGGCGTTCGTGATCCACGACCTCAAGAACCTGATCGCCCAGCTGTCGCTGGTCGCCAAGAACGCGGGGCGCCACCGACATAATCCGGAGTTCATCGACGATGCCGTCAGCACGATCGAAAACGCCGTGCACAAGATGAACCGCCTGATGGCACAGCTGAAGAGCGCCGACATCACCGGCGAGAGCCGACGCATCAACCTGGTAGACGAGCTGCGCGACGTCGTCGACGCCAAGCAGGGCGGCAGCCCGTCACCGACGCTGCAGACCGATGTCGAGACCGCGATGGTCGTCGCCGAACCGGATCGCCTGTCGTCGGTGCTCGGACACGTGGTACAGAATGCACAGGATGCCACGCCGCCGGACGGCGACGTGCACCTGCGGCTGCGCCTGGCCGGCGACCAAGCTATAGTGGAGGTCCGCGACACCGGCAGCGGCATGGACGCCGACTTCATCAAGACCAGACTCTTCCGGCCCTTCGACTCGACCAAGGGCCTGACCGGCATGGGCATCGGCGCCTACGAATGCCGCGAGGTGATATCGGCGCTCGGCGGGCAGGTCGTGGTCGAGAGCAAGCCGGGGGCGGGGACGACATTTAGAATCTTGCTGCCGCTTGCCGACAACGCTCGGCAGGTGCCGCCACTGGCGCAGGCAGCCGCTGAAGGACCTATACAACCGTGACTGAAAGCAAAGACAAGCTCCTCGTCGTCGAAGACGACCCGGGCCTGCAGAGCCAGCTCAAATGGAGCTTCGAAGATTTCGACGTGGCGGTCGCCGAAGACCGCGGCGGGGCGCTGGCAAACCTGCGGCGTCTTGAGCCGCCGGTCGTCACGCTCGACCTGGGCCTGCCGCCGGACCCCGGCGGGGTCAGCGAGGGATTCGGGTTGCTCGAGGAGATCCTCGCGTTGGCGCCGGATACCAAGGTCATCGTCGTTACCGGACACAACGACCGCACTAATGCGATGCGTGCGATCGCGATGGGCGCCTACGATTTCTACGAGAAGCCGATCGACCCGGAGCTGCTCGGCATCACGATCCAGCGGGCCGCCAGGCTGTATCACATCGAGCAGGAGAACCGCCGGCTGCAGACCGGCCCCGGCGGCTCGTTGCTCGAGGGCCTGATCGCGTCCAGTCCCGAGATGATGAAGGTGTGCCGGACGGTCGAGAAACTGGCGCCGACCGACGTCTCGACACTGATCCTTGGCGAGAGTGGCACCGGCAAGGAGGTCCTGGTCAAAGCGCTGCACGGCCTCAGCGACCGTCACGACAAGCGCCTGGTTGCGATCAACTGTGCGGCGATTCCCGAGGCCCTGCTCGAGAGCGAGCTGTTCGGCTACGAGAAGGGCGCGTTCACCGGTGCGGCAAAGACCACGCAGGGCAAGATCGAAGTGGCCAATGGCGGGATCCTGTTCCTCGACGAGGTCGGCGATCTGCCTCAGCCGCTGCAGGCCAAGCTGCTGCGCTTTCTACAGGAGCGGGTCATCGAACGGATCGGTGGGCGCACCGAGATCCCGGTCGACGTGCGCGTGATCTGCGCGACCCATCGCGACCTGCCGGAACTGATCCAGGCCGGGGACTTCCGCGAAGACCTGTATTACCGCATCAACGAGGCGACGATTCGCGTACCGCCGTTGCGCGAACGCCAGGGCGACGGCCTGCTGCTGGCACGCGCGTTCCTGGAGAAGTTCGCTGCGCAGTTCAAGCGCCCGGTTCGCGGCTTCACACCGCAGGCGATCGAGGCGATCGATGCCTACGCGTGGCCGGGCAACGTCCGCGAACTCGAGAACCGGGTGAAACGGGCCGTGATCATGGCCGATGGATCGCAGGTGTCGCTCGAAGACCTGGAGCTGCCTTCGCAGGACAGCGACGAGCGGCAGGAACCGTTCAACCTGCGCGAGGTCCGTGAAAAAGCCGAATCCCAGGCGATCCTGCGCGCCCTGGCGCGGACCGACGGCAATGTGTCGAAGACCGCCGAGCTGCTGGGGGTGACCCGTCCTACGCTGTACAATTTGATGAAGAAGTACGGGGTCGGCGATTAGCCGGGCCAGCAGCCCTACCGCGTGACGCCGGCCGGGGCCGGCTCGGATGCGTCATCGGGCCCCGCCAGAGCGGCGTGGGAATCACAGTTCTGACAGGAGGAATCCGGATGCAGCGCAATACCCGGACTGATTGGTTGGCAGGCGCCGTCGGTGCCGCCCTGTTCGCGTTGTCGGTGCCGCTGGCGCTGGCGGCGCCGGCCGACGACTACGTCGCCGAGGCCCAGAAGCGCATGAACAAGGGCGAGGTCAAGGCAGCGATCATCGAGCTCAAGAACGCGCTGCAGACCGATCCCGGCCATGTCGCTGCGCGGCTGATGCTCGGCACCCTGTACGTCGGCAGCTCCGACGGTGCGGCCGCCGCCAAGGAGTTTCGCCGCGCCCGTGATCTCGGTGCGCCCAGCAAGGACTGGAAACCGGGTTACGCGCACGCGCTGACATTGCAGGGCGAGTTCGCCAGGCTGCTCGACGAGGTTCAGGTCGACGACGATCTGGAGGCCACCGCGCGCACCGAGCTGCTGGCCCTGCGCGGCAGCGCGCATCTCGCGATGGGCCAGATGGATGCCGCGATCGAGGCCTACGATGCCGCGCTGGCGCTCGACGCCGGCAACCCGATGGCGAACCTGGGCAAGGCGCAGATCCTGCTCGTCGATCGCCGCGAGGAGGAGGCGTTGACGCAGCTCAACCAGGTCCTGCTCGAGCATCCGGGTCACGTCGAGAGCCGCCTCGTGCGCGGTGATCTTATGCGCCGTCTGCAACGCCTCGACGACGCCGAGGTCGACTACGCGCGGGCCGCGAAAGAGGCGCCGAACAATCCACGTGCGCACATCGGGCTGGCGCTGGTGCACGTCGCCAAGCGCGACGTCGCCGCGGCGAAGAAGGATCTCGGCGTGCTCAACCGCATCGCCAAGGGGCTGCCCGCGGTCAACTACCTGCAGGCGCTGGTCTCGTTCCAGGAGCAGGACTACGACCGCTCGTCCGACGAGCTGCAGCTGCTGTTGCGTGCCGCGCCGGGCAACCTGCAGGCGCAGCTGTTGTACGGCATCGTCAGCTATGCACGCGACGAGTTCACGATCGCCGATGACTACCTGACCCGAGTGCTGGCGAGCACGCCGGGCAATCCGCAGGTCATCAAGCTGCTCGGGGCCGCGCGCCTCAAGCTGCGCCAGCCGGATCGCGCGCTCGACGTGCTGACCCGGGCCGTGTCCGAGCAGACACAGGATGCCCAGCTGCTGGCGCTGCTCGGTACCGCGTACATCCAGACCGGCAACAACAGCAAGGGGGCCGAGTACATCGAGCGCGCCGTCGAGATCGATCCCGAACAGGCGCTGCTGCGCACGCAACTCGCCGTCGGAAAGATCGCCAGCGGCGATACCGCGGGCGCGATCTCGCAGCTCGAATCCGCGGTCGCGCTCGGCCAGGACGTGCTGCAGGCAGACGTCCTGTTGGTGCTCAGCTACCTGAACAAACGCGAATACGACAAGGCGATCGCGGCCTCCCAGGCACTGGAACAGCGCATGAGCGACAGCCCAATCCCGCTCAACCTGACCGGCCTGGCATACCTCGCGCAACGCAAGTTCGACGAGGCGAGGTCGCGTTTCAATTCGGCCCTGGAGAAGGACCCGGAATTTGTCGTCGCGAGCATGAACCTGGCGCGTCTCGCGCTCGTCGAAAAGAAACCGGAAGACGCGAAGAAGGCCTACAACGCCGTGCTCGAGAAGCGTCCCAAGCACATCGGCGCGCTGATGGGCATGGCCGCGGTGTACACGGCGGCGGGCGACATCGATGAGGCCGAACGCTGGTTGCTGCGTGCCAACCAGGCCAATCCGCAGGCCCTGCAACCGATCCTGGTGTTGGCCGAGCGTTACCTGCGGCGCAACGACGGGCTCAAGGCGATCAACGTGCTCGCCGGGCTGGACAGCCAACTGGCCGAGCAGCCCGCGGCACTGCGCCTCAAGGGCATGGCACAGCTGCAGAGCGGTGAATTCGCCAGCGCCATCCAGACCCTCGGCAAATTGACCGAGAGTCAGCCGGAATCGATCGAGGCCTGGTTCCAGCTGGCGCGGGCGCACGCTGCCGCCGGCGATGCCGACGCGTCGCGCGCCGGCTTCGAACGCGCGATCGCGCTCGATTCCGAGAACAAGGTGCCGGTCGTCTGGGTCGGGCTCGGTGAGCTCGAGCTGCGCGAAAAACGTTACCAGGCGGCGCTCGAGGTCGGCGAGCAGGTCCGGCAGCGGTGGCCGGGAATGGCATACGGCTTCGATATCGCCGCCGCCGCATACCGCGGCCTCGGCGACACCGAGCAATCGCTGGCCCAGAGCTACGCCGCGTTGCAGATCGATCATACGGCAACGCGGGTCGACAGCTATGCGCGTGCGCTGGCCGGTGCCGGCAAGCTGGACGATGCGGTCGGCGTGCTCGAGGCCTGGCTGGACACCCACCCTGACGACGGCGGCCGCTGGTCGAAGCTGGGCCTGATTCGCCAACAGATGGGCCACGATGACGCCGCGTTGCAGGCCTACGAGAAGGCCCTGGAGACGACCGAACCGGACGCGGTCCTGGCCAACAACATGGCCTGGCTCTACCTCGATCGCAATGCCGATCGCGCGGTCGACCTGGCGACCCGGGCCTACGAGCTGGCGCCGACGCGCGCCGAGATCGTCGATACCTACGGCTGGGTACTGTTCCAGACCGGTCGCCAGTCCGAAGGACTGTCGGCATTGCAGCAGGCCCTGATCATCGCGCCGCGCAACCCGGAGATCGCGCTGCACGTCGCCGAGGCCTTGCACGAGATGCAGCGCGATGCCGAGGCCCGCCCGATGCTGCAACGCATCGTGCGCGATCATCCGAACACCGACTTCGCCAAATCGGCGGAAGCGCTGCTCGGCCGTCTGCGCGGCTGATCGGCGACCGCCGTCCGGGTCGCCGGCGCGCCCGGCTCAGTCACCGGTCGCGGCTCGCGCGGCGAGCAGCGCGCAGCCGTGTGCGGCCTCGCCGTGAAGCGCCTGCGTGACCGGTACGCCGAGCGCGCGCGCGCGGATCCGTCGCCAGGTCTCGTTGACTGCACCGCCGCCGCTGGTCAGCACGCGGCGCGGGTAAGGCGCGCCGAGTTCGGCGAGCAGCCGGTAGCCGCGCGCCTCGATCGCCGCGATCCCGTCGAGCAGACCGTGCAGGAAGCGCACCGGGTCGGCGGGCCGTGGTGTCAGGCGCGGCGCCAAATCGGGATCGTTGAACGGAAAGCGCTCACCGGTCGCCGGCAGCGGGTAGTAGTCGAGACCGCTCGCCCGCTCGGGGTCGATCCGGGCGCTCAGCGCGATCAGCTCGGCGTCGCTGAAGAACTGGCGCAGCACGGCGCCACCGCTGTTCGACGCGCCCCCGACCAGCCAGCGCTCGCCGATCCGGTGGCTGTAGACGCCGAAGCGCGCGGCCGCCACCGGATGCCCGCCGAGCACCTTCAGCACCAGCGTACTGCCGAGTGACGTCACGGCGTCGCCGCTGCGCTCGATGCCCGCGGCGAGCGCAGCGGCATTGCTGTCGGTGGTACCGCTGACGACCCGCGTTCGTGGGTCGAGTCCGAGTCTGCCGGCAGCGGTCGGGTCGATCCGGCCGAGCGTCGTACCCACCGGCACGACGTTCGGCAACAGCGTTCGCGGCACGCCGGTCGCCTCCATCCACGCCGGCCAGGCACGGGCGAGCGGATCGAAACCAAGCTTCAGGCAGTTGTTCTCGTCGCTGGTGTCGAAGCGCCCACGCAGGCGACCGCACACCCAGTCGGCCTGGTGCAGCGCGCGGGCGTCGGCGGGGGCGTCGACCGTCGCCAGCAGGTACAGCAGCTTGGCGAGCGCGGAGCCCGGGCCGCGCGCCGGGCTGTCGGTCGGCGCCAGCGCGGCGATGCGGTCGGCCGCGGCCAGCGAGCGGGTGTCGTCGTACATCAGCGCCGGCGTCAACGGGGTGCCGTCGGCCGTACACAGCAGCAGCGTCGATGACGTGCCGGCGACGGCCAGCACACGTATGCGCGCGCGGACATCGGGCGCGATGCCGTGCACGACATCGACCGTCGCCCGCCACCAGTCCTCCGGTGCCTGTTCGCTGTGCCGCGCCGCCGGCCGCGCTGCCGCGGGCAGGTCTGTCCGGGTCGCGGTGACGGGCGTACCGTCGGCGGCGATGACGGCCGCACGGCAGCCCGATGTGCCGAGGTCGATGCCGAGGTACAGGTCGGCGAGACTGTCCGGCGTCGGCACTGCCGTCAGGGCAGCGTGACCGGCGGCGGTGCCTCCCAGCCCGGCGCGCGGTGCTCGGCGACGACGTTGGTGTAGATCCCGCCGCGGACGTTGAACTCGGCGGTCAGGCGCATGAAGCGCGGCGCCGTCGCCGCGACCAGGTCGTCGAGGATCCGGTTGGTGACGGCCTCGTGAAACGCGCCTTCGTCGCGGAACGACCAGACGTAGAGTTTCAGCGCCTTCAGCTCGACGCAGCGGGCATCGGGGACGTAGTCGAGGTACAGGGTCGCGAAGTCCGGCTGACCGGTCTTCGGGCATAGGCACGTGAACTCGGGTACGCGGATATGGATCGTGTAGTCGCGCTCCGGCCTGGGGTTGTCGAAGGTCTCCAGGTCCTTGCTCGGTCGGGTGGACATGTCAGTTCCTGACGGGCGTTGCGAAATGTGCGCCGGATTATAAGTCAGGCGCGCCGGGCCGCACCTATAATTCACTTTAAGTGCGTCAGGAAATCATTTATTAGTCAGCAATATACGACATTAAGCGAATGTCGTTATGGGGGTCTTGCGCTGCCTTGTGTGGCGGTCGAGTGATCCTGTATCTTTGCCGTCCATGCGTCTGGAAAAAATCAAGCTGGCGGGCTTCAAATCCTTTGTCGACCCGACCACGGTGCTGTTCCCTTCCAACCTCGTCGGCATCGTCGGCCCGAACGGCTGCGGCAAGTCCAACGTCATCGACGCAGTGCGCTGGGTCATGGGCGAGAGTTCCGCGAAGAACCTGCGCGGCGAGTCGATGGCCGACGTCATCTTCAACGGTTCGAGCAGCCGCAAACCGGTCGGTACCGCGACCATCGAGCTGGTGTTCGACAACGCCGATGGCAGCGTCGGCGGTCAGTACGCGCAGTACAGCCAGATCTCGGTCAAGCGCCAGGTCTCGCGTGACGGCCAGTCGATCTATTTCCTCAACGGCGTGCGCTGCCGGCGGCGCGACATCACCGACCTGTTCCTCGGTACCGGTCTCGGCCCGCGCAGCTACTCGATCATCGAGCAGGGCATGATCTCGCGGATCATCGAGGCGCGTCCGGAAGACCTGCGCGTCTATCTCGAGGAGGCCGCCGGGATCTCGAAGTACAAGGAGCGGCGGCGCGAGACCGAAAACCGTATCTCGCACACCCGCGAGAACCTCGAACGCCTCGACGACCTGCGCGAGGAGGTGCAGAAGCAGCTGCGCCACCTCGAGCGCCAGGCGGCGACGGCCGAGAAATACAAGGCCTACCGCGACGAGGAGCGTCGCGTGCGTGCCGAGCTGCTGGTGCTGGGTCTCGACGACATGCGCGACGACATCGACAGACGCGACCGCAAGATAGCGGAACAGGAGAACCGCCTGCAGTCGGCAATCGCCGAACAGCGCAACATCGAGGCGCGGATCGAGGAGCAGCGCGCCGCGCACGCCGACGCCAACGACGGCTTCAACGAGGTGCAGGGGCGCTTCTACGCCGTCGGTTCGGAGATCGCGCGCCTCGAAGAGGCGATCCAGTACGCGCGCGAGGCGCGCCGCCAACAGGAGGCCGACCTGAACCAGGCGCGCCAGTCGCTGGAACAGGCGCGCAACCTCAGCGCCGAGGACAGCGGCCGCCTCGCCGAACTGGCCGGCGAACTCGAACGCGATCAGCCGATGCTCGCCCAGGCGCGCGAGACCGCCGACACCTCGGCGGCCGAGCTGCAGCGCGCCGAGCAGGAGATGCAGGCCTGGCAGACCGAATGGGACCAGTTCAACCAGCATGCCAACGAGCCGGCGCAGCAGGCTCAGGTCGAGCGCACCCGCATCAATCACCTCGAGGAGCAGGAGACCCAGCTCAAGCGCCGCCTCGCGCGCAACGACGACGAGCAGCGGCAGTTGTCGGATGTCTCGCTGCAGGCCGAGATCGTCGAGCTGCAGCGCCGTGAGGCCGAGGGCGAGGCCGGCTTGCTGGGCGTGCGCGAGCGCGTCGAGTCGCGGGTCGCGGCGATCACCGGCCTGCGTGAACGCAGCCAGCACACCCAGGAAGAGCTGGCCGCGGCGCGCACCGAGGCGCAGACGCTCAGTGGTCGGCTGGCGTCGCTGCAGGCGCTGCAGCAGGCCGCACGCGGCGCCGGCGACGAGGCGGTCGAGCGCTGGCTCGACGGCCACGGCCTGGGCGCGGCCCGACGCGTGCTGGAGACGCTCGACGTGTCGCCCGATTGGCAGCAGGCCGCCGAGGTCGTGCTCGCCGAACACCTGCAGGCGGTGGTCGTCGACGACCTCGCGGCGTCGAGCGATGACCTGCAGGCGATCGAGCGCGGCAACCTGACACTGATCGAGAGCGGTGACGGCGCCGTCGCGGCGGCCCCGGGGACGCTCGCCGAGCAGGTCCGCGGTTCGGCCGCTTTGACCCACCTGCTGAGCAACATGCACATCGCGGACAGCCTCGACGAGGCCCTGCGCCGGCGCGATGGGCTGGCCCCCGGCGCGTGCCTGGTGACACCGGATGGGCTGCGTGTCGGTCGCGGCTGGGTGAGCCTGCAGCGTGGTGCGGATGCGCGCGCCGGCGTGCTGGCACGCGAACAGGAGATCCGCGAGTTGACCCAGCGCCAGGCCGAGCTCGAGCCGCACGTCGACGGCCTCGCCAAGCGACTCGCCGAGGACCGGCAGGCCCTGGTCGAGGCCGAACAGGCGCGCGAGGCGCAGCAGCGTGAGCTCGAGGCCGCGCAGCGCGTCGTCGCCGAGGTCCGCGCGCTGCTCAGCGGCAAACAGGCGCGTGCCGAGCAGATCCGCCACCGCCTCGAGGGACTGCAGAAGGACGCCGGTGACATCACGCAGCAGATCGCGCAGGGCGGCGCCGACATGGAATCGGCACGCCAGCGACTGCACGCGGCGCTCGCGTCGATCGAGGATCTCGGTCGCCAGCGCGAATCGCTGGTGCAGCGTCGCGATGCCCTGCGCGACGCGCTCGACCAGGCGCGCGGCGTCGCCGCCGAGGCGCGCAACACGGTCCACGAGATCGCGCTGCGCGTCGAATCGATGCGCACGTCGGAGGATTCGCTGCGTTCTGGAATCGACCGCATGGCCGAGCAGCTGGCGTTGCTCGAACGGCGCTGTCACGACCTCGAATCGGGCCTCGAGGCCGGCAAGGCACCGATCGGCGAGCAGCAGGTACGCCTCGAACAGCAGCTGCAGGCGCGTGCCGAGGTCGAGGCGCAACTGGTCGACGCGCGCAAGGGCTTGGAGGCGATCGACCACGAGCTGCGCGAGCTCGACCGCTCGCGTCACGAGGTCGAACAGCGCGTGCAGGACGAGCGCAGCCGCCTCGATCAATCGCGCATGAAGCGCCAGGAGATCCTGGTCCGCAGCAGCACGCTCGAGGAACAGCTCGCCGAGACCGGTTTCGAGCGTCAGCAGCTGCACGACGAGATGCCCGAAGACGCCGCGATCGAGGGCTGGCAACAACGCGTCGAGTCGATCGCCAACCGTATCCAGCGCCTCGGGCCGATCAATCTCGCGGCGATCGAGGAGTTCAAGGAACAGAGCGAGCGCATGACCTACTTGGACAGCCAGCACGACGACGTCAGCAAGTCGCTGGCGACGCTCGAGGAGGCGATCCGCAAGATCGATCGCGAGACGCGCACGCGCTTCAAGGAGACCTTCGACCGCGTCGACAGCGGCTTCAAGGAGCTGTTCCCGAAGCTGTTCGGCGGCGGCCATGCGTATCTCGAGCTGACTGGCGAGGACCTGCTCGACACCGGCGTCACGGTGATGGCTCGCCCGCCGGGCAAGCGCAACAGCAGCATCCACCTGCTGTCGGGTGGTGAGAAGGCGTTGACGGCGGTCGCACTGGTGTTCGCGATCTTCCGCTTGAACCCGGCGCCGTTCTGCATGCTCGACGAGGTCGATGCCCCGCTCGACGACGCCAACGTCGGCCGCTACTCGGCGCTGGTCAGCGAGATGTCGGAGCACGTACAGTTCATCTTCATCACCCACAACAAGGTGACGATGGAGATCGCCAAGCAGCTCAGTGGCGTGACCATGCATGAGCCCGGCGTGTCACGGCTGGTCGCCGTCGACGTCGAAGAGGCCGCGGCGCTGGCAGCGGTGTGAAGGCGGGCGGCCGGCCGACGGCGAGCGAGGCGGTACGGAGGGCGCCATGGACCCCGACCTGATAAGACTGATACTGGTCGTTCTCGGCCTGCTGCTGATCGCCGGCATCTACCTGTGGGACCGCTACAAGCGCGCCCAACCGCGCGGACCGATGGTGCGCAGCGCGCCGGCGGAGACGTCGGATCCGGTGACCGGCGCGACGTCCGCAGCGGCTGCCTACGACAAAGAGCCGCGTATCGACACGCTGCCCGAGACCGTCCCGTCGGTCACGGTAGACGACGCGGTCGACAGGCCCACGGCCGCGCCTGCCGCGCCGCCGGAAGCCGAACAACAGGCGGCGCGCTCCGCCGTGCTCGATCCCGAACCGGCCGAGATCGGCAGCTGGTCCGATGCCGGGGCCGCCGGCGACCCGCAGTTCTCGATGGATCTGAAGTTCGACGCGCACGACGACGGCGACTATGTGCACATGGATCCGGCGCTGCACGACGATGTCGAGCGCAAACTCGTTGTCTTGCACGTGATTGGGCGCGACGGCGATCTCGGTGGCCTGGCGATTGAAAAGGCATGCCTGGCGGCGCAGCTGCGGCTCGGCGAGATGGAGATCTACCACTTCCATGACGGCGCGAACGGCAAGGTGCTGTTCAGCGTGGCCAGCATGGTCGAGCCGGGCAGTTTTCCGATCGACGACATGCGTGCGTTCAGGACCCCCGGGCTCACGCTGTTCACCCAGCTGCCGGGTGTCCGCGACGGCGTGCAGATCTTCGAGGACATGCTCAAGGCCGGCCGCCAGCTGGCGTCGCTGCTCGACGCCGAGCTGCAGGATGAGCGGCACAACAAGCTGACCGGGCAGATGGAGCGCCATATCGTCGAGTCGATCATCGAGCATCGGCGCCGCGTCAAGCTGGCGCGGAGCCGGCATTGACTGCACCGCGCGGCGTCGCGGCCCGGCTGCGGGAGCTGCGCGACGCGATCGACCGGCACAACCACCGCTACTACGTGCTCGACGACCCCGAGGTGCCGGACAGCGAGTACGACCGCCTGTTCCAAGAGCTGCAGGCGATAGAGACCGAGCATCCGGAACTGGTCACGGCGGATTCGCCGACCCAGCGCGTCGGTGGCGCACCGCTTGCGGCATTCGACGAGGTGTCGCACAGCGTGCCGATGCTGTCGCTGGAAAACGCGCTGTCGGCCGACGCCCTGGCCGAGTTCGACCGCCGCGTGCGCGAACGCCTCGGGCGCGACGGACAGATCCGTTACGCGGCCGAACCGAAGCTCGATGGCCTGGCGATCAGCCTGCGCTACGAGCGCGGCAGCCTGGTGCAGGCGGCGACCCGCGGCGACGGCAGCCGCGGTGAGAACGTCACGCAGAACGTGCGCACGATCGCGTCGGTGCCGCTGCGGCTGCTCGGCGAGGGCTGGCCGCGCGTGCTCGAGGTGCGCGGCGAGGTATTCATGCCCAGGAAGGGCTTCGACAGGCTCAATGCCGGCCAGCGCGCCGCCGGCGACAAGACCTTCGCGAATCCGCGCAATGCCGCGGCCGGGAGCCTGCGCCAGCTCGATCCGGCGGTGACCGCGAAGCGGCCGCTGGCGATGTTCTGCTATGGCCTAGGTCTGGTCGACGGGCACGCGATGCGCGACTCGCACGCGGCCAACATGGCGCTGCTCAAAGACTGGGGCCTGCCGGTCTCGCCGGAGCTGCAGGTCGTCGACGGGCTTGCCGGGTGCGCGGCGTACTTCGCTGATATCGGCGGGCGGCGTGCCGAGCTGGCTTACGACATCGACGGTGTCGTGTTCAAGGTCGACAGTGTCGCCGACCAGGCGACGCTCGGCGCCGTGGCGCGGGCACCACGCTGGGCCGTGGCGCAGAAGTTCCCGGCCCAGGAGGAGCTCACGGTCGTCGAGGGCGTGGAGTTCCAGGTCGGCCGCACCGGTGCCGTGACCCCGGTGGCGCGCCTCAAGCCGGTATTCGTCGGCGGCGTCACGGTCAGCAACGCGACGCTGCACAACATGGACGAGGTGCAGCGCAAGGACGTGCGGGTCGGCGACACCGTATTCGTACGCCGCGCCGGCGACGTGATTCCCGAGGTGGTCCGCGTGCTGCCGCAACACCGCCCGAAGCAGGCGCGCGTCGTACGCCTGCCTGCGCATTGTCCGGTGTGTGGTTCCGAGGTCTCGAGGCCCGAAGGCGAGGCCGTCGCGCGCTGCAGCGGCGGCCTGTTCTGCCCGGCGCAGCGCAAGGAAGCGGTCAAGCACTTCGCGTCGCGCCGGGCGCTCGACATCGAGGGTCTCGGCGACAAGCTGGTCGAGCAGTTGATCGACCAGTCGCTGATCGCCGACCCCGCCGACCTGTTCGCACTCGATGTCGACCGGCTCGCCGCCCTCGAGCGCATGGGGCAGAAGTCGGCACAGAACCTGGTCGATGCACTGGACAAGTCGCGTTCGACCACGCTGGCGCGCTTCCTCTATGCCTTGGGCATCCTCGGCATCGGCGAGACCATCGCAACCCATGTCGCGGCTGCGTGCGGCACGTTGGAGGCGGTCATGACCCTGAAGCTGGCGAACCTGGTCGAGATCAAGCCCAGCCAGGCGCAGCGGCTGCAGGCGATCCTCGCCGAGACCGCCGAACCGGCCACCGCGATCGACACGCTCGCGGCCTTCGACGGCGCGAAGTGGTTCACGCACACCCACGCGCTGCTGCTCGCCGAACGCTTCGCGACGGTCGGCGACGTCGTCGCCGCCGCACCCGGCGACGTGGCCAACACGCCCGACATCAAGATCGACGGTGTCGGTGACGTGCTCGCCGAGAAACTCGTGACCTTCTTCCGTCAACCGCACAACCGCGACGTCATCGCCAAGCTGCTGGAATCCGGTGTGCACTGGCCGGATGTGCCGGTCGCGGCTGTCGCGCAGCAGCCGCTCGCCGGTAAGACCTTCGTGCTGACCGGCACGCTGTCGGCGTCACGTGATGTGTTCAAGGAACGACTGCTCGCGCTCGGCGCCAAGGTGACCGGCAGCGTGTCGAAGAAGACCGACTATGTCGTCGCCGGGGCCGAGGCCGGTTCCAAGCTGACCAAGGCCGAGTCCCTTGGTGTGCCGGTGCTCGACGAAGACGGTCTCGAGGCATTGCTGTCCGGCGCGGCCGGCGATTGACGGGCGGGCGACGACCTCGCAGGCAGCGAACCTGCCCAGGTGGGTCGCAGCATCGGCCGCACCGCGGCGCCGCTCGCCTGCATGTCGCATGAGCCGGACAGCGCCAACCCCAAAAGTATCGGATTCGAGCCGGTTTGCGTCAGCGTCTGCGAACGGCTGTGAGTTGCCGTGTGAGCCCGGCGCTGTGCCGTGTGGATGCCGACGGCTGCTTGCTCGCTGCGACCCGGCCCTCGCTCAAGCCATGGTTGCCGTCACGATGCCTGCTCCAAGCCGGCGCCGCCACGGCGGCGCAGGCCGCTCCCCCTGCGAACGTTCATGCATCGGGCAGGCTAGCGACGGTCGCCGTCGGGATCGGCACCGCTGTCGTCATCGACGGCCGAGCGCGTCGGCGCCGACGGCGATGTTACGTCGGCGTCGTCCGCCGGCTGGAAGCCTTGCGGAAACTTGCCGGCGAGGATGTAGGCGAACGCGATGACCTCGGCGACCGCCTTGTAGAGATTGTCCGGTATCTCGTCGCCCATCGGGACCTGCGACAGCACCATCGCGAGTTCGGCGTCGGGGTACAGCGGCACCCCGGCCTGTTCGGCGGCATCGACGATCCGCTCGGCGAGCAGCTGTTCACCCTTCGCGGTCACCCGTGGCGCGTTGCTGCCGTCGTAGCGCAGCGCGATCGCGATATCGTGCTCGCCGGCGACGATGCGATCATCGCGCTTCACGTCAGGCGCGCTCGTCGAGCAGGCTGTCCGGCAGCGGCACGGTCATCAGCGGCTCGGCCGGATGGCCGAGCACGCCGGCCAGGTGGGTGACTTCGAGCCCCTGGGCCTCGAACGCCTTCTGCAGTACCGGCAGGCGCTGCTCGACACGGCTGTGGGTCGATGCGCGATCGCACCAGAAGGTCGTCGCGACGCGGTCACCGGCAAGGCCTATGCGGCACTGCAGCGGACCGATCGTGTCGAAATCGAATACCAGGTTCACCGACCAGCCGTCGCCGTCGCCATCGCCGTCGGCGCCGGTCTCGCGCTCGATGCGCAACTGCACGTCGTCGCTGCCGTCGGGCAGCTGCACCGGCAGGTCGACCTGCCAGGCCTGACGGGGCGAGTCCTCGACCGGGAGAGCGGCGGTCTGCTGCAGCTGGATGCGCGAGACGCTCGCCTCGACCAGTCGCACCAGGCGCAGCAGTAGTGATTCGGCGGGCTGCGGGCGGCCCTGCGCCGGTGTGTCGCCATCGGCCGGCGGCGCCGCCGGGCGTGGCGTCGACCGCGCTTCGGCGGTGAACACCTTGAGGAGCTGCAGCAGGCGGGCCTTGACGTCCTCGTGCGGTACGGCAGCGTGGGCCTGCAGTCGCGCCTCGTGAAACACGCCGCTGTTCGCGACGGCGCGTTGTATCGCCTGTGGCGTGGCCTGCGCCGGTCGGATGCCGGCGTCGCGCAGCACCGCTTCGAAGCGTTGCACGGCCGTCGACTCACGCGGGCTCGCCGCCGCAGTCTTCAGCTCGGCCACGCGCTGGCGGACGTCGGCCGGCGGCAGCTGGCGCGCGACTGCGGTGCGCAGCGCGCGTGAGCGCGCGCGTCGCGTGACCGGGGTGGTGTCGGTCCGGGCGTCGCGCAGGATCTGCAGTTCGGGCACCCGGGTCTTGCTGACGACCTGCAGTTTGAGCTGCGAGCCGGTGTCGAGCGGGATCGGCGTGCGCGCCAACAGTGCGATCGTCGCGAGCTGCAGGCGCACGACGTTCGGTTTGAGCTGTGCCAGCACCGTCGCCGGCAGGACCTGGCCGACCTGCAGCTGCTTGAGCAGCGACGGAATGTCGCGCTGGGCCGACGCGAGCAGGGGCTGCAATGTCTCGGGAATCTTCACGCTCGATGGGTCATTGCCGCTGGTTCGCAAGTTATCGGCCGTGGCGCCGATAACTGCAATGGATGGGGTCCGGCGGGGGAGTCGATGTCGGGGCATGGCGCAAAAGGCAGCGGATTGGCATGGTTCGTACGGCGTGGCAGCGTCGTGCGTGGGCCGTTCTCGAGCACCAAGGTCCGCCACTTCGTGCTCGACGGCCGGCTCGGATTCGACGACGAGGTGAGCCTGGATCGTGAGGACTGGCAACGCCTCGGCAGCGTCGACGAGGTCGTGCCGCTGCAGATGCGCAGCGCCGGCGATATGCCTGCAGACGACGACAACGACCGGCAGCGGCGCGATCGCCAACGTGCGCTGCGCACGATGACGGTCGCGGCGGTGCTGATCGTCGGCCTGATCGGTGGCGTCATGTGGGTCGGATCCGGCGACGGCCAACCGCAGCGGGATTGCAGTGCCGCGCCGGCGCCCGGGGTCTTTCTCGAGGGCTGCGATCTTTCGCGCCTCGAGCTGGTCGGCGGCGACCTCAGCGGTGCCCGTCTCGCCAATACCCGTTTGATGGCCGCCAAGCTGTCGACAGCCAAGCTCGACCGCGCCGACATGCGTTACACCGACCTCAGTGGTGCCGACCTGTCGTATGCATCGATGACGACCAGCGTACTGCTCGGTGCGACGTTGCGCCACGCCGACCTGACCAATGCCGACCTCAGCGGTGCGGATCTCAGTTTCGCCGATCTCGGCGGTGCCAGGCTCGGCGGCGCGCGCCTGGACGGGGCGAAACTGCTGGGCGCGATCTGGACCGACGGCATTCCCTGCGACGCCGACTGCCCGCGGTGACCGGGCCTTGAGTGTCCGACGGCGGTCGGGTTAGACTCGGCGTCGACATCAGGATCGATGTCGTCACCATGTTCTAGGGAGAGAACACCATGTCTATCCGCAATTCCTACCGATTCCTCGCACCTGCCGCGCTGCTGTTCGGCGGCTTCGTCGCCATGTCCGCGTCCGCGGCTCCGAGCCACTGCAAGGGTATGAGCGAGAGCGTCTGCGCCAGTGACAGCTCGTGTACCTGGGTGCAGGGCTATGTGCGCAAGGATGGCCGGCAGGTCAGCAGTCATTGCAAGCTCGCGCGCGGCCGCAAGGCCGTCGACCTGTCGGCGGCCGCCGAGCCGGCGCAGGCCGCCAAACAACGCTGACTTAACGGCTGTAGCGCACGACGACACCCGCCGGCACGGCGGGTGTTTTTTTGTCATTGCCGAGTTGCTATCGTGCGTCGTGTACTCGAGGAGCGCGGCAGCGGGCGATGCAACAGGACCCGATCGTCTTCACCATCTTTCTGGTGTTCACCGGTGCCGCGGCATTCGCCACGGTGGCCTTGTATGCGCGCCAGTCCCTGCTGGTCGCCTATATCGTGCTCGGTGCCGTCCTCGGGCCATCGGGACTCGGGTTCGTTACCGATCCCGAGCTGGTCCGCAGCATCTCCGAGTTCGGCATCATGTTCCTGCTGTTCCTGCTCGGCCTGAACCTGCAGCCCCAGGAATTGATGCGCATGGTCAGCAAGACCACGCAGGTCACGTTGCTGAGCTCGATCGTGTTCATGTTGGCCGGCGTCGCGGTGTCCCTGGCGTTTGGCTTCACGGTGACGGAGGCGCTGCTGGTCGGTGCGGCAGCGACGTTCTCCAGCACGATCGTCGGTCTGAAGCTGCTGCCGACGACCATACTGCACCACCAGCGCACCGGCGAGGTCATCATCAGCATCCTGCTGTTGCAGGACCTGATAGCGATCGTGTTGCTGTTGGTCGTGCAGGGCTCGCCGCAGGGCGGCCTGGACGTCGGCGATCTGATGAAGACGCTGGTCGCGCTGCCCGTGCTGATCGGTTTCGCGTGGATGTTCGAGCGCTACGTGCTGATCCGCCTGATCCGCAAGTTCGACAAGATCCATGAATACATCTTTCTGATGACGATCGGCTGGTGCCTCGGCATGGCCGAGCTCGCGGCGCTGGTCGGGCTGTCGGCCGAGATCGGCGCGTTCATCGCCGGCGTCGTCCTGGCGTCGAGCCCGATCTCGCTGTTCATCGCCGAGAGTCTGAAGCCCTTGCGGGACTTCTTCCTGGTGCTGTTCTTCTTCTCGCTCGGTGCGGGGTTCGAGGTCGCGTTGCTGGACGAGGTCATCCTGCCCGCGCTGACCCTGGCGGCGGTGTTGATGGTGCTGAAGCCGCCGGTATTCCGCTGGCTGCTGTTGCGCACCGGCGAATCCGAGAGGCGGTCGCACGAGGTCGGCTACCGGCTCGGCCAGATGAGCGAGTTCTCGCTGCTGCTGGCGGTCCTGGCGCAGCAGAACCAGGTCATCGGCAGTGCCGCGTCGTACCTGATCCAGCTGACGACGCTGCTGACGTTCCTGGTCTCGTCGTACCTCGTGGTGCTGCGCTTCCCGACACCCATCGCGGTCGACGACGCGCTGCGCCGCGATTGATCCGGCACCGCGACACCACCGCCTGCCAACGCAATAAAACTGCCGCAGATCAGTCGCCTGCTGTCATCCCGCTTTCATTGTCGTTGCCTAGACTCGGGCCGTTACGACACAGGACACAGCACATGCGAATGCAACGGCGACGTACCAACGCGCTGCCCAGGAACGTCAACAGCGGGCGGCTGCAAGATGAGATCGCGGTCCTCGAGCGGCGCCTCGCGCAGATCGGCCCGGACGGCGATTGCGGTTACGAAAAGGCCCTGATCCGCTTCTTCGAACAGCAGCTGGGCGAACGCCGCGCACTGCTGCGGCGTCGCGACGGGACCGTCGGCGGCTGAGCGGCGCGCGACCCCGCGACGGCGGCCGGCGCGGCTTGCTCAGACGCAGTGCGCCTCGGGCGGCGTATCCAGCGCCTTGGGCGGCGGGATGTAGAGCTCGGCGCTGAAGTGCAGCTCGTCGCGGAAGGTCTCCGCCGGCACTGGCGGCCTGCCGAGATACCCCTGGTAGTAGGTGCAGTCTGCATCGCGCAGGAACGCCAGCTGCGCGCGGTTTTCGACGCCCTCGGCGATCACGTCGACGCCGATATGCCCGGCCATCGACAGAATCGCCTTGACGATTGCCGCATCGTTCGGATCGCTGGCGATGTCGCGGATGAAACTGCGGTCGATCTTGATCGTGTCGATCGGTAGCTGGCGCAGGTCGGCCAGCGATGAGTAGCCGGTGCCGAAGTCGTCGATCGCGAAACGGATACCCAGCTGTTTCAGCGCGTGGATTCTTTCCACCGATTCTTGCGTGTCCTTGATCAACAGCGTCTCGGTGATGTCGAACTGCAGGCGCTTGGGATCGGCGCCGGTCTGTTCCAGGATGTCGGTGACCGCGGCGACGAAATCGGCCTGCAGAAACTGCTGGTGGCTGACGTTGACGGCGAGCAGCGCCGGGGTCTGCAGTGCCGCGTCGGCCTCGATCTGACCGAGCAGCCGGCAGGCCTCGCGCAATACCCATTCGTCGAGCTTGAGCATCAGCGAGCAGTTCTCGATGTACGGCAGGAAGTCGCTCGGTGAGATCTGCCCGGCGGTCGGATGATGCCAGCGAACCAGCGCCTCGGCACCGAGAATCCGGCCGTCACGAATCGCCAGGATCGGCTGCATGTACAGCGCGAACTGCCGTTCGCGCAGACCGACGCGCAGTTCGTTCTCGAGGCGCAGGCGCGATGTCGCCGCCTCGTCCATCTCGCTATGGAAGACCCGCGAACCGTCGCGTCCCGCGCCCTTGGCATGGTACATCGCCGTGTCGGCGTGACGCAGCAGCGTGTCGACGGAATCGCCATCCTGCGGGAAGGTCACGATACCGATGCTCACTGTGACGAAGAGTTCGTGGCCATGCAGCCGAAACTCGCTGGCGAACGCCGCGCGCAGTTTCTCGGCGATCTCGCGTGCCTTCTCGACGGCGCGGTCCTGGCGCTGTCCGAGCCCCTCGAGCAGGACGACGAACTCGTCGCCGCCGAGGCGGGCCACGGTGTCTTCTTCGCGCAACGTACCGCGCAGCCGCTCGGCGAGTTCCTTCAGCAACGCGTCGCCGACCGAGTGGCCGAGCGAATCGTTGATGCGCTTGAACTTGTCGAGGTCGAGGAACAGCAGTGCACCGATCTGTCCGGTGCGCCGCGCACGCGCCAGGCCGCGGTTGACGCGGTCGGTCAGCAGTGTGCGGTTGGGCAGGTTGGTCAGCGTATCGTGGTAGGCCAGATGATGAATCTGTCGCGCGGCGTGTTCGCGCTCACTGACGTCGCGGGCGATACACACCAGCAGGCGGTCGCTGTCGAGCAGGATCCGTGATGCCGAGACCTCGGTCGGGATCAGGTGGCCATCGCTGGCGCGGTAGTTGATGCGAAACGAACGGCCCTGCTCACGGTCCATGATGTCGTCCACCAGGTGCCGGAGGTAGGCGTCGTCCTCGTCGTGCAGCTCGCGCAGGTGGACATGGCCGGGCTCGCGGTCGTCGAGACCCAGCAGTTCGCGGGCGCGCGGATTGCAGTCGACCAGGCGCCCGTCGGCCGGATCGAAGATCATGACCGCGTCGTGCGAGTGCTTGTAGATGGCGCGGTAGCGCTGCAGCTCGCGTCGCAGCCGCCGCGTGTAGGCCGCGATGTGCCGCTGGCGCGCGATGACCAGGCGGTCGAGCGCCGAGGTGTCGCGGTCGGCGCCGGCCACCGCGGCAAGCAACTGGCCGGGAGCACGGGCTGACAGGGTTTGCAGACGGTCGCGCAGGCGCCTCAGGCCGCGGCGTGTTGGACGATGCACGAAATGGTCCCATACGCCAGCGATCAGCAACGACGCCGTGCCCACTGCGATCAGGTGCGTTGCCGTCAGCGCTGCCGGACCGAGGATCGACGCCAGCACGGCTGTCTGTCCGATGGCCACCAGCGCGAACAATGCGAGCGGCTTGCGCAGCATCCTCGACGTCATGCCACGACCGGCACGCTGCAGGTGCCGGGGCGTGCCGCTGGCGGTGGCGCGTCGGCCATAGAGCTTCTCCCGGGTTGCCCGGTTAACGTCCGTGATGACGCCGACTTTAGCCTGCCCGGCGGTCCTGTCGGGTGCTTGCAAGGTGGCGCCTTCGGCAGCGTATCATGCGACGCGCCGGCGGTGCTGTGTCGCGCGGTCGGTCATCGTATCCAGGGGGTAGTTTGGGAGCGCAGATCCTGATCGAGCCGGTGGCGCTGGTGCGTTCGCCGTTCCACGAGAAGTTCGCCGTGCCGCGGCAGTCCGGTCTGGCGCCGAGTGCGCGCGGCGAGGTCGTGTTGCTGCCCCCGTTCGACGATCCGGCGACGCTCGACGGGCTCGACGGCTTCTCCCACGTGTGGCTGACCTTCCAGTTCGACCGCTGCGCCGGCCAGGGCTGGCGGCCACGCGTGCGTCCGCCGCGCCTCGGTGGCAATCGCGAGGTCGGGGTGTGGGCCAGCCGGTCGCCGTTCCGGCCGAACGGACTCGGGCTGTCGGCGGTGCGTCTGCTCGAGGTCGTGCGCGCACCCGAGGCCAAGCTGCGCGTCGCCGGGCTGGACCTGCTCGATGCGACGCCGGTCTTCGACATCAAGCCCTACCTGCCGTACGCGGATGCGATCGCCGACGCCTCCGGCGGGTATGCGCCGACGCCCCCCGAGGCCGTGCTCGACGTGCGTTTCACGCCGACCGCGCAGGCCGCGTTGGCCGCGGCCGACGACGGGACGGCGTTGCGTGCCCTGATCGTCGACGTGCTGACGCTGGATCCGCGACCGGCCTATCGGCCAGACGTCGAACCGGATCGCGTCTACGGCGCGCTGCTGGCCGGTCACGACGTGCGCTGGCGCGTCGACGGTCGTGGAGCCGAGGTGCTCGATGTCGTCGCCGTTGCGGCGTTGCGCTGAAGCCGGTCGCCAGGCGATCGTGTCGGCGGAGCGCCGCAGATCGGCCTAGGGAGCGGCGGCTCGCGGTATCACGTGCGGCGCGAGATCGCCGGATCGGTCGTCGGTCGCGACCCGTCGTTGCGATCGATGCCGGCGGCGCGGCGCGGGTCGCTGCCGGGCAGCGCGCTGCCTGACTGCAGAGTCCGGATCTGCGTCGGCGACGTCGCGGGTGCGATGGCAATCCGGTCTGCGGCCGTCGTACGGGGCAGCGGTGCGGCGTCGGTGCGGCGCGGTCCGCCGTGGGCTCAGTGCAGCAGCGTGAACATCCGGGCGCGGTAGCGATTGACCGCGGGATCGTCGCCGAGCATGTCGAACAGCCGCAGCAGGGCAGCGCGTGCGGCGTCGTCACCGAACTTACGGTCTTTCTGCATGATCGCGAGATAGTTGTCGACCGCGCCATCGATGTCGCCCGACATCACCTGGTTGGCCGCGAGGCCGAAGCGGGCCTCGCTGTCGCCGGGGTCGCTGCTCAGGCGGTTGGCCAGCTCGCTCGGCGACGGGCCGCTCACGGCGACGTCGCCGAAGAACAGCTGCGATCGCAGATGCTTGATGTCCGGCTCGTTCTGCTGGTCTTCGGGCAGCCCGTCGAGGAGTTGCTGGGCGCCCGCCGTGTCGCCGGATGCGGCCTGCGCATGCGCCATCGCGACGACGATGCGCGGGTTTGCCGGGTCGCTGGCGTGGGCCTGCTCGAGCAATTCGACGGCGCCCGGATAGTCGCCGGCAGCGAGCCGCTGTTCGGCCTGGGCGACGATGCCGTCCGACGCCCGCGGCAGGTGCTTGTCGAGGAATGCGCGGATCTGCGCCTCCGGCAGCGCGCCCATGAACTCGTCGACCGGCTGGCCGTTCTTGAACAGCTTGACGGTCGGGATGCTGCGGATGCCGAACTGCGCGGCGATCGCCTGCTGCTCCTCGGTGTTGATCTTGGCGAGTATGAAACGGCCGTTGTACTCGTCCACCAGCTGCGCCAGCACCGGCATCAGCACTTGGCAGGGCTGACACCAGGTGGCCCAGAAGTCGACCAGGACCGGTACCTGGCGCGAACCGAGCAGGACGATCTGTTCGTAGTTGCTGTCGTCGATCTCGAAGATGAACGGCGAATCGGCCATCGGTGTCGTACTCCGGGTGCTGGGCAATGCGCGGAAAATGCCGTCACCGGGGGCGAATTACAAGACCCCCCGGCGGCTTGAACTGGGCGGCCGGCGCCCAAACATAGGTGGCAGAGCGCACAATCGGCCCCGGAGTCGTCATGAGCCAGTCCCTGCACGTCGTCTGTCCGCATTGCGCCGGTGTCAACCGCGTGCCCGCCGGCCGGCTGGCTGGCGGTGGGCGCTGCGGCAAGTGCAAGGGGGCGCTGTTCAGCGCGAGCCCGGTAGAGGCCGACGCGCGCCAGTTCGAGGCGCAGCTGACGCGCAGCGACGTGCCGATCCTGGTCGATTTCTGGGCCGCCTGGTGTGGGCCATGCAAGATGATGGCGCCGGCATTAGCCGCTGCCGCTGCGCAGCTCGAACCCGGCGTACGTCTGCTCAAGGTCGACACCGAACGCGAGCAGGCCATTGCCGCGCAGTTCGGCATCCGCAGCATCCCGACGATGATCCTGTTTGCCGGCGGCCGCGAGGTGCAGCGCCTGTCCGGTGCGATGGACACCGCCGCTATCGTCGCGTGGACGCGCCAGCAGCTGGCATGAGCCGGCCGGCCGGCTGGCCGACGGGATAGCCCGCGGTCGGCTGCCGGGCCGCCCGCAGGCGTCGCCCGGGCGTGGACAGTGGCCCTGCCGATGGCGTAGTATGGCGCAGCGCAACAAGGCGTTGCGGGTCGGCATGAACATCATCCATCTGCTAACCGGAAGAGCCCGCCCGGCAGGGGCGTCTCTGCTGGTTTTTTTGTGCGCGTGACATGACCAAAGCGGCGATACTGGTTCTCGAAGACGGCAGCGTGTTTCACGGCCGCTCGATAGGTACCGACGGTCAGACCGTTGGCGAGGTCGTGTTCAATACCGCGATGACCGGGTACCAGGAGATCCTGACCGACCCATCGTACAGCCGCCAGATCGTCACGCTGACCTATCCGCACATCGGCAACACCGGCGTCAATGGCGAGGACGAGGAGTCGGCCGCGATCCACGCCGCCGGCCTCGTGATCCGCGACCTGCCGCTGCTGGTCAGTAATTTCCGCAGCGAGCAGGCCCTCGACAGTTACCTCGGCGCCCACGGCATCGTCGCGATCGCCGACATCGATACCCGGCGCCTGACCCGGCTGCTGCGCGAGAAGGGCGCGCAGAACGGCTGCGTCATGGCCGGCAATGTCGACGAGGGCCGGGCGCTCGCGGCCGCCAATGCGTTTCCGGGGCTCAAGGGCATGGACCTGGCGAAGGAGGTCACGACGGCCGAGCGCTACGACTGGAACGCCGCCAGCTGGCGGCTCGGTGAGGGCCATGGGTCGGCCGAGCCGGCCGACGCGCGTTTCCACGTCGTCGCCTACGACTACGGGATCAAGCGCAACATCCTGCGTATGCTGGTCGACCGCGGCTGCCGGGTGACGATCGTGCCGGCGCAGACGCCGGCCGCCGACGTGTTGGCGATGTCGCCCGACGGCGTGTTCCTGTCCAACGGGCCCGGCGACCCGGAGCCGTGCGACTACGCGATCGAGGCGATTCGCGAGATCGTCGACAGCGGCATGCCGACCTTCGGTATCTGTCTCGGCCACCAGCTGCTCGGCCTGGCATCGGGGGCCAGAACCGTGAAGATGAAGTTCGGCCACCACGGCGCCAACCACCCGGTGCAGGACCTGGCGACGGGCACGGTCATGATCTCGAGCCAGAACCACGGTTTCGCGGTCGACGAGGCGTCGTTGCCCGGCAACCTGCGCGCCACCCACAAGTCGCTGTTCGACGGCACCCTGCAGGGTATCCACCGCACCGATCGGCCGGCGTTCAGCTTCCAGGGACACCCGGAGGCGAGCCCCGGGCCGCACGACGTCGCGCCGGTGTTCGACCATTTTATCGAGCTGATGGGCGCGCACTGAACGGCGCACCGCACACCACGACAGGACAACGATTTCGGCGGCGCGGAGTGCGCCAGACGGTTGACAGAGCATGCCAAAGCGAGCGGATCTACACAGTATATTGATCATCGGCGCCGGGCCGATCGTTATCGGCCAGGCATGCGAGTTCGATTATTCCGGTGCCCAGGCGTGCAAGGCGCTGCGCGAAGAGGGCTTTCGCGTCATCCTGGTCAACTCCAACCCGGCGACGATCATGACCGACCCGGACATGGCCGACGCCGTCTACATCGAGCCGATCACGTGGCGCACGGTCGCCAGGATCATCGAGAAGGAGAAGCCGGACGCGCTGCTGCCGACGATGGGCGGGCAGACCGCGCTGAACTGCGCGCTCGACCTGGTCCGCGAGGGCGTGCTCGACGCGCACGGCGTCGAGATGATCGGCGCGACGCGCGACGCGATCGACAAGGCCGAGGATCGCGACCTGTTCCGCCAGGCGATGCGCAAGATCGGCCTCGAGATGCCGCGCTCGGCGGTCGCCCATTCGCTCGAGGAGGCGGTCCAGGTGCAGGCGCCGATCGGCTTCCCGACGATCATCCGGCCGTCGTTCACGATGGGCGGCTCGGGCGGAGGCATTGCGTACAACCGCGAGGAGTTCGAAGAGATCTGCATCCGCGGTCTCGACCTGTCGCCGACCTCGGAGCTGCTGATCGAGGAATCGATCCTCGGCTGGAAAGAGTACGAGATGGAGGTCGTACGCGACTGCAACGACAACTGCATCATCGTCTGCTCGATCGAGAACTTCGATCCGATGGGTGTGCACACCGGCGACTCGATCACGGTCGCGCCGGCACAGACCCTGACCGATAAGGAATACCAGATCATGCGTAACGCGTCGCTCGCGGTGTTGCGCGAGATCGGCGTCGACACCGGCGGTTCGAACGTGCAGTTCGCGATCAATCCCGACGACGGGCGCATGATCATCATCGAGATGAATCCGCGCGTGTCGCGCTCGTCGGCGTTGGCGTCGAAGGCAACCGGTTTCCCGATCGCCAAGGTCGCGGCCAAGCTCGCGGTCGGATACACGCTCGACGAGCTGCGCAACGAAATCACCGGCGGCGTCACGCCGGCGTCGTTCGAGCCGTCGATCGACTATGTCGTGACCAAGGTGCCGCGCTTCGCGTTCGAGAAGTTCCCGCAGGCCGATGCCGGACTGACCACGCAGATGAAGTCGGTCGGCGAGGTCATGGCGATCGGGCGCACGTTCCAGGAGTCGCTGCAGAAGGCCCTGCGTGGCCTCGAGACCGGCAAGGCCGGCCTCGACCCGGTCGCCGATCTCGCGGCCGACAAGGCGGTCAAGACCGTGATCGCCGAGATCCGCCAGCCGAGCGCCGAGCGCCTGTGGTACCTGGCCGACGCGTTCCGTGCCGGCCTGTCGATCGACGAGGTGTTCGAGCACACCAAGATCGATCGCTGGTTCCTGGTGCAGATCGCAGACCTGGTGTGCGACGAGGCGACGGTTGGCGAAGACGGGCTGGCGGCACTGGACGCGGCCCGCATGCGCGCGCTCAAGCGCAAGGGTTTTTCCGACCGGCGTCTCGCCGACCTGGTCGGCGTCAGCGAGGCCGAGATGCGCGCCCACCGTTACGCCCTCGGTGTGCGCCCTGTCTACAAGCGCGTCGACACCTGCGCGGCCGAATTCGCCTCCAGTACTGCCTACATGTACTCGACCTACGAAGAGGAGTGCGAGGCCGAGCCGGGCGACAAAGAGAAGATCATGGTGCTCGGCGGCGGGCCGAACCGCATCGGCCAGGGCATCGAGTTCGACTACTGCTGCGTGCACGCCGCGTTCGCGATGCGCGACGACGGCTACGAGACCATCATGGTCAACTGCAACCCGGAGACCGTGTCGACCGACTACGACACCTCCGACCGCCTGTATTTCGAGCCGTTGACGCTCGAGGACGTGCTCGAGATCGTGCACAAGGAGAACCCCCGCGGCATCATCGTGCAGTACGGTGGGCAGACGCCGCTGAAGCTGGCGCAGGACCTCGAGGCCGCCGGTGCGCCTATCATCGGCACGTCGCCGGACTCGATCGACCTGGCCGAGGACCGCGAACGCTTCCAGCAGCTGGTCGAGCGCGAGGGCCTGAAGCAGCCGCCGAACCGCACCGCGACCGACCCCGAAGAGGCCGTGCAGCTGGCCGACGAGATCGGCTACCCGCTGGTCGTGCGGCCGTCCTACGTACTCGGTGGCCGGGCGATGGAGATCGTCCACGACGAAGACGACCTGCGTCGCTACATGCGCGAGGCGGTCAGCGTATCCAACGACTCGCCGGTGCTGCTCGACCGTTTTCTCGATGACGCGATCGAGGTCGACATCGATGCGATCTGCGACGGCGAGGACGTGCTGATCGGCGGCATCATGGAACACATCGAGCAGGCCGGCGTGCATTCCGGCGATTCGGCGTGTTCGTTGCCGCCGTACACGCTGAGCGCGTCGATCCAGGACCGCATGCGCGACCAGATCCGCCGCCTCGCGCATGCGCTGAACGTCATCGGCCTGATGAATACCCAGTTCGCGATCAAGGGCGACGAGATCTACCTGCTCGAGGTCAACCCGCGCGCGTCGCGCACGGTGCCGTTCGTGTCCAAGGCGACCGGGCGCCCGCTGGCCAAGATCGCGGCGCGCTGCATGGCCGGCACGTCGCTGAAGGCGCAAGGCATCGACGGCGAGATCGTCCCCAAGCATTATTACGTCAAAGAGGCCGTGTTCCCGTTCGTCAAGTTCCCCGGCGTGGATACGCTGCTCGGCCCGGAGATGAAGTCGACCGGCGAGGTCATGGGCGTCGGGCGCACCTTCGGCGAGGCGTACGCCAAGGCCAACGAGGGCGGCAGCGTGCTGTTGCCGCGCAAGGGTCGTGCGCTGCTGTCGGTGCGCGAGGCCGACCGCGGACGTGCCGTCAATGTCGCCAGGCAGCTGGCCGAGCTCGGCTTCGAGATTGCCGGCACGCGCGGTACCTGCCGTTCGATCAGCGAGGCGGGGATCACCTGTACGATGGTCAACAAGGTCAAAGAGGGTCGCCCGCACATCGTCGACATGATCAAGAACGACGAGTTCGTGTTGATCATCAACACGACCGAGGGCAAGCAGGCGATCCTCGACTCGGCGTCGATCCGGCGTTCGGCGCTGCAGCACAAGGTCAGCTACACGACGACGATCTCCGGCGCCGAGGCAGCGGTGCTGGCGTTGCAGCAACCGGACGACCTCAACGTCAACACGCTGCGGGAACTCTACGGCTGATCCGCGCGGGCGAGGAACTGACGATGAACAAACACCCGATGACGTTGCACGGCGCCGAGCGACTGCGCGCCGAACTCAACGAGCTTAAGACGGTCAAGCGCCCGGCGGTGATCGCGGCGATCGCCGAGGCGCGTGCCCACGGCGATCTGAAGGAGAACGCCGAGTATCATGCGGCGCGTGAGCAGCAGGGTTTCATCGAGGGTCGTATCAAGGACATCGAGGCCAAGCTGTCACATGCCCAGGTGATCGATGTCGCCAAATTGGACGCCGGCGGCAAGGTCGTGTTCGGCGCCACGGTCGTGCTGCTCGATCTCAACACCAACGAAGAGAAGACCTACCAGATCGTCGGCGTCGACGAGGCCGACCTCAAGCACGGCAAGATCTCGGTGACGTCGCCGGTGGCGCGCGCGCTGATCGGCAAGATTGAGGGCGACGAGGTCGCGCTCGAGGCGCCGGGGGGCACCCACGAATTCGAGGTGCTGGAAGTCCGCTACGAATAGCGGCGCTGGATCAGGCCGACGGCAGTGCGACCTTGGGTTGATCGACGTTGCGCCGGAACAGAACGAGCATCTGGCCGATCGCGTTGACCCGCGCGGCACCGGTCTCGGCGACGATGCGTTCGGCGATCCGGCGGCGCGAATCGCGGTCGGCGGCGATCTTGATCTTGATCAGTTCGTGCGCGTCGAGCGCGATGCCGATCTCGCCGAGCACCGCGTCGGTCAGGCCGTGCTGGCCGATCCAGACCACCGGTTTGAGGTGGTGGCCGAGGGTTCGCAAGTGCTTCTTCTGCCGGTCGGAGAGAGTCATCGGCTATGCTCGCGGAAGAGGCGGCAACTATACCGGCAGATCCGACGGTCCGCACCCGCGCCGCCGGTGCCGGGCCGTGCGCTCGCGCCATTTCGACGACACGACCACTGACCCGCTAGCCATGGCCAGATCGAAGAGCAGTCACCGCTGGATGCAGCGCCACGTCAACGACGAGTACGTCAAGCGTTCAAAGCGCGACGGCTACCGTTCGCGGGCCGCCTACAAGCTGCTCGAACTCCAGGACAAGGACCGGATGCTGAAACCGGGGCAGGTCGTCGTCGATCTCGGTGCCGCGCCCGGCGGCTGGTCGCAGGTCGCCGCCGACATCGTCGGGCCGTCCGGCGCGGTCATCGCGTTCGACATCCTCGATATGCAGGCCCTGCCGGGCGTGACCTGCATCCGCGGCGATTTCCGCGAGGACGGGGCCCTGCAGGCACTCGGGGCCGTCTTGGACGGCCGTCAGGTCGACCTTGTGATCTCGGACATGGCCCCCAATGTCAGTGGGGTCGCGGCGGTGGACCAGCCGCGCGCGATGCTGCTGTGTGAACTGGCATTGGATTTTTGCGCCCGACACCTGCGACCCGGCGGTGGTTTCGTCTGCAAGGTGTTTCACGGCGAGGGGTTCGATGCCTGGATGCGCGACGTGAAATCGCGGTTCGGCAAGGCCGTGACGCGCAAACCCAAGGCGTCACGCGCCAAAAGCCGTGAGGTTTATCTGGTAGCCGGGAACTATCATTCGTAGTAGCTTACGAAAAAACTGGGATATCTGGCGACAAGGCCGAGACGTTTTCCAACCACAGGCCGGCGGCTACGCCGGCCCGACTGCCGCTCGAGGCACGAGGATACTGCCGTGAATGACATGGCCAAGAACATAGTGTTGTGGGTGATCATCGCCGTCGTGCTGATGACGGTGTTCAACAGCTTCACGGCACCGAAGACCGGGGCGCCGCAGATCTCCTACTCGAAATTCCTCGAGCAAGTCGAGCGCAAGAACGTCCAGAGCGTCACCATTTACAAGGATGGCCGGATCGATGGCGTCATGACATCAGGAAGCCGGTTCGCAACCGAATCGCCGAGTGACCCGGGACTGGTCGGCGACCTGCTCAAGGCCGGCGTCGAGATCCGTGCCAAGCCGCCGGAGCAGCCGTCGATCCTGTGGCAGATCCTGATCAACTGGTTCCCGCTGTTCATCCTGATCGGCCTGTGGATCTTCTTCATGCGCCAGATGCAGGGTGGGGGAGCCGGCCGTGGCGCGATGTCTTTCGGTAAGAGCAAGGCGCGCATGCTGACCGAAGACCAGGTCAAGGTCACGTTTTCTGATGTCGCCGGTTGCGAAGAGGCCAAGGAAGAGGTCAAGGAGCTGGTCGACTTCCTCAAGGATCCGTCCAAGTTCCAGAAGCTCGGCGGCAAGATCCCCAGTGGCGTTTTGATGGTCGGCCCGCCCGGTACCGGTAAGACGCTGCTTGCGCGGGCGATCGCCGGTGAGGCCAAGGTGCCGTTCTTCACGATCTCGGGTTCGGACTTCGTCGAGATGTTCGTCGGCGTCGGCGCGTCGCGCGTCCGTGACATGTTCGAGCAGGCGAAGAAGCATGCCCCGTGCATCATCTTCATCGACGAGATCGATGCGGTCGGTCGTCACCGCGGCGCCGGGCTCGGCGGCGGCCACGACGAGCGTGAGCAGACACTGAACCAGCTGCTGGTCGAGATGGACGGTTTCGAGGGCAACGAGGGCGTCATCGTCATCGCCGCCACCAACCGTCCCGACGTGCTCGACCCGGCGCTGCTGCGTCCGGGACGCTTCGACCGCCAGGTCGTTGTCGGTCTGCCCGACATCCTGGGTCGCGAACAGATCCTTAAGGTGCACATGCGCAAGGTGCCGCTGGCCGACGATGTGAAGCCGTCGATCATCGCGCGCGGTACACCGGGCTTCTCCGGAGCCGATCTCGCCAACCTGGTCAACGAGGCCTCGCTGTTCGCCGCGCGTGCCAACAAGCGCCTGGTCGACATGGAGGACATGGAGAAGGCCAAGGACAAGATCATGATGGGCGCCGAGCGCAAGTCGATGGCGATGAAGGAGGAAGAAAAGCGCCTGACCGCCTACCACGAGGCCGGGCACGCGATCGTCGGCCTGAAGGTGCCGTCGCACGACCCGGTCTACAAGGTGTCGATCATCCCGCGCGGCCGCGCGCTCGGCGTGACGATGTTCCTGCCCGAAGAGGACCGTTACAGCCACAGCAAGGAGCACCTGGAGAGCCAGATCTCCAGCCTGTTCGGCGGGCGTATCGCCGAAGAGCTGATCTTCGGCGCGCACTCGGTGACCACCGGGGCATCGAACGACATCATGCGCGCCACCGACATCGCGCGGAACATGGTGACCAAGTGGGGCCTGTCCGACCGCATGGGGCCGCTGGCCTACGGTGAGGACGAGGGCGAGGTATTCCTCGGCCGCTCGGTCACGCAACACAAGGCGCTGTCCGACGACACCGCGCATGCGATCGATGAAGAGGTGCGTGCCTTCATCGACCGCAACTACGATCGTGCCAAGCAGATCCTCGAAGACAACCTCGACCGGCTGCACGCGATGGCCGATGCGTTGATGAAATTCGAGACCATCGACAGCGCGCAGATCCGCGACATCATGGAAGGACGCGACCCGCGCCCACCGGCCGGATGGGATGATGATCAGCCGGAGAGCCCCGGCGGCGGCGCCGCGACCGGCGACGACAAGGAGACTGGCGGCGAATCGCCGATCGGTGGGCCGGCCGGGCAGCACTGACGGCTGGCTGTTTTCGGCAGCAGGCTGCGCATAGACCGACCGGACAGGCCTGCCTGTCCGGTCGTTGTATTTGACCTTCCATGATCCTCGATTGCGGCGGCACGACCCTCGATCTCGCGCGCCCGCGCGTGATGGGGATACTCAACGTCACACCCGATTCGTTCTCCGACGGCGGACGCTTCGTCGCCCCTGACGCGGCGACCCGCCAGGCCGAACGGATGCTGGCCGAGGGCGCCGACATCCTCGACGTCGGTGGCGAGTCGACGCGGCCGGGTGCCGACGCCGTGTCCGAGGCGCACGAACTCGAACGGGTCGTGCCGGTCATCGAGCACCTGCGCGCGCGTTTCGATGTGCCGATCTCGATCGACACCAGCAAGCCGGCCGTGATGCGTGCCGCGGTCGCCGCCGGGGCGGCGATGATCAATGACGTGACCGCGCTGCGTGCCCCGCAGGCGATCGCCACGGCGGCCAGCCTGGGCGTTCCGCTGTGCCTGATGCACATGCAGGGCGAGCCGCGCACGATGCAACGCGATCCTCAATATGGCGATGTCGTGGCCGATATCATGGCGTATCTGGCGGACCGCATCGCCGCTTGCGAGGCCGCGGGGATCGACCGCTCGCGGATCCTGATCGACCCGGGGTTCGGATTCGGCAAGACGCTGGACCACAACCTGGAACTGCTGGCACGCTTGCGCGCGTTCGCCGCGCTTGGGGTGCCGGTGCTCGTGGGGATCTCGCGCAAGTCGATGCTCGGTGCCGTGACCGGACGCGCCGTCGACGAACGCCTGGCGGCGAGCGTCGCGGCGGCGCTGATCGCCGTCGAGCGCGGCGCTGCGATCGTGCGAGTGCACGACGTCGGTCCGACCGTCGACGCGTTGAAGCTATGGATCGCGACGACCTCGGGCGCGGCCGCCGCAGGCGCCTGACATCGCCGCGTGCGACGGTCGTGAAATGTGCACATTGTGCAAGCCGGCGATGCGAACAATACTGACAAGCGGGGAATCGAGGGCTGACTGACATGGCACGCAAGTATTTTGGCACCGACGGCATCCGCGGGCGGGTCGGCGAAGGCCATATCAACCCGGAGTTCGTGCTCAAGCTCGGCTGGGCCGCAGGCCGCGTGCTGAGCCGCGGCCAGGGCGGCAAGGTGCTGATCGGCAAGGACACCCGCATCTCGGGGTACATGTTCGAGGCGGCGCTCGAGGCCGGCCTGGCGGCGGCCGGTGTCGATATTCGCATGCTCGGACCGATGCCGACGCCCGGAATCGCCTATCTGACACGGACCCTGCACGCGACCGCCGGGATCGTCATCAGCGCATCGCACAACCCGCACGAAGACAACGGTATCAAGTTCTTCTCCGGCGACGGCAACAAGCTGCCCGACGCCATCGAGGAGGAGATCGAGTGCGAGATCGACAGGCCGATGACCACGGTCAGTTCCGGCCAGCTCGGCAAGGCGCAGCGCCTCGACGACGCGCGCGGCCGCTACATCGAGTTCTGCAAGAGCACGATTCCGTCGAAGTGGGATTTTCACGGGCTGAAGATCGTCGTCGACTGCGCGCACGGTGCCACGTACCACATCGCGCCCGACGTCTTCGAAGAAATAGGCGCCGAGGTCATTGCGATCGGCGCCGAACCCAACGGGCTCAATATCAACGACGGCTTCGGCGCGACCAAGCCGCGTGCGCTGGCCAGCTCGGTGCGCGTCAACGGCGCCGACCTCGGCATCGCGCTGGACGGCGACGGTGATCGCGTGATCATGGTCGACGAGCGCGGCGAGATCGTAGACGGCGACGAGCTGCTGTACGTGATCGCGCGCTCACGCCTCGACAACGGCGGCCTCAGCGGCAACGTGGTCGGCACGCACATGAGCAACCTCGGTCTCGAGGTCGCGCTGCGCAACCTCGGTGTCGGGTTCGACCGCGTCGCGGTCGGTGATCGCTACATCCTCGAGCGACTCGTCGACCAGGGCTGGACGCTGGGCGGCGAACCGTCCGGCCACATCATCTGTCGCGACCGGACGACGACCGGTGACGGCATCGTCGCCGCGCTGCAGGTGCTGGCCGAGGTCAACAAGACCGGGCGTTCGCTCGGCGAGCTGCGCGCCGGCATGCACAAGTTTCCGCAGGAGCTGATCAACGTCCCGCTCGGTACCGCACGCGCGTCCGATGTCATGGCCAATCCCGCCGTCAACGACGCGGTGTCGGTCGTCGAATCGGACATGGGCGGCGATGGCCGCGTGCTGTTGCGTCCGTCGGGCACGGAACCGCTGATCCGGGTCATGGTCGAAGGCCGCGAGGCCGAGGTCGTCGCCGCCAAGGCGAACTCCATCGCTGAAGTCGTCCGCGCCCAGCTACCGGGTTGAAACCACCGCGGTCGCTACCGCATGGCATTGATTTGACGGCCCTTCGCCGTTAAGCTACGGCGCCTGTTTTCGAGGGGAGTCGAACATGCGTCAGCCGTTGGTGGCCGGAAACTGGAAGATGAACGGATCGCGCGCGAGCGTCGGCGAGCTGCTGGCTGGCCTCAAGGCCGGTATCGGCCAGGTGACCACCGCCGAGGTCGCCGTGTGCGCCCCGGCCGTGTTCATCCCTGCGGTCCAGGCCGAACTCGACGGCAGCCCGATCAAGTGGGGCGGCCAGGATGTCTCGGTGCATGCCTCGGGCGCCTACACCGGCGAGACCGCGGCGTCGATGCTCAGCGATTTCGGTTGCCACTACGTGATCATCGGCCACTCCGAGCGGCGCGCCTATCACGGCGAGACCGACCAGGTGGTCGCCGAGAAGTTCGCTGCCGCGCGTGCCGCGGGCCTGGTGCCGATCCTGTGTGTCGGTGAGACGCTCGACGAGCGTGAACAGGGCATCACGGAAGACGTCGTCGGTCGCCAGCTCGACGCCGTCGTCGCGCATTGCGGCATCGACACGGTCGGTAGCGGCGTGATTGCCTACGAGCCGGTCTGGGCGATTGGCACCGGCAAGACCGCGTCGCCGCAGCAGGCGCAAGACGTCCACGCGTTCATCCGTGGCCGCCTCGCGGCGGCAGACCCGGCTGTCGCCGACGGTATCCGCGTCCTGTACGGCGGCAGCATGAACCCGAAGAATGCCGCCGAGCTGATCGCCCAGCCGGATATCGACGGCGGCCTGATCGGCGGCGCGTCGCTCAAGGCCGACGATTTCCTCGCGGTGTGCTCGGCTGCAAACCGCTGAATTTATTAGAGGTTTATCATGGAATCCGTGTTGGTTGTCGTGCACCTGTTTCTCGCCATCGGCCTGGTGGCGTTGATCCTCATCCAGCATGGCAAGGGCGCCGACATGGGTGCGGCGTTCGGCTCCGGTGCGTCGGCCACGGTGTTCGGATCGCGCGGTGCGTCGAATTTCCTCAGCCGCAGCACGGCCGTGCTCGCCACCGCTTTCTTCGTGACCAGCCTGGCGCTCGCCTACTTCGCGATGCAGGGCAACGAACCGGAGACCGTCATGGACGCGGCGCCGCCGGCGGCCGTCGAACAGCCCGAGGTGCCGCCGGTCACCGATCTGCCGAGTATCCCGGAGGCACCCGCAGCGGAGTCCGCGGTACCGGTCCCGTCGGGCGGCGACGTGCCGCAGGTCAACGAGTAAACAGCAACCCATCCGCCGAAGTGGTGAAATTGGTAGACACGCTATCTTGAGGGGGTAGTGGCGAAAGCCGTGCCGGTTCGAGTCCGGCCTTCGGCACCAGCTAAACGGTATCGCCGCCTGCGTGGCGATACCGTTTTTTTATGCCCCGGCAAACGCAATGATAAGTTTTTAAAAACAAAGACATAGTTGCTGCGTTTTATTTGACACTAATACATCCCGGTCGCTATGCTGGCGGCCCACCAAAAAACCGTCCGTCGTGCTGCAGACCGGGCGGTTTCTACCTGTCAGAGAAGGCGTCGGATGCTGGAAACCTACCTGCCGGTCTTGATCTTCATTGTCATCGGCTCGGTCGTCGGTGCGGCGATGATCGGCCTCGGTTTCGTGCTGTCACCGCATCGCCCGGACGCCGAGAAGAGCTCTCCGTACGAGTGCGGCTTCGAGGCGTTCGAGGACTCGCGGATGAAGTTCGACGTCCGCTACTACCTGGTCGCGATCCTGTTCATCATCTTCGATCTCGAGATCGCGTTCCTGTTCCCGTGGGCCGTGGTGCTCGACGAGATCGGCATGGCCGGCTTCTGGGCCATGATGATCTTCCTCGGCATTCTCGTCGTCGGCTTCATCTATGAATGGAAGAAGGGGGCGCTGGAATGGGAATAGAAGGCGTCCTCGAAAAGGGTTTCGTCACGACGTCGCTCGACGGCGTGATCAACTGGGCGCGCACCGGCTCGATGTGGCCGATGACATTCGGCCTCGCGTGCTGCGCCGTGGAGATGATGCATGCGGCCGCGGCGCGCTACGACATCGACCGCTTCGGCATGGTGTTCCGACCGAGCCCGCGCCAGTCCGACGTGATGATCGTCGCCGGCACGCTGGTCAACAAGATGGCGCCGGCGCTGCGCAAGGTCTACGACCAGATGGCCGAGCCGCGCTGGGTCATCTCGATGGGATCCTGTGCCAACGGCGGTGGCTATTACCACTACTCCTATTCTGTGGTGCGCGGCTGCGACCGCATCGTACCGGTCGACGTGTATGTGCCGGGTTGTCCGCCGACCGCCGAGGCCCTGTTGTGGGGCATCCTGCAGCTGCAGAACAAGATCCGACGAACCAACACCATTGCGCGCTGACGCGTGCCAGACAGGCCTGATCGATGACGCTTGAAGATCGTCTGGACGAGCTCGAAGAAAGCCTCGAGGAACAGCTCGAGGACGTCGACGGCTGCACCCGGTCGCGCGAACGTGGGGAGCTGACGCTGACCGTTCCGCGCGAGTCGCTGCTCGATGTCATGCGTGTGCTGCGCGGCAACAGCGACCTTGCCTTCGAGCAGTGCATCGACGTCTGCGGCGTCGACTATGCGACCTACGGCGAGTCGGAGTGGATAACGAGCACCGCGGCCAATGCCGGATTCGGCCGTGGGGTCAGTCGCGAACTGCCGGAGATGGATCCGAAAGACCGCTTCGCGGCGGTCTATCACCTGCTGTCGGTGGCGAAGAACGTGCGCCTGCGGGTAAAGACCTTTCTCGACGCCGACCGTCCGATCGTCGATTCCGTCGTGCCGGTCTGGGCGGGTGCGCTGTGGTTCGAACGCGAGGCGTTCGACCTGTACGGCATCATGTTTGCCGGCCACCCGGACCTGCGCCGCATACTCACCGACTACGGTTTCATCGGCCACCCGTTCCGCAAGGACTTCCCGCTGATCGGCCAGGTCGAGATGCGCTACGACGCCGAGCAGAAGCGCGTCGTCTACGAGCCGGTCAGCATCGAGCCGCGCACGCTGGTGCCGCGCGTGATCCGCGAAGATGGTCGCTACGAGGCCGGCTGGAAACCCGAGCCGGCAGAGGAGGCCGGGCACGACGATGGCTGAGATCCGCAATTACACGCTGAACTTCGGTCCACAGCACCCGGCGGCGCATGGCGTGCTGCGCCTGGTGCTGGAAATGGACGGCGAGGTCATCGATCGCGCGGACCCGCACATCGGCCTGCTGCATCGGGCCACCGAGAAGCTGGCCGAGAGCAAGCCGTACAACCAGTCGATCGGCTACATGGACCGTCTCGACTACGTATCGATGATGTGCAACGAGCACGGTTACGTCCGCGCAATCGAGAAGCTGCTCGGAATCGAAGTGCCCGAACGCGCGCAGTACATCCGCACGATGTTTGACGAGATCACGCGCATCCTCAACCACCTGATGTGGTTGGGCACGCACGCGCTCGACGTCGGCGCGATGACGATGTTCCTGTACTGCTTCCGCGAGCGCGAGGACCTGATGGACTGCTACGAGGCGGTATCGGGTGCGCGCATGCACGCGACCTACTATCGCCCGGGCGGCGTGTATCGCGACCTGCCCGAGCATATGACGCGATACGAAGAGAGCCATCTAGGCGACGCCGCCGAACTCAAGCGCCGCAACGCGGCGCGCGAGGGCTCGTTGCTCGATTTCATCGAAGACTTCGTCGACCGCTTCCCCGGTCTGGTCGACGAATACGAGAACCTGTTGACCGACAACCGCATCTGGAAGCAGCGCACCGTCGGCATCGGCGTCGTGACGCCGGAACGCGCGATGCAGCTCGGCTTTACCGGGCCGATGCTGCGGGGTTCCGGTATTGCCTGGGATCTGCGCAAGAAGCAGCCGTATGCCGCTTACGACGAGGTCGATTTCGACATCCCCCTGGGCACCAACGGCGACTGCTACGACCGCTACCTGGTGCGTGTCGAGGAGTTTCGACAGTCGGCGCGCATCATCAAGCAATGTGTGAAGTGGCTGCGCGAGAATCCCGGCCCGGTAATGCTCGACGACCACAAGGTCACACCACCCAAGCGCGCCGACATGAAAGACGACATGGAGGCGCTGATCCATCACTTCAAACTGTTTACCGAGGGCTACTGCCCGCCTCCCGGCGAGGTGTATGCCGCCGTCGAAGCGCCGAAGGGCGAGTTCGGTTGCTACATCGTCTCAGACGGCGCGAACAAGCCCTATCGACTGAAGATTCGCGCGCCGGGTTTCCCGCACCTTGCGGCCATGGACGAGATGGCGCGCGGACATATGCTCGCCGACGTCGTCGCGATCATCGGCACGATGGATGTCGTATTCGGGGAGATCGACCGATGAGCATGCGCAGTGAGCCGATGGTTCGCGTCAACAAGTGCGAAAACAAAGACGAGCTGTTCACGCCCGAAGTGCGCGCCGAGATCGACAAGTGGATTGCCAAGTACCCCGAGGGTTGGCAGCAGTCGGCATGCATGGCGTCGCTGATGATCGTTCAGGACATGAACGGCGGCCACCTGACCCGCGAACTCATGGACCAGGTCGCCGATTACCTCGACATGCCGGCGATCGCGGTCTACGAAGTCGGCACGTTCTACTCGATGTACGAACACAAGCCGGTCGGCAGGCACAAGATCTGCCTGTGCACCAACGTGTCGTGCATGATCAACGGCTCAGATGGCATCCTCGATCACCTGACCAACCGGCTCGGCATAGGTTTTGGCCAGGTCACGTCCGACGGCAAGTTCAGCCTCAAGGAAGTAGAGTGTCTCGGCGCCTGTGGCGGCGCACCGATGATGCAGATCGGTCACACCTACTACGAGAATCTGACCCCGGAACTCGTGGATCAGATTCTGGACGGCCTGGAGTAACGCGATGGCTAACGAAGTCTGCTTCCGCACGTTGAACAACGACCGCCCGTGGCGGCTCGAGACGTATCAGTCCGAGGGCGGTTACGAGGCGCTGAAGAAGATCCTCAACGAGAAGACGTCACCCCAGGACATCGTCGACATGGTCAAGACGTCGGGCCTGCGCGGCCGCGGTGGCGCCGGGTTCCCGACCGGCCTGAAATGGAGCTTCATCAACCGCGCGGCACCGGGTGACAAGTATGTCGTGGTCAACTCCGACGAAGGGGAACCGGGCACCTTCAAGGATCGCGACATCCTGCGCTACAACCCGCACGCGCTGATAGAGGGCATGATCATCTGTGGCTACACGATCGGCGCGGTCGCGGGCTACAACTATATCCGCGGCGAGTTCTGGGAGCCCTACGAGCGCTTTGAAGCGGCGTTGGCCGAGGCGCGCGCGGCAGGTCTTCTCGGCAGCGACATCCTCGGCAGCGGTTTCGATTTCGAGATCCATACCCATCTCGGTTCCGGCGCCTACATCTGCGGCGAAGAGACCGCACTGCTCGAATCCCTCGAAGGCAAGAAGGGCCAGCCGCGTTTCAAGCCGCCGTTTCCGGCAATGTTCGGCCTGTACGGGCGACCGACGGTCATCAACAACACCGAGACCCTGGCGTCGATCCCGGACATCATTCGCCAGGGCGCCGAATGGTTTCGCGATATCGGCGTCGCCAACAGCGGCGGCCCCAAGCTGTTTTCGGTCTCCGGGAACGTCGCGCGTCCCGGAAACTACGAGGTGCCGATGGGCATGCCGTTTGCCGAGCTCCTGGAGCTCGCCGGCGGCATGCGCGACGGTCGCCCATGCAAGGCGGTGATACCCGGCGGATCGTCGGCGCCCGTGCTTCCCGGCGACGTGATGATGGACTTGACGATGGACTACGACAGCATCGCCCAGGCTGGGTCGATGCTGGGTTCCGGTGCCGTCATCGTCATGGACGACAGCAACTGCATGGTCAAGGTGCTCGACCGGATTTCGTACTTCTACTACGAGGAGTCCTGCGGGCAGTGCACGCCGTGCCGCGAGGGCACTGGCTGGATGCATCGCGTCGTACATCGGATCGAGACCGGCAAGGGCAAGCCGGAGGACCTCGATCTGCTCGACGACGTCGCCGCCAAGATCATGGGTCGGACCATCTGCGCGCTGGGGGACGCCGCGGCGATGCCGGTGGCCGGCTTCATCAAGCACTTCCGCGACGAGTTCCAGTATCACATCGATCACAAGAAGTGCATGGTTTAGGGACGGCAATGATGCGAATGCAGATCGGCAGGCAAACGACGGAAACCGGTGGCGCGCTCGCTGCCGCGCGGTGTGCAGCGGCGTGTTCATGCACGGTCCGTGCGCGGCAAACGTGAACTGAGAACCCATGGCTGAAGATCAAACCATCACGATAGAGGTCGACGGCAAGTCGCTCGAGGCAATGCCGGGGCAGATGCTGATCGAGGTCACGGATGCCGCGGGCATCAGTGTGCCGCGCTTCTGCTACCACAAGCACCTGTCGGTCGCGGCAAACTGCCGCATGTGCCTGGTCGAGGTCGAGAAGGCGCCCAAGCCGCTGCCGGCCTGCGCGACGCCGGTCGTCGGCGGCATGAAGGTCTTCACGCGCTCCCCGCTGGCCCGCGAGGCGCAGAAGGGCACGATGGAATTCCTGCTGATCAACCATCCGCTCGATTGCCCGATTTGCGACCAGGGCGGCGAGTGCGAACTGCAGGACGTCGCCATGGGCTACGGTGCCGATGTGTCGCGTTATTCCGAGCGCAAGCGCGTGGTGCGCGACGAGGACATCGGCGCTCTGATCGCGACCGAGATGACGCGCTGTATCCACTGTACGCGCTGCGTGCGCTTTGGTGGCGAGATCGCCGGCCTGCGTGAACTCGGCGCCACCGGCCGCGGCGAGCACATGCGGATCGGTGTCTACCTCGAGCACAGCGTGGCGTCCGAGCTTTCCGGCAATGTCATCGATCTGTGCCCGGTCGGCGCGTTGACCGCGAAGCCGTCGCGTTTCACGTCGCGGGCCTGGGAACTCACCGAGCACGATACCGTTGCCGCGCACGACGGTGTCGGCAGCAACCTGCACGTTCACGTGCGCCGTAACCAGGTGATGCGCGTCGTGCCGCGCGAGAACGAGGCGTTCAATCAGACATGGATCTCGGATCGCGACCGCTTCAGCTACCAGGGCCTGTATGCGCCGGACCGGCTGCAGCGCCCGATGCTGCGCGACGGTGGCAAGCTCAAGGAAGTCGATTGGCAGCAGGCACTGCAGGCCGCGGCGAAGTTGCTGAAGGCGCAGGCGGGCGATCAGATCGGCGCGTTGGTCTCGCCGAGCGCGACGCTCGAGGAGTTCTATCTGATGGCGCGCCTGGTGCGTGGCCTGGGCAGCGACAACATCGATCACCGGCTGCGGCAGAGCGATTTCAGCGGCACGGCCGCCGATCCGGCGCTGCCGTGGCTGGGGCAGCCGATCGCCAGCCTCGCCGGCAACGACGCGACGCTGCTGGTCGGCGCCTGGCTGCGCAAGGACCAGCCGATGCTGAACCACCGCGTGCGTCAATCGCACCGCGAGGGCGGCCAGGTCATGGCGATCAATCCGGTCGCCTATGACTACAATTTCGACCTCGACGTCGACATCGTCTGCACCCCGTCGGCGATGGCGGCGGAGCTCGCCGGTGTCGCGGCCGCGCTCGGCGTCGACACCCACGGTGTCCCGGTGGATGCCGATCAGGCACACCAGGCGATAGCCGACGCGCTCAAGGCGGCCGGGCAGGGCAGCGTGCTGCTCGGCACCGCGGCGATGATGCACCCCGATTTCGCGCTGTTGCGTGCGCTGGCCGTGGGCATCGCAGACGCCGCCGGCGTCAGCGCCGGCGTCGTCGGTTTCGGCAGCAACGACTGCGGCGCCTGGATGGCCGGCGCCGTCCCGCATCGCGTTGCCGGCGGCGCGGCCGTCACGGCGCCCGGGCTGGACGCGCAGGCGATGCTGACCGAGCCTCGGGCGCTCTACGTCACGCTGGGGATCGAGCCGGACGCCGATACCGCCGATCCGGCCCGGACCTCGGCCGCGCTGCGTGAAGCTCAGCTGATCGCGCTGTCGAGTCACCGCTCGCCGTGGCTCGAGGAACACGCCGACATACTGCTGCCGGTTGCGGCATTCGCCGAGACGTCGGGTACGTTCGTCAACATCGAGGGCGTCGCGCAGAGCTTTTCCGGTGCCGCCCAGGCACCGGGCGAGACGCGACCGGCGTGGAAGGTGCTGCGCGTGCTCGGCAACCTGGTCGACATCGACGGCTTCGATTACGCCGATTCGCGCGCCGTTCGTGACGAGGTAGTTGCGGCGTGTGCCGATCTGCGGCCCGACAACCGCCTGGCCGCGGCACGGGTCGCCGCGCGGCCGCGCAGCGCCGCCGACGGCCAGTGGCAGCGCATCGGCGGTGTGTCGATCTACGGCGTCGATGCACTGACGCGTCGTGCGCACGCGCTGCAGTCGACGCCGGACGCCTGGGGGGCGTCGTTGCGCATCAACGCCGACGCGGCATCCGCCCTGGGTGTGAACGGCAATGCGACGGTGCGTGTTTCGCAGGCGGGTGGCAGTGCCGAGTTCGCCGCGGTGATCGACGACAGCGTGCCGGATGGGTGCGTCTGGCTGCCGGCCGCGGTACCGGGAGCCGAAGCGCTGGGGCCTGCGTTTGGGCCGGTAGCCGTGGAAAAGGTCTGACAGGTGAATGCCGTGATTGAGTTGTGGACATCGCTGCCGGTCGTGATCCAGATCGTCATCAAGATCGTCGCGATCATGCTGCCGCTGATGATTCTGGTGGCGTACTACACCTATGCCGAGCGCAAGATCATCGGTTTCATGCAGGTCCGTAACGGGCCAAACCGGGTCGGTTTCTTCGGCATGCGGCTCTGGGGGCTGGGCCAGCCGATCGCCGACGCGGTCAAGCTGATGTTCAAGGAGATCGTGATCCCGTCGGGTGCGAACAAGCTGTTGTTCCTGATCGCCCCGATGCTGTCGATCGGTCCTGCACTGGCGGCGTGGGCCGTGTTCCCGTTCGACGCCGGCATCGTGCTTGCGGATGTCAACGCCGGTCTGCTGTACATCCTGGCGATGACGTCACTCGGTGTCTACGGCGTGATCATCGCGGGCTGGGCCTCGAACTCCAAGTACGCGTTCCTCGGCTCGATCCGTTCGGCCGCGCAGATCGTGTCGTACGAGATCGCGATGGGTTTCGCGCTGGTCGGCGTACTGGTCGCCGCGGGGAGCCTAAACCTGGGCGATATCGTCATGGCGCAGGAAGGCAGCGTGATGCACTGGTTCTGGTTGCCGTTGCTGCCGCTGTTCCTCGTGTATTTCATCTCCGGCGTCGCAGAGACGAACCGCGCGCCGTTCGACGTTGCCGAGGGCGAGTCCGAGATCGTCGCCGGTTTCCACGTCGAGTACTCGGGCATGACCTTTGCGGTGTTCTTCCTCGCCGAGTACGCGAACATGATCCTGATCTCGGCGCTCAGTGCGCTGATGTTCCTCGGTGGCTGGCTTTCGCCGCTGCCCCATGTCTGGGTCGACGGCGTATTCCTGCTCGATGACGGCTTCCACTGGTTGTTGCTGAAGACATTCTTCTTCATGTTCCTGTTCCTGTGGTTCCGCGCGACCTTTCCCCGCTACCGATATGACCAGATCATGCGTCTCGGCTGGAAGGTCTTCATACCGATCACGATCGTCTGGATCGTCGTTGTGGCCGGCATGAGAGTGGGTGAGATGCCTTGGTGGTTCAACTGAGGCGAGGCGATGAAGACGATTGCAAACTACATTCGCAGCCTGTTCCTGTTCGAGCTCCTGAAGGGCCTCAGCGTGACCGGCAGCTATTTCTTCGCGCGCAAGTTCACGCTGCAGTATCCCGAACAGAAGGCGCCGGTGTCACCGCGTTTCCGCGGCCTACATGCGCTGCGGCGCTATCCGAACGGTGAGGAGCGCTGTATTGCGTGCAAGCTGTGCGAGGCGGTGTGCCCGGCGCTGGCGATCACGATCGAGGCGGAACCACGCGACGACGGGTCACGGCGCACGACGCGCTACGACATCGACCTGTTCAAGTGCATCTACTGCGGATTCTGCGAAGAGTCGTGCCCGGTCGACTCGATCGTCGAGACGCGCGTCTACGAGTATCACTTCGAGAACCGAGGGGAGCAGATCATGACGAAGCAGATGCTGCTCGACATCGGCGACAAGTACGAACAGCAGCTGGCCGCCGACAGGGCGGCTCAGGCGGCGGTACGCTGAGGCGGGGGCGGATGATGGGATTCGAGAAGTTTCTGTTTTACGTGTTTTCCGTTTTTTTGATCTTTTCGGCCGTAATGGTCATTACCCGCAAGAATCCGGTCCATTCGGCGCTGTTCCTGGTGCTGGCCTTTTTCAACAGCGCCGGCCTGTGGCTGCTCGCGGAGGCGGAGTTTCTCGCCATTGCGCTGGTGCTCGTGTACGTCGGCGCCGTCATGGTGCTGTTCCTGTTTGTCGTCATGATGCTCGACATCAACATCGCCGAACTGCGCGCCGGTTTCGTCCGCAATGCACCCGTCGCCATCGTCGTCGCTATTGCGATGGCAGTCGAGCTGTTGATCGTGGTCGGTCCGCAACGCTTCGGCATCGACGTCGTCGCCGCGCCCGAACCCAGGCCGGCCGGTTACAGCAACACCGAAGAACTCGGGCTGGCCCTGTTCACCGAACATCTGTATGCGTTCGAGATCGCTGCGGTAATCCTCTTGGTCGGTATCGTCGCCGCGATCGGATTGACGATGCGCAAGCGGCCCGAGACCAAGTACCAGGATCCATCGCGCCAGGTGACCGTGAAGGCGTCTGACCGCCTGCGTGTGATCAAGATGGATGCCGAGGAGAAGGCTCGATGATTGCGCTTTCCGATTACCTGATCGTTGCGGCCATCCTGTTCTCGCTCAGTGTCGCCGGTATCTTTCTGAATCGCAAGAACGTCATCCTGCTGCTGATGTGCATCGAGCTGATGCTGTTGGCGGTGAACATCAATTTCATCGCTTTCTCGCATTTCCTCGGCGATACCGCAGGGCAGGTGTTCGTGTTCTTCATCCTGACGGTTGCTGCGGCCGAAGCGGCCATCGGTCTGGCGATCCTGGTCGTGCTGTTCCGCAGCCGGCAGACGATCAACGTCGCCGATCTGGACACTTTGAAGGGCTAGTGATGGAAGCGATCTTACTCACCATCGTTTTGGCGCCGCTGGCCGGTGCGCTCATCGCGGGACTGTTGCGCAACCAGGTCGGCAAGGTAGGCGCGCACTCGGTGACGATCCTGGGTGTCGGTATCTCCTGCGTGCTGTCACTGTATGTGCTGTACCTGCACGCCTTCCAGGGAGCGCCGGTCTACAACGAGAGCGTCTACATCTGGATGGTCAGCGACGGCCTGCGCATGGAGATCGGTTTCCTGGTAGACCGTCTGACCGCGATGATGATGGCGGTCGTCACTTTCGTGTCGCTGATGGTGCATATCTACACGATCGGCTACATGGCGCACGAGGATGGATACGAGCGCTTCTTCAGCTACATCGCGCTGTTCACATTCTCGATGCTGATGCTGGTCATGGCAAACAACTTCCTGCAGCTGTTCTTCGGCTGGGAAGCCGTCGGCCTGGTGTCGTACCTGCTGATCGGCTTCTACTTCAAACGCGAAACCGCGATCTTCGCCAACATGAAGGCGTTCCTGGTCAACCGCGTCGGTGACTTCGGCTTCATACTCGGTATCGCGGCCGTGGCGATGTACTTCGGTACACTCGATTACGCCGAGGCGTTCGCAGCCGCGCCACAGTTTGCCGACGCGACGATCACGATCTGGGGCGACACCGAGTGGTCGTTGATGACGGTGGTCTGCATCCTGCTGTTCATCGGTGCGATGGGCAAATCGGCGCAGGTCCCGTTGCACGTCTGGCTGCCGGACTCGATGGAGGGCCCGACGCCGATTTCCGCGTTGATCCACGCTGCGACGATGGTCACCGCCGGTATCTTCATGGTCGCCCGCATGTCGCCGTTGTACGAACTCTCGGAAACGGCGCTGACTTTCGTGCTGGTGATCGGCGCGACGACGGCCTTCTTCATGGGCCTGATCGGGATCGTTCAGAACGACATCAAGCGCGTCGTCGCGTACTCGACGCTGTCGCAGCTCGGTTACATGATCGCCGCACTCGGCGCATCGGCCTACGCAGCCGGATTGTTCCACCTGATGACGCACGCCTTTTTCAAGGCGCTGCTGTTCCTCGCCGCGGGATCGGTCATCATCGGTATGCACCACGACCAGGATATCCGCAACATGGGCGGCATCCGCAAGTACATGCCGATCACCCATTGGACGGCCTTGCTCGGGTCGCTGGCGCTGATCGGGTTCCCGGGCTTCTCGGGTTTCTTCTCCAAGGATGCCATCATCGAGGCGGTGCACCATTCACAGATCGCCGGCGCGACCTATGCCCACGTGCTGCTCGTCGCCGGCGTCTTCGTGACCGCGCTGTACAGTTTCCGGATGTACTTCCTCGTGTTCCACGGCGACGGGCCGCGCCACTTCGAACCGCATCACGAAGCGCATGACGAGCACGGCGGAGCTGAGGCCCAGGAGCACCACCACGTCGAAGACGAACCGACACCACACGAATCACCGTGGGTCGTCACGCTGCCGTTGATCCTGCTCGCGATCCCGTCGGTCGTCATCGGTTTCCTGACGGTCGGTCCAATGGTGTTCGGCGACTACTTCGACGGCGTGCTGTTCGTTGCGGCCGAGCACAACACGTTGGGGGCGATCGAGTACCACGGCGTGCTTGGTTTCATGCTGCATGGCGTGATGGCGCTGCCTTTCTGGCTTGCGATCGGCGGCCTGGCGACCGCGTGGTACGTCTACACGCAGAAACCGGAGATTGCGCGCAACCTGGCGCGCCGGTTGGACTGGGCGCATTTCGTGCTCGATCGCAAGTACGGGTTCGACGAATTCAACCAGGCGGTATTCGCCGGCGGCAGCAAGCTGCTCGGCAAGTTCCTGTGGCTGGTCGGCGACCGCGCGGTAATCGACGGGCTGGCGGTCAACGGGTCGGCGCATTCGGTCGGCAAACTCGCCGCGATCATGAGGTTCGTGCAGACGGGCATGCTGTACCACTACGCGATGGCGATCATCGTCGGCCTGTTGGTGTTGCTCGGATGGTTCGTGCTGCGCGGCTGATGGTCCGGCAGCGAGTCGCGTGATGCAAACCGTGGCGTTGGAGAGTCGTTGCCGGCCAAAAGGCGGCGTCGATGACAGAACGAGAGACTAGACAGACATGACAGCAGACTGGCCCATTCTCAGCGCGGTGATCTGGCTGCCGATTCTCGGCGGTGCGCTAGTGCTTGCGAGCGGCGACAAGGCACCCAACGTGTCGCGGTGGCTGGCGCTGATCTTCGCCGTGTTGACCTTCCTGGTCAGTCTGCCGCTGTACAGCGGCTTCGATCCCACGACTGCACAGATGCAGTTCGTCGAGAAGGCGCCGTGGATCCCGTTGTTCGACGTCTATTACTATCTGGGCATCGATGGCATCTCGATGCCATTGATCCTGCTGACGACGTTCATATCGATCCTCGTGATCATCGCCGGCTGGGAGGTGATCCAGTACAAGCCGTCGCAGTACATGGCGGCCTTCCTGATGATGGAAGGTGTCATGGTCGGCGTCTTCGCCGCGCTGGATGCCATGCTGTTCTACGTGTTCTGGGAGGCCATGCTGATCCCGATGTTCATCATCATCGGCGTCTGGGGCGGGCCCAACCGCGTCTATGCGACGATCAAGTTTTTCTTGTACACCTTCCTCGGCTCGGTCTTCATGCTGGTCGCGCTGATCTACATGTACTTCCATTCCGGTTCGATGGAGATACTGGCGTTCCATGATCTCAAGCTGAACCTGACCGAGCAGATCCTGATCTTCGTCGCCTTCCTGCTGGCGTTTGCGGTCAAGGTGCCGATGTGGCCCGTCCACACCTGGCTGCCTGATGCGCACGTCGAGGCGCCTACGGGCGGTTCGGTGATCCTGGCGGCGATCATGCTGAAGATCGGTGGCTACGGCTTCCTGCGGTTCAGCCTGCCGATAACCCCCGATGCGAGCAGCGAGCTTGACTGGATGATCATCGGCATGTCGCTGATTGCCGTGGTGTATATCGGTTTCGTCGCGCTGGTACAGCAGGACATGAAGAAACTCATCGCCTACTCGTCGATCGCCCACATGGGCTTCGTGACCCTGGGCTTCTTCATCGCCTTCATCATCATGGCGCGCAATGACGTCGACTCGGGCGCCATCCTCGGCCTGCAGGGCGGCATGGTGCAGATGGTGTCGCACGGCTTCATCTCGGCGGCGATGTTCCTCTGCGTTGGCGTTCTCTACGACCGCCTGCACAGCCGCCAGATCGACGACTACGGCGGTGTCGTCAACGTCATGCCCTGGTTCGCCGCGTTCATGGTTTTCTTTGCAATGGCCAACGCGGGGCTGCCCGGTACGTCGGGATTCGTCGGTGAGTTCATGGTCATTCTTGCCAGTTTCCGCGCCGATTTCTGGTTCGCGTTTCTGGCCGCGACGACACTGATCGTCGGTGCGGCCTACACGCTGTGGATGGTCAAGCGCGTGGTCTACGGTGAAGTCGGTTCCGACAAGGTCGCCGCACTCGAGGACATCAACAAGCGCGAGGCGTTCGTGCTCACGTCGTTGGCAGTTGCGGTGCTGGTCCTGGGTATCTGGCCGGCGCCGCTGATCGAGGTCATGGACGTGTCTATCGAGAATCTCGTCCGGCACATCGCGATCACCAAGCTCTGATGGTGCAGGATCGGTAACACGGCATGGAATACAACCTGACAACCCTTCAACCGGTGCTACCGGAGATCGTGCTGCTCTGCGCGGCTTGCCTGGTCCTGGTGGTCGACCTGTTCCTCAGCGATCGCACCCGGCTGGTCACCTACGGGCTCTCGCTGGCGGCCCTGATCGTTACCGTTGCCGCCACCCAGTACGCGGCGGGCCCGGTGCGCGAAGTCATACTCGACGGCAGCTTCGTGCGCGATCCGATGGCGGACGTCCTGAAGACCGGGTTGTTGCTGGTCAGCCTGTTTGCGTTCGTCTACGCGAAGGACTACCTGCGCGAACTCGGTGCGTTCCGCGGCGAATACTACGTGCTCGGACTGTTCGCCGTGCTCGGCATGATGATAATGATCTCGGCGAACAGCTTCCTGACCGTGTATCTCGGTCTCGAGCTGCTGGCGTTGTGCCTGTACGCGCTGGTGGCGTTTCACCGTGATTCGAAGACCGGCGCCGAGGCGGCGATGAAATACTTCGTGCTTGGGGCACTGGCGTCGGGCATGCTGCTGTACGGCATATCCATGGTCTACGGCGCCACCGGTCACCTGGTGCTGCCCGAGGTCGCCGCTGTCATTGCCGCGGGTACGGCCGACCAGACAGTGTTGGTGTTCGGCCTCGTGTTCATCGTAATCGGTATCGCATTCAAATTCGGTGCGGTGCCGTTCCATATGTGGGTGCCGGATGTCTATCACGGCGCGCCGACGGCGGTGACCCTGTTCCTCGGCAGTGCGCCGAAGATCGCCGCGTTCGCGCTCGCGATCCGCCTGCTGGTAGACGGATTGGGCGGCCTGCTCGCGCAATGGCAGGACATGCTGATCATTCTCGCCGTATTGTCGATGGCACTGGGCAACGTCATCGCAATCGCACAGACCAACCTGAAACGCATGTTGGCCTACTCGACGATCTCGCACGTCGGTTTCATCTTCCTTGGCCTGATCGCCGGTACCGACAAGGGGTTCTCGGCGGCCATGTTCTACGCGATCGTCTACGCGCTGACGGCTGCAGGCGGCTTCGGCGTGGTCACGATGCTGAGCCGGAACGGCCTCGATGCCGAGAATATCGACGATCTGAAGGGCCTGAACGACCGCAGCCCGTGGCTGGCGTTCATGATGATGCTGATCCTGTTCTCGATGGCCGGCGTGCCACCGACGGTGGGGTTCTTCGCCAAGCTGTTCGTCCTCGATGCCGTCGTCAGCATCGACCTCGTCTGGCTGGCCGTCGTCGCGGTGTTCTTTTCGATCATCGGCGCGTTCTACTACCTGCGCGCGGTAAAGGCCATGTACTTCGACAAACCCCTGGTGGACGTGCCACTGGTGTCGTCGCTCGACACCCAGGTTGCGATGTCGGTCAACGGGCTCGCGATGCTGGCATTCGGGATCTTCCCGGCCGCCTTGCTCGGGGCGTGCCGGGCGGCTTTCGGTGGCTGAGTACGGTCTGTTTTGAACACGGCCGCCGCAACCGGCTTGTTCAGCGGGCGTGCAATATGTAAAATCCGCGCTGTCAGATGCGGGGTGGAGCAGTCTGGCAGCTCGTCGGGCTCATAACCCGAAGGTCGTAGGTTCAAATCCTGCCCCCGCTACCAAATCTCTACATTAACTTCATCGCGTAAGTTGATGATAAGAAAAGGGTTCTGGAGGTATCCAGAGCCCTTTTTTCATACCTGCCGATCGCCTCTCGATTCGACTAGGCACAACACGGGCACAGCCATTGCGAGCCCTTTGGACGCTCGCGACCGTGCCGACTGCGCCCGCCGTACGCGGTTGCGATCTACTGTTCCGACCCGGTGTCACGGACGCCCCAGGCAACCACGATGTACTCGAGGCTGGGAACCTCGAAAATGCTGAAACGCGGTAATGGACCATCGCCGATCTCGAACTCCAGGCGCAGTGCCCGCGGCGTTGCATAGACCTTGACGCGGCGGAAGCCGTCGCGCAGGTCGAAACTCTGTGCGCGGTCGTCGAGGACCACGCCGGACAGCTCGAGCACCAGGCGATCCGGGCGCGGCAGCAAGAAATGCCGCATTTCAGCCAGTCTGCTGAACGGCCGCACCGCTATCCGCACCTGATACCGCCACTTGTCGGCGATCGGTGCCAGCGCGTCACTGCGTACGCGTTCCGCCACAGCGGCATCGTTCGCGTCGATGATTTCGAGGAGCACGAGGTGGGCAGGAACGTCGCGAGGTATCGGCTGCGACCCCGCAGCAGGTCGCTTCGTCGGGTCTTGCCAGCTGACCGAAACCCGTCGTGCCGCCTTATCGATGGAAAATGCGGGCAACTCGGCCCCTGCAGCCTCGAACACGAACCGGATCTTGTCATGATGGGCGCCGCTGCGCAGCCGTCGGAATGGGCCCGCAAGCGGAATGGCTGTTTTCGGCCTGACCCGAGAGGCGCCGTACAGGTCGACGACGAGCCGCGCGGGGTCCGACATCACGAAGTGCTCGACCTTGTCGACAGCGGCGTCACTGTTGAAGGTTACGGAAGTCTCGGCAACGTCGACGGAAACCGTTGTCGCTGCGGTGCCCGATCCCGAGACCGCCAACAGCGCCAGGGTCAAGACATGGTTGACGATAAGCGAACGTGCTCGCCTTCGTCGGACGGTGCAACAGCAGGTCTCCCGGCGACTCGCCAGCCAGAGTCCCGACGCGAGTTTTCGGATCGGATGTGGTGCCATGCAGCCCCTGTGCAATCGTCCACTACCGCTGATTGTAACCCAGGATGAACTGTACCTCGGCCGTCGATTCTGCGATCGAGGCGACTACTACAGGTCTGGCAGAGCGTTCACGGGAAGCGGATTCGCGACCGAGCCGGGGCGCTGTTGCCTGCCGCGCGGCATCAGGTGCGCCGCAGTCAGGGCGGGGTTGCCGCAGGGCCGGCAACGTGGGTCTAGGTATCCACGGCCGCGCCGATCAGAATCGATACGCGATCTTGAACTTCGCCAGCCATGCAGGGTCCGCGTCACGGTCGAAGGCGTCACCCGGGTCGAACACGCCCAGCGTGACGCTGAGCTTGGTCATCTTGTTCGGTCGATGGGCAAAAATCAGGTCGATCTCCTGACCGAGCGTGGCATCGTCGCCTTCGGGGTCGATCTCGAGGTCGCTACTGAACAGGTCATCGTTTCGGTCGGCCTGGCGATAACGATGGTAGACCCGCACTAGCGACGTGTTCCTGTCGGGGCGCACGCCGATCCCGATGGTGCCGATCCACATGTTGGCGGGCTCGAAATCGCTGACCTCGCCGTAGTAGTTGTAGCTGGTGATCCCGAAGGTACGCGCCTCGTTGTCTTCCAGGCCTGTCTGGCGGAAATTGCCGTCCACTCCATCGCTGAGGTCGTTGTCGCTGCTGCCGTGGGCGAGGGCGAGCGTGACGAACGGTCGCCACCTGGCGTCGAAGTGTTGCCTTTCTCGGAGACCAGTTGGCCTTGTAGCGCCTCTTCGAGTTCGTGGTTAGGCGGAAACCGTTTGCCGATGATCATGCGGTTGCTGGACCAGGCCACCGTGCCGTCGGCCGCGAATGCGTTCGTGCGCGCGACATCGGGCATATGCGATATGCCGCTGAAGAAATCGTCGAGCGTTTCTCCTGCGCGTGGGTAGGCCTGCGCGAAGTAAGCTGTGGGGTCGTGGTGCTGCGCGATGCGTTCGACGAAGTCTTTAATGACCACGGTATCGCGGCGCGACAGGTGTTCCTCGAGAAGCGACGCCAGTACGTAGGACGTAACCATTCAAAAGAATACGATGACCAGGGTTCCCGAAACCGAGAACCAGCTGGTCATGTTAAAGCGCGGCGCTTCGATCGTCTTAGCGGCCGGGGGCGTCATTGGTCTGTCCTTGTTCCGACCCCGGTCGGCGCGTCGTTTGCGTCAGTCGTGTTGCACGGGATTTGCCACTAGGTGGATAACGTCGCAAGCGGCGGTTTTCATCCGTCGCGTGCGGAGAATTCTCGTCGGAACGTCATCGGACCCGGTCGGCACCTGATCGGTACCGGGCGATACCGGATCGACCTCGCCTGTGCCTCGGCGGCTGCCGGGAGGTTTCGTCGAATCTGCGCTGCACAACCAAGAAGATACATTCGGAGTGCCCGGCAACACCAAGTTTTCACTGTATAAATTGTGCACAGCCGAAGGCCTTGTTCGACAGCCGCGCGGAGATCGTCGGGCCAACGTCGCGACGCCCACGTGACGCAGCGGGTGTGGCGCGTTCGGTGGCCTGCCCGGGGCCGCCACAAGCCATGCGCGGAGACCGCCCGCGGTGCGTCGTCGTCGCGCAATGTGGCGCCACGGTCGGCGCCGGAAGCCCGCGTCTGCCGGGCTCGCGGGTCGCGATGTCTGCCACGCCGACGCGATGCGATGACGCTGTGATACTGCAGAAATGATTGACTGCAGCCGCTGGACGGCCACCCGTTGCCGTCACGCGCGCGGCATGCAGTCGTCCGCCGACGCAGCCAGGTCGGCGGGCTTCGCAGCGGCGGGCTTCGAGCACCGACGCCTATGCACTTACCTTTCATGGGGGTATTCCCAGTGATCCTGGTCGGCCTTTTTCGGCGCAATTGGCGGGGGCCGAAAACGTTCAGAAAACGCCCAACACGCCGTTAGGCAATCCATTGACGCGACGGGTGCAGGCGGCGTCGGCGATCGCTGGCGACGGCAAAGCCAGACCGGGGCGGACGCGAGTCGACGCCAGCGGCCGCTTTGAAGCAGCATGGCGCATCGCCGGCGCGCTACGGTGTCGCTTCGTGATGTTGCAGCGGCAGGCGGGGCATCGGCGGCTGCAGGCAAGGGTCATGCACGGACTTGGGCCGGACACAGACGCGTCACGGATTGCCGTCGCCGGTCGCTGCGCCAGTGATGCACAATCCGGCGGATCTCCGGCCAGCGACCGTTCGATGCGGCCCGTCTTGATGCCGGACCCGCTGCAGCCGACAATTGACGCGCCGCTGCAGCCGGATGGGTGCTTTGGTGGTACCGCAGCGGGGCGATCAGCGTCATTCCTGCGGCCAGCGCGGTCATTGGATCGGCACATGCGAAGTTGAAAGATGGTAGACCCAGTATCGAAGATGGACGGACAAGCGCAGTTCATAACGCAAACACTTCCACGCGGCGTGATGTTCAACGCGTACCCGGACAGCATTGGCAACCGCCTCGCGGACGCGATCCGGCTGCTCAAGCTACCGGAGCTCGAAGACGCTTTTTCGCTGTTCTACATCCTGCCGACGTTCTTCCACAGCGATCTCGATCGTGGTTTCTCGATCATCGACTACGACATCAACGAGGCGCTGGTTTCGACCGAGGACATTGCAGCGCTCGATGAGCTGGGCATCCAGATCAAGCTGGACCTGGTGCTGAATCACCTGTCGGTGCGCTCGCCGCAGTTCCAGGATCTGCTGTGCAACGGCGAGGCGTCGCGGTACCGGGATTTCTTCATCGACTGGGACGAGTTCTGGAAGGATCACGGCACCCGTGATGCCGAAGGCCAGGTCGTGCCCGACAAGGTATTCCTCGACCGGCTGTTCATGCGCAAGCCGAGCCTGCCGATCCTCAAAGTGCGCTTCCCCGATGGATCGTTGAAGACCTACTGGAATACCTTCTACCAGAAGGTCGATTTCGCCGAGATCACGGCGCTGGATTTCGCCGATATCGAGGGTCTGGACGCGGATGCCGCACAGATCCTTGCGGACCAGATCAAGATCGTCATCAAGGACAAGGGTTACCTCGAGGCCGTGGATCTCGATCATGTCGCGCACCTCAAAGACGACATCATCAAGGCCGTCTGCAGCAAGCGGGAATACCTCGGTCAGATGGACCTCAACGCCCGCTCCGAGCTGGTCTGGAGCTTCTACGATGAAACATTGAAGAAGCTCAGTGGCTACGGAGCAAAGATCATCCGACTCGACGCCTTCGCCTACCTGCACAAGGCGCCGGGTGAGCCAAACTTTTTCAACCGCCCGGGTACCTGGATCTACCTGCAGCGCCTCAAGAGCATGGCGCAGCGCTATGCGTTGACGATATTCCCGGAGATCCATGCCGAATATGGCGCCGGGATCCATCAGGAGATCGCGGAGCAGGGCTTCCCGGTCTATGATTTCTATTTTCCGGGCCTGCTCATCCACGCCCTCGAGTTCGGCGACAGTCACGCGCTGTTGCGGTGGATCGGCGAGATCCGCAAAAAGGGCCTGCAGACCATCAACATGCTCGGCTGCCATGACGGCATCCCGGTGCTGGATCTCAGGGGCAAGCACACCGACGGCATCTATCGGCCGGGACTGCTCAGTGACGAACAGATCGAGGCGACGATGCAGCGGATCATCGATCGCGGCGGCCTGACCAAGAACCTCTACGACGCCAGCGGCAAGAAGATCGACTACTACCAGGTCAACGCGACGTTCTTCAGCGCGCTCGGCGAAGACGAGGACAAGCTGTTGCTGGCGCGGGCCATCCAGATGTTCATGCCGGGCGTGCCCCAGGTCTGGTACCTCGATCTGTTCGCCGGCAAGAACGACTACGAGGCGGCCAAGCAGGGCCGCACGGCGGGACACAAGGAGATCAACCGGACCACGCTGCACTGGCCGGACATCGAGGCGGGCCTGCGGCGTCGGGTCGTGCGCGACCAACTCGCGCTGATCCGTTTGCGCAATACATCGCCTGCGTTCTCCGGCGAACTGCGGGTCATCGAGTCGGATCCCCACCAGGTCCGTCTGGCCTGGGTCCATCCGGAGGTCAGCGTGAGGCTCGAAGCCGACCTCTGCGACCACAGCTTCGCCGTCTACCAGGACGACGGCACGGGCGAGGCGTTGGTGCTCGCTTCCCCGGGCCACGGCACGGGCCTGTCGGTCGCGGTAGGCGAAGCCGAACGAACCTGACAGGCGATCTGACGATGAGAATCCTCGCGACCGATCTCGACCGGACGCTGCTACCGAACGGCAGCTGGCCCAGTGACCCCGGCGCCATCCCGATGTTCAACGAGCTGACGGTGGCGCACGACGTCTTCGTCGTCTACGTGACTGGTCGCAACCTCGCGCTGACCGAGGCCGCCATCGCGGATTTCGGAATCCGCCACCCGCATGCCTTGATCGGCGACGTCGGGACCTCGATTCGCACCTGGGGCGATGACGTGTGGACACCCGATCCGGGTTGGGACGGTCACGTGGCGCGGACCAGCCCCGCGTGGGACGCCGACGCGATCCGTGGAGCCCTGGCCGGCGTCGACGGCCTGGTCGAGCAGGCACGCGAACACTGCGGCCCGTTCAAGCAGAGCTATTATGTCGAGCATGACGACCGCGAAAGGGTGTTGAGCATCGTGCACGATGCGGTCGAGAACCGCTACGACGAGGCGATCGTGTACAGCTTCGACTCGCAATCGGGCGACGGGCTGCTGGACCTGCTGCCACGCAGTGCCAACAAGCAGACCGCGCTGGAATACCTGGCCGAGGCCCACGGCATCGACAATGCCGACGTGGTGTTCTGCGGCGACAGCGGCAATGACCTGCATCCGTTGACCGCCGGGTTCAGCGGCGTCCTGGTCAGGAACGCCGATGAGCAGCTCGTCAGTGGTGTCAACAGGGCGCTGGATCTCGACCCCGAACTCAAGGTCTACTTCGCCCAGGGCGGCTGCCGCGGCCTCAACGGTTACTACACCGGCGGTGTGATTGAAGGCGCCTTTCACTACGGTCTGTTTGCCGATTGATGCCGCGCACGCCGGCGCGGCGGCATCCGCTGCGAAATGACTGCGGCGCGCCGCGAACGGGATGGCGTGCTGGAAGGAGTACGGCTTCGCCGTGCCGGGCGGCGGGTATCGACAGCGCATCATCGATGGCATGCGGTCGACGGCCGCGGTCGAACCGGGGCGCTACAAGGCCTTGGTGTACCGCGGCGCCGCGCAGGGTCGACGAGGCAGTCGCGTCGCCGGCAGGCCGGCGGGCGGCCGGTCGGTAGCGGATGGGTAGATGTCGTGAGCCGGGTCGCGAGGCCACGGCTACAAGGGGGCAGGATGTATCAGGCGCGAATTCACGGACGCGGCGGTCAGGGCGTGGTCAGTGCGGCGGAGATGCTGTCGGTCGCCGCGTTCCTCGAGGGCAAGCACTCGCAGGCGTTTCCCAGTTTCGGCTCCGAGCGCATGGGTGCGCCGGTCATGGCCTTCTGTCGCATCGACGACAGGGAGATACGGCTGCGCGAACCGGTCATGAAACCCGATGCCCTGATCATCCAGGACCCGACGCTGCTGCACCAGGTGAATCTGTTCGAAGGCCTGTCGGCGAGTGGGCGGGTCATCGTCAACTCGTCGCGCAACCTCGACGAGCTCGGCCTCAGCGAGCTGCAGAGCGAGAACCCCCAGGGCTGCGTCGTGACCGTCGCGGCCACCGAGCTCGCGTTGAAATACGTCGGCCGTCCGCTGCCTAACGCGGCACTCCTCGGGGGGTTCTCGGCGCTGAGCGGTCTGATCCGGCTGGATGCGATCGAGGAGGCGATCCGGCGCAAGTTCGCCGCGAAGATCGCCGAGGCCAATATCAACGCCGCGCGTGCCGCGGCCGAAGCCGTCGCGGGCTAGGAGCAACGCCATGCTGAAACAGATGGAAGGTTCGCAGGCGGTCGCCGAGGCCGTTGCGCTGTGTCGTCCGGAGGTCATTTGTGCCTACCCGATTACGCCGCAGACGCACATCGTCGAGAAACTCGGGCAACTGGTCAAAGACGGTACGCTCGAACACTGCGAGTTCGTCAACGTCGAGTCCGAGTTTGCCGCGTTGTCCGTCGCCATCGGTGCGTCGGCGACCGGCGCGCGTGCCTACACGGCGACGGCGAGCCAGGGTCTGCTGTACATGGCCGAGGCGGTCTACAACGCGTCCGGCCTGGGGCTGCCGATCGTCATGACCATCGGCAACCGCGCAATCGGCGCGCCGATCAACATCTGGAACGACCAGCAGGACAGCATGTCGATGCGCGATGCCGGTTGGATCCAGCTGTATGCGGAGACCAACCAGGAAGCGATCGATCTGCATATCCAGGCATTTCGCCTCGCCGAGGAACTCTCGGTGCCGGTCATGGTGTGCATGGACGGTTTCATCCTCACGCACGCCTACGAGCGCGTCGACGTGCCGGAGCAGGCCGATGTCGACCGCTTCGTGCCGCCGTTCGCGCCGCGCCAGATACTCGACCCGCAGCAACCGGTGACGATCGGCGCGATGGTCGGGCCGGAGGCGTTCACCGAGGTCCGCTACCTCGCGCACTACCGGCAGATGCAGGCGCTGTGGCTGATTCCGGAGCTTGCCGAGGATTTCGAACAGCAGTTCGGGCGCGCGTCGGGCGGACTGATCCACGAGTACCGCACCGCAGGTGCGCAGACCCTGGTCGTCGCACTCGGGTCGGTGAACGGCACGATCAAGGACGTCGTCGATGAAATGCGTGACGACGGCCATGCGATCGGCTCGGTCAGCATCTGCTCGTTCCGGCCGTTCCCGATGAAGGCGTTGAAGACCGCGCTGCGCACCGCCCAGCGCGTGGTCGTCATCGAGAAGTCCCTGGCGGTCGGCATCGGCGGCATCGTGTCGACCGACGTCCGGATGGCGCTTGACGGACTGGACATCGCCGTGCACACGGTTGTCGCCGGCCTCGGCGGTCGGGCGATCACCCGCGCCTCGCTGCGCGAGGCGTTCGACCGGGCTGCGAGGAATGCCCTGCAACGACTGACCTTCCTCGATCTCAAGCACGATGTCATCCATGCCGAGATCCAGCGCCTCGAGTCGACGCGGCTGTCGGGTCCGATCGCCGAGAACATCCTGCGCGAACTCGGCATCGTCGCCGATCACATCGGATAACGGGGCGCAACGATGAAGACATCGCATATCAAGTTCTACCAGACCGGCACCTACACCGTCGGCAACCGTCTGCTCAGCGACGCCGACCGCTCGGTGCAGTCGACGATGGAACGCACCAACTCGCTGAACTCGGGGCATCGTGCCTGCCAGGGGTGCGGCGAGGCGCTCGGCGCCCGGTACGCCATCGATGCGGCGATGCGCGCCACCGGCAATCGCCTGATCGCCGCCAACGCCACCGGTTGTCTCGAGGTGTTTTCGACGCCGTACCCGGAGACGTCTTGGCAGATACCATGGATCCACTCGCTGTTCGGCAACACCGCGGCCGTCGCGACCGGCGTAGCCGCTGCACTCAAGGTGCAGGGTCGCGACAACACCCGCGTGGTCGCGCAGGGCGGCGATGGCGGCACCACCGATATCGGCTTCGGCTGCCTGTCGGGCATGTTCGAGCGCAACGACGACGTGCTCTACATCTGCTATGACAACGAGGCCTACATGAACACCGGTGTGCAGCGATCGTCGGCGACGCCGCCGGCCGCACGCACGGCGACCACCCAGGCGGTCGGTAGGTCGCCCGGCAACGTGTTCGGTCAGGGCAAAAACGTGCCATTGATCGCGATGGCGCACGAGATCCCGTACGTCGCGACGGCCTCGGTCGCCGACGTCCGCGACCTCGAAGACAAGGTGACCAAGGCGATGGCGATCAGCGGGGCGCGCTATGTGCATATCCTCGTGCCCTGTCCACTCGGTTGGGGGTCTGCGCCGCACGACACGATCAAGCTCGCCAGGCTGGCCATCGAGTCGGGCCTGTTCCCGGTATTCGAGGCGGAGCACGGCGAGATCACCGGTCGGCGCCACATCCGGCGTCAGGTGCCGGTCGAGGACTACCTGCGGCCACAGAAGCGCTTTGCCCACCTGTTCAAGCCGGTCCTGCAGACCGACCGGCTGGCGGCGCTGCAGGCGGTCGCCGATCGCAACATCCGTCGTTTCGATCTGCTCGAGCGGGAGGACCAGGTGTGAAGAAACCGTTTGCCATCACCCTCGACGTCGGCTCAAGCCTGGCCAACCTGACAGGATCCTGGCGCACCGAGCGCCCCGTCTACCTCGACCGCCTGCCGCCGTGCAACGCGACCTGCGCGGCCGGTGAGGACATCCAGCAGTGGCTGTTCCATGCCGAAGAGGGCGCGTACGAGACGGCGTGGCGCGTGTTGATGCACGACAACCCGCTGCCTGCGGTCATGGGGCGGGTCTGTTACCACCCCTGTGAGAGCGCGTGCAACCGCGGGCGCCTCGACGAGTCCGTCGGCATCAACTCGGTGGAACGTTTTCTCGGTGACCAGGCGTTGAAAGAGGGCTGGCAGATCGCCCCGGGCGCGGATACCGGCAAGCGCGTCATGGTCGTCGGGTCCGGGCCGGCGGGCCTGTCCGCGGCCTACCACCTGCGCCGACTCGGCCACGCGGTCACGGTGTTCGAGGCGCAATCCGCGGCCGGCGGCATGATGCGCTACGGCATCCCGCAGTACCGCCTGCCGCGCGATGTCCTCGACGGCGAGATCGCACGGATCGTCGACATGGGCGTCGAGCTGCGCGTCGACGCCGAGGTCTCGGATCTGGTCGCGACGATGCAGGCGGATGGGTTCGATGCCTGCTTCCTCGGAGTCGGTGCGCAGATCGGTCGCCGCGCCTACATTCCGGCCGGCGACGCCAACAGGATCACCGATGCCGTATCGGTACTGCATGGCATGGCCGGCGATGACAAACCGCTGCTCGGGCGGCGCGTCGTCGTCTACGGTGGCGGCAATACCGCGGTCGATGTCGCGCGCACGGCGCGGCGACTCGGCGCCGAGGAATCGATCATCGTCTACCGCCGAACCGCGGACAAGATGCCCGCGCATGCCGGCGAGGTCGAGGAGGCGGTCGAGGAGGGCGTCAAGCTGAAATGGCTGACGACCATCAAGGCGGCAGAGAGCGAGACCATCACGGTAGAAAAAATGGAGCTGGACGACGCCGGCTTCCCGCAGCCGACCGGCGAGTTCGAGGTCATGCCCGCCGACTCGGTGGTGCTGGCGCTGGGCCAGGACGTCGACACCCAGATGCTCGAAGGCCTCGACCTGGAGATGGAGCACGGCAGCGTCAAGGTCGACGCCGGCATGATGACCGACCACGCCGGCGTGTTCGCCGGTGGCGATATGGTCGATGGTGAACGCACCGTGACGGTCGCGATCGGCCATGGCAAGAAGGCGGCCCGGGCGATCGACGCCTGGTTGCGCGGCACGGTCTACCAGGTGGCGCCGAAGAACGAACTCGCGACCTATGAGCGGCTCAACACCTGGTACTACTCGGACGCCGAAAAGACCGTGCGGCCGGTCCTCGATCTGATCCGCCGCCAGTCGACCTTCGACGAGGTGCGCGGCGGTCTCGACGAAGGCAACGCCCTGTACGAGGCACGGCGCTGCCTGTCCTGTGGCAACTGTTTCGAATGCGATACCTGCTACGGCGTCTGCCCCGACAACGCCGTGATCAAGCTCGGCCCGGGCAAGCGTTTTCGCTTCAACTACGACTATTGCAAGGGCTGCGGGCTGTGTGTCGCCGAGTGTCCCTGCGGTGCGATCAAGATGGTCCCGGAGGCGGTTTGAGGCGACCGGCGCCGATCGACTGGCAGAATCGCGCAGACTGCCTATAGTCACTGGGAATCGATCACAAACGCGAGTACTTGGAGGAGGATGGCGATGGCTGGAAAGTTCGAGCTGTACAAAGACAAGGGCGGCAAGTTTCGTTTTCGGCTCAAGGCGACCAACGGTCAGATCATTTTGACCAGCCAGGGTTACGCGACCAAGGTCTCGGCGAAGAACGGCATCGCATCCGTGCAGAAGAACTCGGCCGCGGATGCGCGCTTCGAGCGCAAGGACAGCAAGGGCAAGTTCATGTTCAACCTGAAGGCGATGAACGGCCAGGTGGTCGGCACCAGCGAGCGCTACGACTCGGCGCGCGCCTGTGAGAATGGCGTCAAGTCGGTGGCGAAGCACGCGGCCGGTGCGAAAGTCGAGGACCTGAGCGCCTGATGCGACTGGCGCTGTGCCTGCTGTGCGCGCTGGCCACCGGCGCGCACGGCGCCGAGCCGCCGACGTTCGAGATGTCCCCGGTCGGCTGGGTGCGCAAGGCCGACGGCAAGACGACAATCGAGATCGAACCGAGATACCGGCCCGCGATGCTCGGTCTGGATCAGTTCGACAGCATCTGGGTGCTGTACTGGTTCGACCGCAACGACACGCCGGAGCAGCGGTCGATACTCCAGGTGCATCCGCGCCGAAACCCCGCCAATCCACTGCGTGGCGTGTTTGCGACCCGGGCGCCGGTGCGGCCGAATCTGATCGCACTGAGCCGCTGTCGGATCCTGGCGATTCGCGGGTCGACGATCGAGATCGACGAGATCGACGCGTTCGCCGATACGCCGGTCCTCGACATCAAGCCCTGAGCCTTTCCAGTCCCGGCGTCGGCAGGGACGCGGTTCGACGATCGCCCGGGCTCTCCGATCGACCGCGCTGCGCGTCAGGGACGCGGCCGTGTCGGCGCGTGGCACGCCCGGCGGCGCGGCCGATGGCCTCTCACGCCAGGCGTTCGTGCATCACGGCGTTGATCTTCGCCGCCGCATCGCGGCCGAACCCGGCGTCGATGGCGAGATCCTGTTCGTAGAGCAGCGTGTACTCCAGCGACAGCTCGTCGCCGGAGAACGCGGTTACCAGGTCGACCAGTACGCTGTACGCCCCCTTGGTCTGGTAGCGGCCGTCGACGCGTCGTCCGAGGGTCGCATAGGTCGTTGCCGCATACTCGCCGCAGTCGACGATGTCGCCGTTGTGATTGATGTAGCCGCGGCCGCAGATGACCTGGCAGCCCTGCGACCAGTTGCTGACACCGCGCCCGCCCCAGTGCACGTTGATCGACGCGTTGTTCTCGAGGCGGCCCGAGCGGTCGGATTCAGTCAGTGCGTAGTTGCGATCGGCATCGCGCACGACGAGCACGCCGCTCGACCGCGGCTTCAGCGCCCGATAGACCTTCTGCCGGTCGGACTGCTTGTGCCAGCCGAAACGGTAGCGATGCTGGCCGCGCACGAGGAACGGTGCGCCGGCACGATGCGAAGACTTGCCCGGGTCGGTGGTGCCGTAGAAGCGGAACACCAATCCGTTGACCAACAGGATGAACACGTCGTCGTTGGTCCGCTTGCCGGGCTTTGCTTCGTGCCGCCGAATGCCAAGCAGGTGGATGCGCGACGGATCGTAGTCCCAGTCGCCGACCGGCCGGGTATCCGTAGCGCCGGCGAACCGGTCGATGCGGCGCAGCAGGTCGGTGGGATGGGCCTGGAACTGGCGCTGGACCCTGGCCAGCAGCCGCATCCAGTTGCGATAGTCCGGTTGCGGGTTGTCGATACCGTAGGCGGTCCAGTCGGCCCGGACGCCGTCGCGCTGCCAGCGTTCGACGTGGGCAAGGCTTTTGCGGCCGAAAATGCCGTCCGGCGCACCGATCGACGGGTCCGACTCGACGCTGCGGATGTACTCCTGGAACAACCGCATGGACGACGTCGTGCGGTAGCCGCAGATGCCGTCGATCCGGCCGTGCGGGAAGAAGCCGGCCTTCTTCAGGAAGCGCTGGACGTTCCTGACCTGCCGACCGGGTGCGCTGCGAAACCCGACCCACTCGCCGAGCCTCTCGCCGCGCAGCTGGTTGCGCGGGCGCATGCCGGCCTCGTGACGGGCGTCGAAATAGGCGTCGAGATCCTCGGGCCTGCAGCCGGCGTCACAGCTGCCGAGCCTGATCATCGGGAAAGCCCATAGCGACACCGCCAGCGTCGCGGCGCGCCGCCGCGGCCGCCCGGACTGCGCCGGCGGCCGCCATGGCGGCAGGCGGCCGCGGCGAGCCGGGCGATCGACGGGTCGGCGGCGCCGGCGCATGCCAACAGCGGCGTTTTGATGAAATCGGTCACGTCGGGGCGCATGATTCCAGGAGGTCCGTGGGGGAGTGCTAGGATTATTGTTCATTAGAATAGCGCGGCGCTCACGGTCGCGCCCGCCCGACGTGCGCGGCGTACGGGTGGTACGCCCCAACGTCCGGGCCGATCGGCAGCTAACGGGTCCTCGAAACATGGGAATACGACTGAAACGCGCGGAGACCGCCAGCGAGCTCGACGATGTCTTCCGCGTCCGCCGCCAGATCTTCTCGTACGAGGAAGGCAAGTACGGCGGTCAGGACGCCGCGAATCCACACCTGGTCGATCGCTTCGACGCCCACCCGCAGTCCGCCAACCTGGTTGCCTACGATGGCGACGAGCCGATCGCGACCGTGCGCGTTACGATGGATACCGGCAGCGGGCTGCCGCCCGACGAGCTGTACGATTTCACGGCGGAACGTGCGCGGATCGACCAGGAATGGCAGGCAGCGACCGGGCAGCCGCCGCGTATCGGCAGCGCCGGCATGCTCGCCGTCCGCGAAGGCTGGCGGCGCCGCCGCGATGTCGTGCGCGCGCTGTTCAAGCTTGCGGCGACGGTCGGCAAGTCCTGGGGCGGCACCCATGTCCTTGTCGCCGTCAACCACTCCAACCGCCTGATGTACGAGCGCGCGGGTTTCGTCGCCGTCGGCGACAAGGTCTGGGTCGGTGCAATCGGCGACCACGTGATCCCGATGCGCTGCACGTTCGCCGAGCTGTACGCGCGCACCGTCGGCGATCGTCTCGACAATGTCGCGTTGTTGAAATGCTTCTCGAGCCAGTTTCAGCGCATCGTCTATCGTGCCGGTGAGACGATATTCTGTGAGGCCGACGAGGCCGACGAGTGTTACGTGATCGACGAAGGCAGCGTGCGCATCACGACGACCAACACGGTCGACAACCGCGAGCTGGTGTTCGCCCATCTCGGCCCTGGCGAGATCTTCGGCGAGATGGCGCTGATCGACGAGAAGACCCGCTCGGCGAGCGCGACGGCGGCGACCGACACCGAGGTCATCGTGCTGCGGCGCGACGATTTCATGGAGGGCCTGCGCCAGAACCCGGCGCGTGTCGAGATCGTCCTCGGCTTCATCTCCGACCGGCTGCGACGCACCGACGAGTTCGCCAAGCTGCTGGCCTACGGCTCGCCCGAGCAGCGCCTCGAGTTCGCGCTGCAGGGCTTTCTGACGTCGGCCAAGCTGGTGCGCAAGCCGGACGGCAGCAGCATACTGCGCGCCGGGCCCGGTGAGCTGGCGGCCGCCGCCGGCACCGACAAGAGCGAGGCGCTGTCGTTCCTCGGCGGCCTGAAGCAGCGCGGTTACTGCGACTACACCGACAAGTCCATCCGCTTCTTTCTGCCTTACGGCAAGGGGCGGCCGCACGAGCCGCCGAACCACGTGGGCTAGGCGGGTTGGCGCGTCCGGCGGTCTGTCCGGTATGCTTGCGGCTGGTACGCCACCGCGATAACGAAAAGACATGCTGCGAGACGTTTATCTGTTCGACGGACTCTCCGACGACGAACTGGCCGCGATCGAGCGCCACGCGGTTACCAAGCACTACCGAAAGAACACCGTGATCATCGAGAAGGGTGACGACGCCAACGCGCTGTACATCCTGCTCGACGGTCACGCCAAGGCCTATGTCGCCAACGACAAGGGCAAGGAGATCATCCTCAGCGAGCAGGAGCCGGGCGCGGTGCTCGGCGAGCTCGCCCTGCTAGCGGGGATCCCGCGCACGGCCTCGGTGATGACCCTGACCGACAGCGAATTCCTGGTACTGTCGAAGCACTCGTTCGCCGAGTGCCTCAAGGATCACCCCAACATCGCGTTCAACCTGATCCGCTCGCTGGCGATGCAGGTCCAGGCACTGACCGAATCGGTGACCGATTTCGCGCTGCTCGACGTGTACGGGCGGATCGCCAAGGTGCTGGTCGAGAGCAGCGTTGAAGAAGACGGTCAACGCATCACCCACAAACTCACGCACCAGCAGATCGCCGATCATGTCGGTGCGTCGCGCGAGATGGTCAGCAAGATCCTCAAGGATTTGAAGGCCGGCGGCTATCTGAGCGTCGTCGAGAAACGCTACGTCATCCATCGCAAACTGCCGGCGCGCTGGTAGTCGGCGCGCGGCCGCGAGCGTGAATTCTTCACGTTCCGTCGGCCATTTTTCCCCGCCGGTCGCGAGCGGCCATCCCTAGTCTTTCCATTAGGAGCACGCCTGGCGCAACGCCGTTGCCAGA
>JAAUYD010156111.1_pt1 | contig 69283 bp, 50 predicted proteins | sample 7278101 | NCBI WGS metagenome assembly JAAUYD01 (sample SAMN14350128, study PRJNA611818) | marine sediment metagenome | isolation source: surface marine sediment (0.6m) | place: French Polynesia: Moorea | collected 2018-08
CTGTTCGCGCATGCGGCGCTGTTGTTCGATATCCTTTATCATCAGGTGGATGGTGGGCGGCTCGCCCTGGGGCCCCTCGGCCAGACTGCCGCTGAGGAGGGTGCGCCGGGCAGAGCCGTCGGGCAGGACCAGGTCCAGTTCCAAACTGGAGACGGCCCCCGCTCCCCGCAAGGCCGCCGTGAGCTGCTCCCAGTCGCGCCGTTGGGCCAGGTAGCGTTTGAAATCGATCTTGCCGGCAACGGAGGGGGCCGCCGCGGGGGAGAGCAGACGGTGGCCGGCGGGATTGAGATCCAGGATCCGCCCCTCGCCGTCCACCACGGCGACCATATCCCGCGATCCCTCGAAGATGCGGCGGTATTTGGCCTCGGAGAGGGTCAAGGCCATGGTGCGTTCGCGCACCCGGCTCTCCAGGTTCTGATTGAGATCGAGGAGTTGGGCATGGGCGACCTGTAGGGCTTGCTTGTCCTTGGAGATCTGCTGATAGATCTGCCAGCTGCGCTCGAAGAAGAGGGTCACCGCGCCCACCACCATGAAGGAGAAGGAGTTGACGGCGCCGCTGTACGGCCGAATCTCGGCCCAGATGGCGGCGTGCCCCGTCATGAGGAGCAGTTGCTTCAGAATGTGCCCGGCGGAGCGCGATACGGCAAAGATGGAGAGGGCGTAGCAGAGCCAGAGCAGATAGGTCCAGATGATGTTGGTGGGCGCCAGTAGCCGCAGGCGCAGGGCCAACCGCAGGCAGAGAAAGGCGAGCAGAATCATGCCGAGCGAACCGGCCACGTCGACCAGCAATATGGGCACAAAACTGGCGGTCATGGTGGGGACTCCCCAGCGCTCTCCGCTTCCGCTTCGGCCAGCAGCCGGCGCAGCCCGCGGTAGAGAAAGTACATGGCCGGCACACAGAGCAGGTGATCCAGCTTCAACAGATAGTAAAGAAGGGCCAGGCCGAAATGTCCGGGGAGGCTGTCAATGTGAATACGCCAGAAGCCCACCTTGCGGATCCCCAGCAGATCGAGGTGCTCGTCCATGAAATGAACCGTCATCGCACCGAGGTTCCAGAGGATGAACAGGATGGCGGCCAATTGGATGTACTTCCAGCCCTGCTCCCGCACGAGGTTGCGCTGCCGAAGCCAGAACTCCAGAGTCCCCATGGAAACGATGAAGAAGAGATGGGCGATCTGATGCACGTAGAGGCCTTCTGGCGCCCCGTGGGTCTGGGTGGCCCCAGCGGGATCGGCGGTCAGCAGAACGCCCATCAAAAGCCCGGTGAGGGATGCAGCGGCTCGCAGGACACTCATAGGAAAGCCCTTTGCAGTAGTTTCGCACACAGTAGCAGCAGCACAACGGCGAAGATCTGACGGACCGCGCGGCCCTTCATCTTCGCAGACATGAGGCGCGAGCCCAACTGCCCCCCGGCGAAGGAGAAAAGGGCGGCCAGCCCGATGAAGTGCCAATCGGGAGGCGTGAGCGCCACATGGGCGACAAAGCCTGAAAAGGAGGGAAAGATGACGATGAAGATGGAGGTGGCCGCGGCCGCTTTCGTGGGTAGCCGGAGGCCGTAGATGAGCAGGGGCACGATAAAGACGCCGCCGCCGATGCCGAGCACCCCGCCCACCAGCCCCACCAGAACACCAATGAGGCCGCCACCGACGATATTCAGCCAGATGGGCCATGGTGTCGGCCGCACCGCCGGTTCGCCCGCAAACAGCATCCGCAGGGCGGCCAGAAAGAGTACGGCGGCCATGATGGCGGCCACCTGCCGGCGATCGATGAAACCAATGAGCAGCGCACCCAGGGGGGCCGCTGCAGTGGACGCCAGAAGAAGGGGCAGAGCGGTGGTGAGGTCGATCAACCCCCTGCGGAAATAGGTGATGGCGGCGCTCAGGGCAGCGATCCCATTGAGAAAAAGAGAGGTCGGTATGGCGGTGGTGACGGGATAGCCCACCAGGAGGAAAAGCGGGGCATAGACCAATCCGCCGCCCAACCCCACCATGGTCAGGATGAAGGATGCGATGAAGATGGCCGCCAGAAGCAGGGCCAGTGTCATGCCAGTCAGGAATCCTTGCTATTTCGCTTGCGCCATTGCCATTCGGCGATCCCCCAGAGCAGGTGGATGAGGAAGAGGGAGATGACCCACCATGCCAGCGCGCTCACAGGAGCGGGATCACCGCTGCCGGCAAGGCTAAAGATATGGGATTTGCCGAACAATGCCAATAGATTTTCCGACCGGTAGGCATCGTTGACATAGGCCGCCATCAGCAGAATGGGCAATATGGTGGTCAGGATGTTGTTCAGGAAGCCTTCGAAGAAATAGTCGTAGTAGACTTTGTTCAACTGAGCCTGGTCGATATTCTTGGCCAGCGCCTTGGCCTTGTCGCGGTCCGCGATGGTCAACGCCGTTTGGCGGAGGTTGGACCAGTGGCTGAACTCGGCTTTGAGGGCTTCGTAGCGCTTGGTGGTGTAGTGCTTTCTGAAAAATTTGGTGCCGGCCGTGGTGAGCAGCGCGAGGATGAACAGCGTGGCCGCCGGGCCCAATATGTGCAGCGGTGCCACCAGGGCATCCACGACACGCACGACCACTTCCAAAATGGTGAGTATCTTCAGCCAGACCGTATCCAGAAATTCGTCCAAGCTGTCCTCTCAGGCGACACTGCTGTGGGGTTACCGGGGGAAGAGCGGATCCGCTTCCCCCGGTTTCGGTCAACCCTCCGGGTTAGATCCAGATCTCGATCTTGAAGAACCGGAAGAACAGGAAGAACAGGGTGATCGCCAGGACGATCTTCAGGGTTTTCTCGCTGAAGAGCTTCTGGGCCCGGCTGCCCAGCATACCGCCGGCGAAGCCGCCGATGATAATGGCGATCATCAACCACATATCGGGCAGGTAGCCCGTCATCAGGTAACCAATGAAGGCGCCGATGCTGGAAAACGAGGTCCCGATGAGGGAGATGGGCACCGCCACGTACATGGGCAGGGCACCGATGGTGGTCATGGCGGGCACCAGCAGGAAGCCGCCGCCGATACCGAAGGAGCGGGAAACCACCCCGATGGCCAGACCGAGGATGGCGAACAGCAGGGGATTGATGGTGAACTCTTCGCCCCAGAACTTGAAGCGGTAGTCGGTCAGACCGGTCTTGACCGGCTCGATGCGCCCCATCTCCACCGAGGTGCCCTCCGACTTGGCCTTGGCCACCGCCTCGTTGAATTTTTTGACCATGGCCTTGATGTTCTTGCGCTTCTCCATCACCTTGGGGCTCAGTTCACGCAGGGTCTGGAACCCCATGATGACCACCAGGATGGCCAGCCACTCTTTGTAGGCCTTCATGGGCAGTAGGGCGGAGACATATTTGCCGAGCCAGATGGAGCCGATGAAGATCCCCACGCCGAAGGAGAGGCCCACCGGCCAGGCCACCCGGCGCTCCACCACGGCATAGCGGTAGAAGGAGCCCAGGGGGGAAAAGAGGGTCAAGGCCATGTTGGAGGGTTTGAGGACGTTGGCGGCGTTGATGCCGATGGGGCCGGCCGTCTGAACGACCAGCACCTGGAAGGCCGCCATGAGCATGCCGCCGGCGGCACCGATCATGGAGAAATAGGTCCCCACGAGAATGGCGCCGATGATGATCCAGAGGGGATTCATGTAGCGAAAGCCTTTACCGAGCCAGAAGCCGTTCTTGAGAACCTTGAAGGAGCCGCTCTCAGTGCCGTTGACGTAGACCTCGAATCCCGTCTCCGGCGGGGTGTGGCGGTAGGTCTTGAAGCTGGCGGTGAACTTGCCGGTGGCCTTGTCCAGCTTGATACTGGTATTTTTGTCCCAATAGTTGCCAGTGGTGGCGTGGTCGCTGATGACGGTGCGGGAGAAGATGGTCACCTTGCCGACCTTGTTGCCCTCCTTGACGATCGTGTTGATCCCGTAATCGGTCTCATTGGCGTATCGGAGAAAGTTCCACTGGGCATCGCTCTGAATGGGGCCCAGCATCGTTTTGACCTCGTCGCCGAGGTCGGCGAAGTTCTTCTTGAGATAGAACATGGTCGTGGAGTAAATCCCGTTGCCCTTGCCCAAGAGCACCGAAGGACCACCGAACCTCTTCTTGCCGGTTTCGCCGAAGGCGGCCGGATTGGTGGTGAGGAGATAGTAAAGGGGCGGGATCTCGGTATCGAGCGCGAACTTGTTTTTCTCGGCGTCTTTCTTCAGTCGTTTGGTTTCGTGGGCGCCGTTGGTATCGTTGGGGGCGAACAGCTCCTGCATGGCGACGGTCAGGTAGAGGTCCTGCCCCGGCGCGATGGTGCCCTCGATGGTGACCGTATCGCCGGCCTTGAATTCAGCGCCCGAAACAGTGGCCGTGGCGGCCCACACGCCCGGGGTCGCCACACCGATGGTTAAGAGTGCCAGAATGGTCAGATAGAGAAATTTGCGCATTGTCCTCCTCCTAAAGTTAACGAATGGTTGATCAAGTCGTGTTCAAACGGGTCAGCACAACGGATTCGGCGTCACGACCTCCTTTCACGTGTCCCGGGCGATGAATTCACGGAAAAGCCTGCCACACCTCTCAGTGAAGCTGAAAATACCGAACAGCCAGGGCGCCACCCAGCCAACTGGTGACACTGCCGACCGGTACCAGCACCCAGAGCTGCTGCAACTCAACCGGGGTAACCCCGAACAATTGCCAGAAGAGAAGATTCGTCCCCACCGCGGCCAAGAGAACGACGGCCACACCAGCCCCCATGGCCGCCAGCCGTTTGTGGGTGAACGCATGCCGGCTTTTCGCGATGAGGCCGTACCCCGTCAGGGCCGTGTTAAAGCCCACGATCACCGGCAACAGGGGGGTGACCGCGGTCGGTGTCAGCAGAAGTGCAAGAAATCCCGCCAGAATCAGTACGCCGACGATACCGGCGGCAATCCGGCCACAAAGAGCTGCCAGTCGTGAGGTGCCCAACTTCATCAGGCCATCATGGAAAAGGTGGATAGCGAGCATCTAAATCTCCTGTGTTTTTAACTATGTAACGCGATATGTCCCACGTTGCGACACCGCGGGCCGCTGGCACTCTGAATAGCCTGAGCAAGCAATATGCCACGCGATCAGCGCAGCTGGCCGCTGACGGCCAAGCGGCCGATTATTTTTTTATGTAGTATTTTCAGAATGTTAATTTGCGGATTGCCGATCGCGGAACCTGGGGGGAAACGGACAGGGCCGTAGCGTCGGCCACCTCGGGTGCAATGATTGTTTTGCACCTCCAGAATTTTCGATATTTACCTATTGTTTTCAGATAGATGTATAATCGCACCCTTTTTTAGGCGGTGCAATACAATTACTGCACCACCTGTGCGGCGACCGCAGTCCAGGCACCCGACGAATGGATTTGAAGCGGGGCCTGAAATCTACAACAGGCTGATATAGTTATCATTTTAAAGTCGGCACGATTTACGACCAGGGCCAAAGGGTACCCTTTACAATGGTATGTAATTTGCGATACTGGCAAATGGTCATCACCGCTGTTCCACCGGCTCGCAACAACGGGGAGAGGCCCTGGGGAGGGTGCCAGCAGCCGCCTCGCCCAGTGACGCTTCAACGGAACGGTCCAGCGGTGGCAATCGCAAAACGAAAGACGTCATCAACTGCAAATAGGATGTCCACACTTCAGCGGAGGCTTAAGGGATGAGTCACTATTACCTGTTTCAGGACACGCGCAAATGCATCGGCTGTCAGACCTGCGAAGTGCAGTGTAAGGCCAACAAGAAGCTGCCGGCCGGCCCCAAGCTGTGCCAGATCATCGAAGTTGGCCCCAAGCTCATCAACGGCCAACCCAAGGCGGCGCATGTCTTCATGCCCTGCTACCATTGCGAGAATCCCTGGTGCGTCGCCGCCTGCCCCACCGGCGCCATGCAGCAGCGTCCCAAAGATGGTATTGTCTTCGTTGACGATAACCTGTGCGTGGGCTGCAAGACCTGCGTCTCCGCCTGCCCCTGGGGGGCGCCCCAATGGAATCCCGACACCGGCAAGGTCGTCAAGTGCGACTATTGCATGGATCGCATCGACCGGGGACTGAACCCGGCCTGCGTCACCACCTGTACCACCCAATGCCTCAAGTTCGGTCCGGTGGAGGAGATGACCCAGATCCGCAGAGAGCGTCACGCAGTGGCCATCACCTCCTTTGAACAGACCAGTTTTTAAGTTCTTCTAGTAAGCGATCTTGTCCGGCGGATGCCGTGCCACCGCTGAGGGGAGCACACGCTCCTTGAGGAAAGTGATCGATGCCCAAAACGCCATGCCCAGTGCATCAGAGTATCCTGGAACTGGAGACCGCCCTGGCCACGGGCCGCGTGCAAACGCCCAGGTGCCAGCGCATTATCGAAGAGATGGTGGACCTGCTGCGCGATATCGCCTCGGGCCGCGCCGGTGACAGCCATCTGCCCGGTCTGGTCGACCTGACCGCAGCATTGGCGGCCGAGAGCGCCGAGGGTGGCGCCCTCGAATACGCCGAACGCCTCCAGGGGACCTTGACGGCCCAGCGAGAGGTGTTTCAGAGTCATGTGGACACCCACAACTGCGCCACCGGTGAATGCGTGCGTCTGGCGCCGGCCCCCTGCCAAATGGCCTGTCCGGCCGGCATCGATGTCCCCACCTACGTGACCCTGATCGGAATGGGCAAGGATGCCGAGGCGATCGAGGTGATCCGCCGCGACAATCCCTTTCCCTGGGTATGCGGTCTGGTGTGCACCCGCCCCTGTGAATTCATGTGCGTTCGGGGACGCATCGACACCCCCATCTCCATCAAGTTTCTGAAAGCCTTCGCCGCCGAGCGCGCCCTGTCGGAAGGGCGCTACCGCAACCCCGCGCCCCTGCCCGCCAACGGCCGCAGCGTCTGCGTGGTGGGGGCGGGCCCCGGCGGCATGAGCGCGGCCTACTACCTGGCCCTTAAAGGGTACCGGGTACGGGTGATCGAAACCCTGCCCGTGGCGGGCGGCATGATCATGGTGGGTATCCCGCGCTATCGGCTGCCCCGGGAGGTAATCGACCGGGAGGTGGCCATGCTCGAGTCTCTGGGCGTGACCTTCTCCTTCAACACCCGCTTCGGCAGCGATATCTCCATGGCCCAGTTGCGCGAAGAGGGGTACGAAGCCTTCTTTCTGGCCATCGGCGCCCACAAGGCCTTTCAGATGCGGATCCCCGGCGAAGAGGCCTTTCCCAAGGTGATCGAGGCCATCGACTTCCTCAAGCAGGTGGCCCTGGGGGACCGCCGCCCACCGGGCCGCAAAGTGGTGGTGATCGGCGGCGGCAACGTGGCTGTCGACGCGGCCCGCACGGCACTGCGCCTGGGGTGTGCGGAGGTTACCATCGCCTATCGTCGCACCCGGCATGAGATGCCGGCCGACGAAGAGGAGGTGGAGCAGGCCGAAGAGGAGGGCGTGCGCCTCGCTTTCCTGACCGTTCCCAAAGCGGTGGAAGGTCAGGCGGGTCGAATCGAAGCACTCCGATGCCTGCGGGCCGAACTGGTTCAGCGGGAAGGCAGCCGGCGCCTGTCGCCGGTGCCGGTGGCGGGCAGCGACCACCGCATCGAGGCCGACGTGGTCATCGGCGCCATTGGCCAACGGGTGGACACCACATGTCTGACGGATCTCAAAACGCTGCAGGTGAGCCGTCGGGAGACGATCCGGGTCAACACCGCCACCATGGAGACCAATCTGCAAGGGATCTTTGCCGCCGGCGACGCCGTCACCGGTCCCGCCACGGTGATCGAGGCCATCGGTGGCGGCAAAAAGGCCGCCGAGGCGATCGACCGTTACCTGAATGGAATCCCCCAGCCCACCATGCCGCCGGTGCCCAAACGGCGGGCGCGCACCCCCATGCTGGAAGTACCGGCGAGCACCAAAATGGTCATCAAACGCCCCGAGATGCCCATGCTGAACATCGATCGGCGACGCACCACCTTTCAGCAGGCGGAACTGGGCTATACCGAGAATATGGTTCGCGAAGAGGCCCGCCGCTGCTTGCGCTGCGACGTGTGCCTGCGTTGCGGCAAATGCGTGGAGGTCTGCCGCGACAAGATGGGCATCGACGCCCTCCAGATGGGCCACTTCGATTTCGACCACCCCGGCGGCACCGACTTCCGCCTCACCGAAGAGCGCTGTATCGCCTGTGGCGCCTGCGCGGCCAATTGCCCCAACGACGCCATGACGATGGAAGATCGCGACGGTGAGCGGATCCTGAGCATCTGCGGCACCATCCTCAACCGTCAGCAACTGCAGCACTGCAGCGGCTGCGGCGCAGTGGTCGGTCCCTTCAAGTATCTTGAATATATTCGTAAGAGAACGATGAAGGTGGCTGCCCGGACCGGTGCCGAGACCCTCTGCGACGCCTGTCTGCGCCGGCGCACGGCGCGCTTCAATGTGGAGACGGCACCGGTGTAGGCGGCGAGCCCTCTGGTCCCTGCTGCCACCCCCCAAGAGGAAGGAAGAGCCGATGAACTTCAGAAGAGGTCAACGCGTGGAGATCCAGCGGCGCTCGGCCGACGAAAGCTGGGAAGCCTACATGGACGCCTTCGTGGGCCTGCATGGCATTATCACCGATCCCGACACGGCCATCAACGATCCGGACGCCCTGGTGGAGGTCAGCATCGAAGGCCAGGGTACCCATCGCCTGCCCCAGGACTGTCTGGCGCTACTGGACTGATCCCCGGGCCGGGATCCCGAGACGCATTCCCAAGAACCGCTGACCGCCGCAAAAGATAGTTGCGGCAAGCGGCTGGACAGATAAAACCGACCCCAAGAGGAAATAACATGACGACACGTTCAAGCTACAGTATCTGCGGTATGTGCACGGTCCGCTGCCCGATCCAGGTGGAGTCCGAAAATGGCAAGGTGGCCTTCATCCGGGGCAACCCCCATGTGCCCGCGATGAAAGGTGCGGTCTGTCCCCGCGGCGCCGCCGGCATCGCCCTGATCAACGACAATGAAAGACCCCAGACGCCGCTGATCCGTGACGGCGCCCGCGGCGAAGGCAAATGGCGCAAGGCGACCTGGGACGAGGCCCTGGACTATGTGGCCGAGCGGCTCCAGTCGATCAAGGAGCAGTACGGCGCCCGCGCACTGACCTTCTCCGACCGCGGTGGCCCTTTTCGGGACATGCACCGCGCCTTCCTCAAGGGCTTTGGGACCCCCAACTACTGCAACCACGACGCCTCCTGCGCCCGCAACGTCCAGCACAGCGCCATCTCCCTCACCGGTATGGGGCGCAAGGCGGTCTCTTACGACTTCAAAAACGCCCGCCACGTGGTCCTGCAGTTTCGCAACATTTTCGAGGCGGTCAACGTTCAGGAAGTGAACAACCTCATGGACGCCATGGAGGCGGGCGGTAAACTGACCGTCATCGATGTGCGGGCCAATATCAGCGCCCAAAAGGCCACCCGTTATCTGCAGATCCGCCCCGGAACGGACTACGCCTTCAACCTGGCCGTGATCAACGAGATTCTGACCAAGCGCCTCTACCACCGGGATTTTGTCAGCCAGCATGTGAGCGGCCTGAAAGCGCTGGAGCAGTTCGTCGAACCCTACACCCCCGAATGGGCCGAGGCCGAAACCGGTATCTCCGCCGACCAGCTGCGCCAGTTCGTTCAGGAACTTGCTGCCGCCGCCCCCGCCATTATCTGGCATCCCGGATGGATGGCCGCCCGCTACACGGACAGTTTCTACATCTGCCGCTCGATTTACATCATCAACGGTCTGATGGGCGCCTATGGCACCAAGGGGGGCCTGCCCTTCGTCAACAAGCCGGGCGACGTGGGCCGCAAGGGCCTCAAATCCTTCATGGACCTCTACCCCAAACCGGAGGAGAAGCGGGCCGACGGCGTGGGCTGGAAATATCCCCAGTTCGAAGCGGGGCCCGGCCTGCTGCACCTCATGTTCGAGGCCATCGAGAAGGCCGATCCCTATCCGGTAAAGGCCTACATCGCCTATCGGCATGATCCCCTCATGGGCTTTCCCGATCAGGACCGCATCAAGGAGATGTGGCAGCAGCTGGAGTTCATCGTATCCGTGACCTTCAGCTGGTCGGACACCGCTTGGAACAGCGACGTGGTGCTGCCCCTCTCCCCCTATCTGGAGCGGGAGAGCCTCATCATCGCCAAGGCCGGTGCCAAGCCCCAGTTCACCGTGCGCCAGCGGGCGGTCGAACCGCGCTACGACACCAAAGCCGATTGGGAAATCATCAGTGGCCTGGCCAAGCGTCTCGATCTACCCGAACTGGTCTTCGAATCGGCGGAGGATGTCTGGAACTTCCAACTGGACGGCACCGATGTCAGCATCACCGATTTCGACGCCAAGGGATTTGTCCCCCTGGCGGACACGGCGCCCGAGCGGGATATGGCCGCCTTCAAGTTCAAGACCCCCAGCGGCAAGTTCGAAATCGTCTCCAGCAAGCTGGAGGAGTGGGGCCTGCCCTCCCTCAAGCCCTATGAAAGTCCTCAGAAACCGCCGAAAGGCAGCTTCCGGCTCACCTTCGGTCGATGCGCCCTGCACACCCAGGGGCACACGGTCAACAACCCGGCCCTTTTTGAACAGATGCCGGAGAACACCCTCTGGATCAACAGCGTACCGGCCAGCGAGCTGGGTATCCAGGACGGTGACATAGTGAAGGTCACCCAGGAGGGCTACGCCGAGACGGTCAAGGCCAAGGTCACCGATTTCATTCACCCCGAGGCGATCTTCGTGATTCATGGATTTGGCCATCGTCTACCGGTGGAGAGCCGCGCATATGGCAAGGGGCTGGCCGACAACATGTTCATGAAGGGCGGCCTCAAGATCTGGGACAAGGCCGGCGGCGCCATCGCCTACCAGGAGCACTTCGTCAAGGTGGAGAAGGCCTGAGACGAAAGAGAGGTGCCGGTCCAGCCCCCCGGCGCTGGGGAGAGGGTCGCATCATCAGATGGCCGAAGCGTTCCTTCGACAAGCGCCGAAAGCGTTGCTGACACCGGATTGACGAATCGGCGCACCAACGAATGGACGAGCCCATGCCCACCCTTACCATCGATGGAAAGACCTGTGAGGCCGAAGCGGACGCCACTGTCCTGACCACCGCCAAGAGAGCCGGGGTCTTCATTCCCGCCCTGTGCCACCATCCCGCTCTCAAGCCGGCGGGTGCGTGCAAACTCTGTATAGTGGCGGTGGCGGCACCGGGCGGCGCCCTGAAAAATCGATTGGCCTGTATGGTCAAGGTCAGGGCGGGGATGACGGTCACCACGACGGGTGACGCGATCCAGGCGGCGCGCTGGGATGCCTTCGAACGCCTGCTGCAGCAGGCGCCCTACTCACAACGCATCCGCAGCCTGGCCGAGACCTGCGGGGTAGATGTCGGCCCCCAACCGGACGGCTGCATCCGCTGCCGACTCTGCATCCGGGTTTGCAAGGAGATCGTCGGCGTCAACGCCCTGAAGATGGAGAAACGGCCCCAGGGCAACTATGTGGTGCCGGTGGAGAACCGCTGCATCGGATGCGGTACCTGCGTCAATCTGTGCCCTACCGGCGCCATCCGTCTGAGGGACGATGAGAATGTGCGCACCATCCAGATTCGGGAAGCGATCGTCGGCAAGTTCCCCCTGGAGCGCTGCGAGGGCTGCGGCAAATACTTCCTCACGCCCCAATTTCACCACTTCATCGAAGCGCGTACCGCCCCCCATCCCCATGTCAAGGAGGCGCACACCTACTGCCCCGCTTGTGCCAAGCTCTTCTCCGATCGGGCGCGCGTCGCGGTGCGGGATGCCGCCAAGCGACAGCCGCCGGGGATCTAAGGCCGTCAGGGCGCATCCAATGCCGCCCGCACCGATTTGGCGATCTCCGGCAGGGTCAGCGGTTTCATCAGATAGGCGCGGATTCCCAGGCTGCGGGCGCGCTCCTCGTTGATCATGCGCGAAAAACCGGTGCAAAGGACAATGGGCATATCCGGCCGTATCTTGAGGATCGCCTTGGCCAGCTTGTCCCCGGTGAGATCGGGCATGGTCATGTCGGTCATCACCAAATCGTAGCGTCGGGGATCCTCCTCAAAGGCCACCAAGGCCTCACGGCTGTCGGTGAAGGTATCAACGGAGTAGCCCAGCCGCTCGAGTAGCTGTTTGCCGACGATCACGAGGGTGGGCTCATCATCCACGAAGAGGATGTGCTCAGAGCCCGTGGCCAGGAAGGCCGTTTCGGCAGCCTCGTCGGCCACCTCTCCCTGCACCTGGGGCAGGTAGATGTCGAAGGTGGTCCCCGCCTCCGGCGAACTTTGCACCGTGATCTCGCCACCGCAGGTCTTGACGATGCCGAGCACCACCGACAGCCCCATGCCCGTCCCCTCCCCCACGGCCTTGGTGGTGAAGTAGGGGTCGAAGATCGAATCGATAATGTCCGTCGAGATGCCGTGTCCCGTGTCGCTGACCTGCAGATGGAGATAGTTGCCCGCACTCAAGCTGGCCGGCAGGCGTTTGGGGCGCCGGACACCATCAGCTTGGGTCGTCGCTGCCGGCTGGCTGCCGGTCGGTGATCCGTTCAGCGCAGGACCGTCCGCTGTGACGCCGGTCGGCGTGACGGCACCCCCCGTGGCGGTCTCCGCACAGGACACTTCGTCCAGGACCACCTCCAGCAGGCCGCCCTCCTTTTCCATGGCGTGGGCCGCGTTGGTGCAGAGGTTCATGACGATTTGATGAATCTGGGTGGGGTCGGCCAGGATGGGCGTGTGGACACTGGGTATTTGACTCCGGATCTCGATGGTGGTGGGCGTGGAGGAGCGCAGCAACTTGAGCGCTTCTTTCACCAGAGAGGAGATCTGGATGGGATTGCGCATCTGTTCGCTTTGGCGGCTGAAGGTGAGGATCTGCTTGACCAGATCGGCGGCGCGCTCCGACGCCTGCAGGACGCCGATGAGATTGCGGGCCATGCGACCGCCCTCGGCTGTGTCCAAAAGGGCCAGTTCGGTGTAGCCGATGATGGCCGACAAGATGTTGTTGAAGTCATGGGCCACCCCGCCCGCCAGAGTTCCCAAGGCTTCCATCTTGTACAACTGACGGATCTGACCCTCCAGCTTGCGGCGCTCGGCATCGGCGCGTTTACGCTCCCGGATGTCACGGGTGGTGCCCTGCAGCCCGATGATGTTTTCGTCGCCGTCCCGCAGAAAACGCGCCAGAATCTCCACCGGCACCAGCTCCCCGTTTTTGTGGCGCATGCGGGTCTCGAACAGCACCCCCGGGTGGGTATCGGGCTGATCCAGGGCCTCCGCCAGAAGGAGACCGATCTTGTCCAACTCCTCGGCCCGGACGTGATCGCGCAAATTACTGCCGATCCACTCGTCGGTGGTGTAGCCAAAGGTGTGCGTCACCGCCGGATTCACATAGGTGAAGCGCAGCTCCATATCCATCTGCCAGATACCGTCGAGGGTGTTCTCGGCCAGAAGGCGCAGCTGCTGCTCGCTCTTGGCCAGCGCCTCCTCGGCCCGTTTGCGCCCGATGAAGGCACCGATCATGGCCGCCACCGTGCGCAGCAGTCGAATGTCGTCGGCTTGCCAGGTATCGCTGCGGGCGCTGTTCTCAAGCCCCAGGGCGCCCCACCACTGCCCCTGTACCTGAATGGGCAGCAGCAGGAAACTGAGCGCACCGCGGTCGCTGAAGATCGTCCGGTCCGCCTCCGGCGCCTCCAGCACCGCGCCGTGATAGTGGGTGTTGTTGGAGAGCCGGCGCCGGAACTCCTCAGAGTGACGGGTGTAGGAGAGAGACTGGTAGCGGGCATCGTCGATGACGGATGCAATCTTGGGCTGACACACCTCGTAGCGCATGCGCATGCAGAGGTCGCCGGCCTTGTCTTCAAAATTTTCCATCAGGTAGACGCGGCTTTGTTCGGTCCCTCTGAGCAGATGACCGAGCGCCGCCGGCATGGCGGTGTCCACAATCTGGTCGGAGATGAAGAGTCCCGCGCAGTAAGAGAAGGCCTCCTCATACACCAGCCGTCTGGCCAGTTGGGCTTTGAGGCGGGAGACGGAAGCCGGTGGCGTGCCCTGTTTCAACGTCTCCGCCAGTACTTTGGATGACAAGAGGTTGCTCATTCAGCGGATCCCCGTCCCGTGCCGCAACCCGTGGTGGAGTCGCGGCGTATGCGTCGATCAGGTTGACAGGTCCAATACACGGCGAATGACCGCGGCCAGATCGCCGCGCAGAATCGGTTTGTTGATAAAGGCCCGGATGCCCATATCCTTGGCGCGCTCCTCGTCAATATTGATGGAGAAGCCGGTACAGAGCACTATGGGGATGTCGCCCCGCACCGCCATCATCTTCTGGGCCAGCTGATCCCCCGTCAATCCCGGCATGGTCATGTCGGTGAGTACCAGATCTATCCCCTGCGCCTCCCGTTCAAAATAGGCAAAGGCCGCCAGGGGATCGTTGAAGGTTTTCACCGTATACCCCAATGACTCCAGTAGCCGGCGACCCAGGTCGGTCAGGGTCACCTCGTCATCCACGATGAGAATCCGCTCGGTCCCACCGGGCAGGTGGGGCGTGGTCCGGGTCTCGGGTGCCGTGCGTCGTTCGATGGCGGGAAAGAGCAGATTGAAGCTCGACCCTTTGCCCGGCTCACTGTAGACGTCGATGACGCCGTCCAGCTCCTGAACGATGCCGTGCACCATGGCCAATCCCATACCGGTCCCCTCTCCCTTGGGTTTGGTGGTGAAGAACGGGTCGAAAAGCCGCTCCAGCACCTGCGGCCGCATGCCGTGTCCGGTGTCGCTGACACTCAATTGGACGTAGGGACCCGGCTTCAAGTCCGGATAGGTGCGGTTGTAGAAGTCATCGAGTTCCACGTGCTTCAGGCTCACCGTCAGCGTGCCGCCCTGGGCCTGCATGGCGTGTCCAGCGTTGGTGCATAGGTTCATCAGCACCTGATGAATTTGGCTGGGATCCCCCAGAATCAGGGCCTTGGTCTCGAGGGCCTGGTGAATCTCGATAGTGGTGGGCAGTGAGGCGCGCATGAGGCGCAGGGTGTCCTCCACCACCGCGGCGAGCTGCACCGGTTTGACCTCCAGCTCCGTCTGGCGACTGAAGGCCAGAATCTGCCGAACCAGTTCCCTGGCACGCTCGCCGGCCTTGATCACTTCGAGAATGAACGGCTGGGAGGGGTCATCGGGGAGCAGCGCGCTCTGCGCCAGTTCGGCGTACCCGAAGATGGCGCTCAGAATATTGTTAAAATCGTGGGCAATCCCTCCCGCCAGGGTGCCCATGGCCTCCATTTTATGGGTCTGACGCAACCGGGTTTCCAACCTCGCCCGGGTTTCGCGCTCCTTGCGCCGCTGGGCCGACTCCCGCACCTCCCGCTCCAGCGCGGGCACCAGCCGCTTGAGATTGTGCTGGAGGATATAGTCGTGGGCCCCCGAGCGCATGGCGTTGACGGCCGCCTCCGCGCTGCTGGAAGCGGACACCACGATAAACGGCTGGTCCAGATCGTTGCTGCGGTGCAACTCCAGCGCCGAGGGTTCCCCAAAGCCCGCGCTCTGCTCGCTGGCGATGATCCCATCCCAGGTGTGGGCCTCGAGCAGGGCGCGCATTTCGATCGCCGTGTTGGCCCGTTTGCTCTCCACCCGGTAGCCGCCGCTGCGGATCTCTTCGAGAACCCGTTCGGCGGTGTCGTCATCCGCGCCGACAATTAAAATACGCATGGGCGCGCTCATCTGGAATCCCTCCGATGCGGTTCGTGGGGTAGGCAGGTCCGGCAAACACCAGATGGCAGGCGCAGGGAAGGCAACAGCGGCGAATGCTGCAATGGATGAGTTGTTGAAAGGTCCCGCCAGTTGAATACCGGCCGTTCGCGGATAGGGTAGCCGAACGGCTGCCGGATATCCGCCAAGTCCTATCACCGGATGGCACAGTCTACCACTGGATGGCGCAGATTGACAACACCCATGGCCGCCGCGTTCCGGCCGCAAGGCCCGATCCGAGCGCATGATCACCGCCACAGTGGTCCTCCTTTGCCAATCGATCTGCCCACCGGCGGCCGCCCGCCGGGATCCGCTTCGACCATGTCAGCGTCTGCCCCCGGCCAATTTACGGGCATCGGGAAGTCGCCGCAGCCGCAGCATGGACCAGATTCCGAACGCCGGTCCTGGTGCCAGCACCAGGAACACATAGCGCCAACCCAAATGTGCCAGCAGCAGCGGAATCAGCCAGATGGTGATCATGGAGAGGAGAAAGCCCAGGCTGGTTTGCACGGTGAGGGCCGTGCCCACGTAGCGGGGATCGGCCAGTTCGCTCACCGCCGCGCTGAACTGGGCCGAATCGGCCACTACGGCGACGCCCCAGATCAGACAGAGCAGGGTCAACAGCAAGGGATGATCTAACAGAAGGCCGGCCAGCAGGCAGCACAGACCGGAGACGGCCAGGCTGATGCTGGTAACGAGGGTTCTCCCCAGCCGGTCGGCGTATAGGCCGGCCAGCAGAGCACCAAGCGCGCCGCCGGCGATGGTGCCGAATCCCGCCAGCCGGGCAACCGCAGCGGGCCATCCCGCCTCGGTGTAAGTGTGGATCAGGAAGATGGGTACCCAGGCCCACATGGCGTACAACTCCCACATGTGCCCCAGGTAGCCAAAATTGGCCAGACGGGTGGCGCGCTGACGCAGCCCTTCCCAGGCATGCTGCCAGTCGAAGGGTGCCTTGCCGGCCAGATAGGGGCCGGGTTTGAAGAGCAGGGCGACCACCGCGGCACCCACCATCGCCATGAGGCTGGCCCCGAGCAGCACCCACGGCCAGGGAGGCATCCCGCCGGTCCTGGGGAGTGCATTGAGCAGATGGGGCATGGCGCTGCCGAACGTCAGGGCGGCAACGAGCAGGCCGATGCCGAAACCGCGGTCCTCCCGACACCAGGTGGCCACCAGTTTCATGCCGGGCGGATAGACGCCGGCGATGCCCACGCCGGTGAAAAAGCGCATGACCAAGGCAGCTTCATACCGCAGCTGCATAAGGGGGATCGCCGTATTGGCAGCCGTGGCGACCAAGGCGCTGACCACCAGCAGGCGGGTGAGATCGTAGCGATCGGCCAGGTTCAGCAGGGCGCTGAACAGCGCGCCCGCCACAAATCCCAGTTGAACACTCATGGTCAGCCAGGCGCGCTGATGGCCGTCCAGATGCCATGCCACGGCCAGCTGGGGGACCACCGCCGAGGCCGAGAACCAGAGGGCCTTGATCAGCAGCAGCCCCAGGGCCAGTGCCGCCAGGTGACGTCCCTTGCCTGCCAGGGATGTCTCCGTTTGGGTCGTCATGGCTCCCGCCATCCCGGGACCGCCATCATCGGCTGACCGCGCTTCATCAACCTTTCTCACGCCAGATCGCAGCGCCCAGTCGTTTAAATTTCTCCTCCATGGCCTCGTAGCCGCGGTCCAAATGGTAGACACGGTTGACCACTGTTTGTCCCCTCGCCACGAGACCGGCCATCACCAGTGAGGCGCTGGCCCGCAGGTCGCTGGCCATCACCGGTGCGGCGGAGAGGTGCGGCACGCCCTTCACCAGCGCCGTATCCCCGGAGACGGTGATATCGGCCCCCATGCGCTGGAGTTCGCTCACGTGGATGAAGCGGTTTTCAAAGATGGTTTCCGACACCATGCTGAGCCCGCGTCCGACGGTCATCAAGGCCATGAACTGGGCCTGCATGTCGGTGGGGAAGCCCGGGTAGGGCTGGGTTTTGATGTCCACACTGGTGATACGCCCCTCGCTGCGAACGCGCACCTGATCGGGCAGGATGTCGAGGACGGCGCCGGTGAGGCGAATTTTGTGGAGGATGGCGCCCAGGTGGCGGGTATCGCAATGGGTGACGGTGACGTCGCCGCCGGTGAGGGCCGCCGCCGCCACAAAGGTGCCTGCCTCAATGCGGTCGGGAATGATGGTGGTCTCCACCGGTGTGAGGCGGTCAACGCCCTCGATGGTGATCTCCTCGCTGCCGTCGCCGCTGATCCGGGCGCCCATCCTGCGCAGGACGTCGGCCAAGGCAATGATCTCTGGCTCCCGGGCGGCATTGCGCAGAATCGTGGTGCCCTCGGCCAGGGTAGCGGCCATCATGAGATTTTCAGTGCCTGTGACGGTGACCACGTCGAAGTAGATGGCGTTGCCGCGCAGCTTGTCCACCGAGGTCTCCACATAGCCATGGGAGAGCTCGATCCTGGCCCCCATGCGTTCGAGCCCACGCAGGTGCAGGTTAATGGGCCGCGCACCGATGGCGCAGCCCCCCGGCAGGGAAACCCGCGCCTGCTTCAACCGGGCCATGAGGGGGCCCAGGACCAGTATCGACGCGCGCATCTTGCGCACCAGATCATAGGGCGCTTCATGGCAGCACATGCCGCCGGCGTCGATGGTGACGGTGCGTCCTTCAAAGGTGCAGCGCGCCCCCAAGGTTTCGAGCAGTTCGATGGTGCTGAGAATATCCCGCAGGTAGGGGATGTTGTGGTAAACGCAGGGGCCGTCGGTCAGGAGGGCGGAGAAGAGAATTGGCAGAGCGGCGTTCTTGGCGCCGCTGATGGCCACCTCACCATTCAAGGGGCGTCCCCCCTCGATCACGAGCTTGTCCATGGATGCTCTCTAAATAGAAACGCCCTGCCCCGGGATGTCGCGCCGGAGCAGAGCGTCTGTTTGCAATTGAATCGAATTACCGGCTCGGACCGCCACTGGACTGTCAGTGGTGGTGGCCGCCTTTGCCCTGCATGGTGTCCCAAACGGCCTTTCCAATGCAATAGGTCATGCCCGCGCCGATGATGCCCAGGGCGTACCAGAGGCCGCCGTGGAAAACCATGTGGCCGACGTCCCAAATCCATTCGAAGTTGATGGGAAACATGTTCGTGCCTCCTTGTTAACCGCTCAGTCCTAAGCAGTGGCGGGTTCGGCCGCACCTTCGGCGGCAGTCGCTTCTTGTTCGGCCTCGACCTCCTCAGCACCCTCGAGGGGGTTGAGCTCCGCTTCCTGGGGAAAGATAGGCAGATAGCGATAGGAGATCATCGTCAGAATGATGCCGTAGGCCACCGGCAGGATGGTGGTGGCCACCTCCTGCCAGCTGGGATAATAGAGGGCCCAGTTGTCGAAGGTCATCACCGGGACCGCCATCACCTGGAGGACCATCACCCAGCGGTTGAGGCAGACGCCGAAACAGCCCAGCAGAATGGCCGTCACCCGAGCGGCTGAGTTGCGGCGCAGACTCGGGATGATCAGAATCAGACCGGGGACGACACCACCCACTATGAGTTCGGCGAAGAGGATCCACCAACCGTAAAGCCCGTTGTTGGTGTAGAAGTGGCTGACATCGAAGCCCTTGCTGGGCGCTGTGACGGTGGCCCAGTAGAGCGTTTCGACGATTTTAACGATGATATAGGAGGTGATCATCCAGCCGGAGATCTTGGCCAGCAAGTCGATGACGTTGTCCTTGACCAGCTTTTTGCCGGTGACCTTCTCGGTGATCCAGGTCATGCTCAGGGTGAAGCAGGGCCCGAAAGCGGCCGCCGACCAGGTGAACAGGAAGAAGGTGTAAGGCCAGATCAGGATGTGCTCGCGAAAGGCGAAGGGGCGTCCGAAGAGCACACCGGCCACGCCGCCCAGGGAACCCTGGTGGAAGAAGCTCAGGAAGGCGCCCGTGGCGGCGAAGATGGCCATCGTCTCGTGCATGTTGTGGCTCAGGTTGTGAAAAAAGGGCACCTTGTCGAGCTGGCGATTCTCAAGGATCAGCGGGATATACTCGATGGTGAGGACGGCGAAGTAGCAGGACAGGCAAAAGGCCACCTCGGTCAACATGCTGTGCACGTTGGCGTGCCAGAAGATGAACCAGCCGCGCAGGGGCTGGCCGATGTCGATGGCCAGAATGAGCAGTGCCGAGCTGTAGCAGATAAAGCCCAGCAGTACGGCGAAGTTGATGATATTCTTGAGCTCATCTTTGCCGAAGATGTACTTGAGCAGACCGGAGAAAAAGGCACCGCCCCCCAGGGCGATGACGGCCAGGTCGGCCCAGATCCAGAGGGCGAATCCGTAATAGTCGTTCATGTTGGTCTGGTTCAGCCCCTTGAACCAGCACAGCAGCATGGCGTAGACACCCCACAGCAGGACCGCGCCGAACACGGACAGCCACGCCAGGAACTGCCAGGTGGGACAACGTTTAACGCCTTTGGGTATCAGTGCAGAATCCATAAAATCTGTGCTCCTTCACATCGCATCTGTTACCATTCCGGGTAACGCCAAGTTGAATGGACAGTTCGATCCGCGGATCAACCGAATCGGCCACGGGCCCTTTACCCGTTCTTAGTGGCCGCCACCACCGGTCTGCTCGTCGGGGAGATAGTTGTCCCCGGCCCGGCGAACCCATTCGCGGCTGGAGACGTAGTAGACCTTGGTATTGGTACCCAACCGCTCCAGCAAGCGGAAGGCGTTGGGGTTGCGCGGATGCCCATGGTGGTGGTCATCCGGTTGCGCCAACTGATGGACCAGGTGCTCGGGATTGTTGAGATCGCCAAAGGTGATCGCCCCCGCCGGACACGCCTGGGTGCAGGCCGTCTGGTAGGCCTCCTCGGACACGGTGCTCTCTCCGTCCACGTACACCTTGTCCTTGGCCAACTGGTAGCGCTGGAAGCAAAAGTTGCATTTCTCCACCACCCCCCGCATCCGCGGCGACACGTTGGGGCTGAGATACTTCTCCATGCCGTCCGGCCAGACCGGGTCCCACCAGTTGAAATAGCGGGCATGGTAGGGGCAGGCCGCCATGCAATAGCGGCAGCCGAAACAGCGGGTGTAGATCTGACTGACGATGCCGGTCTCGGTGCTGTAGTCGGTGGCCGTTGCCGGACAGACGCTCACGCAGGGGCTGTGCCCGGCGTGTCCCTCGCAGTGCTGGCAGGGGCGCGGCAGGTAGCAGACGTCATTGTCCGGATAGGGCTTGCCGTTGGTCAATTTGTAAACCCGCATCCAAGTGATGCTGGTGAGCTTATCGGTCTCATCGTCCCGGAAAGGGACGTTGTTCTCGGACATGCAGGCCACCATGCAAGCCCCGCAACCGGTGCATTTGTCCAGGTCGATGACCATGCCATACTTGTGGAGGTGGCCGTTGTCCGCCCCGTGCGCCACAGGCTTACCGTCGGTTTGCGCTCCGTTCTCCGTGTGTGTCTGCGCTGATGTCATTCCTACCTCATTTTATCGGACTTCGTTTTAGACAGATCTCACTTCACCAAACCGGGACCAGATCCATCAGGCCCGCATCAGCTTGGCCCGAATGCCCCAGACCGCATCGTAGCCGGAAACCGGGTCGATAACGGCCCCCATGAGACTGTTAACGTTGACACCTTTGTCCGCCAGGTACTTGTCGAAGGCCGTGTGCCCCAGACCGCGGGCCATGGCGATCACACCCGGCTGGATCCCCTCGCTCAGATGCACCTTGACACGGGCCCGACCGCGGGGCGTTTCGAGGCTGGCGCCTTTGCCATCAGCCAACCCGGCGGCTTGGGCGGTTTGGGGATTGATCTCCACCAGGATATCCTGCCCTTTGAGGATCGTGTCCGGGACGGTTTTGATCATGAAGGGCGGCGCTCCCACGCGACTGCTGACCAGGCGCATGATGTCGTAGGGAACCAGCAGGAGGGGATAGGCGGTCGCGTCACCCTCTGCGGCGGCGGTGGCGGCAGTGAGGACATCGGCGCCCAGGTCGCCGACGAATTCGAAGTCTCCCGAAGTGGTTTCGAATCCGGCTTCGGGATCGGCAGCGAAGCTTTCGTCGGTCCAGACGCCCTCCTCCTCTAAGGTATCCCAGTTGTCGCCGAGGCTTTCCTCCAGGCAGGTTTGATAGTCCTCCCAGGGGAAGGCCGCGGCCACCGGCTCATCCATCGCCTGGGCGAGTTGAATCAGGGTGTCGCCCACGTGCTGCGTATTGTAAAGCGGCGCCATGATCGGTTGGGCCAGGCCAATGGTGCGGGTGTTTAGACCGGCCGTGACGACCACATCCTCATAGCGCTCCAGGTAGACATGGTTGGGCAGGATGTAATCGGCGAAGGCGGCCGTTTCGTCCATGTGGGACGCGAAACTGACGATGGTGGGAATCTGAGCGAAGGCCGCCTGCATCGCCACCGTGTCGGGGAGGCTGTAAAGCGGATTGGCGTCTTCGATGAAGAGCGCCTTGAGACCGTATCCGCTGCCCTCGGCAAGGACGGCGGGCAGCCGGTTGAGGAGGTAACGGCTGTTGGGAAATTTGCCTGTGCCGGCACCGTCGATGCGGGGTTTCTGAAGCCCCTCGGCGGCCACCGCGTCGGTTTCAATATCGGGCCAGGGCATCCCCTCGCCCTCGGGGATGGCCCACATGCCGCCCGGTTGGTTGATGTTGCCCACCAGGGCGTTCAGGGCGGTGACGGCAAGGACCTCCTTGAGGCTGCCGGGGACCTGGCCCTTGCCGCGGCCGTAAACGGCCACCGGGCTGGCGGCCTCGGCGAACGCCTTGGCCAAGGCGGCAATGGTCTCCACGGAAACGCCGGTGGTGGTGGCGACGGCATCCGGCGTGTAATCCGCCAAGGCGGCTTGGAAGGCATCGAAGTCGGCCGTGTGACGGCCCACAAAGCTGGTGTCGTAGAGTTCCTCGGCCACGAGGACGTGGGCGATTCCCAGGGCCAGGTCGGCCTCGCTGCCCGGGCGGATGTTCACCCACTGATCGGCCTTGGCGGCCGTGTTGGAGAAGCGACTTTCAATCTGCACCACTTTGGCGCCCGCATCCTGCCAGGCGCTCTTGGCCAAAAACATGCGCACCGGGGCACCCCAGCCGTCGATGAGACCGGCACCGAAACTCAGGACGAAGTCGCTGTTCTCGAAGTCATAGCCCACGCTGCCGAGAATCCCCTGGTTAATGTAAAGCCCCAGCTCCTGGGCGTCCTCCATGGTGGGCATGCGCAGGAAGTTGGGGGAGCCCAGCGCGGTCAGAAAGCGCTCCATGAGGGCGGCCACCGTTCCACGGTTGCGGCTGGAGATGGCGGCCACGGTGTGGGCTTGGCCGCTGCTGCGCAATCCGGCGAGGGTTTCGGCGATCTCGGCGACGGCGCTCTCCCAGGAGATTCGCTGCCATTTGCCGGCGCCCCGTTCGCCAACGCGCTTCAGGGGCGCTTTTACGCGGGTGGGGCCGTAGAGCAGCTGCAGGCCCGCCAGGCCCAGCGGGCAGATCCCGCCCTGGTTGACCGGATGGCCGTCCCGGCCTTCGATCTTGATGGCCCGCCCATCGATACTGCGCACCGTGATGCCGCAGCCGCCCGGGCAGAGGGTACAGGTGGAGTGGTCATAGGTGGACTCCCCGTCCGGCGGCACCGGGGTCCAGGGCCACATCTGGCTCCAGATGGACGAATCGTCGGTCAGTTTCCACGGCAAGGGTGAGAGGGCAGTACCTGCCGCGCCACCGATGGCGAAAGACAAGAAACATCGTCGGTCAATCTTCATAAACGCTTCCCCTTGGCTCAACCAATAGCAACGATAAAAGGGTTCGTCGGATTCAGGCTATGGTGCAAGGCGCCAGACCGCATCCGTTGGTGGTTTCCAGCAGGCCTACTTGTGGCACACGAAGCAGGCGCCACGCTGGGTCTGCACACTGGAAGAGTGGGCGACGCCGCCGGCCTCCTGATGGCAATCGGAGCAATCGTCCATTTTCATGCGGTCCCAGGTATTCCGCTTGAATCCGGCAATGTTGTACCCCCAGATATCGCGGCTGTAACCGGTAATGCGGTTCTCCTGGTAGGGCTTGAGGGAATCGGATTCACCGATGTCCCCGTGGCAGGTGGCACATTCCATCTCAGCCCCCACGATGTGTGCAGCGTGGGAAAAGAAGACGCAGTCGGGTTGGCGCGAGTAGACCAGCCAGGGCACTTCGCGGTCCTTGGCCACATACTCCTCGTAAAAGATGCGTTCGTCCTCGCTATCCCCGTTGATCTCCTCGTGGCAGTCGATGCACTCCGCCAGCGTGGGGACGCCGGAGAAGGAGCCGTCCTCGCGAAGGTAGTGGCAGCTCTCGCAGCCCTCGTCCACCATCTCCACGTGCTCGGCGTGGCTGAAGTCGATGGGCTGGTATTGGGTGGAGTAAAGCACCTTGGGAAAGACGACCCACCCGAGGATGGCAGCGGCGAAAAAACCGATGATAAAGAAGAGAAAAATGAAGCTGCCTGAGGATTCGTCGGCGGCTTCGGCGGGAGGGGCGCCGGTTTCCGCTCCGGCTGGACTGTCAGGAACTTTCGCTTGCTCGTCTACTGTACTCATGGACACTCCATCATCCTGGGGTTGGACAGTTCACAGCATGCCGGACGCAAACACGAGCGCTTGCCGCTAGAGCGAAGCGATCGGGCGACCACCGATCAGGCCCTAGGCTTGGTCCACCGAACTTCGCTTTCCGCTGCTGTTCACCATATGAAAAGGGCAAGGGACCTGCCAAGAGTAGCCAGCACATCCACATTGCCTTTATATTTAATACCTTACGGATTCCCGCAGGGAGGTCCGAACGCGGGTATTGAGCTTGCGATTACCTATCCGCAGCCCATGTTTTTGTCAAGCAAAATCATCCTCCAAAGGAGCCGTAGCTGTGCAGGCCGGGGAGCAGGTTGACGCCGAAATAGGTGAATAAAACCGCCATGAAACCGACCACCGACAGCATCGCGATGCGTTTGCCACGCCACCCGCGCATGAGGCGGAAGTGGAGCAGTGCGGCGTAGATCAGCCAAGTGATGAGGGACCAGGTCTCTTTGGGATCCCAGCCCCAGTAGCGGCCCCACGCGCTGTTGGCCCAGACGGCACCGGTGATGATGCCGGCCGTGAGCCATAAAAAACCGAACATCACCAGTTGGTGGGTGAGCTCGTCCAGAATCTTGTCGGAGGGCAAGCGCTGCAGGAGGCTATCCGGCTGTGCCCCCCCACTCCCCCGGAAGAAATACATGATGGAGACCCCGAAGGCGATGGCGAAGGCCGCGTAACCGATGAAACAGGCCATCACATGGGCGATCAGCCAATTGCTCTTGAGCACCGGCACCAGTGGCTGAATGCGGTCGCTGATGATGGGGGTGAGGGAGGCGTAGGCCATGGCCAGAAAGGCCAACGGCATGGCGAAGGCGCCGATGGTGCGATTGTGGTAACGGTACTCCAGGTATAGGTAGAGCAGCCCGATGGTCAGTGCGAAAAAAACCAGCGATTCATAGAGGTTGGAGAGCGGCGCATGGCCGATGCCAAGGGCGTAAGACTCCCGCCAGCGCAGGAGAATGCCCCCGAGGTTGCCGACCACCGCTGCCACCGCGAGGCCCGTACCGATCTTCCCGGGCAGATCCTTTTTAAATATCCAGCCGGCCAGGTAGGCGAAACCGGCCGCGGCGTAGACAAAGGTGATGATGGAGAGCAGTTGCGAACTGGTCATGGTGATTTCCTTGTAGCAATGATGCTCCGTTCGACGAAGCACAGGTTCGATAGCATTCGACGTCGATCGGGGTCCAGCGCCGGACCACCAGTGGCCACGTGTGCCGGCCGAAGTGGTCGATCGGGTTGTCAACGCCAAGGCCGGCTGCAGCCCCGCGGCCTCAGCGCCCGCAGCGGAACGCCCCTCACCCTTCAACAGGCCCGCAGGCGCACGGCGTCACCCATCCTCGGTGGCCGCCGCCAAGTGGTCGGCCAAGCGTTCAATGTGACGCTCCAATCCCAAAGGATTCTTGTTGGCGATGCCGGCCACGCGCACCTGTCCAGCCGCGCCGAGCTCCACGTAGATCTGGCGGTGCGACATGAAGAAGGTGATGGCACACCCCGCAATCATCATGATGAAGGCCAGGTATACAACGGAAACGCCCGGATCGCGGGTCACCTGCAGACCGGTATAGTAGCGCTTTTCCGTCGGCGACGGGGGGGTGAAGCGCTCATTGGGGGTATTCGCCACAGCGATCACCACCTTGCCCTGGCGCATCTTATCAAAGTTGGGGAAGCGCAGGGGCAGCGTCACCTCCCGTGCTTCACCCGTTGCCGGATTCAGGCGGCCGCGCAACGCCGGGCCCAGGTCTTGACCGCCGAACTGCATATCGGGCACATATTCCTCCACCGTGAAGGAGCCCAGACCCTCCGGCAGATCGATGGCGTCCCCGATACGGGCCGTCTTCGTGTAGGTCATCCCCGAATCGGCACTGGTCAACTGGAGATCGAAACTTTCCGGTACCCGGTCGTTATCGGCCCCAGTTTGCGCCCGGCGGTCGGGCGGCAGCTCGCCGTAGCTGGACTGGAACACGTTGATCCCCTGGAAGCGGATGGGATCGTTCATAACAATGTCTTTTTGGTAAATGGTCTTCCCATTCTGAACCAGACGAAGGCTGGAGCGGAAGAGCTTCGGGGCCCCGTTGGGCCAGGTCTCCATATGAAAATCGTCGCAGTGAATCTCAAAGGGCAGGCGCATTCCCAGGGCGGGATTGTTACGCATGCGGATGGTGTCGGTGCCCTCTCCCTCGGGGATATTGACGAAGCCCTCAAAGCCGAAAAGGGAGCCGATCATGGCACCGATGATGAGGAGCACGATGCTGAAATGCACCACATACACGCCCAAACGGGTCCAGCGCCCCTTCTCGGCGTAGATACAGGTGGCGCCGTCGACGGTCTCCACTCGCTGGTAGCGGAAATGGCGCTTCACGACCGCCTGGTAGGTCTCCAGCAGGGTATCGGCGTCGCCCGGCGCCCGAAAACTGTGGTTGGGTTTGGCCTTCCGAAACCGTTTGAGGGAGAATCGCGGGTGGCGGACGAAGACGATCTTGCTGAGGGAACTGAGACGATCGATGGAGCAGACGATGATGTTGAGGATCAAGAGGGCCAGGAGCAATTGGAACCACCAGGCATTGTACATGTTGTACAGATCGAGAACGGCGAAGACCCGAAAGAGGAAGTCACCGAAAGCCTGGTAGTACTCCTCCAAGGGTTGATTTTGAGGGATCAGGGTTCCAATGATGGAGGTGAGGGCCAAGGCCAGGAGCACCACAACGGTCAACTTGACCGAGGCGAAAAACTGCCACAGGCCGTCGAAGAAACCGGGCAGCTGTTTAGTGTTCGATCTCATCTTGCGTCAATCATCCTATTTATATAGCCGGCAGAGCGGGGGGTTGATCTCTGCCGGTTTCCTGGAGGGCGCCTGCCGATCCGCTGGCCGCCGCAGGGCGGGCGATGACGGGTGGCGGGCGCCGCGGGTCCGAATCAAAACAAAAGGGGCATCCTACCAGATGGTCTGGGACGGTGCAACTGGCTTGTATCTCTGTGAATCAGTCCGTATCTCTCCCGATCTGCCGCGCATAGCTCTTGACAAGTGGAAATAAATACATAAGATTTAGCCGAATTTTTGGCACTTAACGAAAAAAATAAGTCAGTTATCAAGGCCTTGGGTCCATTCCCAGCCGCTGTCGCGGAAGGCATTGGCTTCCACCGGAGCGGCGCTTCAAAACGCCTATTCGCCGCTAGACCGCGCTACAGCCGGCCAAGACCGCATCTGATCGGGGACGCTTCGACCCACATTCAAACGACATGCAACCATGATCGCCCCATAGATACGCCCCACCGGCCGCTCGGGGGCTCGCTATGCCGACAGGGGACCCAATCCCGCTGGCACATGGAGGGGCCGGCCACTGCGCGAGAGGAGTGAGAGACGATATGATCGAAGTGGAACAACTGAGTAAACATTTTGGCCCTAAGCGGGCGGTGGATGATGTCAGCTTCACCGTTGAAAAGGGGGAAATCCTCGGCTTCTTGGGTCCCAACGGCGCCGGCAAATCCACCACGATGCGCATGATCACGGGCTTCATTCCGCCGACCGCCGGCCGTGTGCGCATCGGCGGGGCCGATGTGGGGGACGCCCCCCTTGCGGCCCGCAAGCAGATCGGCTACCTGCCCGAAAACGCCCCTGTCTATCCCGATATGACGGTCAACGGCTATCTGGAGTTCTGCGCCGAGGTGCGCGGCTTTTCCGGCAGTGAGCGGCAACGCCGGGTGGCGGCGACCATCGAAAAGTGCTTTCTGGAGCGGGTCACCCATCAGACGGTCAGCACCCTTTCCAAGGGGTACAAACAGCGCGTCTGTTTCGCCCAGAGCATCCTCCACGATCCCGCATACCTGATTCTAGATGAGCCCACCGACGGCCTGGACCCCAATCAGAAGCACGAGGTCCGCCAGATGATCAAGACCATGGCGGCCGATAAAGCCATCATCTTCTCGACCCATATCCTGGATGAAGTGGATGCGGTCTGCACCCGGGCCATCATTATCGCGGAGGGCAAGATCGTCGCCGACGACACCCCGACCGGGTTGCGCAGCCGCTCCCCCCTGGCTGGAGCGCTGACCCTCACCCTGGGCGCCACTGAGGCTGAAGCGGCCGCCGAGCGCTTTCAGCAGGTAGCCGGCGTGCAGTCGGTCAATATCGTCAGCAATTCGGATGAGGCCGTTCAATTGCGGATCTTCCCCGCCGATAGGGGCGCCATCGCTGTTGACAGCCTGCTGGCGGAGGCGGCTGCCCGGCAGCTCACGGTGAAGGCCATCACCACCGAGCAAGGACGTCTGGACGAAGTGTTCCGCGCCATAACGACCATCTCCTAGCGCTCCCCAGCATCTGATCCCTTGGATCGACCCGCTGAACCCAAAGAGGCGAACATGCGAACCAAAGAAGTGTTTTCCAATATCAAGGCGGTGCTCAAGCGAGAGCTTTCTGGCTATTTCGGTGCACCGGTGGCCTATGTCTTCATTGTCATCTTTCTGCTTCTGGTGGGATTCTTCACCTTCAACGTGAGCAGTTTCTATGAGATCGGCCAGGCCGATCTGCGCGGCTTTTTTCAATGGCATCCCTGGGTCTATATGTTCCTGATCCCAGCCGTCGCCATGCGGCTTTGGTCGGAGGAGCGCCGATTGGGCACCATCGAACTGATCCTCACCATGCCCATCACCCCGGCGGAGGTGATCGTCGGGAAATTTCTGGCCGCCTGGATCTTCATCGCCGTCGCCCTGGGATTGACCTTTCCCATGATCCTCACCGTTCTCTATCTCGGCAGGCCCGACTTGGGCACCATCGTGTGCGGCTACATCGGCAGCCTCCTCATGGCGGGTGCCTTCCTCGGTATCGGCAGCATGACCTCCTCCCTCACCCGCAGCCAGGTGATCAGCTTCATCCTGGCGGTGGTGATCTGCCTCTTTTTCATTCTGGCCGGTTATGCCCCCGTCACCGGCGCACTTTCCGGATGGGCGCCGGCCTGGCTGGTCAACATGGTGGCCCAACTGGGCGTATTGACCCACTTTGCGACCATTTCGAGGGGCATCATTGACTTGCGGGATATCCTCTATTTCTTCTCGGTCATCCTCTTCATGCTGTTCGTCAACGGCATAGTTATCCTGAACCGACGCACCGCCTAAGGGAGGCTTACGGATATGGTTGCCAAAAAACAGAGTGTCCAAAAAACGCTATTCTCGGCCGGAGGGGTCATCCTGCTCCTGGTCATCCTCATCTTGGTCAACGTCGTCTTCGCCCGCGTGGTCATCCGCTATGACGCGACCGCCGACAACCTCTACTCCCTCTCCGATGGGACGCGTGACATCCTGGCCGACCTCGCTGTTCCGGTCACCATCAAAGTGTTCTACACCGACGATCTGCCCAATCTGCCCAACAGCATCAAGGCCTTTGCCGGGCGAGCCCTGGATTTCCTGCAGGAGTACGAAGCCCTGAGCGACGGGAAGGTCACCATTGAGCGCTACAACCCCAAAATTGACTCCGAAGAGGAGGAGTGGGCCCTAAAGTACGGGTTGCGTGGAATGGACCTGCCCACCGGCGACCGCATCTTCTTCGGTCTGGTGGCCCTGGCCGCGGATCAGGAAGAAGCGATGCCCGTCATCGACCCCGCCCGTGAATCCCATCTGGAGTATGATTTGACCCGTATGATCTCCCGGGTGCAGACGGCCAAGAAGCTGAAGATCGGCATCGTCTCGGGCCTGCCCATCTTCGGTGCCCCTGCCATGCAGCAGTTCGGCGGCCAGCGCGGGATGCAGCCCTGGCTTTTCGTCACCGAGCTGCGCAAAACGTATACTGTCGAGCAGATTCAGCCCACCGCCACCGAGGTCGCCACGGACACCGATCTGCTCATTCTCTTTCACCCCAAAAACCTCAGCGATCAACTGCTCTACGCCATCGATCAATATGTTCTCAAGGGCGGCAATTTGATCGCCTACGTCGATCCCATGTCGCTCATGGATGACCCCCGCCAGGGTCCCATGCCCTCCTGGCCGCAGAAGCTCTTCGACGCGTGGGATCTTGAGATGGACACCGGCAGCGTCGTTATCGACTACAACTATGCCACGCGCCTGCGCAATCAGAACAACCAACCCGAAAACAATCCGCTGTGGCTGTCGGTGGGCCCCCAGGCGTTCAACAGCGCGGAGATCGTCACCGCTGAACTGGAGAGCGCCCTCATGCCCCTGGCCGGCGCCCTCAAGCGCAAGGCCGACAGCCCGTATGACTTCGAGCCGCTGCTGACCGCCAGCGCCAACGCCGCTCTGGTGGAGAGCTTCAAGCACAGCCTGCCGGTGGACGCCCTGCGGCGGGACTTCAACCCGTCGTCGGACCCCCTGTACTTGGCCGCCAAGATCACGGGGCGCTTCAAAAGCGCCTTCCCAGAGGGGGCGCCGCCCCAGGCACCGACTGCGGATGATGCGGAGACGGAAGTGAACGCAGCCAAACCCGCCGGGCTGACCGAGGCCGCGGCGAGCGCCACGATCTTCGTTTTTGCCGACAGCGATATGCTCTATGACGGGTACTATGTCAGCCGGCAGAACTTCTTGGGGATGGAGATCGCCAACATCTTCAACGACAATCTCAACCTGCTCCTCAACGCAAGCGAAATGCTCACCGGCAGCGAAGCCCTCATCAGTATCCGCTCACGGGGCAGCTTCGAACGGCCCTTCCTGCGGGTGAAGGCGTTGGAACAGAAGGCCCAGGCCAAGTGGCTGGACCGCGAGCAAGAGCTTGTTCGACAGGTGGAGGCCACCAACGAAAAGCTGCGGGCCATCGAGAACCGCAAGGACGCCAGCCAGAAAGCCATCATCAGCCCCGAGCAGGAAGCTGAAATCGCCAAATTTCAGACGGAGAAGATTCGCATCAACCGCGAGCTCAAGCTCGTTCGCCGCAATCTGCGCAGCGAAATCGACGCCTTGGGGCGGACGCTCAAGGTCGTCAATATCTTTCTCATGCCGCTGCTGGTGAGCCTCGTGGGCATCGCCTACGCCCTCTACCGCCGCCGCAAGGTGGCCCAGCAGGAGAACGGGTGAGACGATCGGGCGGGGCAAGGACGCTGCGCCGAACCTCCCCATGGGTGAGGTCCGACGCGAAGCGGGGTGAATCAACGAAGGAAAAGATGGTGCGCTAATGAAACTCAAGAGTCTACTCATTCTACTGGTGATCACCACGGTACTGGCCATCCTGAGCACACTGATGCTGCGGCCAAACACCGCCGACCCGCCAAAGATCGGCGCCCTCCTGCTGCCCGACTTGCCGGTCAATGCGGTCGCCCGAATTCACCTGGCCACCTTGGAGGAGCGGGTGGCGCTGGTCAAAGGCAGCGACGTCTGGCAAGTGGAGAACCGCCATGGCTATCCCGCTGATTTCGACAAGATCAGCACCTTTGTGCGGCAGTTCAGCAAGCTCAAGATCGGCCGCAGCTTTGAGGGAACGTCGGAAGCGCTGGCGCGGCTTCAATTGGTGGATCCGGCGCAGGCCGAAGCCGATCCCAGTGAAAGCGGCACCCATATCCAGTTGGAGGATGCCGACGGCAAGCGCATCGCCAGCTATATCCTCGGCAGCGTCCGCAGCACCGACAGCGGCAGCGGCGGTCAATACCTGCGCCGCAGTGATGGCAACACCATCTATCTGGTGGATGAGGGATTCCGCTTTCTCAGAAGCTCCCCCGCCGAGTGGCTCCAGCAAGATCTGCTGGACATCAAGGAGGCGGAGATTCGTGAGGTGGTCTCCTATTCGGCCGGCGAGACGCAACCGCTGTTTGAAGTGCGCCGTTCCGCCAAGGGAGAACCGGCCGAACTGGTGAACGCGCCCGAAGATCAGCAGGTGGATCCCACCAAGGTGGAACAACTGCTGGGGGCGCTGGCACCATTGAAGATCGCGGACCTGGCCGGCGAGCGTCAGAATCCGGCCCCGCCCATGGGTGACCGAGCGCACCTGATCTATCGTCTCTTCAACGGGCAGGAGATCCATATCTATCCGCGCAAGGCTGGCCAAGACGACGATGCCCGTTTCGAATTACAGGCCATCGTGACCTATCAGCCGCCACCGGATGACAGCGGCAGTGCGACGGCGGAGAAGCCGGCGGCCAGTTCCACCGAGGAAGCGCCCCCGGCGCAGTCGGCGACCGAGACGGACGCGGCGGACACGGAAATCAAGAAGGCACCGACGCCCGAGGAGATGGCGGCCCTCACCGCCGATCTGTCCGCCCGGGTGAGCGGCTGGACCTTCTTGATGGAAGAATGGCAGTGGAAGAGTTTCATCACGCAGGTCGAGGGACTACTGGAGACGAAAGAAGAGGCGCCCCCCCAGCCCACATCATAGGCCACCAATACCCTACCATTTTTTTACCAAAACAGCGGCGCTCATTCCGAGTGAATGAGCGCCTTCCTTTCTTTTACCAAGGGCCATTCACGCAAACAGCCAAAGTACCGCCCTTTGTGGCTTTCCACCCGAAGGAAACCTTTCGGAAACCGCAGGGAGCGCGCACCGAAAGGGCTCGCACCGCCGATATGGCAGTGATTCCCGAAGACTTGCACCCTCCTGGAACGTTGCTACTTTGTTGCTATTGATTGCGAACATTGCGCGGAACAACACTGCTTGGGCCTTGGGTCGGGTAACCGGTACTACCAAATTCACAGACAAAGCGGGAAGCGATTGCGGTCATACTGCGATAAGAACATCATCGCGCACGGAGACAACTATCCAGTCCGAACCAATGCAATCTACCAATGCTCTCCAATTGCAGTTGGCTCTGCTGGTCGTCATACGGGTACGTGCAGCAACCCTGTAAACGGATCGAACCCTTATATCGCTCACACCGCTTTGCGCCTGCTGTACCGGACACCTTCCGACACCAACCGTTCCACCATATTGCCGCGCAGGAAACGGCGCTGTCCATCCCACCCAAATGCCTAAGGCGAGACGCGTGTGGTGTGGAAGAACACGGCAGCGCCGCTTTCAAGCGACACAATGTGTATGATCCCGAAAGCCTATTTGACCGTTAGGCCGTTAGATGCAGAGCCCCCATCTGGCGGCATCCCTTCAGTGTGAAGGAAAGAGGCAACCGACGTTCATGGAGGATCCGTACCATGTCCACTCCGAAAGAGCACCCAGAGGTGGCCGCCACCGCACCAGCGCCAGAGACGGATCTTCAGCTTCCCACTCACTACGTGGGCATCGGGGCTTCTGCCGGCGGGCTGGAGGCCATTGAAGCGTTCGTGGCCGAGATGCCGCCCAACAATTCGCTGGCGTTTATCATCGTTCAGCACCTATCGCCGGATTACAAAAGCCTCATGGTCGAACTCCTCTCCAAGCGCACGGCCATGGCGGTGCATCGGGCCGAGAACGGAATGCTGGTTCAGGCCAATACCATCTATCTGATCCCCCCCAATAAAAGCCTGACCATCTTCCACGGCAAATTGCTGCTCGGAGACCCGGAGCGTTCGCGCTCAGAGATTTTCTTGCCCATTGACATCTTTCTGAGATCCTTGGCGGATGATCAGAGCGATAAAGCGATCGGCATCATCCTTTCGGGTACCGGCAGTGACGGGATGCGGGGCGTACGTGCCATCAAAGATTCCGGCGGGATGGTGATGGTGCAGGATGAGACGACGGCGAAGTTCGATGGGATGCCGCGCAGCGCGATCTCTACGGGATTGGCCGATTTTATCCTGCCACCCAATGAAATGCCGCGCCAGCTGCTGGCCTTCGTGGAACACCCAGAGAAGACCCGGTCGGCACGCTCCGACACCATCTTAACCGACGAGGATGGGCTGACCCGCATCTTCGCCCTGCTGCGGGACCGCCACAAAATCGACTTTACCTACTACAAGCCCACAACTGTGGTCCGGCGGATCGAACGCCGAATGGCGGTCAATCATATCGACGATCTGCAGGACTACGTGAAATTTCTCGAAAGCTATAAGCGCGAACTCACGATCCTCTACCGTGAGCTCCTCATCGGGGTCACCCGCTTTTTTCGCGACGCAGACGCTTTCCAGATGTTGGCCGACCAATACCTCCCAAAACTACTCGGAAGTATCACAAATGAGCCGGTACGGTTCTGGGTGGCCGGCTGCTCGACAGGCGAAGAGGCCTATACTCTGGCCATCCTCTGCCGGGAGTGTATGGAAGCGACTGACCGAAAGCTGGACTTGAAAATTTTCGCCACCGACGTGGACAACGAATCGATTCTGTACGCCGGCAATGGTGTCTATCCGGAGAGTATCGCCGCCGATCTGTCACCAAAACTCTTGTCGAAATACTTTGTCCGTCGTGACGACAGCTTCAAAGTCGCCCGCAGCATCCGCGAGATGGTGGTGTTCGCCCAACACAACCTCATCAAGGATCCACCCTTCACCAATATCGAGCTGATCTCCTGTCGCAATCTGCTCATCTATCTTCAGCCGATCCTGCAGACGAAGGTGATGGACTATTTCAACTTTTCACTGAACACCAACGGCATCCTCTTCTTAGGGCACAGTGAAACGACCGGTGAGATGGTGGATTATTTTGAACCGCTCAACCACCGCTGGAAAATCTATCGTGCCAAGGGCAGGAGCAAGCAGGCGGTGCTGAACCTGGACCCCAAACAGGTACGTCCCCTCCCCAGCCGGTTTACGCGTCCCAAATACCTGGGGCCGCAGCAGGCGATGCGCATGTTCGAGGAGGAGCGCATTCTGGATCGTCTCTTGGTTTCCCTCTCGGACGATTATCTTCCCTTAACCTTGATGGTGAATGAGCAGATGGAGCTGCTCCATGTGGTGGGCGACGCCAGTGGCATCATCGGATACCCCTCTGGACCCGTCGTCAATGATATCTCGCGGATCGCCGTGAAGGACCTGACCATCCCCTTCTCCACCGGCATCCAAAAGGTCTTCAAGAGCCAGGAGGAGGTGCGCTACTCCAACATCCGCATCCATCTCAAGGGGGGCACCCGCACCATCGATATGCGCATCAAGCCGCTGACGCGCAAAAAGGGGCAGGTCCCCTTGGCGGCGATTCTGATTGATGAAACAGAGCATCTTCAAGACCGGAAGATCGCCGACGTGGTTCCCGATTACGACATTGATAAAGAGGCGGCCCAACGCATCCAGGATCTGGAACAGGAGCTGCAGTTCACCCGGGAGAACCTGCAGGCAACCATAGAAGAGCTGGAGACCTCCAACGAAGAACTCCAGGCCACCAACGAGGAGCTGTTGGCCAGCAACGAAGAGTTGCAGAGCACCAATGAGGAACTCCAATCGGTCAACGAGGAGCTCCACACGGTGAACACCGAGTATCAGCACAAAATTATTGAACTCACCGAACTCAACAACGACATCAACAACTTGATGGAAAGCACGGAGGTGGCGACCCTCTTTATCGATGAGAATATGGAGATCCGACGATTCACCCCCCAGCTGAAAGCGCTGTTCAAAATTATTGACCGCGACATCGGCCGTCCCGTCTCCCATCTCTCCCACCACCTTAGCGGCATCGATCCGGTCGCGATTATCGAGACCGTCCATGACACCAACAAGCCCGCCGAGGCAGAGGTACAAACAGCCTCGGGCAGCTGGTTCAAGATGCGGGTCCTGCCCTATCGCATCGGCAATGGCAGCTTTTCCGGTTCGGTTCTCATCTTTATCGACATCAGCGATTTAAAGGCGACCGAGCACCAACTGCAGATACAACAGGCCAAGTTGGAGCAGCAGGTACAACTGCACAAATTGCTCTCCAAGCTCCTGGCCATGGCGCAGTCCAATGGAATGGATGTGTACGATTTCGCCAAGCGGGCCGTCGACCTGGTACCCAAGGCCTATATGCATCCGGAGGAGATCTGCTGCCGAATCTCCATCGAGGACCAAGTGTTTGTCTCTCATAATTTCCGCACCTCATCGATCCATTTGTCGAAATCGTTCCATCAAGACGGATTGGGCAGGGGGCGCATCGAGGTGTTTCACGCCACTGGAAAGGTGTCGATGGACGCTTTCCACCAGCAGGAGCAGGAGCTCCACATTCTCGCCACCATCACGGACCGACTGGAGATGATTTTCGGCCAATTGCACGTCGCATCACGGATGGGGGGCAATACCCAAACTGTCGTTCTACGGTGATGCGTTGGTCGCCCCCCCGATGACGCATCCCGCAGCGAGAAGAGAGGCGCCCATGGAACAGGACAACGGCGCAGATCAGCACTTCGGGCAGCTTCGCGAACAGGCCCTCATGCGCATCCGGCGTGGCTCTGCCCCCACCTCAGAAACGCCCGTCGAAGATATCACGCGCGTCGTGGAGGAGCTCCAAATACACCAGATAGAGCTGGAGCTCCAAAATGAAGCGCTGCGCGATGCCCAGCAGGAACTCTCCTTGTCCCGCGACCGCTACTTGGAACTCTACCACCATTCTCCCGTGGGATATGCCATTACAAATGCGGTGGGTATCGTACTGCACGCCAATGAAACCCTCGGCGACATGCTCCAGTTGGACATCGCTGCCATTCTGAACCGGCCGTTGACAGAATTCATGGCGGCGCCGGACAGTGTGCAATTCCTCAGTCGATATCGCGCCTTCTTCAAGAACCCGACCCAGAAGCGTTTGGAAGTCTGTCTCAAAAAGTCCGATGACCGGCCGATCGAGGTGCGCCTGATGGGTCGGCGGATGAACGCCTCGGGTGCGCTCGCATCCGACAAGGCCCTGGCCGGTCAGCTCATGCTCAGCATCAGCGACATCACCGACCGCAAGGCGGCCCAGAGAGCCATCATGAGGGCCAAGCGGGAATGGGAACAAACCTTCGATGCAGCGACCGATCTCATTGTGATCGTCGATCACCAGCAGGTCATCAAACGGGTCAACCGTGCTTTCGCGGATCGTATCGGCAAGCCCCCCAGAGAGTGTATCGGCCTTAACTGCGACGAGAGCCTCTGCGGCAGCGGCGCCGACGCAGCCGCGCATCGACGCTACCGCGGTATGGTCCAGGGGGAGGCGGCGGTCCAGATGGAGGCCCATATCGAAGCGCTGGCCGGCGACTTCATCGTCTCGGCCACACCCTTCACTCCGCATGACAATCTGCCGCCCTGGCGCATTCTCGTGTTTCACGATGTCACCGAGCGCAAACGCGCCGAGCGGGAGGTGCGCAAGACGCGGAATCTCGAATCGATCGGGATGTTGGCCGGCGGTATTGCCCACGACTTCAACAACATCCTGGTGAGCATCATCGGCAATATCGAACTGGCCCAGATGCAGGATGGTGATCTCCAGAAGATAACGCACTTTCTCGACAGGGCGCTGACTGCATCTGAACTCGCCAAGGCGTTGGCCAGCCGGCTGTTGACCTTCTCTCAAGGCGGGACACCGCGCCCCAGCCCCACGGACCTGCGCGGCCTGATCACGGACACTGTGGAGATCAGCGTCAACGACACCAAGATCCACACGGAGGTGACCTTCGCCGAAGATCTAAGGCCGGTGATGGCCGATGACATTCAGCTGAAGAATGTGCTTCAGAACGTGCTGCTCAATGCGGCGGAGGCGATGCCCCAGGGCGGCCGCATCATCATCGAAGCGCGCAACCTGGACATCGTCAACCGGGATGGGCTCTCCATGGAACCGGGTCACTACATCGTGATCCGGGTACGGGACACCGGCCGCGGTATTGATCCCGATGATCTCGAGAGAGTGTTCGACCCCTATTTCACCACCAAAAGCATGGGCGCCGAAAAGGGGATGGGACTGGGGCTGTCCATCGCCTATAGCATCGTCAAGCAGCACGGCGGCAAGGTGACCATCAACTCCACCGTCAGCCGCGGCACCGTCGTCAATCTCTTCCTGCCAGCCATGTACAATGGTCTGCGGGCGCCGCTGAATTCCCCGTCGTCACCGACTGCGGCGGCAGTGGAGTTGCCCAAGTTTTTGATCATGGAGGATGAGAGTGCGTTGTGGGATATGATGGATCAGCTCCTCAGCGGTCTCAATTGCAGAGCCGATTTTGCTGCCAACGGCCCCGAAGCACTGGCCCTCTTCCGACACGCCCAGCAGACGGGCCAGCCTTACACCGCCCTGCTGCTGGATCTGACGATTCGGGGCTCTGATGAGGGTGGCCGGGAGGTGGTGCAGAAGATACTCGAGATCGATCCCAGTGCACGGGCGGTGGCCTTCAGTGGGTATACCAACGATCCGGTCTTCTCGGATCACCGCCACTACGGCTTCATCGACACCCTGACGAAACCCTTCAAGCTGGCGGAGCTTCGAGAACTCATTCAGCGGCTGATACCACCGCAATAAGTGTGCGACGGCGCGTCATCTTCTCAGAGGACCCAATACTAGAGAGGATCCGTCCACCCGCTCTGGGCAGAGATCTTTCCGGCGATCCGGCGCGGCAGCAACGCCGAAGCGCCCGCGGTTGACGCTACTTGGCGGGGGTGATGACGATCACCGCCGCCGCCGCCGGATCGAGATAGCGCTGCGCCAGCCGCTGAAGTTCAACGGCGGAGATATTCCCATAGCTGGCGACGATGCTGCGCGACCAATCAAGCTGCTGGGGATGGCGGTGACTGCCGGAGAGGACGCTGCCCAGCCAGTAACGATTGGTTTCACGCATGTCGCGAATACGGCTCACCGTCGGGTGGATGACCCGCTGAAGTTCGTCTTCATCGGCAGATGATGTCGCCAGCGTGGTGGCGATGGCCTTGACTGCCGCCACCATGCGGTCCGCTTCCTGCGGTGACACCGTCACCATCACCTGAAGAAATCCATATCCCTTATAGGCACGGCTCGTGCGATGAAAAGCGAAGGGTGAATAGCTGGCCCCCCAGTTTTCACGGATCTCCACGCGCAGCCGTTCGGTGAAGAGATCGGCCAAGGCATTGAGCCGCCGGGTTCGATCGATGTCCCACATATCGGTCGTAGCAAAGGAGACCACCACCATGCTTTTGTCGATTTGGGTGTTGACCGCCACACGCAGGCGTTCCCCTTTGGGGAAGCGCGGCTCGAGACGGGCGGCGGGCGGCGGTTCTTCGCCGCGGGCAGGAAGGCTACCCAGGTAACGGGCGGCCAGCTGCACAGCGGTTTCTGGATCGAAATCGCCCACCAAAGAAAGTTCGAGAGGGCCTTGGGCCAGGGCGGCGGACATCCACTCTTCGACCTGATCGAGCGATAAACGCGCCAGCGCCTCGGGACGGGGAGGCCAGCCGAAACGGGTATCCCCACCCGCCAGAAACCGTATCCCTTCAAGACCCAGGGCGCTGTCGATGGAGGTCAAGGCCCGCTGATGGGCCTGCTCGAACTGCTCCACTGCAATGCGGTAGGCGTCTGGACGGAATCCCGGATCGGTCAGATGCGCCCGCAGCAGTTGAAAGAGCAGCTCCAACTCCGTGGTGATACTCTCGCCGCCGAGGCTGAAATGATCTTCGTTGACATCGAAGGCCACCCGCGTGCTGGTCCCCGCCAGGGCCGTTTCCAGTTGGGTTCGATTGAGCGATCCCAGTCCGCTCTCGTATAAGACATCCTCTGTCAATCGCCCCAGCCCTTCGGCCTGAGCGGGCACATCCCTGCGCCCCCGTCCAAAAACGAGCGCAGCGGTCACTTCATTGGCGGCAAAAGAGGTCGGTTTCAGATTCAGGTGGACGTCATTCTCGAAGACGATCTGCTCGACACCGAGGTCGGGTATCGTCACGCGACGACGGATCTCTCCGCTGACGGCAGGCGCCGCTTCGTAAGGAAACCGCAGGGCTACCTGCGCATCCGGCGGAGAAACGGCGACCTTGCTGCTGGCGAGATAGCGTTGTTGGATGACCGCTTCAGGAGAGAGCGCCGCTGGCGTCAGGTCCACATTGCCCGTCACCATCACCAGGCGGTGCTCACGCTCCCAAAGGTCGATGAAGACGCTGTGCAGTTGCGCCGCACTGGCGCTTTTGACCACCGGAGCATACAGATCCCACTCTTGCTGGGCATCCTGCATAACGCGGTCCATCCCCAGGTGGCGGATGATACGTCGGGCGATCGCTTTACTTTCCCGATTGGCAGCCGTTTTCAGGCTCTCCGCCAGTCCGGACAACAGCTCTTTGCGTACCCGCTCAACCTCCTGGGTGGTAAAGCCATAGCGCAGCACCTGCCGTAGCGTTTGTTCCAGTGCTGCGAGCGCTACTTCCCACCGCTCGGGTGGGGTTTCGGCGGTGAGAATGGCGTATTCGATCTCGCGCAGATAACGCCCGGCCCCGATACCGGCACTGGTGAAGGGGCGGTCTGCTTCCCGCAAGCGGGCATCCAGGCGATTCTGGACGATGGCGGTGGCCATGTAGGCCAACATCTCCTTGTGCTGAAGGGCGACACTGTCGGGGACATGGGGTTGGGTGCGCAAAACTTGGAGAGAAACGGTAGTGGCACCCTCCTCCGGCTCGAAGTGATAAAACGGCTTCACACCTCGGTGTTGCAATGTGCCCAGCACCGGTTCGGGCCGGGCCGGTGCGCGGGCCCGCATGCTGCCCAGATCGGATGCGATCCAATTTGTCGCCTTGGTCGGATTCATATCGCCAATCACAACCAAGACCATCTTCTCCGGCCGATACCAGGCATCGTAGTAGGCCTTGAGCCGTTGCTGATCGGCGGCGGCAATTACCTCGGGATGGCCAATGGGCAGCCGCCGCGTAATCAGCAACCCTGGGTATTGAAATTCGAGAGAGGCGACGTAGGTACGATAGCCAGCAGAATCACGACTGCGCCGCTCGGCCTGGATGACGCCGCGTTCCTTGTCGATCTCTGCGGGCAGCAGCAGCGCGCCTTCAGCAAAATCCCGCATTACCTTGAGTCCCTCGCGGAAGTGCTCTTCATCGCCGCTGGGCAGGAGAATGTCGTAGACAGTCTCCTGGAAACTCGTATGGGCGTTGGCGTCGGGACCGAAATTCATTCCGATGCGTTGAAAGTACTTGACCAGTTCGCCCGGCGGAAAATGGGTTGAGCCGTCAAAGGCCATGTGCTCGAGGAAGTGAGCCAGGCCCTGTTCCGTATCCGACTCCTGCAGCGATCCCGCCTGTATGAGCAGGTGCATGCTGACCCGACCAGGGGGCTTTTGGTTGGGCATGACGAGATACCGCAGCCCGTTGGCCAGTCGGCCGAACTGCATGGCGGGATCCGGCGCCAGGTCGCTGTGCTCATGGGGCCAGGGGACACCACTGGCGGAGGTCGATGCATCAGCGACGGTTGCGGCGACCGGCGGATGGGGTCCTCGTATCTCTGAAGCGCATCCGGACAGCACCCAGGAAAAGCAGAGTGCCGTCAGGAGGATGAAATGCGCCAGAGCGTTATGGCGGATGGATCGGGTGTGTGCTTGAACTTGCGGTGTGGTCAGTCTCATCAATACCTTCCTGCTGAAAAACTGAGGCGACCCTTCGTCAGGAGATCAAGGTCTTCCCAGGAGAAGCGTTCATGATGGGACAAGATAAGACGGACCCATAGGGGATGCAACGTCAGGGGTCGGCCAGAAATCTGCCATGGCGGGTAGGTGCAAGCGCCGTCATGCGAATGAAAAAACCCTTCCGGTTGCGGATTCAACCGAAAGGGTTTTTCGAACGTGCGGCACCAGCGGATACGGGAAGGGGCTGCTATCTGGCGGCCCGCAAAAGGCGCAAGCGCCGAAGCAGGGGCCTACCGTTAAACGGACAGGGCGGATTCGCGTGGGCTGCTGTAAGCGGCTTAGGCCTTGATGTAGACGCCACGCGACTTGGCTTTGATCTTCCCTTTTTTGGACAGTTTGTAGAGCGCATTGCTCAACTGACGAGATTCCAGAGCGGTCTTGCTTTTGAGGGCGGCGATGGTGGCACCGTTGCGGCTTCGCTTGATGACATCAAAGACGCGGTCGAGAACGGTGCTGGCGGCGGCCTTCGCCGGGGCTTTCTTCGCAGCGGCTTTCTTGGGAGCCGCCTTTTTGGCAGCCGCTTTCTTCGGCGCCGCTTTCTTCGGTGCGGCTTTCTTCGGCGCGGCTTTTTTCGGTGCAGCCTTCTTTGGCGCGGCTTTCTTGGCCGGCGCCTTGGCGGTTTTGAGCTTCTCTACTTGGGCAGTGATTTTGTCTACCTGCTTGGCCAGGGTTACGAGGTTCTTGGAGATGGTCTTCAACTGCGTTTGCAATTTCTTCATAGGGAATCCCTCCAAAAGGTTTTTGATTTTACTCAGAATTTTAAATCCTTATCTGAGCAGTAATACATCGCCCGACGCTTGTCAACTACTATTAAGGAGAAAAGTAACCCTCCCTTGACATCCGTCAGACGCTGTGAAACAAGGTTTCACCGGGATTTGTGATGATGCGCTAGCGGAGCGACAAAGAAATCTTCGCGCCAGCCAACGAGGGATGCGGCTCTATCAACGGTGGACGTCATAGAACCAGATCTGTACGACTATCGGTCTCAAGGAGAAATCTCTTTAGATTTTTTTAAACTTTTTGAGGCGGTTATTGAATCTATCGGTGGTAGGACGCCATGGTGAACCAAGCCAAGGTAACCCGGTGAGGCGACTGGCGGTAGTGCCGACACCATGACGCAGGCGCCCTCAGTAACCCGCTAAATTAAGGGGATCGCGCTCCTTCTGGCAGCGCCCAGCGTTGGAGAGTAAAGACGAGATGCCGTCCAAAAAATATCAGATTGACTACGCCAAATGCCTCAACCCGGCCCAGTACGAGGCCGTGATGTTCTCCGAAGGCCCCCTGCTGGTGATCGCGGGGGCCGGCAGTGGGAAGACGCGCACGCTGACCTATCGGGTCGCCCGACTGGTGGAAGATGGCATACACCCAGCGGCCATCCTGCTGCTTTCGTTCACCCGCAAGGCTTCACAGGAGATGTTAAGACGGGCTGCGGCACTCCTCGACAAACGGTGTGAGCAGGTCAGCGGCGGCACCTTCCACTCCTTTGCGCATCTGATGCTGCGGCGCTACGGCCATCTGCTGGGTTTCGAACAGGGGTTTACCATCATTGACCGTGCCGATGCGGAGACCCTTGTCGGCATGCTTCGCAAAGAGATCTCTACCGGCCTCAAGTCCGGCACCTTGCCGCGCAAAGGCACGATTCTCAATATCATCAGCCGGAGCGTGAACAAGGCAGTTGCCTTCGACGAGGTGGTCTATGAAGACTACCCGCACCTCATCCATCACTTGGATGCATTGCGCCGCATCCAGGAGCTGTACACCCAGCGCAAGCGCGAAATGGCCTTCTGTGACTATGATGATCTGCTCGTATATCTGCGGCAGCTGCTGTTGATGCACGAAGATCTGCGGCGGCGTCTGGCCGCGCGCTATGAATTCGTCATGGTGGATGAGTATCAGGACACCAATCCGATTCAGGCAGACATCGTCGCGCTGTTGGGGGAGGAGCACCGCAATGTCATGGTGGTGGGGGATGATTCCCAGAGCATTTACAGCTTCCGGGGCGCTGACTTCCAAAACATCATGCGCTTCCCGGAAACGTTTACAGGTGCGCGGGTCATCAAGCTTGAAGAGAACTATCGCAGCATCCAACCGATCCTGGATTTAACCAATCGCATGATCGACCAGGCAGCGGAGAAATATACCAAACGCTTGTTTACCCAGAAGGAGGGCGGTGCCACACCCGCCCTGGTCAGCACCGAAGATGAAAACGTGCAGTCGCGCTTCGTAGCGGAAAAGATCATCGATCTGAGCGCCGAAGGCGTTCCGCTGAAAGAGATCGCGGTTCTCTTTCGGGCCAGCTTTCACTCCTTCGACCTGGAGATCGAGCTGGGCCGTGAAGGGGTGCCCTTCATCAAGGTTGGCGGGTTCAAGTTCATGGAAGCAGCCCATATTAAGGATGTGCTCGCCCACCTCAGGGTGATCGAAGCGCCCCACGACCGCCTGAGCTGGTATCGTATCCTCCTCCTCCTGGAGCGGGTCGGTCCCAAAACCGCGCAGCGCATCTTCGATGCCATCATGGCCGCCCGAGCCGGTGTCAATGGTATCTGCTCCCTGCAGCTGAAAGGCAAACGCCCAGCGGGTCTGGACCGCCTCCAAGATCTATATGCCACCCTCATCGCCGCAGGGGAGAGCCCCGCTAGTGTCGCCGTCCTCGGCCAGCAAGTGGTAGACTACTACACCCCCATCCTGCGCGAGCGGTTCGACGACTACCCCAAACGCGAGAAGGACCTGGATCATTTACTCGGCATCATGGAGCGCTACAGCGATCTGACCAGCTTCCTGGCGGACATGGCGCTGGAGCCGCCCAATGCCACCGTCGACGAGAGCATGGCGGCGGAAGAGAGCACCGGCGACCGGTTGACCCTCTCCACGGTTCACTCGGCCAAAGGCCTCGAATGGCATACGGTCTTCATCATCTGGAGCCTCGATGGCCGCTTCCCCTCCATCCACGCCCTCAACAAGGAGAGCGAACTGGAGGAGGAACTGCGGTTGATGTACGTGGCCGCCACCCGCGCCCGTGAACGGCTCTATTTCACCTACCCCCATCAGATCTTCGACCGCGGTTCGGGGATGCTCCTTAGCCGCCCCTCACGCTTCATCGAGCCCTTCTGCGCGTCACATCTGGCGCAGCGTCACATCTCCTGGTAGAGCGCCGCGATCACCCGGGCGCATTCGCGACAGCGACACCGGCTTGAAATCAGATGCGGCTGAGGGGATCACGGCGGCCGGCATACCCCCGACCGCGATGGCGAGGCGCCGCTCGATGGCGCACGCTTTCATTTGCATTCGGCGCAAGGCCATGCTATTGGCGCTTACAAAATTCTAACACTTGGCCATCCCGATCCATACGCCCAATCGCGCAATTGAGAGCACACGCAAGGCCCCCATCATGACGCCCGAAACCATTATTCTGTTCGTGGGCTACGCATTCGGGTTTTACATGGCGTGGAACATCGGCGCCAATGACGTGGCCAATTCGATGGCCTCCGCGGTGGGCGCCAAGGCGATCACCATTCGCCAGGCGGTCTTTATCGCCGGTATCCTCAACCTGGTCGGTGCCGTCTTCATCGGCTCGCACGTCACCAATACCATTCGCAAGGGGATCGTCTCCACAGAGGTGATGGCCGATCCGCACACCGCCCTCATCGGTGCCTTGGCGGCCCTGCTGGCAGCCGCTCTGTGGGTCTCCTTCGCGACATGGAGATCACTGCCCGTCTCCACCACCCACAGTATCGTGGGCGCCATGATTGGCTTCGGCATTATGGCCGGCGGGGTCGACGTCATCAATTGGGCCAAGTTGGGTGCGGTGGTGATGAGTTGGATCATTTCGCCAGTCTTCAGCATGCTGCTGGCCTATTGCATGTTCAAGCTCATCATCAAAGCGATCCTTTCCGAGGAGGATGTCTTTGCGGCGGCGCTGCGTCTCTCCGCGCTCTTCATCGCCATCGCCTGTTTCGTTGTGGTCCTCAGTTTTCTGTTCAAGACGCCTTTGGGCAAGCGGCTGGCGGTCAGTGGTCCCCTCGCCTTGGCGCTGGCCGGGGCCATCGCCGCTTTCCTGGGTCTCGTGGGGCGCGCGCTGCTGAAACGCTTCCTGCCACCGTCGGCACGCCAGGGGGCGGAAGGCATCTTTCGACGCATCCAGATCGGGACCAGCTGCTATGTGGCCTTGGCCCAGGGGGCCAACGATGTTGCCAACGCCATCGGCCCCCTGGCAGTGATCTATTTTCTGGTGAAAACCGGCAGCGTCGGCGGGAAGGTACCGGTACCGATCTTCCTGCTCGTATTCGGCGGCGTCGGTATCGCCAGCGGCATCGCCATGGCCGGCTACCGGGTTATGGACACCATCGGCACCAAGATCACGACCCTCACCAATACCCGCGGCTTCTCGGTGGATTTCGCCGCCGCCACCACTGTGTTGACCGCTTCGAAATTGGGCCTGCCCGTCTCCACGACCCATGCGGCGGTGGGCGGTGTTCTGGGGGTGGGGATGGCACGCGGCATCGAAGCCGTCAATTTTCGGGTGGTGATTCAGATCATGATCTATTGGGTGCTGACCGTCCCAGCCGCCGCTCTGACCAGCATGGTGATCTTCAAACTGCTGGAACTGATCATTTAGGAGGGGAAATGCGAATTCCATTTCTGAACATGCTGACCACATCGCCCTTCGCAGGCATTCAGGAGCACGCCGAAAAAGTCAAGGAGTGTTCATGGGCGTTCCAGCAGGCCATGGAGTGCCATTTCTCACACCGCTGCAAAACCTTCGAGGAGTTGCGCGCCGATGTGATCCGCACAGAGAGCGAGGCTGACGCCATCAAACGACGCATCCGCGGCCACCTGCCCAAGGGGACCCTCATGCCCGTGGATAAATTTCAGCTCTTTCGCTATCTGCGTGAACAAGATGCCGTCCTCGATGCAGTGGAGGACGCTCTCGATTGGATCTCCTACCGCTCCGAGCCCGGCATCCCGGCCGAATTGGAGAAGGATTTCTATCTGCTGGTGGATGCCGTCGTGGCGCCCATCGAAGAACTGAGCAAGATGGTTGCCGGTGCGCGCCGCTATTTCACCACTTTTTCCGAGAAGCAACGCGTGGAGGTCAAGGGGATCATTCGCACCCTGCGTCAGCAGGAGCATGACGCCGACACGATTGAGGATGGTATCAAAGAGAAGGTGTTCAATATGGACGCCGAGGCCGTCACCGTCTTTCACACGATCCGTCTGGCTGAAACCATCGGTTCCATCGCCGACCATGCCGAGAACGCCGGGGACATGATGCGGGCCATGCTGGCTCGCTGAGGCCCCCTTTGCAGCGGACGAAAAAAGCAAACGGCCCGCCGCGATCCCAAGGATCGCGGCGGGCCGTTGTCGTGTGGAGGAGGGTACAATTCACTCCCCTGCCGCGCGGCGCGCCTTCGCCAGCCGTCAGGCGATCTGTAAAAACGGCGGTCCCACCCGTGGTGGGTGGCCACAGACGGCCGCGGCGCTGCGGCCAAAGAGCTGCCCCTAGCCGTCCCCGAAAGCCCAGATCAAGTAGATAACGAATATGAGAATGGCGACGGCAGCGGCGCCGTAGCCCTTCCAATCGAAGAGCCGAGTGGCGTGACCATACTTATCGATCTTCCCCACGCGGAGGCCGCAGGAGGGGCACTTGTCGGCTTTCAGGGGAATGTACTGGTAACACTCGGGACATTTCTTACTCGGAAACCGCAGTTCAGGATCGACGTCGACACTTGCTTTTCCCATGATTCTCGCTCCATCGCGGATGGCCTATTGGGCAAACGGGGCCTCGATGAAGATCTCTGAGCGCGCCTTGGCGGCGGCCATCCACTGTTCGTAGACCGCATTTTGCTTCTGCTGCAGCAGGCGCTGTTGGATCGTATCTTTCTGTTCTTCGAAACCGTCCGGGTCAGCAGCTTCACGTGCCTTCAAGGCGATCAGGTAATAGCCCTTGCTGGCTTTGAAAACCGCCTCTCCCAGTGGCGCCTCGGAAGTAAGGGCGAAGGCCGCCTCGATCACATCGCGTTCATAACCGATATCGGGAATGCTGTCGTTGCGCTTGAATACCCCCGTGGTGTTGACACTGAAGCCCTCGCTCTGTGCGGCCTTGGCCAGATCGTTTCCCTCAGCCTTGGCCGCTGCCAGGATCGCCTCCGCCACAGACTTGGCCTTCTCTTCACGCTTCTGATCAATCAGGTCACCCTCAACCCGGTCCCGAACCGTTTCGATCGGCGGTACCTCGGCGGCCTGTTTCGCCACGACCTGGAGAATGGCGTAGGCGGAATTCAGATCGATGATCTCGCTGACTTCATTCTCCGGTAGGCCGAAGGCCGCCTGGGCGAAGGCGCCTTTGTTGGGGATGTCGCCGTCCGGTCCCTGGCCCTGATCGAAAAAATCGGTGGTAACCAGGGTCACGCCGCGCTCATTGGCAACCTGAATGAAATCTTCGGGGGTGAAGACGTTCTCATAGAGGCTTTCGGCGGTGTCGAAAGCCAATGATTTGGTCTTTTGGTCGCGCAGTTTTTGCTCTATTTTCGGGGTCGCGGCGGCGAGATCATCCACCTTTTCGGGATTGATCTTTTCCACCTTGATGACGTGCCAGCCGAACTGGGTTTTCACCGGATCGCTGATGTCGCCGGCCTGCATGCTGAAGGCCTGGTCCGCGAAAGGTTTCACCATCGCCCCGCGCCCAAACGCTCCCAGATTCCCGCCAGCCGCCTTTGTCGGACCTTCCGAATAGGTTTTGGCAAGTTCGGCAAAGTCTTCGCCCGCTCTGGCTTTAGCAGCGATTTCAGCGGCCTCCAGGCGTCGTTTTTCCACCGTTTCGCTATCCGCGGTCTCAGACACTTTCAGCAGAATGTGGCGGGCCTCTACGGTCTTTTCCTCACGAAATTCATCTGGGTTGGCGGTGAAGTAGGCCTCGATCTCCTCGGGATCCAAGGTCACCTGGGACGCGTAGTCCTCCGGTGAAAACAGAACGTAGCGCGCCTTGACCTTGGGAGCGGTCTTATATTGTGCCTGCTGTTCTTCGAAATAGGCCGCCACCTCCTCCGCGTTGGCAGTCACATCGGTGTAAGCCGCCGGATCTATTAAAACATAGTCCAAGTTCACGCCCACATGCTCCCAGTCGTAGCGCTGACGCACCTCTTCGGGACCGACGAAAGCCGATGAGACTACCAGATCACTGACCTTCTGGACGAGGAGCTGCTGGCGCTGATTCAATTCAAATGCTTCGGGCGTCAACCGCAGTCGACTGAGTAGATTGCGATAGAGCTGGGTGTCAAAGGCGCCATTGCGCTGGAAGGCCGGTATCATGGCGATGGACTCCGACAATTCCGCGTCGGTCACCCGTAACTTCTGACGCTCGGCCTCCTGAAGCAGCACGCTCTGACTGACGAGTTGGTCGACAACCTGGCCCCTTATATTGAGCATCTCCAGCATCTCTTCGGTCAGTTGGCCGCCAAACCGCTGGCGATATTGTTCCACCATATTATTATAGGCGGTTCGGTAGGCATCGACGGAGATCGGCTCACCATTGACCTCGGCTACGCGATTCGCTTGGTTGTCGGTAAAACTGCCGACGCCCCAGAAAACAAAAACGATAACGATAGCGCCCAGAATAAGTTTGATCAGCCAGCTCTGGGCGTTCCTACGCATGACGTTGAGCATCAGACACTCCTCGCATTCTGAACATGGTGATACCGCCTTGATGGCGCGTATCTACCACATGTTGATTTTGTTGGTTAAACAGGCGGCTCATACTAATTTTCAGGATACCCTTTGTCAATCTTTTCCAAGGGGTTGCCGACCGTGGAAAAAGGTCTCGGGCGCCAAAATAAGCGTTGACACCCTAGCATCGATTTGTTAGTTCACGCTTGTTTTGAACGGGGCTGTAGCTCAGCTGGGAGAGCGCATGACTGGCAGTCATGAGGTCAGGGGTTCGAGCCCCCTCAGCTCCACCAACCCTATCCTATCCGGAGAAGGGGTTAACCAATGCACCGGTTAACCCCTTCTTTTATTTCCGCCGCCCGGACCGTGGAGGGCCAGACCACAGCTGATCTCGTGGGCCAGGCCTCCAGCTATGGCCCGCCCGCCCGCACCAACGGGTCCAGGGGCAGCAAGAGCGACCAGCCTTTACGACCCGCGCTGCCAGCGAGGGTGCCGGGGTGGGCATATACGGTGCAGCCCCCCTTCCCTGTGCGTCTCGCCAACACTTCTTATTCGGCATCCAGTGCACCCACCTTTATGGGAATGGGAGGGGACGATCCTTTCGCCAGGTTCAAGTACCCCGTACCATGACCTATTTGACCGCATCGCGATGGCTTGAAAACGGATAGGCCATCGTTGCCATCTCAAAAGTGGTGGTTTTTACCTATCGATATACCTATCTTCGACCCCCATTGCACCACAATCTGATGGCATTAAAATATAGGTATGGCAGTTGGACAACGCAATTCAATCCCACACGATAAAGGTGACCACAATGGCGGACAACAGAGTAGAAGACTACACCGATGATCGAAATGAAGGCCATGTTGATACCCGTGAAGCAAACTTTCAGTGTGAACAAAAAGATGAGCATCTGGGCTGTGATATGGGAATCGATGTAGCGGGATAACGCAAAAGGGAGGTGTCTTATGATCGGAACGACACTGACAATCATCATGATAGCTTACTTCATCAATCGTTGTATCGCAGGCAGAAACTCTTCTGCCTCCTGCAAGATTTAGCACAACCCCAAAGGCAGAGCTTCTGAAAAAATGGCAACCTAATTTTTAACGTTGGATAGACAACACAAAAGGCAGAGCCTCTCCGGGGGCTCTGCCTTTTTGCGTTCTCCCGTAAAGGGGCGGTCTCGCCGGGTGGAAGCGCGCCGCGTCGCCATTGACCCGTAAACGGCAGGCCCACATCAGCCGACACCCCTCCACAGGGCAGCAATCAAAGATCTATTGATGGAGGTCGGCGGCCACCCCCTGCTGTCGATGCGCAGGATGCGTCGGGTATCCGGGTCCTGCCTAGGTTCCCGACCAGCGGTTATGATGCACGCGATCCTCGCGAAAGCGCTCCTTTCGGCCCCCTTTCTGATCCGGATAGCCGATGACGGCGAAGCCGAAGGGGATGACGTTCAGGGGCAAAGCGAAGATCTCGCGAAAGCGGTCGATGCGCTCGCTGTAGGGGTAGACACCCGTCCAGACCGCCCCCAAGCCCAGGCCGTGGGCCGCCAGAAGCAGATTCTGCATGGCGGCGGAGCAATCCTGGGGCCAGAAGCCGGGAAACTTTTCCTGGGTTTCGTCGCCGCAGATCAGGATTCCCAAGGGCGCTTTGGGCGCCATTGCCACGTATGGATGAACGGTCTTGACCTGCTCCAGGTGGGCCTTGTCCGTCACCACCACGAAATGCCAGGGTTGCTGATTGCCCGCGCTGGGCGCCATCATGGCAGCGCCGAGCAGCTCCCGAACCGTCTCTTGCGGGATGGGCTCGGTCGCATATTTACGGATGCTCCGGCGGGTGTATATGGCTTCAAGAACGTCCATGGGGTCTCCTTTCACAGGTGGGGCCGGATACCGGCGGCAACCGGCTTACCTTCAAAAATAGCGCTTTAACGGGACGAGAACAAGCGCTGTCTCGTCATGGTGGCGGTGATGCCGTGTATACCAGGATCCGCGCGCCGGTCTGAATCTCGAATACGAGGGCATCGGCGCCGGCTTGTCGATCGCGGATCAGCTGCGTCAGCGACACCACCCGCACCTGACGAACCCCGCTGGCGGTCTTCCAGGACAACTGCAGCCGGGCCGGCAGCCGGGGGGCCGCAGCGGGGCGCGCGAATAGCTGCGTTGCGCCGTCCGGCACCGGCGAAATGCTGCCATAGCGCCGTCCCCCGGATACGGCGTCATCGGCGGCGCTCAGGGTGACCGCGTCGATGTGCGATCCGCTGTGGTTGCGGATGACGATCACGGTCGGCTCGGATCGTCCAAAGCGGGTCCCTGCGGCGCAGCCCGTCATCAGCAGCACTGCCACGGCCACCAACCGGAGATATGTCACGCGCTGGCGCATTGGCCGCTGACCGCGCCGACAGCGAAGGCGGGTGAAACGGACGACGCGGGCGGGCAGGCTGCCCACAGACGCACGCGGCAGGCCAGCAAGACCACTGCCCCCATCTGCATGGTAAAGATAACTTCCAATGGCGAACTCCTTGGGGTGGGTTGGTGAATTCCCCGCCGCGGACTCCGGACGGCCGCGTAATTTGGACGCTCAATTAGGGGGTGACGACGAGGGTCTGAGAATAGGATGGGACAACGGGAAGGTCAATTGGATTTTCGCTGAACGCTCGCGGGCCGGGCGATGAAGCATTGGGAATGGAATCGGGTGGCCGTACCGGAACCGGAAATGGGTGTCGGTGCGCGAAATCCCCACCGCCGGCAATCGCCCGACGCCGACGAATCGCTTTCGCCGGCGTCGGTCACGCCCATCCAGGTCTCGCTATCCGGGAAGATGTTTTCGGTTAAACCCTGAATCGCCCCACCAGCGTTTGGAGATCGTCGGAGCGCTTATGCAGTTCGGTGGTAGAGCCGTCGATATTGCCGAGGCCCTCGGCGCTGGCCTTGACGGATTGGTTCAGTGCTTCGATTTCATGGGAGATGTCGTTGATGGCCGTTGCGCTCTGGGAGACATTCTCGTTGATCTCCTGGAGTCCCTGGGAAGCCTCAGCCACGTTGTTGGAGATCTCGCCGGTGGTGACGGACTGCTCCTCGACAGCGGAGGCGATGGTGGTCACCACGTCGTCTACGTCACCCACCACGCTGGAGATCTGCTCGATAATCTCCACCCCTTTCTCGGTGGAGAGTTGGATTTTGCCGATCTGCTGCTTGATGTCCTGGGTGGCGCTGGCGGTCTGACGGGCCAGCTCCTTGATCTCGTTGGCCACCACGGCAAACCCCTTGCCCGCCTCGCCGGCGCGGGCTGCTTCGATGGTGGCGTTGAGGGCCAGCAGGTTGGTCTGCTCGGAGATCTCGGTGATCACTTCGGTGACCTTGCCGATCTTGTTGGCGTAGTCGCTGAGTTCATTGATGGAGGTGGCGGCCCCCTGGGCGCGGCTGACGGCGTCGCCAGTGATCCCCTTGGCGGTGGCGGTGTGCTGGGCGATGTCGGTGACCGTGGCCCGCATCTGCTCCGCCGCAGCGGAGATGAGCGAGACGTTGGTGGCGGCCTCCTCCATGGCGGAGGCGATCCCGTTGGTGTTGGCGTTGACCTCTTCGGCCGAACCCGCCAAGTTGCCCGCTTTCTGGGCGGCCTCATCGGATGCGCCGGAGAGGTGGGCGGAGACCTCCGACACCTCTACCGTGGAGGTTGCCAGCACGCGGGCGTTCTCGTCGATACGCTTGACCATCTCCTGGAGGGAGTCCAGAAATCCGTTGAAGAGCACGGAGAGATTTCCAATCTCGTCGGTGTGCTTGATGGCCAGTCGCCGGGTGAGGTCGCCCTCCCCCTGGGAGATCTCCGACAATTGGTCCGTCACCGCCATCAGACCGGAGCGGATTCGCTGAATGGTGAAGAACGCCAGGGCGGCGATGGCCAGGAATCCGACGAGCAGGGCGATGACAATGGTCTTTTTGGCATTGCCGCCGGCATGGTCGGCCGCGGCGGTGACGGCGGTCAGATGTTCTTCACCGATCCCAATCAGTTCATCGACCCCCTTCTCGAAGGCATAGATCTGATCTTTGACGGGTGCCATCAGCTTATTGGCCTTCTGGGGCGTGATCTCCGCGTCGGCCAGCACCTGCCGGCTCAGGTCGATGAAGCTGCGGTAGTAGTTGTCATAGGCCGATCGGGCGGTTTCGATGGTGGCGGTCACTGATTCGGGCAGGTCGGCCTGCCGGCCGCTGACCTCACTCAGATGATCGAGACGCTGTTTCAAGGAAGCGGAGACGGCGTCGAATTTCTTCAGGTATTTGGCCTGTTTTTCCGGCTTGCCGATGTTGAGGAAGAAATCCTTTTCGTAGCGCCGGTGCTGCAGGGCCTCGACTTTCAGGCGCAGGGTATCCGCCACATAGGCCGCATCGCGCTCCACCAGGGTATGGGTCAGACGGGTAAATGTGGAGATATTGAAAAATCCCACCAGGCCAATGGTGGTGGCGACGATCAGGGAGAGCCCGAAGGCGAGCAACAGGCGTTTGACGATGGACATGGGGTGCCTCCATTAAACAGTGCTACACAGATTAAATCCAGATCAGCGCAATATAAGCGGCAGACACCCTGATATCGGCAACTGACGCATGTACTTGAGCGGCCGCCAGCGCCGCGGTGCCATGTTCGTGTGTCGGGCAGGATCGGGTGTGAGGCGTGGGATCCGCTCTAGAAGTCGTACTGGAACACCAGCTTGACCTCTTGGTGGGCCCCCAAGTCGCTCTGCAGGGCGAGGAAGCGGCCCCATTTCAGTTCACCGAAAAGCACGTGATCGGTGGGATCGAGTCCGAAATGCCAGCGGATCTTGCGGGGGAGGAGGAGGGATTGCAGGGAGAGTTGGTGACGTAACCGGTCGTGCCGGGATGGAGATAGCGACGACGCGGGGCGGAGCAATTCAGTGCCGACAGGGGGCGGATCCCTGAGGCGGTCGCCTGAATCCAGGGAGATGTCCCCCTTGAGCTTCAACTTCAGGGCCACCCGGTCGAATTGTCGCTCGGCCTGGTTCCACAGAAGCCGTATCCCGGCCAAAAATTCCAATTCGTCGACAGCGAGCTTTGCCAGGGTGTAGAGGTCCGCCCGCGACGAGGTTTCCTCGAAGCCGAAGGTGGGGTCCCCATGGCGCATATCGGGTTCGAGATCGTTGTCAAAGCCAGGGGATTGAACGGCTGCGGCCTGAATGGTGGATTGGCCGTCAACTTGCCAGGCGGCGTTCCGGGACGCATGGGATTCCGCGTGCGCCGTCCCCAGCGCTGTCATGCCGATGGCCCACACCAGCAGCAGGGCAGGGAGCTTGGGGCTGCTGTTTATGGTGTCGTGGCGTCTCATGGCATGACCACCCATTTTTGGGGTTCACGGTATCGGTTTCATGCCATCATTGAAAAGCAACAACCATTCCGGGACCGCAGTGAATAATCACATCAATGATTCCAAATAGTTATAATGACACCTCCTTTTGGGTCGACCACCACTAGGTATTTTACGCCACAATCGCATGGTAACCTTGGCCAGAATAGGTACTCTTTTTCTCACCTTCCCCTCCCGCCACCCGTGAACCCACCACCGATCGCCGGCGGCGAGCGGCGAAGGCCGGCCACTCGCTCGTCAAAGCGTAGTTGTTTCAGAAGCTTAGGTCACCATCAAAAAAAATGGGAATAAACGCCTGGCTAAAGGCATCTATGGGGGTAAAGGATCTCAACAGGTGCACCCCAGCCGCTCACCAACCGTCGAGGTAGCCGCACCATTGCAATGTCCGGGGTGCACCGCACACCCTACGAAAAACCGCACCCGCAAGCGAGGAGGTACCCATGAAACGAAATCATCAATCCCGGCCCGTCCCCCCTTTATTCCATGTCGTGTTGACCGCGTTGATGCTGCTGGCGACGGCCGCGTACGCCACCGCCAGCACCGACCGCAACGCTGATGGCCCTTGGATCGGCAAGATTCAGGGATACTCCTTTGTCAACGGAAGTCCCTATTACCCCCTGGATGCCAGTGATCCATTGGTGTCCGCCGAGCGCCTGTTCGTTTTTGTTGCAGAGTCCGGCGAAAACGGTTTCTTCCTGATCGACAACGTGGACCGGGAGTTTCTCGCCGCCTATGTCGGCCAGCAGGTGCGCTTGCGGGGTGCCATTCGGGAGGAGGGCCCGCGCAAAACCATCCTGGTGGATGGGTTCGAGCGGAAGCAGGGCGATCAATGGCGGTCCGAGTGGCCCCGCTGGGAGTGGGGGTCCGGCATATATGAACCCGAAAACTAGGCGGGATGGGGACGGGTCGGCGGGGCGCGTCGACCCGTCTGCAGCAATAGATCGCGTAAATTGGCGCCGGATTACTGTGGTGACATACCCCGTTTCGTCATTATGCTTTTAACAGCATTTCGATCTCATCCACCCGCGACGGAATGGGGCCATGAAAAGCGCCGTGTTGGGAAAGTATATCCGCCGACTCACCGGCAGAGACCGCTCTGCCAAGCGATTTCGCGAGTTGAGCGCACACACCTATGGGAAGGCCTACAACTGGGCATTGCGCTATACCGGCAATGCGGACGACGCCCAAGATCTGGTCCAGGACACCTTCATGGCGGCCTTCGAACACTTCGACAGCCTGCAGGAGACGAAGAAGTTCAGCAGTTGGCTGTTTACGATCATGCGAAACCGCTTCCGGAAAAAGGCGCGTCAAAATGCGCGCTATACGACCGTCTCCCTCGATGAAGCGGATGGCTACCTGACCGATCTCGCCCAGACGGCCCAATCGGTGAACACAGAGAATCTGTACGAGCGAAAAGTCGACCTTAGCAGACTGAACGATCTGCTCAGCCAATTGGGCGAACCATATCAATCGCCGCTGATTCTCTACTACCTGGAGGAGTACTCCTATCGCGAAATCGCCGAGATATTGAACATTCCGATCGGCACGGTCATGTCGCGCCTTTCCCGTGGAAAGCAAGCGCTCAAGAGGGAGATCCTGCGACAGTCGCGAAAACGCCCGCCCGCCGAGGGCACGGTAGACCATGCGACCATGAATGCCAATTAGGTGAGCAAGATGATGGATTGTCAGCAATTTGAAAAATGGCTCGCCGCTTCCGAAGCGACGGGCAGCCGCGACAAGGCAGGCGCTGAGGAGCACCTGGCGGCCTGCCGCGACTGCCGCCGGCTATGGGACTTGGATACCCAGGCCGAGTCCCAGCTGCGGTCCCTCTTCGCGGCGGTGGACCCTCCGGACCACCTCTGGGCGCGGATCGAGGCAGGGATTGCCGCGAAGACGCCATCGGCCGAAGCGGTGCCGACGCCACCGCGCAGATGGGTCTGGCGGATTCCGGCCGTCGCTCTGGCAGGTCTCCTGCTGATCGTGGGCGTGCAGCTGTTCCACCACCCGCCCATCACCCTGAGCCAAGTGGCCTATTTCGCGGTCAACGAACACTTCAAACCCAATCTGGCCCTGGATGTCCGCTCCGATCAGGGCCAACGCTACCAGTCCTGGTTTGCCAGCACCTTCGACTTTCCCGTGGTCCTGCCCAATCTTGACCATCTGGGACTCGTCCTCAAAGGTGCACGGGCCTGCAACGTGGAGGGCAAACAGGTCGTCTATCTCATCTGTAACAAGTCCGGCGAGAAGACATCCCTGTTCATCTTCAACGCCGCGGACGTGGCCTTAGACTTCTCCGCAGAAAAGCGGTACCGCGTTACGGATCGATCTCTGCAGATCGATCTGTGGCGAGAAAACGATCTGATCTACGTCAAAGCGAGCGCCTCGTCAGCGGCGGATCGGGCGTGATGCAGGCGGGTGACGGGCGTATCGGCATTGCCGTGTTTCAGCGGGCCGGGATAGGGGTGGTTAGGCGGTTGAACCATAGGTGAACGGTCGGCAGGTGTCATCTCTTGGCGACCCCTGTAATTGCCGTCCTTGACGGGATCGCCCATCAATTGGACGCTTCTACTGGCTCCGAGAAGATAATCCCCTCCGGTAAAACTCCCTGAACCTTTGCCAACTCATGAATTGCCGTATTGTAGTCGGTGACCGCGCGCACATAGCTGCGGCTGGCTGCAGCGAGGAGATCTTGGGCGCGCAGCAATTCCTCGTTGCTGGTCTGACCGATATCGAAACGGGTGAATTCCCCTTCCACCACCTTCTTCGCCGCCTGCATGGCCGACCGATTGGCGGCGATCTCCTCTTCGACGGTGGTCAGTCGGTGCAGCACCGCTTTTACCTGCAGCTTGATGTCATCCTCGATGCGTTTTATTTGGGCGCTGGCCTGGTCACGACTTAATGCTTTCCTGCGATAGCGGGATTTCGCCAATCGATTGCCGATGGCCCACTCAAATTCAATGCCCACTTCCCAGATATCGTCGCTGTCCATCGAGATATCGCTCCAGGCGTCGTCGAATTCCTCACCATACCCGCTGATGCTGTACCGCCCATAGGCATCCAATCTGGGCAGCCGCTGATGATGGGCGAGGGCTGTGTCCGCTTCACGGATCATCAGCTCCTGCCGAGCTCTGACGAGCTCCGGCCGGTTATCCAAGGCCTTTTGGATGGCATCGGCGGCACGGATCGCCATGGGCCGGGTCCGGGGAGATTCGGTGGGGAGGATGGCGGTTTCCGAATCGATGGTGGCGGTCTCCCAGTTCAACAGGAGTTTGAGACGGTCCACGGCCAGTCGATACGCTTCCTTGGATCTGAGCCAGGTGCTGCGTCGGACCTGTGCGTTGCTGTGCGCCCGCTCCGCATCCAGCTGCTGCGCCAGGCCCCCGGCGTAGCGCTCGGATTCGCGGCGGTGGACCTCTTCGGCCATATCCAGATTGATGCGGTTGATCTCGATCAGTTTTCGATTCAGGAAGAGATTCCAATAGACGGTCGAAACGCGGTTTGCCACCTCGATCACCTTGCGGCGTAGCTCGGCCGAAGATATCGCCGCCTGGTAGCTGGCAATTTCGATGGCGGTCTTTTCCTTCCGGCCGCCGATGTTGTTCAGCAACGGCTGTTGCAGTTCGAGCGTTGGAGCGGCGATATGCTTGTAGGTTCGATCCGCCAGGCTGTTATTAAGATCGCCGTAACGGGATTCCAGATAGGTGGAGAGGGTGCCACCGGTTCTCAGCGGCTTGCGGATACCTGCCCGCGTGCGGCTGTCCTCCTCGGTGACGATATCCACGACGCTGGAATCCAGATTTGGATCTTGCTGATACGTCGTGTCGGCGAATAGCAGGGGATCATACACCGTTTGGGTGCCGGCCAGTTCCGCCCGGGCCACCTGCGGCTCGAGCGCCGTCACCTTGATCTCACGGTTGCCCTGCAGACTGTAACGGATGGCATCCAGTAAAGAGAGCCGGAGGCCCGCGGCCTCATCATTGGATGCTTCCAGCTCATCGGGCTGGATGCCAATCGCCACCGTTGCCGAAGCGGCCATGGCGCGAGGGGTCGCCGGGTCGCTGACCAGGCTGGGTGGCGACGCTTGGACCTGTTCCTGCGCATCGCTCTGGGCGGATACCTTCTTCAGCAGGTAGGTCTTGACGATGCGATCCGCCTTCAGGCGTTCGGCGGCCGCACGGGCCTCCGCCAGGGTTGCGTAGCTACCGGTATAGACCCGATACCACATCCCCATGGTGCCCGTGTCTTCATAGCGGTAGGTGGCCGCGCATCCTTTTTTCTGCAGCATGGCGATGGCCTGCTCGGCAAGGTACAGCCGAGGAAACGATCCGACCTGGATGACATACTCACGCGCCGCGGATGGGGCGACCGGTGCCGCGGCAGCACCGCTGCCCTCGACCAGCGCAGGCAGGAGGATCTGAAACGCCAGGAGAAATGTTACGGCCCATCGTTGCCAGCCGCGCGGGGATGTTTTCATGGGATCACTGTCCTTCCTATTCTAATACCCATCGCTGTTCCCGGATGGGTTTCTGAATGGCCAGAAATTAGATTTCTCTGGCCGCGAATCCAAGTTGTTGATCGAGCCAGTTGTCGGCCGCCAGCACATGCCTGCGCATGCGAAAAGCGGCGCCTTCCGCTCGTCGTTGCACCGCCTGAATCCATCGGCGCCAGAAGGTGTTGGAAATTTCGCGATGCCCGCGACCTGGGAAACGCCGGACGATGGCCGCCATCAGCGGCCCATGCTTGCGGATCAATTCATCCTCTAAGCTGATGAACACCTGGGTGCTGCCCGGATCGCCTTGCCGGGAGCATCGTCCGGCCAATTGTCGATCGATGCGGCGTGCCGAAAAGCGCTGGGTGGCAATCACATGCAGTCCACCGCGTTCGGCAACCATCGGCCCGAGTTTTATGTCGGTCCCCCGCCCGGCCATGTTGGTCGCGACGGTGATGCTCCCCTGCCGACCGGCCCCGGCAATGATGCGGGCTTCGGATGCCTGCCGGACGGCATTGAGCAATCGATGCCCGATGCCATGGGTCGTCAGCCGCTCACTGAGGTGGCGGCTCTCATCGACGCTGGCGGTCCCGATCAGGATCGGCCGTCCCGTTGCCCGCAGACGGCGGACGTCGCTGACGACGGCCCTCCATTTGGCCTCCGCCGTGGTGAAGACCCGGTCGGGAAGAACCGTGCGCCGACAGGGGCGATGGGTGGGGATCCGGATGACGGGCAAGCCGTAGATCGCCAGCATCTCGTTGCGGGACTCGGCGACTGTGCCGGACATGCCCGCCAGCTGATGATAGAGGCGAAAAAAGCGTTGGAAACTGATCCTGGCATGGGTCTCCTTGGGAAGATTGATCGCCACGCCTTCCTTGGCTTCGACGGCCTGATGGAGGCCGTTGCGCCAGGTCCGATCGGGCATCAGCCGGCCAGTGAATTCATCCACGATCACCACCTTGCCCGCCGCGATCACGTAGTGCTGGTCGCGACGATAGACCCATTTGGCGACCAGGGCCTGAACAACCAGCTCCTCCCGCCGGCGGGACCCCGACCACACGCCCTTCAGCGGAGCGGCCAATCGGGCCAGGTGCGTTCGCCCCTTGGCGGTCAGATCGACGGTGGCCCGCTCCGGGAGGACCCGATAATCGACGGCGGGCTCGAGGGCCGCTGCCAACCGGGCGGCCGCTTCAAAGGCCTGAATCTGATCCTGATTGGGCCCGTCTCCCGATATCAGCAGCGGTGTTGCGGCATCGTCGATGAACACTGAATCGGCTTCGTCCACGATGGCGGCTGCCAGTCCCCGCTGCACCAGTTGCCCGAGGCGGTCCCTCCGGTCGCCGATCAGCCGGTCCAGCATCAGGGCCGGCAAGCGGTTGTCACCGGAGACGATCAGTCGATCGCGCAGAAAATCGGCGGCCACCTCTTTGTTGGTGCCGTAGGTGACGTCGGCATGATAGGCCCGCCTGCGATCGGCCGGGGCCATATCCGGCGCGATGCACGCCACGGTCAGTCCGCAGAACCGGTAAACGGCCCCCATCAGGTCGGCATCCCGTTCGGCCAGGTAGTCGTTGGCCGTGATCACGTGGCAGCCCCGTCCCCGCCACCCGGCCAGCACCGCCGGCAATGTGGCGACCAGGGTTTTACCCTCACCGGTCGCCATTTCGGCAATGCATCCGGCATCCAAGGCCAGCGCGCCGGCGATCTGTTCCCGATAGGGCCGCATGCCGACGGCACGGGCGGCCACCTCGACCAGGATGGCCAAACCACGATGGCGATCGGCCGGCGTGTCCCGGCCCAGGCGGAACCGCTGCTGCAGTTCGGAGGCCTGATCGCGCAACTGACGGTCCGACAGGTGCCGGTGGGCGGGCGCCTGGGCCAAGATGGCGTCGGCCAGCCGAAGAAACCGTGACGGACTGCGCCAGAGCCGCCCCAGCTGCCCCGCTGTCTGCAGCCACAACCGGTCCATACCGCGGGGCGGGGGGTTGACCGCCAGCGGCTGGGAAAGCACGCGCCATTGACTGCTGAGCGCCGTGTCCATATCAGGCGTGCCCCCTCTTCTGAAACAGCTGCAGCAGGGATCGCCAGCCCTGGACCGCCAACGGCTTGGGGGTGGTCTCAAACCGCAAGGCCATCGTTTGGCCAGGCTTCAGACCAACCGCAGCCGGGTCATCCGGTGCCACCAGGATCTCGAAAAAGGGTTCGGCCGATCGGGTGCCGGAATCGTCCGACAGGTCGATGCGGGTTCCGCCACCGGCGGCGTATCCCAATGCGGCCGAGGGGAGTTGCTCCTGTCCGGCGGGAATGATGGTCTGGATGCGGCCGGTGAGGGCCAGGTCCGGTCGATTTTTCGCTCTGATGGCGACGTGGGGGCGGGCGTCCGCGATAAGCCGTGACGCCACCTGCTGATTGGCGACGGCCCGGATGCGCAAGCGCTCCAGATCCACAACCACGCCGATCCGCTCTCCGCGGTTCACAAAGGTGGCCGCGAGCCGCTCGGCATCCGGCGCCACCCATACGCCTGCAAGCGGGGAAAAGAGGTTCAGGGCGTCCAGATCCTGTCCGATCCTGACGAGCTGTTCCTCGAGCGCCGCAATTTTTTGGTCCATGATTTGCGCCGCTGCGGTTTCCCGCGTCTCAGCAGATCTCCGGCGAAGCTGCAGCTGCCGTTTCTTTGCCATCAATTCCTCCCGCCGGGCCACCAATTCCGGGCTGTGGGCGGTCAGCAACGGCGGTCCATCGGGCCCGGTGTGCGTGCCCGAGGTCAGCACCGTGCGGACAAAACCGGCGGTCTGCATGTGGAGGACGCTATAGTCGACGGGCTCCACCACCCCTTCTATCCGAAAGCGGTCCGGTAGCTTGGCGATGCCGACGCTTAGGCCGAGGGCGGCAGCGACTGCCAGGGAGGTGATCAGGGCCCGGGATCGGTGGATGGCCAACTCCGGACTGACGAGCAGATAACGGGTCAGACGCCCCAAGGGCAGCAGCGCCCAGCGAAGGACCAGAATTGCGGCCAGCATCGTGCCGATGGCCGGGAACAGGTTCATCAGCATCACGGCGATGGCGGCCAGAATCATCGTCCGGCAGAGGAAGGCGGCCACGGCGTAGAAGACCAACCAGCCCCGCTCACCGGGCGTATGGCTGGGATCGACCACCCGCTCCAGGCCCCACACATGGCGCTTTACCAGATAGGCGAGATACAATTTGGATCGCGCGTCGAGATTGGGGATCTCCAATAGGTCCAAGAGGATATAGTATGCGTCGTAGCGCAGGAATGGATTTCCATTGAATGCCAGGGAGGAGACGCTGGCGATCAACATGATGTTATAGGCGATGGCATGCATTGTGGTGCCCGCTGCGGTTTGGACCCACACGATGGCCGCCAGGGCGGCAACCGCCAATTCAGCCAGCATGCCCCCGGCCCCCACGAGGATGCGGTGCCACTTGTTGGGCAGGGCCCAAGAACTGGAGGCATCTACGAAGGGCAAGGGGGTGAAGAAGAGCAGGGTTAGCCCCATCTGATGGACTTCACCGCCGGTGCCGCTCTGGCGGCCGAAATGCTTGCAGGCAAAGGCATGGCCCAGTTCATGGATGAGTTTGACGATTAGGATGGACGCATAGAGCAGCGGCAGATTGCCGGGGGCGAGGACCTCCGGTGCACGGGCCGCCAGGGTCGCAGCATGACTGCCGATGGCCGCCACGCCCGCCAGGAGGAGAAGGCCCCACAGGATCAGCCCGCAGCGGGAAAAGAGCGGGCCCACTACCGCCGCCCATCGATCCAAAAAGCGATCCGGGTCCCAGAGTGGGATGCGGATGAAAAAGAGGCTGCCCATGGCGCTGCGGATATCTCGCCACACCTTCTTACGATAGCGTTGGAAGAGCGCCCGGGCGTCTGGCGCCAGATTGCCCTGCAGCAGGTTGGCGTCGTGGAGCTGGCAGAGCACATGAATCACCTCTCCCTGGGTCGGTGCGGCGTCACCGAACTGCTCCATGCAGGTCTGCCATACATGGTTGACCGTCCGCCGTCCGTCGAGCAGCGCCACAAAATGGTAGGCCGCTTCACTCACGCGAAAGTAGCGGCCGCTGGACGGGTCCTGAATGACGAACCAGCGGACGCCGCGATAGTGCTGCCGCTGTACCCCCACCGCGCCGTGCAGCCTTGGGGTCAGCTCCGCCACCCGGTACCAGGACTCACTGAAGGTGGGACGATCAACGCTCAACCGATTCCTCGCTCATATCCACAATTTAAACCGTAACCAATCCACAAGTTGGTGGGTTGCCATCCACAGATAGGTCCTGCGGCCCACGACGATCTTGGCCTCACCTTCCATGCCGGGCCGCATCCACTCGTGCTGTTCGAGAATTCGGGCCCGCACCCGGAAGACGTTCTGATGGCCGATCACCTCGGCAATGGGGTTGATGCGTTCGACGACGAAGCCGGTGCGCTGGTCGGGATGCCCCACGGCCGCCATCAACCCGGTTTGACCTTCCGCTACGTCGGCGATGGCGGTTTCCGGTACGTACAATTCAGCCCGCAGGGAATTGACGCCGGAGATCTCGAACAGAATTTCTCCCGTCTCCACCGGCGCACCGATTTTTTGCGTGCGGTCCTGGGACACCACCCATCCGTCGATGGGGGCGACCAGCTGCGCCTGGTCGATCCGGGATCGAATCAACCGGATGCGGGCCGCGACCGCCTGGTCCTGGGCTTCGGCAATGTGGGCTTCGGCGGTATTGCGGTCGCGCATCGCGGCCGACATCTGCTTGCGATATCCCAATTGTTCGGCCATGAGGGCTGCCAGCCGTAGGCGAAGCTCGGCGGTATCCAGGGTCCCTAACACCGTTTGCCCGCCGGTGACCTTGTCACCGGGCGCCACTAGAACGGTTTTCGAAAAGGTGTCAAAGGGCGCCGTCACGATTTGACGCTGCTGTGCTTTGAGGGCAAAGGCAGTGCTGATGCGGTACTCGCCCGTCATCGTGGCCAGGGCCATTCCGATTAAAAAGATCGACCCGGCCAGCAGCTTTACACCCGTGTGTTCGTGCCCCACCAGGCGGCCCGCCTGCCGGCGCGCTTCTGCTACCAACCGCGCCCCCAGCCAACGGTCCTGCCGGGCCAGATCGATCAGCCGGGGCGCACACAGATCGCAGAGCAGCCGGATCCCCTCGATCTCCTCCTGCCGATGGAACGCTTGGTGCGCAGGTCGTTCCAACGTCACCACCGCCAAGGCCTCCCCTGCCTGCCGAACCGGCACACTCAGAATGGCCGCCGGTCCGTGGCGCTCGGCATGCGTGACGGCGCAGCGATTGACGACCAGGGCAGTTTCCGCTACCGGGTAGCCAATCTCCAAATCCTGATCCAGGCACTCCTCCATCACCGCTTCGAGGGATTGAACCACCCGCATACGCCGGCCAAATCTATCGGTATGACTGATGGCCTTGACCTGCACCCGAGGTCCTTTCAGAAAGCCGATGCTGACCCGACGACAGCCCAGCCAGGCGGCCAGACGGTTACACAGCACCATGGCGGCTTCGCGGAACCGGGTCGGCCCATTGACGGCATCCAATAACTCCAATACCCGCCGCAGGCGGCTGGTGGTTTCCCGGTGACGGTCGACCGTCAGCGACAATTCGTGGCGGTCCAGCAGCAGGGTGGTGGCCTCCAGGTACGCCCGGCTGAGCGCCAGTCGCCCCCGGCTGGCCCTCCGAATCTGGAAAGCGGCCGCCGCGCGCACCCCTTCTCGGCTCTGTATGGGAACCAGCATCAGGTAGTTCTGGGGATCGGTTGCCGCGACTGGCGGGCCGTCTTGGCGAACCAGGACGGTCCGACGGGTGGCCAGCACTTTTGGAAACGCTTGCTTCGCTTTGGCAACCCATTGCAGGCCGTTTCCATTGGTTCCCGGGAGGGGATAAGCGGCCAAGACTTCCGGCTGGCCCGTTGCGCCGGGACGCAGCAAAACAGCCGCCGCTGCCTTGCTCTTTTGGCATTGGGTCGCCAGCAAGTCAGCGAGGAATGTGCCCGGAGCCCCTGATTCGGCCGCATCACCGGGTGCGGCCGCTGCGTTCACCTGGGGCCCGGTTGGATTGGGATGATCGCTGGTCAGCTGTTCCTGTGAGCCCGCCATAATCGTTCAGTGCTGGTTGTGAGATGCTGAAGCGTTGCGAACCGTAATTATTCTCCACCAGGGGCAGGTGTCGACGGCGGTGTCTCGCTGTCCGCCAAGGAAAATGCGACCATCACCCGCTCGCCGGCCGGTCGTTGCTGCGGGTTGGGTACCTCGACACGAATCCGCAGCGTTTCGCTGGCCGCATCGGACACCGCCGATATGTTAATGATTTTTCCATTGGGCGTTTGCGTCTCTGCAGCTTCCTCTGGAAACGAGACCCACGCTTCCTGACCCAGCTCGAGATCCCGTGCCCGGGTCAGGGGCACCGGCACATCGATCCAGAGGGGATCCTTCTGAACGATTCGCAGCACCGGTCCCAGCGTACCGATGGATTCACCGGCCGCCACGTTGACCTCCTCTACCAGTCCGTCTATGGGGGCCAGCAGGTGCATGCGGGAGAGCTGGCTGCGGGCGTGATCGTATTGGCGTCGATACTGCTCCTGTTCCAATTTTGCCGATCGAAGGGCCAGTTCGGCGATACGGACATTCAGGTGCAGATGCTCCACCTCCCAGACACTGGCAGCGCCCTTGGCCTTGGCCCGCTGCAGTTTCTTCAGATCGACCTGTTTTTGGGCCAGTTCCGCCTCGGCGGCGAGAATTTTGGTGCGGTCCTCTGATAGCGCCCGCAATTGCCGCACCTGGATCTGTTCCGGTTCATCGAAGAGGTGGACCAGGGGCTGGTTCTTTTCCACCCGAATGCCGGGTTCCACCAGGATCTCGTCAACCCTGCCGGCCACCACGAAGGAGAGGGTCACATCGGCATTGGGTGCCGTAATGCCTTGCAGCGGTTCCGCAGCGGCAGGTTGGGGAAGGCACCACAGCACACCGACGAGAAAAATTATCAGCACGTAAATCCAATCTCTGTTCATCATTGCGGTTCCTTTCCTACCAATCACGCCTTACCGGATTCCCTGCAAACCATTGAACCTGTAACAATTCTGCCATTACTGCAAAAATATTGCCGGAAATGGTTAGAGATTCCCATATTCTCAAGAGTATCTGACAAAATATTGTTATTATTGCTTAAATATATGTTGTCGGAGCGCCTTGAAAAGTGCGCGGAGGGACCCGTTCAATACCGGGTTTAGGGGACCGAAAGGACGGCTTGTGGGGAGATCATGCGGAATCCGCGGTGGTCGTGGGTCTGCGGGCGCCAGAGAGGAGCGGCCGACGCGGTGCGCGGGCGCCAAGGATCTCAGGCCTGCCCATTGGTGCGCCTCGGATGAAGCGGAAACCGTCCGTCCGTGGCGGCCTTGGCGCCATGAATTTGACGGCCAGCGGCCCTGGGGCGGAAACCGTGTTGGTCTATGCGACCCCTGCCAATTTCGAAGCCAACGACAGCCGAGGGTGGTTCGCAACCCCGCAATCATGAGCCGCCCTTTTTAATCGGCGGGTTCGAGCAAATCTAGGAGCCGATCGGGCGGCAACGGTGGGCTGAATAGATATCCTTGATACTGATCGCAGGCCCCATTTCGCAAATAATCCAGCTGCTCTTCCAGTTCGACGCCCTCGGCCACCGTGGTCAGATTCAGGCTGCGCGCCAGGTAAATCATCGCCGAAATCAGGGCGCGGCTCTTGGTGTCCGAAAATAGATCGGAGAAAAAGGAGCGGTCGATCTTTAGTTCGTCCAGGGGCAGCTGTTTGAGATAGCTCAACGACGAGTAGCCGGTGCCGAAATCGTCGATCGCAATCCTGAAGCCCATCTCCCGCAGGCGATGCATGACCTTTATCTTTGCGTCGATGTCGTTGAGGAGCAGGCTTTCGGTGACCTCGAAGGTGATGGAACGCGGCGAGATGCCCCGCTGCTGGACGATTTTTTGAAAAACAGCAGGCATCGACTCGCTCTGGAACTGGACGGGCGACAGATTGACGGCCATCTTGATGGCCGCCTTGCCGGCCTGCTGCCAAGCCTGCATCTGTTGGCAGGCCTGCTGTAGAACCCACTGACCGATGGGGACGATCAGGCCGGTTTCCTCGGCGATGGGAATGAACACATCGGGGGGAACCAAGGTGTCGGCATTGGCCTGCCAGCGGATGAGCGCCTCGACGCCTTCGATGCGGTTGCTGCGAACCCCCAGTTTGGGCTGGTAATAGACCCGCAGTTCCTTGCGTTCCAACGCCCTTCGCAGCCGGGCCTCGATCATCAGCCGTTTCTTGTGCAGGATGTGGATGCGGCGCGACGAGAACTGGTAAGAGTCGCCGCCCTTGTTGCGCACATGGTCCTTGGCGCTGGACGCCAACTGCAGCATGCCATGGCTGTCACAGTCCTCGGTGGGGTAGGAAGCGATGCCGATACTGGCCGTCAGGTACAACTCCGAATCGTCCACGCACAATACGTGGCGCACAGTCTCCAGCAGGCCCTCTGACACCTGGGCGACGTCGCGCTCATTGGCGATATGCTGCAGCAGCAGGGTGAAAATCCCGGCGTCAAAATGGAAGAGGGTTCCCTGCAGAGAATGGTCGGTCTCCAATTGCCCCATCATGTCGAACCCCTGGATGAGGTGGGTCAGGCGCTGGGTTATCTGGCGCAGAATCTCATCACCGGCCATCAGTCCCATGGTGTCACGCAGCTTGTCGAACTGGTCCAGTTCGATGCTCAATACGGCCAGCTTCTCGCCCGTGCGCTTGGCCACGGCCAATCCCGCATTGAGCTGTTCCATGAGCAGGTGCCGATTGGGCAGCTGGGTCAAGGGGTCGTAGTAGGAGAGACGATCCAGGTAGGCTTTGGCGGCCAATGTGTTGCGGACCCGCAGGCGCAGCTCACTGGGGTCCACCGGCTTTGCCAGAAAGTCAGTGGCGCCGAGCTCCAGGGCTTTCAATTTATCCTGGTTGTCCGAAGAGGAGGTCAGAATGATCACCGGCAGATGTTCGAGCTTCGGCGTGTTTCGGATCTGCGCCAACAGATCGAATCCAGATACCCGGGGCATGATCAGATCCAGGAGCATCAGATCGGGGCGCCGCTGTTCCAATTGCGCCATGGCCTGGTCCGAATCCTCGATGAGCACAAAATTGCGGTAGCCGGTCTCCTCCAAATAGGCTTTGACGATCTCCATGGTGGTCGATTCATCATCCACGATCATGATGGTCGCTCGGGACAATTGCGCGGTGTGCTCCTGATTCACGGTTGCTGTCGGCTGCAGGTCAGGTCTCATTTCAGCTGTCATTGGTGGCATATCTACCTTGAGCGTTCATAGGGCGGTAGCGGCCTGGTTGGCCGCATCCGCCGCGGGTTGCAGTTGCCCGGCGGGCAGTGGTTCGGGTGCCGTCACGGCTCGGGAGAGCTGGGTAACCTGTGCGAGCAGCTGCTCGGCGGAGGCCTTATGCGCAGTCTGTGCCGCATGCTCCAGCTTGGTCGCCGGTGTGGTGAAGTCATCAAACCCCACGGTACCCGCGGACCCTTTCAGCCAGTGGGCAATTAGGGCCAGCTCCTCCCAATTCTCATTCTCCAGGGCCCGCTGGGCCCGGCTCAGCTCTTTGTTCAGTTTGGGGATAAATTTCGCAATGATTTTATGGAACTGGGGCATGGCGGCCAAACTTGACTGGATGGTGTCAGGTAAGGGCCGATCGTCTGGCGCGAGGCCCGCCAAGCGCTCGCCCGATGCCGTCGATTGATCGGTCGCCGGGCGGTGGTCACCAGCGTCGGCAGCGGCCGGGGCGGATCCATCGCTGGGCAGGACCATGCGGTCCACCAGCTGTCGAATTGCAGCCAGCTTCCCGAGCAGTTCGGTTTCATCGCCATCCGAACGGGCCAGGGATTCCAATTTGCCGGCCGGATCGGTGAAGGCATGGAAGCCCACGGTCCCCCCCGATCCCTTGAGCCAATGCGCAAATTCGGCCACTTGCCGGCGATGGTGGCCCAGATCGAGCTGGGCGATGATGTCCAGCCGCTTCTTCAAACGGGCGGCGAATTTCAGGATCAGGCGGTCAAAGCGCGGATTGTCGGCCGGGAGGCTGGA
>JAAUYD010038192.1_pt1 | contig 68689 bp, 59 predicted proteins | sample 7278101 | NCBI WGS metagenome assembly JAAUYD01 (sample SAMN14350128, study PRJNA611818) | marine sediment metagenome | isolation source: surface marine sediment (0.6m) | place: French Polynesia: Moorea | collected 2018-08
CGATCGGTCGGCGACGGGTGAGGCCGGCGCCTCGCTGACGATCACGATCCGACCGCGGTCCATCGACGGCATCCCGAAGGTCGCTCAGCGACCCGTCCAGTTCGTGTACGTACGGCGCCAGCTCCGCAACCACCTCGAATCGGTCGTGCGCGGCTTCGACTGGTACGTCACGACCGGACGGCCGGTTTCCCGCAACCAGTTCGGCCGCCACCGCTGGTTCTCCGAGCGGTGAGCCCCATCTGGACCGGCCGGTGAGGCGGGCAGCCGCCGGACCGCGACGCGAGCCGCTCGCGCCCACCGACCGAACGCTCAGCTGCCGCTGCCGTACGGACGGGTGAAGTTCTCGAGCAGAGCTGCCGGGTCAGAGCTTCACGAGGTCGCGGAACGCTTCGTCGACGGCATCACGGAAGTCGCCGGGCTCCTCGATGGCGATCGGGTCGACGAACAGGCCGATGCCGAACCCGCCGTCGTAGGAGATCCCCGTCGCGTTGCACGCCGTGCCGGCGACCGGGCCCATCGGGAGCATCTCGAGGATGCGGGCACCGGCGATGTAGAGCGTGAACGGCGCCCCGCGCAGGTTCGAGGTGGCGAAGTCGACGTGGGCTGCCCGCGCCCTCGCAGCCCGGGTCACGACAGACGTCGGCAGCAGGTTGACGACACCCGCCAGAGCGCCCATCCCACCACCGTGCGACAGCGCCTCGCGCTTCTCGGCGAGGCGGACGTGGATGTCGGCGATCCGCTCCTCGAACGGCATCGGGCCGCCCGGCACCTGCACCGGGACCGGCGTGAACGAGTTGCCGCCGACCGCCTTGTCGTTGCGTGTGCTCAGCACGAAGCTCGTGTTGAACGCGTCGACCTCGACGCCGCGATCGGCGTGGTAGCGCACCGCACCCTCGACCATGCCCGCGAGGAACAGATCGTTGACCGACGCATCGATGCGCTTCGAGGTCGCCTTCAACTGCTGGAGCGACGTGCGAACGGCCTCGAGGTGGCGATGGCGTGATCGCCTGACCCACAGCGGCGAGCCGCCGGGCACGTCGTCGCCCGAGCCGATCGCGCCACCGACAGTGGTCTTCGCCGCCGTGACCACGTCGCTGACGGTCTCGACCGCGCGGCCCGGGTCGGCCGGCCAGGCCGCGAACTCGCCGGCCACGCGGCGGGCCAGACCGAGCTGGCGGCGGGCCAGGTGTCCGACGGCACCGACCGTCGATTCGAACACGCTCTCGCCGAGGTCGCCGCCGAGCTGGTGCGGCACGTGGGCCGCGACGGACTCGGCGATCACCGCGTCGAGGTCGACATCCGGTGGCGGCGGGTCGTCGGGTGACAGCTGCTGGTAGAGCTCGGCCATCCGCATCTGGCCGATGCCGTCGGCGACCACGTGGTGCACGATCGACCAGAGCGCCGAGCGGCCCCCGCGCAGCCCGTCGATCACCACGTAGCGCCACAGCGGCCGGGTGCGCTCGAACGGTTCCTGGTACAGCGTCGACGCGAGGTCGAACAACTGACGTTCGGTGCCCGGCTTGGGGAGTCGCACGTGGCGGACGTGGAAGCCGAGGTCGAACTCGGCGTCGGGCACCCACACGGGCGTCGCCAGGCGGCCGATCCCCGGGACGACGCGCTCGTGCAGGCGGGGCAGCCCGACCACCGCGGCCCGCATCGTCTGGAGGAAGTGATCCATGTCGAGCGGCTTGTCGAGGATGGTCAGCGCCGCGCCGCTGGGGTTGAGCCAGGGATCCTTCTCGACGTTCCACATCAGCGCCTCGCTGTCGGACATGCGATGCGCGAACCGTTGCTCTCGTTCTCGTGCTGCCATGATGCGACGCTCCTGCGAGGTTCCATCATCCCGCCGGCGAGGCCCACACGCCAGGGCCGGACGACCCGCGATGGCGGGCCGGCGACGTCAGGGCGTGGGCAGCCGATCGGGGACGACGCGGCCGCGCTCGTCGCGGAATCGCGCGTCGAACGCGTAGGCCTCGGCTTCGAGCGGGTTGCGGTGATACGCGGTCGGGTTGCGGATGTGGCCCGGCACGTCGCCGCCGCCGGCGAGGTAGCCCTTGCCGTACTCGCAGGCGAAGTCGTCCTCGCTGCCGTAGCGCCGAACCTGATCGACGTGCATCACCTCGTGGACGAGCTTGACGAGGTCGGTCGGATCGTCCTCGTCGAGGTTGTCCCGCCAGTAGATCGTGTAGCCGAACGTCATGCCGTAGATCGACCCGGTCTGGCTGAAGCGGTTCGACGGCAGCCGACAGCGGGTGCGGACCCGGATCGCGTTGACATCGAGCTCGGGGAACAGCTCGCGCATCAGCGCTCTCGTCCCGGGACGCAGCTGCCGGCGGGGGCGATGGAAGTTGGCGATCTGCGCCGACCGCTTCGTCTCCCGGTAGATGACCTTCCCGAGGTTGCAGCCGACCGGCTCCGCCGCGCGCTTCCACCCGAACACTTCGCCGATCGACCGCAACGTGCCCCACAACGACATGCCTCGAGTTTCGCACTCTCAGCGCGCTGGTGCTCCGATTATTCACCCTCCGTGCCGGAAATCTCCGATATATCGGAACATGCCCTGGTCAGCGGCATCTACGCTCGCGAGATGAGCGAACACGGTCGCCGTCGGGCGGAGCGCCGACGATGACGACTGGCCGCGACACCGCTGGCCACGATCGGTCCGCTGACGACGCGCCACGATCCGTGGGGCTGCCCGGGGAACCGACCGGCGGGCAGCCCGACGACTGGTCGCCGGACCCCCACTTCCCGCAGGACCCCGAGTTCTACCGGCGGGTGCTCGACCACGTCCCGACCCCTCTCCTCGTCGTCAACTCCTCCGGCGAGATCATCTACGGCAACCGCTCGATGGCCGAGCTCGAGGGCCGAAGCACCGAGGAGAGCGTCGGGAGCAGCATCCTCGGCTACATCCACCCCGACGACATGGAGTGGGTCGTCGAGGCGTTCGTGCAGCTCGTCGACGAACCACGACCTCGCCTCACCCACGACGTCCAGCCGTGGGCGTCGGTCCACGTCCGGATGATCGGCCGCGACGGGACCGAGATCCCGCTCGAGGTCACCGCCACCGGTGCGGTCTCCGATCCGGTGATCGGCGGTGTGATCTACGACGTCCGGCCGGCCCGCAACCAGGCCGTGCTGACCAGCGTGCTGACGGGCCTCGCCAGCGGCGACAGCGACCGCGAGCTGCTCGGCCACGTCGTCGACCTGATCGCCAACCCGCCACTCGACCTCGACGCCGTGATCCTCGAGCAGGGCGAGGTCGGTGCGTTCGGCGTCCTGGCCGCCTCGCGCGACGACCTCGGCGACGCCTTCCAGGGCCACACCGAGGCCGCCCCCTGGGACCAGCCGGCCCGATCGCCGACCTTCGTCGACGTCGCCGACCTGCCGGCGCCGATCGCCGAACGGCTGACGGCGCTCGGCTTCGTCGACCTGTGGCACATCGCCGTCGAGTCCGAGATCGGATCCCAGTCCTACCGGATCATCACGTGCTCGCCGTCCCACCACACGCCTGCGACCGGCGTGATCAACCGCGTGATCCGCGCCGGCGAGCTCGCCTCGATCGTCCTGCTGCGGGCCCAGACCGATGCCGCCCTCGAACACGCCGCCGCCCACGACCACCTCACCCAACTGCTCAACCGGACCGGCTTCCGGCAGCGGGCCGCGGAGATGCAGGCGGCGCACGTCGGCGACCCGATCGCCGCGCTGTTCGTCGACCTCGACGACTTCAAGCCGATCAACGACGAGTTCGGCCATGCCACCGGCGACCGCGTCCTGCAGATCACCGCCGAGCGCCTGCGTGGCGCGTGCCGGGACGGCGACATCGTCGCTCGCCTCGGCGGCGACGAGTTCTTCGTCATGCTCGGCCGGCGGATGGACGAGCCGGTCGACGCCATCTCGGCCAAGGCGGTCGCCGATCGCATCGTCGAGGCGATCGGGCAGCCGATCCACGTCGACGACGTGACGACGCAGGTCACCGCCAGCGTCGGGTTGGTCGTGGCGGACGCGGGGCTCGACGTCGACGAGCTCCTCGCCCGCGCCGACCGGGCGATGTTCTCCGCCAAGCGCGCCGGCGGCGACCGGCGCCACATCGGCCCGCACCACTGATCCGGTCCGGTGGCGCGCCGGACGTCGCTCGCTGCGGCGACGTGCGAAGATCGATCGATGCACGACGAGGTGCTCGCCAGGTGCCGGGCCGCGCTGCCCGGCTGGCGCGAGCTCACCGTCGCCGACGTCGAGTTCGACGCGCCGAAGGGATTCTCGTCGTTCACGATGGGCGTCCGACCGCTGGTCGCCGTCGATCCACCGGCGGTGCTGTACCGGCACCTCGCCGGCAAGGAGAACGCGATCCTCGACGCCGCTGCCGAGCGCGACGTGTTCCTGCTGCTCGGCGAACATCACATCGCGGCGCACTGCTACCACGCCGACGACGTCTGCCGGATCGAGGAGTTCTACACGGGCCGCACGCTGACCGCCGACGACCTCACCGACCACGAGGTCCTCGGCAAGATCGCCGACCAGCTGTACCGGTTCCACCAGATCGAACCGGGCGGTCTCCCGGCACCGACCTTCTTCGAGCTGCTCCACGCGAGATGGGGTCCGATGGCCCGCTCGGTGCTCGACGACCGGCGCGACGAGTTCCCCGCCGACGAGCGGGCCCTGTGCGACGACCTCACCGAGATGCTCGCCGATCGGACGCTCTCCATGGTGCTGCGATGCCTCCCCGACCCGGTCGAGCGGCCGCCGGTGTTCTGCCACAACGACACCTACCACGGCAACGTGATGCTGCTGACCGACGGGTCGATCAGGCTGCTCGACTTCGAGTTCTCGTGCCGCAACCACGTGGCGTTCGACTTCGCGAACCTGTTCGCCGAGACGGTCATGGTGCACGGCCTCGCCGACCCGCCCCACTTCACGATCGGCGACCCCGCGTACACCGACGACGACATCGGCGCGCTCGTCGGGGCCTACCTCGACAACGCCGGGTTCGCGACCTCGGCGGCCCGCGCAGCCGAGCACCGTACGCTCGTCGACCAGACACGCCGGGCGATCATGCTCTCGGACTACATGTACGCCATGGCCGCGCTGCCGCTCGCGCTGCAACCGATCCAGAAGATCCGGTTCCTCCCGTACGCCCACCGGCGGTTCCACCGGTTCCTCGACTCGTGGCAGCGCGAGTTCGGGAACCACTGACCCGACGGGTGCCGCACGATCGAACCCACGTCGCCGCTCGGCAGGTCGTCGCGGCTACGTGTGCGTGGCGGAGAAGAACTGCTCGATCCTGTCGAGCGTGAACAACGGCCGCTCGAGGTGGACGAAGTGCGCGCACTCGGGGGCGACGTGCACGATCGCATCGGGGTACGCGGCGGCGACCTCGTCGTGATCCTCGACCTCGATCAGCGGATCGGAGTCGCCGACGATGATCTCGACCGGTCGCTCGGTGTGCGGATCGAGCTCCCACTCGGGCATCAGCTCGGCGAGTCGCAGGAAGTCGATGCCGTCGGTCGTGCGCGACGACACGATCGCCCGGCTGATCACCTCGTCGTCGAGCTCACCTGGATCAAGCATGAACCCGCGCAGCGCAGTGCGAACCACGGCGAGCTCGGCGCCGCGGAGGAAACCCGGCAGCCGGGGCCGGCCGAACGAGGAGATGCGGGCCAGGCCCTTCATCGCGAGCAGTGCCCGACCGGGCCGGTCGAGGCCGTTGCGGCCCTGGATCCGACCGACCGTGCCGGGGAGTGGCGAATTGAGCAGGACGGCGCTCGACACGACCTCGGGATGCGTACGGAGCACCAGACCGGTCAACACGCCGCCCATGGAGTGCCCGACGATGCGCCACGGCGGCGGTGCGAGCTCGGCGAGCCAGTCGACGAGCTGCCCGACGGTCTCGCGGCGATGCTCCTGCGGAGCCAACAGCTCGGGCGACATGGTGGGTGCGAAGACGGGGCCGAGCTCGGCGAGCGATGGCATCAGCGGCGCGAAGATCGCACCGTTGTTGCCGATGCCGTGCAGCAGCATCAGCGGCTTCGCGCCCTTCGGTGGCCGAACGACCGACTCGGGCACGGTGAAGAAGCGCGACCCGTCACGGGGGTGCCACTCGCGTTCGGTCTCGTCGGCCCAGGTCGGCCTGACGACCGCGCCGTACTCGCCCACCGGCGCGCCCGACACGACAGATCCCTTCACGCCACCCACCGTACCCGTGGGTAACCGGCACGAGCAGGGTCATTCGTCCCGTCCACGACGGTGCCGGCGTCACCCAGCTCGACAGCTTCGCACCGACGGCCAGGGCCGATGGGCCCGGGACCTTTGGCCCTATGGGCGGGTTGGGCCCGGGCGCACGATGAAATCGCATCCGGCCCTCCGTCCGGAGCAGGTCGGCTGCAGAACGGAGGTGCAGGAGATGATACGAACGCGCCCAACCAGGCTGCTCTGCATGATGGCGGCCCTGACGCTCACCATGGGAGTCACCGCGTTGTCGGCCACCTCTGCCGACGCGAAGCCACCGGCCACGAAGAACGTCATCGTCATGATTGCCGACGGCTGGGGCTACAACCACGTCGACGCGGCGAGCTACTTCGAGTACGGCAAGCCCGATCGGCAACTGTTCAACCGGTTCCCCGTCGAGCTCGCCATGAGCACGTACATGGCCTACGAGGAGGGCCACGCGTGCAGCGGGGTCGGGTACGACCCGGACGCTGCGTGGGCCGACTTCGCGTACGTGACCACGTGCGCGACCGACTCGGCAGCGGCGGCGACCACGATGTCGACCGGCGTGAAGACCGACAGCGGCACGATCGGACTCGACATCGACGACCAGCCGCTTGTCCACGCGCTGGAGCGCGCCGAGGAGCGGGGCATGGCGACCGGTGTGGTCACCAGCGTGCAGCTGAGCCATGCCACCCCGGCGGGCTTCGTCGCCCACAACGTCTACCGCGGGAACTACGCCGACATCGCCAACGAGATGATCTACGACAGCGCCACCGACGTCGTCATGGGTGCCGGGCACCCGTTCTACGACGACGACGGCCTGCCGCAGGTACCGGCGATCCCCAAGGACTGGCGGTACGTCGGCGGCGACGCGACGTGGTGGGACCTCGCGGCCGGTACGGCCGGCGGTGACGCGGACGGAGACGGCTTCGACGACCCGTGGCTGCTGATCGACGAGCGGGCCGAGTTCCAGGGCTTGATGTCGGGTCCGACCCCAGCGCGCGTCTTCGGCGTCGCGCCGGTCGAGGACACGCTCCAGCTGAACCGGGGCGGCGACTACCTGGCCGATCCGTTCGTCGTCCCGTTCATCGAATCGGTGCCGACGCTCGAGGAGATGACCGCTGCGGCGCTCAACATCCTCGACGACGATCCTGACGGCATGTTCCTGATGGTCGAAGGCGGCGCCGTCGACTGGGCGAGCCACGGCAACTACGGACCGAACGCATCGGGTCGGATGATCGAGGAGTTCATCGACTTCGAGCGCTCGGTCGAGACGGTCGTCGACTGGGTCAAGCGGCACAGCAACTGGGGCGAGACGCTCCTGATCGTGACCGGCGACCACGAGACCGGGTACCTGAATGGACCCGGTTCCGACCCGACCTGGGAGCCGATCGTCAACAACGGCGCCGGGACGCTCCCCGGCATGGAGTGGCACAGCCCGGACCACACGAACAGCCTCATCCCCCTGTTCGCCAAGGGTGCCGCAGCACGCATGCTGCGCCACGCCGCCGACTACCACGACGGCGTCCGCGGCCCGTACCTCGACAACACACAGCTGGCCGAGGTGCTGTTCACCGCAATCGGATAGCGCTCCGAGCTCGACTCGGGCCACCGCGATCCGGCCCCAGCCGGACCGCGGTGGCACGCCATGAACCACCCGTCCGCCGTGGTTCAGGTTCCCTTGTAGTTGAGGATCTGGTGGAGCGTGTGCTCGATCGTCACCAGGTCGGCCTGCGCCGCCATCACCTCGCCGATGTCCTTGTAGGCCCGCGGGTCCTCGTCGATCAGCCGCTTGGCGTCGCGCTGGTTCCACGCCTTGCCGCGCATCTCGGCGCGGAGCGTGTCGACGTCGAGGCGCTTGCGCGCCGCTGTCCGGGACATCCGGCGGCCGGCGCCGTGCGAGCACGACTGGTACGACGCCTCGGCGCCGCGACCCGACACGATGAACGACTGCGCACCCATCGAGCCGGGGATCACGCCGCGGTCGCCGACGCGAGCCCGGATCGCACCCTTGCGGGTGAGCCAGACCTCGGTGTCGACCCCGTCGATGCGGTGCGTCTCGAGCTCGGTGAAGTTGTGATGGCAGTTGATCTCGTCGACGATCGCCACGGTGCGTCCGAGGAACCGCTCGACGCACTCGTGCACGAGCGTCAGCATCCGCTGCCGGTTGCCCATCGCATAGCGCTGCGACCAGAGCATGTCGGCGATGTACGCGTCGAACTCGGCCGTGCCCTCGCTGAGGTATGCGAGGTCGCGGTCGGGCAGCTCGATCGCCCGCTGCTTCATGATGTCCTTCGCGCCGTCGATGTGGATGTTGGCCAGCTGGTTGCCGACCCCGCGGCTGCCGGAGTGCAGCACGATCCAGACCCGGTCGGCCTCGTCGAGACAGATCTCGACGAAGTGGTTGCCCGAGCCGAGCGAGCCGAACTGCTCGCGCGCCTTGCGGGCCAGCTTGTCCGTCCACCACGCCTCGCCGCGCTGCGCCGTCACGGGCAGGTCGGGCATGTCGTCGTCGACGACGTCCCAGTGGCCCTTACCGACACCTGCCGGCACGGCGCGGGCGATCGAGCCGTGCAGGGGCTGCAGGTCGTCGGGCAGGTCGCCGGCCACCAGGTCGAGGCGGGCTGCGATCATCCCGCAACCGATGTCGACGCCGACCGCTGACGGCACCACCGCACCCTTGGTCGGGATCACCGACCCGACCGTCGCGCCGTACCCGTAGTGGGCGTCGGGCATCAGCGCGATCGGGCCGGGGATGAACGGCAGCGACGCCGAGCGCTCGGCCTGCTCGCGTGTCTTCTCGTCGAGATCGGTCGCCCAGGAGAGGACGTTGTCGGTCAGCTTCGTCGGCATTGCTGCCTCCCTTCTTCATCGTGAACTCGTCGCCGCCCGTTGTCGAGCGGCGCACCATCGTGGCCGTGACGCCCGGCCGGTTCGAAGCCGGTTTCGTCCGGCGTCGTCGCCGACTCGCCCCGGCCCCGATAGCTGACTAAAGTCAGCGATCGTGGATGCCGTCGAGACACTGCGCCGGTTCAACCGCTCGTACACGCAGCGGATCGGTGTGCTCGAGGCGTCGTACCTCGGCACGGGTCGGGCGCTGGGGCCGTCCCGGGTGCTGTTCGAGATCGGCACCGGCGGCGCCAGGGTGGCCGATCTGCGCCGGCGGCTCGGCCTCGATTCCGGCTATCTCAGCCGACTGCTCCGGGGTCTCGAGGGCGAGGGGCTGGTGGCGGTCGAGCGAGACGCCGACGACGGCCGGCAGCGGATCGCCCGCCTCACCGGTGCCGGTCGTCGCGTCTGGGCCCGACTCGACGACCGATCCGACCGGAAGGCCCGCCGGATGATCGAGCCGCTGTCCGAACGTCAGCGGGCCGATCTGGCCGACGCGCTGGCGCGTGCCGAGCGGCTGCTGCGCGCGGCGAGCGTCGAGTTCGTCGTCGCCGATCCCCGCGGTCACGATGCCCGCCGCGCCCTCGCGAGCTACTTCGCCGAGCTCGACGCCCGATTCGACGACGGGTTTGACCAAGGCGCGGGTGGCACTGCCTCCGATGCGGCCGAGATGAGTCCGCCGAACGGGGCGTTCGTGCTGGCGTTCGAACAGGGGATCGCCGTCGGCTGCGGCGGGCTCCAGCGCATCGACGAGCACACCGCCGAGATCAAGCGCATGTGGATCGACCCGGCGTGGCGCGGGCTCGGTCTCGGCCCCCGGCTGCTGGAGCGGCTCGAGATCGAGGCACGCGTTCGCGGCCATCGACGAACCGTGCTCGACACGAACGAGGTGTTGCTCGAGGCGGTGGCGATGTACGAGCGCGCCGGCTACCACCGCATCGGGCGATACAACGACAACCCCTACGCGCACCACTGGTTCACGAAGGACCTCGACGGCGGCCCATCCTGAACGGCCGTCAGGCCGCTCGACCGACGTGACGGCCCCGAGCGCCGCTTCGCCACGCCGCAGCCCCGGACGCTAGGAATCGGGTCACACGCCACGCAGCGGAAGGGGGAACGGATGGACAGCGTCACCGTCGCACGCAGCATGCGGGGCTCGATCGGCATGCTCGCGATGGACTGGCTGATGGCCGAGTCGACGCGGACGACGGCCGAGGAGCGAGGCCTCCCGGCCGGCCTCGCCGCCTATGCGGTCGGGCGGCTCGGTGTGCTGGGCGACTGCCCGGTCGACAACGTCGTCGGCGCCGCCTGCTTCTGGGAGCCCGACTTCATGCGCGGCCTCGTGATCGAGGGGCGGTCCGCGGCGACGCCACACGACGGGGCCGCGATCTACGCGGCCATCTGCCAGGAATGGGGCGAGCAGAAGCTGTTCGCGTTCGGCGGAACCGAACGGCTCGGCGAACTCTGCGAGCGAGTCGTCGCCCACGCCAGCCCCCTGGGCGCGCCACTCTTCGTGGGGTGGCGCGACCAACACATCCCCGTCGAGGAGGGCCCGGCGCGCACGTTCCAGCTGTGCCAGGTCATGCGGGAGCTGAGGTTCAGCCGCCACACGATCGCCGTGCTGGCGTCGGGCATGAGCCCGCTCGACGCGATCCTCAGCGGCCCGGCCGGCGAGTGGAACGCCGAGTTCTTCGGGTGGCCGAAGCCGTACCCAGACGAGGAGTACGTCGCCTCGCTCGCCGAGCAGCGCACCGAGATCGAGGCGCACACCGACCGGCTCCACGCCGCCGACTTCGAGGTCCTGACCGACGACGAGCGCGCCGAGCTGCGCGACCTCGCCAAGGCTGCGCGGGCCCACGCAACCGAACGCACGTGACCCGTCCTCTGGAGCACTCATGACCGACTATCCCGACACCGGCATCGACGTCGCGTCGATCGACAAGGCGCTCACCACCACCCGGGCGGTTCGGCTGCGGCTCGACCTCGAGCGGCCGGTCGACGACCAGATCATCTACGACTGCATCGACATCGCCGAGCAGGCGCCCTCGGGCGGCAACCAGGGCAGCCGCCGATGGGTCGTCGTGCGGGACCCGGCTGTGAAGGCCAGGATCGCCGAGCTGTACATGGCGACCGGCGGCGAGTTCATGCTCGGTGCCCGGGACAAGATCGCCGGGACCGGCCACCCGCAAGAGCGGGTGATGCAGTCGGCCGCCCACCTCGCCGAGCACCTGGCCGAGGTGCCGGCGATCGTGATCCCGACCATCATCGGCGTGCACGACGGCAGCGGTCGGCCCGGTCTGTTCGACTCGGTCATCCAGTCGGTGTGGAGCTTCTGCGTCGCGCTGCGAGCGCGCGGGCTGGGCACGGCCTGGACCACGGCGATCCTCGGCAAGCGCGACGAGCTCCGCGAGGTGCTCGGCGTCCCCGACGGCAACACCCAGATCGCGATGATCCCGGTCGCCTGGTACACGGGCACCGACTTCACGACCGCGCCTCGATATCCGGCCCGCGAGATCACCTACCTGGACCGGTACGCGCACACGTGGGAGTCGGGACCGAGCGATCCGCCCCGTCTCGCGGACGGGCCGGGGACGGTGGTCGAGGTCGACATCAAGGCGCCGACCTCCGAGGTCTGGAAGCTCGTGACCGACATCGGGTTCGGCGCGAGGTTCAGCGACGAGTTCACCGGCGCCCGCTGGGTCGACGAGGACGACGGCACCCCCGGCGGGCCCCGGCTCGGCGCCCAGTTCATCGGTGCCAACACCCACCCGGCGATCGGCGAGTGGGAGGTGCCGTGCTTCGTGCACCGCTACGTCGAGGGCAAGGAGTTCGGCTGGTGCACGTCCGACCCCGACGATCCGGGCGCCCGATGGCGCTTCGAGGTGGCGTCGATCGCCGGCTCGACCCGGCTGCGCTACTCGGTGATCATCGGGCCCGGGCCGTCGGGCATCAGCGCAGCGATCGCGAGCATGCCCGACAAGGAGCCGCGGATCCTCTTCCGCCGCATCGAGGAGCACCGCGCCAACATGCAGCGCGTCGTCGACGGCATCAAGGCCGAGCTCCATTGGGAACCCGAGCCCGACCGCGCCAACCCGATCTTCGAATGATCGGGCTCCGCGGCGGTCGAGCCACTGGCTCGATCCTTCGGAGCTACGGGGCTCGCTGACGCTGCGCTCCTCGCCCGGCTGGATCGCTGCGAAGCTGCCCATCCGCGCGGCCGGCGCTGCTGCGCCTCCCGAGCTCGCCGCCTCAGCGAGCGCTTCGACACTGCGAGCCCTCCGGGCTCGGCCCGCGTCCGTGCCGCGATGCAGTCGGCCGGCGAGATGGGCGATCGAGCGGGCGCTGCTACGCAACTGATGAGATGTGTCCGGCACATCTCATCACTCGAGGAACTCAGGAACACCTGCGGTTCACGAGAGCGCGCCGCGAATGCAACGGCCGCGGTCATCATGGACTCGGCAGCGATCTCGGCCGCCCCGCGACAACCGGGCGCCCCTCTCCCGTCGTCGACACCAGTCTCCCCCGGTGCGAACGCCAGTGAGCTCGCCGCCGCGACGAACCCCTCACGTCGCAGTCGGAGCGGCGCGGGGACCGGCACCTCCCGTCCCCGCGCAAGGCCCACGTCGACGTGTCGCACGGGGCGGCAGGTCGCCCGCAGAACTGGAAGACTCGGCGGATGCGAGTCGACGCCAACTTCTACGGCAGCGTGCCGATGCCCGACGCCGGCGCCGGCGCACCAGCACCGGTCGACCGGCGCTACGGCAACGCCGACTTCCTCGCCTGCTACGACCACCTCACCCATTGGGCCGGCACGATGGACCGGCTCGGCTACGACACGATGTGGCTCACCGAGCACCACTTCCAGTACGAGGGGTACGAGGTCACGCCGAACCTGATCCTGTTCGGGCTCCATCTCGCGAAGGAGACGCAGCGGCTCCGGCTCGGCCAGATGTTCAACATCGTGCCGCAGTGGCATCCACTCCGGCTCGCCGAGGACGCAGCGATGATGCAGATCCTCACCGGCAACCGGATGCAGTTCGGCGTCGGCCGCGGCACCGTGCCGCGCGAAGCGCAATCGCTCGGCGGCGTGGTGGCGTCCGGCGACAACGAGATGTCGGCCGAGCTCGATCGCCAGAACCGCGAGCTGTTCGAGGAGTCGATGGAGATCATCAAGGCCGCCTGGGCCAACGAGACGTTCTCGTACACCGGGAAGCACTTCGTGTTGCCGCCGCCCGGCATCCCCGACCGGGGCTCGACCGTGCAGGACCTCACGCTGATCCCCAAGCCGATCGCACCGATCGACATCTGGCAGGCGGTGACGACACCGCCGACGCTCGAGTACTGCGCCCGGGTCGGCCACCACGCGGTGCTGCCCGCGCGCGGGCCGCAGGTGACGAAGCGGTGGTGGGACGACTTCGCCGAGCGGGCGGCCGAGCACGGCTGGCACCTCGGTCCCGGTGAGGCCCGGTGCCTGGCGATCAACGCCCACGTCGGCCGCACGTCGGAGGGAGCACGCCGTACGGCCCGCAACCCGCACGACGAGTGGATCAAGTTCCTCGCGCCGTACGGGCGGTTCCGCGGCTACGCGATGCCCGACGGCAGCCCGGCGCCCTTCGACCACCGCCCGCCGCTCGAGGACAGCATCGACCAGCAGGTGATGGCGATCGGATCCGTCGAGGAGGTCGCCGACACGCTCGGCACGTATCGCGACACGCTCGGCTGCGAGCACGTCGTGCTCTTCTTCGACATGCCCGGCCTGACGCAGGAGCAGATGGACGAGCAGCTCGAACTGATGGCCGGCGAGGTGCTGCCGCGCCTCGGGGTGACGCTCGACCCGACCGCCGCCGCGCCGACGGTCACCTGACGGTCGTGTGATGCTGCGCAGCTACTTCATCGTCCGCGAGGGCGCCGAGCGCCTGCTGTTCCTCTTGCACGGCTGGAGCGCCGAGCAGCACCACCTCGCGGCATACGTACCGCTCGTCGACCCGGACGAGCGGTTCACCGCGGTCTGCCCGCGGGCACCGCTCGCCGTGCCCGAGGGCGACGGCGCCTCGTGGTACGACCGCGTCGACGGCGTCCCGGTCGCAGGGTCCTTCCACGAGGCCGTCGCTGTGGTCGACGAGCTGATCGTGTCCCGCACCGAGCAGTTCGGCGTTCCCGTCGAGCGGTGCGTGGTCGGCGGCTTCTCACAGGGCGGCTTCCTGGCGCTGGCGCTCGCACTGCGGACCGGGGCACCGGCGTACGGTGGCGTCTGGGCCATGTGCTGCGGGCTCCCCGAGGTCGACGGGCTGGACCTCGATCCGTCGCCGACGGCCGGTCGCGGCCGGCCGGCGCTGGTGCAGGTCGGCGACCACGACCCGATCATGCCGCCCGAACGTGGGCGGGCGGCTGCGGCAACACTGCGGACCGCCGGCTGGGACGTGACCGAGGCCGGGTACCCCATGGCGCACAGCCAGAGCATCGAGATGATGATCGACGCGAGACAGTGGCTCGCCGGTCGCTGATCGGGGCCGTCGCAGCCGTGCTGATCACGGCCTGCGGCGCCGGCGACGACGTCGACCCGTCCGAAGCGGCGCAGACCCCGATCGGCCGGGCGATCACCGACGACCTCCTGAGCACGAGCCCGGCGCTGACCGAGAGCGAGGCGACCTGCGTGAGCGGCCGCATCGTCGCCGGCATCGGCGAGGCCGAGCTCGAGTCGATGGGCGTCAGCGGCGAGTCGATCGCCCGGCTCGGCGAGGCGACACTGTCCGGCGATCAGATCGAGGCGATCGTCGAGGCCTGGTCCGCCTGCATCGACATCCGAGCGCAGGCGGCGCGCTCGTTGTCGGTCGAGATCGGTGACGACGCCGCGGCGTGTCTGAGCGACGGCATCGATCTCGACCTCGCGAAGGAGCTGCTCGCCGCGAGCCTGGGTGGGACGTTCGACCTGAGCGACAGCGCCGTCGCCCGGGTGGCGGTCATCGCTGCCGGCTGCGGCATCCTGATCGGCTGACCGCCCACGATCCGGCCCCGTCTGCGCCGCGGTGCCAGGCTGGGGCCATGACGACCGCCGCCCCCACGTCGAGCGCGCCCGGCACGGGGCCCTCCGGGAACGGCGTCGGCGGACTGCTCGGGATGCCGGCGTTTCGCGGGCTGATCGTCGCCAACGTACTCTCGGCGATCGCCTTCGGCACGAGCAGGTTCGTCTTCGTGTGGCTCGTCGGCGAGCTGACCGAGTGGAATCCTGCGACGGCGATCCTCGGCATCCTGATCGGGCTGCCACCGCTGCTCCTCTCGGCGTGGGCGGGCTCGCTCGCGGATCACATCGATCCGCGGCGGCTCGGTGTCGGGCTGTTCGCGATGAGCGCCGCCGGGTTCGGCGTCACCGGCCTGCTCGTCGCCACCGACGTGATGACGGTTCCGCTCGCCATGGTCTGCGGGTTCGTCACCGCGATCGCACCGTCGATGATCATGCCGCAGATGCAAGCGCTGGTGCCGGCGATCGTCCCCGCCGGCCGGCTGATGCAGGGAGTCGCGCTGCAGAACCTGAGCATGATGGTCTCGGTCATCGCCGGCGTGTTCCTGGGCGGCGCCGTCATCCAGGCGTTCGGTGTCGCCGCAGGGTTCTGGCTGATCACGATCGCCGGTGTCCTGGGCGCACTCCGCTTCGCCACGATGCCGCTCCCCGACCGCGCCCCGCCGACCGATCGCCGCGGCGCCGTCCGCGAGGGACTCCGCATCGGCCTCGGCACACAACCGCTGCGATCGCTGCTCGGCATCACCGCGGTGATGGGCCTCGCGATCGCGACCTCCACGCTGCTGCTGCCCGAGTTCGCTCGCGACGTCCTCGGCAACGAGTCGCTCGCTGCCAGCGCGCTCAACGTGTTCATGAGCCTCGGCATGATGGCCACGTCGATGGTGCTCGCGACCCGCTGGACTCCCAGCCGTCCCGGTCTGGTGCTGACGGTCTTCTCGGTCACGTTCCTCGGCGGTGGCCTCATCGCGATCGGGTCGTCGCGCGCCTACCTGGTGACCGCACTGTTCTGCCTGATGTGGGGCCTGGCGGGCGGGGTTGCGATGACGCTGTTGCGGACGCTCACGCAGATGAACACACCACCGGAACTGATGGGGCGGGTCATGGGCCTGTCGATGATGGCCCAGAACGGCGCCTTCCCGATCGGCGCGCTGCTGCTGGTGGGGCTGGTCTCGGCGACGTCGGTGAGCACGGCGATGGTGATCGCCGGGTTCATCTGCGTCGCGTGCACGGCGCTGATCGCGGTCGGCCCTCACGTACGCCGGCTCTGACCGCGACGACCCCGACGCCGAGTCGGCTACGGGATGAGCAGGACCTTGCCGGTGGTCTGGCGCCCCTCGAGCGCACGGTGGGCGTCGGCGGCATCTTCGAGCGCGAAGCGGGCTCCGATGCGCACGTCGAGCCTGCCGTCGGCGACCCAGCCGTAGAGGTCGGCGGCGCGGCGCTCGAGCTCATCGCGCTCGGCGATGTAGTCGAACAGCGTCGGCCGTGTCAGGAAGATCGATCCGTTGCTCGACAGCGTCAGCGGCGAGACGGGGTCGACGGGGCCGGAGGCGTTGCCGAACGTGGCCATCGTGCCGCGCTTGCGGAGCAGGCTCAGACTCTGGTCGAACACCGTCTTGCCAACGCCGTCGTAGACGACGTCGAGGGGCCGCGCGCCTGCGATCCCGGTGATCGCCTCGGCGAAGTCGACGTCGCGGTAGAGGATCGTGTGGTCGGCGCCTGCCGCGCCGGCGAGCTCGGCCTTCTCCGGGGTGCCCACCGTCGTGAAGACCTCGGCGCCGAGCAGCTTGGCGATCTGGATCAAGAGCAGCCCGACGCCGCCGGCGCCGGCGTGCACGAGGCAACGGCTGCCCTCCGTGAGGGCGTAGGTGTCGGTCGCGAGGTAGTGGGCGGTCATGCCCTGCAGCGGCAGTGCGGCGGCGGTCTCGAGGTCGACCGACTCGGGGACGGCGACGACGCGATCGGCCGGCAGCGCGACCTTCGTCGCGTACGAACCAGGGCTCCCGGGCCAGGCGACGCGGTCGCCGATCGACCACATCGTCACACCGTCACCGACGGCGACCACCGTGCCCGACCCCTCCAGCCCGAGCACCCATGGCAGCGGCACCGCGTAGAGGCCGGTTCGCTGATAGGTGTCGATGAAGTTCAGGCCTGCAGCAGCGGTTTCGACCACGATCTGTCCTGCGTCGGGCTCGGGATCGGGCAGCTCGCGCCACACCATCACCTCGGGTCCGCCCGCTTCGTCGATCTGGATGCCCCACATGGGCGCCACCCTACGAGCCGGCGTCGGTTCCTGCGGTGCCGTTCCCGCCGCCGTCGAGTGCGGCGAGCAGCGCCGTGCCTCGGGGCGAGAGCTCGTAGCCGGGACTGAGGCTGATCGTCAGACCGAGCGCCTTCAACTTGCGGACGTCGTTCTTGAACGGCTGCGTCTCCCGACCGATGGACGCAGCGAGATCCGGCGCGCGCACGTGCGGGTGATCACGGATCAGCCCGAGCACCTCTCGCGTCCACGGGCCACGCCGGCTGGCCCGGTCGAGGCGGTCGAGCCGGCCGCTGAGCTCGGCGAGCTCGGCCGCGCTCAGCTCGTCGCGCTCCCGCAGCTCGATGCGCGGGTCGGGCCCTGCGAGCCGGACGCGCACCCGGTAGAAGCGGCCCTCGGGCTTGCGAGTGAGCTCGGCGATCGCCTCGTCGAGCGACTCGTACCCGGCACGCCGGGCGTCGTCGGTGGTGATCTCGGACAGCTCGACGGTTTCGACCGCCGCGATGTCGAGCACGCCAACGGCGGTCCGCAGCGTGCCGCCGGCCTTGACCGTCGGGCGCTTCTGGCGCCGGAGGACCGTGTCGAGCTCGCCGGCTGCGATCCGGTCGAGGACGACCCGCTTGATCAGCACGAGGTCGTCCTTCGGCACGGACGTGGCCAGGCGAGCGCCATCGGGCCAAGATACGCACCCCGACTCCTACGGGTGCAGGAGGGCTGGTGTCCCACACAACGCTGACAGCGGACGCCCGCCTGCCGTGACGCCGACCCGTCGCGAGATGTGCCTGGGAGCCGAGCCGATGGGCGGGGCGACCCAATGGTTGCGGTGCACGATGTCGCCTGCGAAGCAAGGCGAGGAGAAGGCCGTTCGCCGCGCAAGGCGTACCTTTCCGCTGAAGCCCCCGGCACCTGTCGTCTCCCAGTCCATCCCGGGGTCCAGCCAGGGGCGAGCGTCGAAGCGGCGGCGCCAGCGCGCCGTCGAAGCGACGGCGAGCGCGGTCATCGATAGCTGACGCCGAGGCCGGCCCGGGCGTCGGTGTTCACGCCGTAGGGCGGGATCGGGTACCGCAGACCGTTGCGCGAGAGCGCATCGAGGCCGTCGATCACCTTCGGCAGGAACCCCGGCGGGATGGCCATCAAGAGCTCGTCCTCCATCACGCCGCCGTAGCGGCGCTCGGCGAAGCACGGGATCGAGAGGCTCGGCTCACCGGTGGCGAGCGCTCGCCCCCAGGAGTCGGCGCACGACGACTCGCCGACGCAGCCCCAGTCGAGCTTGCGATAGCCCGTCCACTGCAGCCCGTTGATGAACAGGATCATCTGCGCCGGCGTGGCGTAGATCAGGCAGACGTCGGGCGGGTCGAGGCGGCCGGTGGCGAGCGGCGACACGGCGAGCGCCTCGTGGGTGCCGAACGAGGGGAGATCCATCGCCGCCTGGTGCGCGGCTGCGTCCTCCGGCGACGAGTACCAGACGCCGGCGTACCGCTCGCCGCGCAGCCACTCCGCGTCACGCGGGTGCAGGCCGATGACCGCCGCGCACTGGTCGCCCACCAGGTCGGCCCTGGTGATGCCGACCGTCCAGCCGTTGCGCGCCGCCTGACCGACGATCTGATCGGTCGTGTGGATCGCCTGCGGCCGCCGGATCCTCGGCACGGCCTCCATCTCGGCGACGGTCTCGAACCGCTTCATGCCGATCGGCGTGGTGCGCAGCCGAAGCAGACGATGCAGGTCGTCGACCAACCGCGGCCAGTCGAGGTGGCCGGCGACGTCGACCGGGGTGCCATCGGGCTCGCTCATGGCGTCACCGTACGACGCCGCGGAGCGGGGATCAGAGGCGGTCGGCCGGGTAGCCCGCGTACGAGGCCTTGAAGACGCCCGAGTGCAGCAGCACGGTCGCGGCGTGCGCCCCGGTCGTCGCCGACGAGATCGTGTTGCGGATCCAGTACGACTCGACGCGACGGCTCTGGCCGACCGCCACCACCTCACGTTTGACCAGGTAGGCGTCGCCGACGAAGAGCGGTCCGGCGACGAGCCGCACCTCGAGGTCGACGAACAACCCGACCGCGGGGCCGCGCACCCGGAAGCCGCCGCCCGCCTTGCCCGACAGGACGCTGATCATCTCGAACGGCACGATCGGGCGACCCCAGGGGTTGTCGTCGGTCTCGTACCACGGGCTCGGCTCGGTGATCGCGTCGAGCTTCTGGCGCAGCGAGAACGGGTAGAGGTTGCCGTTCGCCGTCGTCATGTCGATCGACACCGCCGCGCGCGCCGACGCACGATCGCCGACCGACAGCTGATCGACGATGAACAGCTCGCCGGCGTCACGGTTCTTCGCCGCCGCCAACCGTTCGCCGAGCTCGGTGGGAGCGGCCGGGTCGACCGTCGCCGTGCCGGTGAGCACCGGTGTGCCGTCCGCCTTCGCGGCCTCGATGCGGGCTGTTCCCTCGCCGCTCGACGTCACCGACGCGACGACCTCCTCACCCTCGACCACCATCGTCCGGAAGTGCGCGCTGATGCACCCGGTCTCGAACCACCGCTGTCCCCACGCCGAGAAGGCCAGCGGGTCGAACTGCGAGAAGTGGGTCGGCCCCTCGATCGGCGCGCCGGTCAGACCGAGGTCGTCGGCGACGGCGCCGTCGTGAACGCTGGCGTGCCCGTCGTACTCCTGGTCGGCCAACATCTGTCTGGGACGACGCAGCGGCCCGCTCGTCGTCACGGCGTCGTCATGCGGGATGATCGGTGTGTCGAACGCCATCCGTCGAGCATGGCGCGGGTCGCCGCCCGGCCACGAGACGGCGCGCCGACGACCGCTACGGTCACCGATCATGACCGACGACGGCACGAGCGCCTGGACGCTGCTGGTCGACGGCGTCGACTTCGGGGAGGGCCCTCGATGGCACGACGGCCGGCTCTGGTACTCCGACTTCTACCAGCGGACCATCTACGCAGTGACGCCCGAGGGCGAGCGCACCGCGATGTACACCGACCTGCCCGATCGCCCCTCCGGCCTGGGATGGATGCCGGACGGCTCGCTCCTGGTGGTGTTCATGACCACCCGGCGGTTGATGATCGACCGCGGCGACGGCACCCTCTGCGACCACGCCGACGTGTCGGGCGTGGCGGCCTGGCACTGCAACGACATGGTCGTCGACGGCAACGGCAATGCCTACGTCGGCAACTTCGGTTTCGACCTCGAGGCGCAGTCCTCGTTCGCGCCGGCCGATCTGGCGCTCGTCCGGCCCGACGGGACGGTGGAGGTGGCAGCGACCGCGATGGCGTTCCCGAACGGGTCGATCATCACGCCCGGCGGTGACACGTTGATCGTGGGCCAATCGTTCGGCGGCGACTACCTGGCCTTCGACATCGCCGACGATGCGACACTCTCGAACCGCCGCCAGTGGGCCGAGATCCCCGGCACCGCACCCGACGGCTGCGCGCTCGACACCGACGGGGCGATCTGGTTCTCGGACGCGCTCGGCTCGCAGGTCGTCCGGGTGCGGGAGGGCGGCGAGGTCACCGACCGGGTGGCCACGCCGGCGCCGACGTTCGCCTGCATGCTCGGCGGCGACGACGGCCGCACGCTGTTCGCACTCTGCGCGCCCGGCTCGCACCCGGACGAGGTCGCCGACCGGGCGGCCGGCGCGATCTACACGATGCGGGTCGAGCACCCGCACGCCGGGCGCCCCTAGATCGGGCGCCGATCGACCCGCAACACGCAGGGCCGGCGAGCCGGTCGTCGGTTCGAGTCGAGGGCTCGGCGCCAATCCGCGGGTTGCACCATCGTGTGCGGGGCTACTGTTGCCGCAGGACCGACTCAGGCGGGAGGAGACCCCATGAAGCGCACACTTGCACTGGTTGCCGCGGCGGCATTGACGTTCGCCGCATGCGGGGGCGACGACGACGAACCGGCCGCGGACGAACCCACCGATCAGGAGAACGATGCTGCGGCCAATGAGGACGCCGCAGGCGGCAACGGCGAGGAGCCGAACGAGGCACCCGCCGACGACGGCGACGACACCGACGACGGCGACGACGGCGGTGGCGACGGGAGCGACGACGGTGGCGACAGCGGCGACGACGGTGGCGACAGCGACGACGGCGGCGACAGCGGCGACGGCGACGCCGGCGACGGCGACGACGGCGACGACGGCAACAGCATCCGGGTCAACTCGCTCGACGACGTCCCCGACAACTGCAAGGACCTCATGCGCAGCTTCCTGCGCGAGCTCGAGCCCCTGGTCGAGGACATCGACTTCCAGACCGCGACCATGGCCGACCTCGAGGCGATCGCCGACGACCTCGACGGCGCAACGGCCGACTTCGACGTCCGCGCGGCCGACGAGAACTGCGAGAACCTCGACTTCGGCAGCGATGCCGCCAGCTTCGACGCAATCGTCGAATTCGCCCGCAACGAAGCACCCGGCACGGTCGGATACTTCGAGTTCATCGCCGGCTTCATCGGTGACCTCGACACGTCCATCGTCACCGGCGAGGACGGCGATGGCGGTGACGACGACGGTGGTGACGGCGACGGTGACACTGCGTCGCCGGACGCCGGCGGTTCGTGCAACGAGGCGATCGCCGTGATCGAGCAGGCCGTCGCGGCGAGCGACAGCATGAACGATCTGCCGCTGAGTGAGATCTCGGAGCTCTCCGAGACGTTGTTCACGATCACGACCGAGTGCTCGTTCAACGAGATGGACGCCTTCTTCCAGCGCGCCGACATCGACGCCTGGCTCAACGGCTGAGCGACACCACCAGCTGATACGACCACCGCGTCGTCGCCGCGTCGTCGCCGCGCCCGCGCACAGCGCGGCCGTGCCCGACGGCATGTGCGACGACCGCCCGACGGGTGGAGCGAGGGCCGGCCGGCGGCCCGCGTCTACTCGCAGCGTTCGCGGACGACGGTTGCGAGGTCGAGGCGGCGCAGGGAGCGCAGGCCCGGCCACTGCGCGACGAGGGCGGCGCCGAGCACCAGGACGATCGCGACGACCAGCGATCGATCGCGGAGCGCGAGCTGGAACGCGAGCGACTCCATGTCGAACTGGCCGATGAACTGCCCGGCCACGATCCAGCCGAGGATCGTGCCCGGCACGGCGCCGGCGGCGACGGTCATCAAGTTCTCGATCGTCACCGTCCGTGCGATGAGCCGCCGGCCGACGCCGTTGGCCTCGAGCGTCGCGACCTCACCCGTCCGCTCGGCGATCGACACCGACACCATGTTGTAGACCAGCGCCACGGCCATCACGATCGCGAACGCCACCATCAGCCCGACGAACAGATACGTGAGGGCCATCAACTCCTCGATCGCGCGCTGCGTCGCCTGTTGATCGACGACCGCGGTGACGCCCGGCAGCGTCTGCACCTCGGCGCGGACCGCCTCGTGTGCGCTGCGGTCGGTCAGCGCGACCACGGCGGTGTCGATGGCGCCACCGGCCGCCCGCCACTGGTCGATCGAGACGTAGCTGATCGCCGGCACCGGCTCGGAGACGAAGGCGGCAACCTCTGCCTCGAACCGCTCCCCGGAGGCCAACGCGACCGTGACCCGATCCCCCGCCGACACCCTCAACTCGTCACGGGCGCGCGACCCCAGGACGATGCCCGACTCGGGCAACGGCGACTCGAACCCGTGCATCGACGTCGACGGCTCGAACGCCTGGAGCAGCTGGTCGGTCGACCGCGCGCCCGCGGCCAGGACGACGGGCGCCTCGGCGAACGGCTCGGAGCTGGCGATGTCCGGCGAGGACGCCAGCCGTGTCAGGTCGTCGTCGCGCAACTCGTCGTCGAAGCTCACGACCAGATCCCGTCGGTCGACGTCGTTGAAGGCCCGGTCGAGCAGATCGAACACGGTGTCGGACAGCCCCATCGAGACGATGACGAGCACCATCGCGAGCACGATGCCGGCGGTGGTCGACACGAAGCGGCGGCGGCTGCGGGTGACGTTGCGCAGCGCCATCCGCACCCACTGCGGGAGCTCACCGGGCCAGACCCGCTCGATCAACGACCGCCTCGACACCGCGGTCGGCGCCGGCGGCCGCATCGCCTCGGCCGGTTGGATCCGTGCTGCGGCCCGCGCGGGCAGGCCGCCGGCGAGCAGTGCGACGCCGATGGCGAACCCGAGCGACCAGACCACCGTCGCGGCAGAGAATTGCACCACCGTGATCGGCACGTTGACGAAGTCGGTGTACAGACCGCTGATCCATCGACCGAGCAGCATCCCGACCACGAGGCCAGGAATCGCACCGAGCAGCACCGCGACGAGTGCGTGGGACGTGTAGTGCCACCTGATCGTGCGGGGGCTCATGCCGTTCGCCACCATCATGCCGATCTGCGGTCGTTCGGTCCGCACGAGCCGGGAGAGCAGCACGAACGCGGCCATGCCGGCGACGGTGAGGAACAGCACCGGGAACAGGAACGACAGCTGCTCGAAGCCGGTCACATCGGCCTGGAGCGCCTGATTGCTCGCCTGGTCCGCGCGCGCGTACACATCGGATGCGCCCAGCTCGGTGAGCTCGTCCACCCAGTCCGCCGCACGCTGCGGATCGTGATCTCGCACCGAGGCCGTCACCTGGAGCGGGGCGTCCGGCGCGATCTCGCGGGCCACCGCCTCGGGTACGAACACGACGGCGAACTCGTCGGGCACGGTGAAGATCTGCTGGCGGCTGGGGGCGAGCCACACGTACTCGGCCGACGCGGCGCCACCGACGGCGCGGACGGTCCGCCAACCGTCGGCGCCGTGGATCGAGACCGGATCGCCCGGCGCGAGCCCGAACTCCTCCCACCCGTGTTGCTCGACGACCGCGACCGGCTCGGTCCCACGCGACTCGAGGCCGGTCCCGTGGAGGACCATCAGCCGGTTGAGGACCGGTTCGGCTCGCACACCGATGACCGTGCCGCGCAGTTGCTGGCCGCCGATCTCGAGCGACGCGTCGAACCGTGTGCGGGTGGCGACCGCGGTGACGTCCGGGTCACGGGCGAGCCGCTCGACCATCTCGTCGGTCGGTCCTGCGGTTGCCCACACGTCGCCGAACTCGAGCCGGTCGTACAGTTCCTCGTAGCTCGCCGCCAGATTCCCGGCGGCGTCGATGTTGGCGGCGAACAGCACGATCCCGAGGAACACGGTGACGGCGACGGCGGCGATCTGCGAGCGACGCCGCGCGAGGTCGCGCCGGGTCTTCGCCCACAGGACGCGGCGCGTCGTGCGGAGCGTCGTGCGGGGCGGCACGTCGGCCATCACGAGCGCCGATCGTCGACGATCTGCCCGTCGACCAGGTGCAGGGCCCGATCCGCCACGTCCTCGACCGCCGGGTCGTGGCTGACGACGATCACCGTGCGGCCGAAGTCGCGGGCGGCGCGCTGCAGGAGGTCGAGCACCTCGGCACCGTTCGCCCGGTCGAGCGCACCGGTCGGCTCGTCGCAGAGCAGGACGGGCGTCTGCTTGGCCAGCGCCCGCGCGATCGCGACCCGCTGCTGCTGGCCGCCAGACAGTTGGGACGGGAAGTGATCGACGCGATCGTCGAGTCCCACCGCCGCGAGCGCCTCGACCGAGCGGACGTGGGCACCGTCGCCGGTGAGGCGGGCGATCAGCTCGACGTTCTCGAGCGCCGTGAGGGTGGGGACCAGGTTGAAGAACTGGAAGACGAAGCCGACCTTGTCACGGCGATAGGCCGTGAGGCCGTCGCGGTCGAGCGAGCCGAGGTCGACACCGTCGACGCTGATCCGGCCGCCGGTCGGCGCGTCCATCGCTCCGATCATGTTGAGCAGCGTCGTCTTGCCAGAGCCCGACGGCCCGACGAGCGCGACGAACTGACCGACGGGGATCTCGAGGTCGACCCCGTCGAGCGCCAGCACGGCGGTTGCCCCCTCCCCGTAGACCCGCGAGACCTTGCGGGCATCGATCAGCGCCGTCATCGCACGTCCTCCCGGTCGATCAGCAGCGCGTGGCTGAGCAGGTCGAGCTCGGCTCGCGCCCAGCGGGCCAGCACCGCCTCGTCGGTCAGGTCGCCGCCCAGCCGCTCCTCGACGAGCGGTCGCATCAGCAACAGTCCGACCTCCATCGCCATCAGGAGCAGGGCCGTCATCTCGGGATCGTCGGGGCGTCGGGCGACCCCGGACTCGACCAGAGCGGGGAGCATCCGGTCGGTCACCTCGAGCAGCTCGGCGAACCACCATCGGCCGACCTCGCCACCCGACTGCAGTGAGCGGGCCACGTAGGCGAGCGCCGGGCCGAGGTCGGTGTGGCCGAGCAGCGCCTGCACGCCACCGCCTCGCGGGTCCTCCGTGATCGCGTCGGCAGCGGCCGAGATCGTCACCCGCACGTGGGCGTCGCACGCCTCGATCAGCCCTGCCTTCGAACCGAAGTGGTGGATGACGAGCGCCGCCGACACGTCGGCCCGTTCGGCGACGGCCCGCACGGTGGTGCCGTCCGGGCCACCGCGGCCGACCAAGTCGACCGCGGCGTGGATGATCGCCTCACGGCCGGGCGCGTCGTCGGAGGAGCCGGACGAGGACGCGGCCGCTGAACACATGTTCAGCATGGTACTGAACAAACGTTCAGTCTGCTAGGGCCGAAAGTCTCGTCCCGGGGTCGGCCGGGCGCCGCACTGGGTGGCGAGGGCTCAGCGGCGCGCCGGGCGGCGCGGGCCGCGCCCGGCGAGCGCTTGGAGCACGAGCAGGAGGAGCACTGCGCCGAGCGCGGCGACGCCGATGCTGCGGAGCGAGAACTCGTCGACGCCGTCGGCGTCGATCAGCGACATCAGGCCGCCGCCGATGATCGCGCCGAGCACGCCGACGACCATCGTGTAGATGCAGCCGGTGCGGTCGTCCTTGACGATCCAGCGGGCGATCCCACCGGCGAGGAGACCGACGACGATCCAGCCGAGGATGTTCACACGGTCATCGTACGACGATCGCGCGGATGTGACGTCGGGTCGGTTCGACGGCCCGGGACGCGGTTCGATCAGGCTCGTTCGAGCACCACGACCGGGATCACCCGGTCGCCCGCGGAGACCTCGTACTGCGCGAACTGCGGGATCGCGGCCTTCTGGGCGTCGTAGATGCGGTTGCGCTCGTCGCCTTCGGTGACCCGGGCGCGCACGGCGACGGTCTCGGTGCCGACCTCGATGGTGGCGTCGGGATGGGCGACGATGTTGCGGTACCAGTCGGGGTGCGTCGTCGCGCCCGCCTTCGAACCGAAGACCGCCCAGCCACCGTCGACCGCCTGGTAGGCGAGCGGGTTGAGGCGTTCGAGCCCGCTCTTCGCTCCCGTCGAGTGCAGGATCAGCATGGGCATGCCCTCGAACATGCCGCCGACCTTGCCGCCGTTCTCACGGAACTCGGCGATGACCTGCTTGTTCCACTCGTTGACATCATCCATGACGGACCTCCTGTGGGTGGCGTGGATGTGACAACACGCGGGCGACGGCGAGGATTCCGGCTGCCACCAATCGGCCGCGTTGACGCGGCGGGCCCCGCGCGAGCAACGTGCACGTCATGAACGATCTGCACTGGTGGTCGGCAACCGACCTCGCGGCCGCCATCCGCGGCCACGAGGTGACCGCCCGCGATGCGCTCGAGCACCTCGTCGCGCGGGTCGAGCAGCTGGACGGGCCGATCAACGCCGTCGTCCAGTGGGACCTCGAGCGGGCCCGGACCGCAGCCGACGCGGCCGACGCGGCACTCGCCGCCGGCGAGGCGCTGGGGCCGCTGCACGGCGTGCCGATGACCATCAAGGACTCGTTCCAGACCGAGGGGTGCATCACGACGTCGGGTGCGCCCGAGCTGACCGACCACGTGCCCGACCACGATGCCTGGCCGGTCGCCCGATTGCGCGACGCCGGCGCGATCCCGTTCGCGAAGACGAACCTGCCGATCTTCGCCGGCGACATCCAGAGCTACAACGAGGTCTACGGCACGACCAACAACCCACACGACGTCACCCGCACCGCTGGGGGCTCGTCCGGCGGCTCGGCCGCGGCGCTGGCGATGGGATTCACCCCGCTCGAGGTCGGCTCGGACATCGGCGGCTCGATCCGCGTCCCCGCGCACTACTCGGGCGTCATGGGCCACAAGCCGAGCTACGGGATCGTGCCGGCGCACGGTCAGATTCCCGGCATGCCCGGCACGCTCAGCCAGGCCGATCTCGCGGTGTGCGGGCCGATGGCGCGCACCGTCGCCGACCTCGAGCTCGGTCTCGACGTGCTCGCCGGCCCCGACCGCTGGAACGAACCGGCGTGGCGGCTCGAGTTGCCCGCGGCCGACGCCGACGACGTGAGCGAGCTGCGCATCGCAGCGTGGTTGGACGACGAGGACTGCCCGGTCGACGCATCGACGCGCCGGGTGCTCGGCGAGCTCGTCGCCCGGATCGAGGCGGCGGGCGGCCGCGTCGACACCAGCGCACGGCCCGGGTTCACGCTGGCCAAGGCCGACCGGGTGTTCAAGCACCTGCTGTTCGCTGCGCTCGCGGGCGGTGTCCCGCGTGCGACGATCGAGGAGCTGGCGGCGGCCTCCGACGACTCGCCGCTCGGGGTCATGGCCCGCGGCACGGCGGCTCGGCACCGCGACTGGCTCGCCGACAACGAGCGCCGGCTGCAGATCCGCGAGCGCTGGCGCGAGTTCTTCCTCGACGTCGACGTGATCCTGCTGCCGGTGCAGCCCAGGGGTGCGATCCCCCACGATCACTCCGAACCACAGTGGGATCGTCGGGTCGAGATCGACGGCGTCGAACGGCCGTACCTCGACCTGTTCGGATGGACCGGTCCGGCGGGCGCCGGCATGCTGCCGGCCACCGTGGTGCCGGCCGGGCTCGGCGACGACGGCCTGCCGATCGGGGTCCAGATCGTCGGGCCCTACCTGCACGACCGGACCACGCTGCGAGCGGCCGACCTGATCAGCCACCTGGGCGGCGGCTGCCCGCGACCGGCGCTGGCCGTCTGACCCGGCCGCGCCAACCTACGCGGCGATCCCACCCCGGACGCCGTCTCAACCGGCGTCGGCCGCGAGCGTCTGACGTGTGAGCGCGAGCTCGTCGGCGTTGCCACCCATCACGACCGCAATGAAGTCGATCACGCTCACCCGAGCACCACTCCCCGACACGATCTCAACCCGCGTACGCCGCGAGCGTCTCACGCGTGAGCGCCAGCTCGTCGGCGTTGCCGCCCATGACGACCGCGGTGAAGTCGGTCGCGCTCAGCCGAGCATCGCTCCCCGACACGGTCTCAACCCGCGTACGCCGCGAGCGTCTCACGCGTGAGCGCCAGCTCGTCGGCGTTGCCACCCATGACGACCGCGGTGAAGGCGGTCGCGCTCAGCCGAGCATCACTCCCCGAGACGATCTCAACCCGCATAGGCCGCGAGCGTCTCACGCGTGAGCGCCAGCTCGTCGGCGTTGCCACCCATCACGACCGCGGTGAAGTCGGTCGCGCCTGCCTGGGCGATCGCCGCCAGCCCGTCGGTGACCTGCTGCTCGCTCCCGATCAGCGAGATCGACTCGATGCCCTGCACGCCCTCGATGTCGAGCATCGCCCGGTAGGACGGCAGCGCGGCGTAGTCCTTGAGGATCGAGCCGACGAAGTCCTTCGCCGCGGTGGTGTCGTCGGTCACCCACACCGGCAGGCTGCACACGATGCTCGGCGCCGGGCGGCCCGCCGCGTCGGCTGCCTGCTCGATCAGCGGCCGGATCTGCTGCTCGATCGTACGCGGGCCGACGCACCAGAGGATCGTGCCGTCGGTGCGGCTGCCGGCGAGGCGCAACATCTGCTCGCCCAACGCGGCCAGCATCACCGACGGCGCCTGCTCGGTCGGCCGCCCGCCCCCGCCCATGTAGCTCCAGATCTCACCCTGATGGCTGACGTTGCCCTCGTGCAGCAGGGGCAGCAGCACGTCGAGGTAGTCGATCATGTGCCGGACCGGACGGTCCCAGGTCATGCGGAGCTGGCCCTCCACGACGGGCCGGTGCGAGAGGCCGATGCCCAGGACGATTCGACCGCCGCTCGCCGCCTGCGCGGTGAGCGCCTGCGCTGCCAGCGAGCGCGGGTGACGTTCCCACGTGGGGACGACGGCGGTGCCGAGCGTGATCGTCGACGTGCGCGTCCCGGCGAGGCCGAGGGTCGCCGTGGCGTCGAGCAGCCCCGTCTGTGCGAGCCAGTACGTCGCGAACCCCTCGCTCTCGGCCTCCTCGATGTCGACGATGATCCGGTCGAGATCGGGGTTGACCAACTTGTCGGAGCCGTTGATGCCGATCCGCATGCAGGTGAGCGTACGACGGCGCGGCGTCCGCGTCAGGGTCGTGCGGCGGCTTCGGGCAGCTCGGTCAGCAAGGGTGCGATGGTCGGCTCGATCGCAGCCGCCAGGACGCGGTGGCCCTCCTCGTCGACGTGCAGGCCGTCGGCGCCGACCGGGTTCCCCTCGGTGTCGCGGCCGGGGTAGTCGTCGTAGAACCGGCGGTCGCCGTCGCTCGAGCCGTCGACCATCAACGGAGAGCGAGCGGTCTGCGTCGCGAGCAGACCCGCCTCGTCGAGCAGGCGGTTGACCTCTGCGACGCTGTCGTTGAGGTCGACGATGTCGTCGATGCTCTGGCTCACCGGATTCATCGGCAGCACGACGACGGTGCCGACGCCCGCATCGTCGAGCAGGGCGACCACGTCGCCGACACCTGCTGCGGTGGCGTCCGCGTCGGCTCCGTTGAACTGCAGGTCGATGACGCTCGGCGCGACGATCGCGATCATCGCGGCACGCTGCTCGTCGGAGTAGCGCGGCATGACCTCGGGCACGTAGGTGATCAGGCGCAGGTTGGCCGAGTAGCCCCACTGGCTGTCGGCGGTCACGGTGGCGCCCGGCTGAGCCTCGTTGACGACGGTGACGTTCACGAGGTCGTCGCGCGCCTCGAGCCGCTCCTGCAGCTGCGTCGGCCACGCGAGGGCCCGGAACTCGTCGCCGTGACCGGCGCTGGCGTCGACCGAGTTGCCGAACACGAGGATCGTGCGATCCCCGACGTCGACCGCCGTGGGGGCCGACTCGAGCGGTGCGACGGTCTCGTCGACCGTCGTGGGGGCCGACGTCGGCGGTGCGACGGTCGGCCGGGTCGTGTTCGCGCCCGTGGACGCGGTCGCCGGAGACGCGGTGGCGCCGTCACCCTCTGACGTGGCCACCACGGTCGGGGCAGCCGACGGGCTCGCTGACGCCACCGTCACCGGGACCGACGGCGCCGACGTGCCGTCGGCACCGCACGCGCCGGCGGTGAGGACCGCCACCACCCCGACCAGGGCCCGCGGGTCGAGTCGCGGGGGCATGGTGCGGACGCCGATCTCGTCAGAGCAGCTCGGGGACGACCTCGGCGACGTCCTCGGGCGTCGTCGGCGGGGCGAACCGCCGCACGATGTTGCCCTGCCTGTCGACGAGGAACTTCTCGAAGTTCCAGGTGATGTCTGGGCTGTCACCGTCGCCCGGCTGGGCGGCCTTCAGCATCGTGTAGAGCGGCGCTTCGTCGGCGCCGTTGACGTCGATCTTGGCGAACATCGGGAAGTCGACGTCGAATTCCGACGTGACGAACTCGAGGATCTCGGCCTCGGTGCCGGGCTCTTGCCCGGCGAACTGGTTGCACGGGAACCCGAGCACCTGCACGTCGTCGAACTGGTGGTGGAGCGCACGCAGACCTGCGTACTGGGGGGTGAGGCCTCAACGGCTGGCGACGTTGACGATGAGGAGCACCTGGTCGCGGAACCGGTCGAAGTCGACCTGCTCGCCGGTGATGCTCGTCATCTGGAGGTCGTAGATCGATGACATGGAGCGTGACCCTACCGGCCGGTGGTGGTGTTCTCGCCGAGCGGCGAACCGCCGCTGGGAGATCGGCCAAGATGTCGGACGTGACCACCGAGCGCCGCGTGTTGGGGATCGTCGGATGCCCCGGGTCGGGCAAGTCGACACTCGCAGCAGGGCTCGCCGCCGAACATCCCGAGACGTCGGTCGTCGTGCCGATGGACGGGTTCCACCTCGCCCAGCGCGAGCTGTTCCGGCTGGGGCGGATGAACCGCAAGGGTGCGCCCGACACGTTCGACCTCTTCGGGTACCTCGCCTTGCTCGAGCGGATCCGGACCTCGCGCGACCAGATCGTCTACGCACCCCGGTTCGATCGCCACACCGAGGAGCCGATCGCCAACGCGATCGCCATCGAGCCCCATCACACGACGATCATCACCGAGGGCAACTACCTGCTCCACAGCGGCGAGGGGTGGGAGCGAGTGCGGCCGCTGCTCGACGAGTGCTGGTACGTCGACTGCGAGTACTCGGCCCGCATCGTCCGGCTGATCGCTCGTCACATCGAGCACGGCAGGACCGGTGCTCAGGCCGCAGCGTGGGTCCACGATGTCGACGAGCCGAACTCGAGGATCATCCGGGCGGGACTCGAGACCGCCGACGTCGTCATCCGCTCCGAGGACGGCCGCCTCGCGTTCCCCCTCCCACCCGACTGGCGCACCCCCTGGTGGTAGCGGGCGCCCAGTCGGTTCAAGTTGTGTCAGACACAACGTGATGTGGGAGGCAGGGCGGTGACGACGTGTGCCTGGCACATCTCGTCACTCTGGGTACGGTCGGGGCGATGGATCTGGCCGAGCTGCAGGACGTGATCGAGCGCACGTACGGCGAGCGCGACCGCGAGCGGGGCGTGGCGCCGACCGTGGCGTGGCTGGCCGAGGAGTTCGGTGAGCTGGCCCAGGCTGTCCGCAAGGGGACACAGGCCGACCTCGAGCACGAGTTCAGCGACGTGCTCGCCTGGCTGGCCACGCTCGCCAACCAGGTCGGCGTCGACCTGACCGCCGTCGTCGACCGCTATCGCGACGGCTGCCCGAAGTGCGAGTCGATCCCCTGCTCCTGCTGACCGCACGATGAGATCCGACGCACACCGGGCCTGCTGGCGCTCGCCGACCTCGCGCCCGACGTCGCGACGACGACGAAGCGATCGTTCTGGATCGACGATCGCCGAGCTGCGGCCCACGACGCGGTCGATCTCGCACGCGAGTGGGCGCATGCAGCGGCCAGCGATCCATGACGGATCGATGACGGGCGATATCACGGTTCTGACATCGCCGGAGGTTGTCGCCCACCCCGGGGATGGCATGATCAGATGTCTATGTTCATCGTCATCGGCGTCGTCGGGGCGGTGCTCCTGTTGTCGTCGCTGCTGTTCGACGACCTGATCGACGGTCTCGTCCCCGACCTCGACTTCATCTCCGGTCCGGTCATCGGGGCCTTCCTGGCCGCGTTCGGGCTGTTCGGCTGGTTCGTCGGATCCGGCCTGGAGGCACCGCTGTTGCTCGCAGGTGTGGTGGCGATCGGCGGCGGCATCGTCTTCGGGGCGTTCACGTTCCGGCTCACCATGGCGTTGATCAACCAGCCGACCGACGCGACGCCGACGACCGCGTCGCTCGTCGGCGCTTCGGGCAAGGTCGTCACGCCGGTCCGCGCCGACAGCATCGGTGAGGTCCTCGTGCTGCTGGGTGGCGCCTCCACGAAGTACACGGCGACCGCCGATACCGACCTGCCGACCGGCGCCTCGGTCGTCGTGATCGCCGTCGAGTCGCCGACCAAGGTCCGCGTCCAGGCCGAGGCGGAGTTCTGGACGTGACCAACTCGTCCCGAACCGCCGACGTCCACCACGACATCCGCCCGGTCGAGCACATCGCCGACCACGACCTCCGCCCCGCCGAGCACATCGTCCACCACGATCACCGCCCCGCCGAGCACATCGCCCACCACGACCACCGCCCCATCGAGCACATCGTCCACCACGACCACCGCCCCGTCGAGCACATCGTCCACCACGACATCCGCCCGGTCGAGCACATCGTCCACCACGACATCCACCACCCCAGCTCCATCGAAAGGACACCATGAGCCCCGTCGTCGTCTTCCTGATCGTGATCGCAGCGCTGCTCGTCTCGATCGTCGTGCTCATCGCCAGCCGCTTCAAGGTCGCGGGCCCCAACGAGGCCTTCATCGTGACGGGGCGGAAGGGCAAGGCGGTGACGAACCCCGAGACAGGTGCGATCAGCACCGACCTCTCGGGCCAGAAGGTCGTGATGGGTGCGAGCACGTTCGTGCTGCCGGTCGTGCAGAAGCTCGCCGTGCTCGATCTGTCGTCGCGCCAGATTGCGATCTCGGTCGGCTCGGCGGTGTCGGCGCAGGGCATCAAGTGCTCGCTCGAGGGCGTGGCGATCGTGAAGGTCGGCGGCACCGAGAACGCGATCCGGGCGTCGGCGCAGCGGTTCCTCGGGCAGCAGAACGAGATCGAGCCGTTCACCCAGGAGGTGCTCGCCGGCTCGCTCCGGGCGATCGTCGGCCGGCTCTCGGTGGAGGAGATCATCAAGGACCGCGCCGCGTTCGCACGCGAGGTCGCCGAGGAAGCCGAGTCGTCGCTGACCAACCAGGGGCTCGTGCTCGACACGTTCCAGCTCCAGGACATCCAGACCGAGGGCAACTACCTCAAGGACCTCGGGCGCCCCGAGGCGGCACGCGCCGAGAAGGAGGCGTCGATCGCCGAGGCCGAGGCCCGCCGGCAGTCCGAGGAGGCGCGCCTCAAGGCCGAGGAGGAGATCGCGATCGCGAACCGCGAGCTCGAGCTGCGCAAGGCCGAGATCCTCGCGGAGACCGATGCAGCAGCTGCCGACGCGCAGGCGTCGGGTCCGCTGGCGAAAGCCGCCAAGGACCAGGAGGTCATCGCGGCGCAAGAGCTGGTCGCCGAACGCGTCGCGGCGCTCAAGGAGCGCGAGCTCGACACCGAGGTCCGCAAGCCGGCTGACGCCGAGCGGTACGCGGTCGAGCAGCGGGCCGAGGCCGAGAAGACCAAGCGCGTCCGCGAGGCAGAAGCCGCCCGCATCGCGTCGATCGAGGCCGCGCAGGCGCACGCCGAGGAGGACCGGCTGGTCGGTGCCGGCGAACGACAGCGCCGCGAGGAGCTGGCCAAGGCGATCGAGCTCGAGGGCCAGGCCAAGGGTGCCGCCGAGCGGGCGCAGCGCGCCGCGGCGGCGGAGGCGCTGCAGTTGGAGGGTGACGCCGAGGCAGCCGCGATCCTCGCCCGCGGCGACGCGGAGGCAACGGCGATGGAGAAGAAGGCCGAGGCCTACGAGCAGTACGGCCAGGCGGCGATCCTCGACCTGCTCGCCGACATGCTGCCCGAACTGGTGAAGGAGGCCGCTGCGCCGCTGTCGGCGGTCGACAAGATGACCGTCATCTCGACCGATGGCGCCAGCCAGATCACCAAGAACGCTGCGCAGAACGTGACCCAGGGGCTCGAGCTCGCCAGCGATCTGCTCGGCGTCGACCTGGCCGACATGTTCAAGAACTTCGCCAACCAACAGGCCGGCGAGATCGCCGCCACCGAGATCGGCGCCGCCACCAACGGCGACGAGTGACCGCCGCCGAGCATCGACGATGAGCGACGATCAGCAGTTCCGGTTCCGGCAGATCTACGTCCGGAACCGGATGCAGCCCTCGAAGCCGTTCGAGCGGACGCGCCCCAAGATGCCGTCGGGGCCGTGGCGGGCCGCCGCGGTCATCTGCTTCCTCGTCGGTGCCGGCGTCGCATGGCTGCTGTTCGGCGATTCGAATGCGGCGGTGCTGCGCGTGCTGTTCGGCGGGCTCGTCGGGTTCGCCGTCGGGATGTACGTCGTCGAGGGCGTCTGGGAGCGGTGGTACTGGCGTCGCCACGACCCGCCCGCGTCGCCGATCGGGCCCCGCCGCTGAGCGACGGGCCGGTCCCGCGTCGGCTCAGGGAAGCGCTCCCTCGGATCGGAGGATCCTCCGGGCGATGTGCTGCCGGACGAGTGGGTCGACCTGACCTTCGAGTCCTCCGACCGCCTCGAGATCGATGTTCATCGCGAACACCCACGCCCCGTCCTCGAACTCCGTCGTGCCGACCAACCACCCGAGCGCCCGCTCCTCGGCGAGCGCCGTGCCGGTCTTGTGGGACCACGCCCACCCCTCGCCCTGCTCGCGGATCAGGATCTCGCGGACCGCGTCGACGACCTCCGCTCGGAACGGGAGCCCACCCGTCAGCATCTCCTCCAGCACGTCGAGCTGCTCGAGTGGACTGATCCGCAGCGAACCGCTGAGCCAGAACCGGTCGATGCCACCACCGGCGTCCGCGTTGCCGTAGCTGGAGCGCGCGACCCACTCGCGCATCCGATCCTCGCCGACCTCCCTCGCGAGCTGCTGGTACATCCAGACCGCCGAGACCTCGATGCCGGTCCGGAGCGAGTGGTCGCGATTCCAGACCTCCACGTCGCGCTCGACTCCGTCCCACGGCACGATCTCGTCGACGTCGTCGAGCACGCCGGTCTCGAGGATGATCATCGAGTTGAGGATCTTGAACGTCGACGCCGGCAGGCGCCGTTCGTCGGCGCGCCCCGCGTCCCAGACGTGCGTCTCGTCCGAGCCGACGGCCCGCAGCACGAACGTGCCGACGATGCCGGCGTCCTCGAACACCGCGCCCCAGTCCGGGCGCTCGACGAGGCGAGCGCTCGACACGGCCGCTCCGGTGGTGGTCGTCGACTGACCGGGTCCGGCCGCTCCGTCGCCGGACGAGCACGCCACGACGACCAGCAGGCCGACGACGAGCACCCACCGGGCTCGAACCGGCGGGAACGACCACGCGGGCTCGGCGAGTTGCGTCGTCAGGTGACGACCTTGACCGTGTCGCCGATGTCGAGCCAGCTCCAGATCAGCTCGGCGTCCTCGGGCAGCACGCGGATGCAGCCCGCCGATGCGCCGTGCAGCTCGTCGGTGCCGACGCTGTCGAGCGGCTGGACGTACTCACCGTTCGGGTACGTCGGGATGCTGTGGAACGCGATCCTCGCGCCCTGGTACTTGCCGTAGGTGAACGCGACGAAGTGGGTCATCTCGGAGTAGTCGCCCGAGATCGTCGACGAGGCCTCGAGCTCCTTCGCGTAGACCTCGTACGTCCCCGGGTCGGGCTGGGACAGCGCGGTCGTGATCGGCATCAGCTCGGTGATCTCGCCCGCCTCGCACAACCAGGTGCGCTGGTTGAACCGGTCGACGACCGCGGCACGCCCGCTGCCGGGACAGGTCGCCGGGTCGGGCGGCAACACGTCGGGACCGACCCACACGCCGAGTTGGTTGGCGGTCTGCGGGCCGACGACGCCGTCGACGACCAGGCCGTTCCGCGCCTGGAACGACTCGACCGCGGCCTCGGTGACCTCGTCGAAGACCTCGTCGGGCCCTTCCTCGAAACGGACACCCGAGGCCACGAGCTGCGACTCGAGGCAGGCGACCTCGGGGTCGGTCATGCCGACCTCGAGCCGGATCGACAGCGTGCATTCCGGGTCGACGACCGAGATCGGCTCGAGCCCCATCGTCTGCCGGACCTCGTCGGCGAGCGCCGGTGCGCCGGCATCTGACTCGCCGCCGGGGATCGCAGCGTCGATCGCAGCCGCGCCGATCGGTTGGGCCGCGGCGTCGCTGACAGCTCCGCTCGTGTCGGCCGCCTGGTCGGCCGCCGCGGCGTCGTCGTCGCCGACGGCGATACCGGGGTCGGTGGTGGCGTCGTCGGCGGGAGGGTCGACATCGGCGGAGGCGACGAACCCGGCGTCGTCCTGGGTCAGCGCGACGACGCCGGCCAATCCCGCCACGCCGACGAGCGCGGCGACGAGCACGACGTACGAGCGAGACATGACCCGGCAAGCCTACGGCCCCGTGCGACCGAGCGCCCCTCGGGCCTCCGCCCTCGACGCGCCGGCACAACTGCGTGGGCGGCAAGCGGCCGAGCGTCGAACGGAAGCACCGAAGCACGGTCGCAACAGGGGCCGGCGGCGCAGCACCCGGCGCCCGTCTCACCGGCCGACCGCGTCGCACCAAGCGAGTGGACCGAGCCCAGAGTGCTCGCAACCAGCCACGTCGCGACGTCGATCACTCCCGCCACGGCGGCGAGGAGCGCGCCAGTTCTCTACGAGACCTGGTTCGCAGCCGAGCTCCGGCGGGCGAGGGCTGCTCGCCCGAGCCCGTGCGCAGCGCGATCAGTCGAGGAAGAGCTCGGCGATCTGGATCGCGTTGAGGGCCGCTCCCTTGCGGAGGTTGTCGTTGCTGACGAACAGCGCGAGGCCGCGCCCGTCGGGCACGCCCGGATCCTGGCGGATGCGACCGACGTAGCTCGGATCACGGCCGGCCGCCTCGAGCGGCGTCGGCACGTGGCTCAGCTCGACCCCGGGCGCCGCCGCCAGCACGTCACAGGCCCGATCGACCGAGATGTGCTCGGCGAACTCGGCGTTGATCGACAGCGAGTGCCCGGTGTAGACGGGCACCCGCACGCACGTGCCCGACACGAGCAGCTCGGGGATGTCGAGGATCTTGCGGCTCTCGTCGCGGAGCTTCTTCTCCTCGTCGGTCTCGTACTCGCCGTCGTCGACGATCGAACCGGCCATCGGCAACACGTTGAAGGCGATCGGCTCGACGAACTTCTCGGGAGCGGGGAACTCGACCGCCGAACCGTCGTGGGTGAGCTCGGCGGCACGGTCGACGACCTCGTGCACCTGCTTGTCGAGCTCGTCGACGCCCGACAGGCCCGCACCCGACACGGCCTGGTACGTCGAGACGACCAGACGGGTCAGCCCGGCGGCATCGTGCAGGGGCTTGAGCACCGGCATCGCAGCCATCGTGGTGCAGTTCGGGTTGGCGATGATGCCCTTGGGCGCCTCGCGGATCAGGTGACCGTTGACCTCGCTGACGATCAGCGGTACCTCGGCGTGCATCCGCCAGGCCGACGAGTTGTCGATGACGGTCGCCCCCGCCGCCGCGAACTTCTCGGCGTAGGCGCGTGAGGACGTGGCCCCTGCCGAGAACAGCGCGATGTCGAGACCGGAGGGGTCGGCGACGTCGGCGTCCTCGACCACCACATCGGCGCCCTGCCAGGGCAACGTCGTGCCGGCGGACCGGGCGGACGCGAAGTACCGCATCTCCTCCACGGGGAACCCGCGTTCGTCGAGCAGCCGGCGCATCACGCTGCCGACCTGCCCGGTTGCACCAACGACTCCAACGCGCATGGTCGCCAGGCTAACGAGGCCGACGCCGCGACACGCCGCAGGTATCGGCCGCACACGGACCGCGTCGAGCGAGCGAACGTCAGGCCAGCTCAGCGCAACGTGGCGAGGGCGGACTCCGCACGCTCGGCGAACGGTGTCGTGCCGTCCTGGCGCGCCGACGTGGCCGCAGCGGCCAGCTGCTCGGCCGCCCGAGCCGTGTCACCGCGCAGGGCGTCCAGCAGGCCGAGCGAGTGGCGCAGCGAGCCCCAGTACATGCCGCCGCCGCCCCACATGTTCAGCACGGCGTGCCGATCGGCCAGCGGTTCGAGCCGAGGGTGCAGCAGCTCGGCGACGTCGGCACGGCCGCAGACCCACGCCGACTCCGCCAGCAGCGCCGCCGACGTGGTGAACGTCGCGTCGTCGCGGAGCGCGTCGATGCCGCGTCCGGCGGCGGCATCGAGATGCGCGTTGGCTGCCGCCAGGTCCCCGCTCTGCGCGAGCGCCAGGGCGGCGACGCCCCGGTAGCCGACCCGGTCGGGCGCCGCCTCCGCGAGCCCGACCAGGATCGGCGCCACCGCCGCACCGTCGCCGCTCAGGAGACGCATGGTCACGAGCTGGCTGACGTAGCACTCGTAGGCGTCGCCGCTGTCCGGATCCGACCAGCGCTCGAGTGCCGCGTGCGCCCGCGATTCGCCGCGTTCCGGTCGCCCGGTCGCGATGTCGTGGAGCGCCGACCACGCCTCGACCCACCAGCGAACCCTGCCGAACTGCATGTCGCGCACGAGCTCCTCGGCGTACCGCAACGGCGGGCCGACGGCGCCGATGCGCCCGAGCTCGAACAGCGTGTAGATCTCGTAGGTCAAGGCGAGCACCTGGAGCTCAGGCCGGTCGGCTCGACGGGCGACGGCCTGCGCATCGATCGCGAGCGCGAGCCGCCCGTCGGCGTCGGTCGGCCGGAGCAAGCTCTGGAGCTTGCCGGTCATCGCACGGGCGACGGTGTCGCGCCGGCCGACCCGGTCGGCAGTTGCGACCGCCTCGTCGGCGAGCCGGCGGGCCTCGGCCAGGTCGCGCTCGTAGTGCGCACCGGCGAGGTCGGTCAGGAGTTGCACGGACGCGTCGGTCGGCGGCTCGCCGATGCGTGTGATCGCCTCGCGCTGCAGCGCCATCAGCTCGGCACCGTGACGCTGCGGGGACGTCCGTTCCCCGAGCAGGCGGACCCCCTCGGCGAACCGCTCGGTGTCGTCGTGGCGACGACCGAACGCGATGAGCTCGCGCGCCCAGCGCTCACCGTCGTCGAGTCGTCCACCTCGGACGTGGCAGCGCGCCAGCCGGTCGATCAGGACGCCCGCCAGCGCGCGGTCGCTCGCTTCGAGCTCGGCGCAGTACGGCTCGAGGGCGCGCAGCAGCACCAACGCGTCGCGGTAGAGGTCCGAGGCGAGCAGGTCGTCGACGGCGACGACGACGGCGTCGGCCGCCGGGGTGAGGTCGCCGTCGGGGAGGGCCGCGCCGAGGTGCCAGGCGACCAGCGCCCGACGCCGCTGGCCCGAGATCGACCAGGTCGCTGCCGCCGCAGCCGCGATCTCGAGATGGAGCGCCGGCCGTGGCGTCGAGACGTCGAGCAACTCGATCGCTGCGTCCGCGATGCGGAAGTGCCCGTCGGCGCCGTCCTCGATCAGCCGTCGGCGTCGCGCCTCGTCGAGGTCGGCGAGCACCCGGTGACCGCCGAGCGACGGCAGCCGGATCATCAACTCGACGGGGAACTCCGGTCCGGCGAGCGCAGCGGCGGTGAGCACCGGCTCGAGTCGGGCAGCCAGCTCGCCGCTCGGTCGCGCCGGTGCCATGTCGTCGACCGGGATCGTCGACCCGAAGGCGATCGCGGTCACAGGTTCCGCAGCGAACGCCACGACGGCGATGCCGAGCTCGCCCGCGCGTCCGATCAGCTGATCGGCGAACGCCAACATCGAGTCGCCGGCCAGGTGGAGGTCGGCGAGCACGACGACACCACCCGGACCGACGCGCTGGACGAGCGCCTCGTTGGCGGCGCCGGGGTGCTCCGGCCGGCCCTCGACGTCGAGCAGTGGCCACACCGCGCGGTCGACGGGCTCGAACGGCGATCGATCCGAGGCCGACGTTCGCACCACGAGCGTGCGTCGCAGATCGTGCTGGACGCGGAGGCAGACATCGGCGACGAGCGCCGCTCGCGCGGCCGCCGTCGCCGCGACGACCACCACCGACGCGCCGGCAGGGCGAAGCCGCTCGACGATGTCGTCGACGATGGCCTGCTGCGGCCCGGCTGCAGTACCGCCGCTCGCATCCGACGCGATCAGGTGGCCGGCCGCAGCGCGCAACCGCTCGGAGGGCTCGAGATCGAACTCCGCTCGCATCCGGGCGCACGCCCGGTCGTAGGCGAGCGCCGCCGCGTCTCGGCGACCGAGCGCAGCGTGCGCACGAACGAGCTGTTCGACCGACCGCTCGCGCCACGGTGCCACCTCGACCCGCCTCTCGAGCTCGTCGACGACGTCGGATGCGCGCCCGAGCCCGAGCTCGGCATCGACGAGGTGGTCCTGGGCCCGTTCGAGGACGAGGCCGAGCCGATGTCGCTCTGCGGTCGCCTCCTCGTCGGCAACCAGCTCGGGGAACGGCTCGGCCCACAGATCGATCGCATCGGCGAGATCGGCCCGACCGGGCAGGTAGCGACCGGCGACGACCGCGCGCACGCCCTCGCCCACGAGACGCTCGAAGCGGTGGACGTCGACCGCGTCGGCGGGGACGGCGAGGCGGTACCCCTGCTCGCCGGTGACGACGACCGTGGACGCCCCGGCCTCGCGCAGCGCCGCCCGGAGCGTCGAGAGGTGCACGTGCAAGGTCGACTTGGCCTTCGCCCCGGCACCTCGCCCCCAGACCGCGTCGACGAGCGCCTCCGGCGTCACGAACTCGGGCGCGGCGAGGGCGAGCCGCGCGAGCACCTGTCGTCGCCGCTCGCCGCCGATCGACACCTCGTTGCCGCCCACCAGGCAGCGGAGTCCACCGAGCACCTGGACGGCGACGTCGCCGCTCATGGTCGGCACCGTAGCGAGCGCAGGCCCGGTTGTCTTCAGCGACGCTTAAGCGGCGCCTGGTGAACTGCCGGCATGGCGGAACACACCCTGTGGCCGGGTGGCCGGCGTCGACCACTCCGGCTCCTCGTCTCCGGCGCGCTCGTCGGCACGCTCGTGGCCCCGGCGCTCTCGTCGAACCCGACATCGCCGGTACACGCCGCCGTCTGCCCGGGCGCGACGGTCGACACCGACGGCGAGCTGCAGGACGCGATCACGCGTGCGAACGACTGCGTCGGCGCCGAGACGATCATCGTCGAGCCGGGCACGTACGCCCCGTTCGAACGCACCGTGAGCGACGACTTGACGATCGAGGCGCGCGATCCCTCGGCCGCGACGTTCCTCGTCGACGGCGAGTTCGGGTTCCAGAACCAGAACCGGCCCTTCGACGTCGTCTCGGCCACGCTCGTGCTGCGCGGCATCCGGATGGAGCAGCGCGACGCCGGCAAGATCGGGTACGTCCGGGTGGCCGACGGCCGCGTCGAGCTCGACGGCGTCGAGCTGATCGGCACGTTCGGCGACGAGAACGGCGGTGGGTGGGGCATCGACGCGACGGACAGCGACGTGGTCGTCACCGACACCGAGCTGGCGAGCATGGACGGCACGGCGCTCGACGTCGACGGCGGCAGCCTGATGATCAGCGGCGCCTACGTCCACGACGGCCACGCCACCGGCGTGTTCGTCCGCGACGCGCCCGTGGAGATCACCGGCAGCCGATTCGTCGCCAACGGCCGTGGCAACTCGTTCGCGAACGGCATCGACGTCTCCAACCCGGGCGGCACGGGCCCGCGCACCGTCACGATCCACTCGACCGTCGTGTCCGGCCATCCCGCCGACGGCATCGTGATCCGCACTGCTGCGGCGCCCGAGTTGGTCGACGTCGAGTTGCGCGGGTCGAGCCGCAGCGACACCGGGTTGGCGATCAGCGGCTCGCCCGGCTTCTCGGTCACCGACAGTTCATTCGACTCGCTGCAGACCGGAGTGAGCACCGGCTCGGACGGCAGCTTCTCCGGCGTGACGATCACCGGCAACTCGGTCGCCGGCGTCCAGTCCTCGAACACCAACGAGCTGCAGTTCACGAACTCGTCGATCACCGGCAACGCGGTCGACTGTGCGTTCGACCGCGGCTCGTTCGCGGTCGACAACGGTGGCAACTCGGACAGCGACGGCACGTGCGGGTTCACGGCGAACACGCCGCCGACGGTCGAGCCGAACGCGTCCCCGCAGGTGGCGATCGCGCCGATCGTGGTCGACGTGAGCGCCGGTGCCGATGATGCCGACGGGACGATCACCGGCTACCTGTGGAACGGCGCGACGACGCCCGTCGCCGCGTCGTCGCAGCGGTTCGCGTACGCCGAGGCCGGAACGTACGAGGTCTCGGTCCAGGCGATCGACGACGACGGTGCGGTCAGCGACCTGGCGACGGCCACCATCGTCGTGCTGCCCGAGCCGGCGCCACGATCGAGCCTCGTCGAGCTCACGGTCGGCTGGCCGACGGCCGACGAACAGCCAGACGCAGACGTGCGGTTCTCGAACACCGACGGGGTGCACACGATCGACCTCCCGCGGCGTTCGTGCGTCTCGGACGAGACGGTGTGCAGCGGGCATGGTGTCGTACCGCCGTCGGACGGTGAACCGTACGCGGTCGCCGTGACCGGCCTGCCGGCCGGCTGGACCTGGCTGCTCGACGGCGACTGTGCACCGGGTCCCCATGCGGTGCCCGACGGCTGGTTCGACGTGGCGCCCTCGTCGAGCACGACGTGCACGATCGAGATCTCCCAGCCCTCGCCGCCGCCTCCGGCTGCGGGTGCCGCCGAGGTGACCCTCGACGTGACGTTCGACGGGGACTGGGCGGCCGACGCCGTCAGCGACCCGACCCTGCTGCTGCAGGGCACGACCGTGTCCAGCGGCTCGTGCTCGCCACCGGCGTGCTCGCTCGGCGCGTGGTGGGACGACACGTCGGTGACGGTCGCCCCCGACGTCGAGTTGGTGGGGGTGCCCGGCAACTGGCTCGCCACGTTCTCGGACGCCTGCTCGGGCCTGACCACCACGACCGCCGTGCTGGCCGGCGTGACGCCCGGCGCCACGCCGAGGTGCACGATCGAGCTCGTCCGCGTCGGCGCCGACCCGGTCACACCGAACGCCGGGCTCGTCGACGTCGATGTCGTGTGGCGACCGCTCGCGACCGGTGTCGACACCGGCGCGCCGGGCACCGGCCTTCGCTTGACCGACGGCGTCACGACGCTGACCCTCGGCTGGGACGAACTGTCCCCCGGCTGCGGGGACCCCGGCGGCCCCTGCGCCGGACGCGCCGCGGTGCCGGCATCGGTCGCTCCGGGGTACCTCCCGTCGGTCGCCGACCTCCCCATCACGTGGTCGACGCTGCTCGACGGCGACTGTGCCTCCACGGCGGACGGCGGCGCCGCCGTCGACGGCAGCAGCGGCTGGTTCAGCGTCGAGCCGGGTTCGCGCCTGGGTTGCCGCATCGTGCTGATCGAGCACCCGTCGCCGGTCCCGACCAACGGCGCGCTGCTCGGCCTGACCGTCCGGTGGGAGAGCGACCAGCCCGACGCGGGCGCCGATGCCGGCGCATGGTCGCTCGAGGTCGGCACCGCACCGGCGAGCACCGATCTGGACGCCCTGCTGGTCGATCGGTCGTCCGGATCGAGCTGCGCAGGCAACGAGGCGATCGTCAACGGGTGCGAGGCCACGGGCGTGCCGCTCCCCGACCTCGACGGGACGCTGACGATCGACGGGCCCGACGGCTGGACCGCGACGTTCACCGGTGACTGCGCCGACGGCCCCGGCGGTCCGGCCGTGAGGCTCGCGCCGGCGACCCGTGCGACGTGCACGATCACGTTCGTGAAGATCGGCGCGGGCACACCGGGTGCGGCGGGCGTCGTGGCCCTGACCGTCACATCTCCGAGCGTCCCGGCCGCGTTCTCGTCGATCGAGCTCGCCGCCGACGGCGGCGCCACGACGAGCGTCGGCCGGGACGACCTCTGGTCGGGTGTCGCGCTGCCCTGCGACACGGCCAGCCCGACCGGATGTCTCGGCTCGGTCGCCGCCCCGCCCGGCACCTACGCCGTCGACGTCCGCGGGTTGCCGCCTGGCTGGACGTTCCGCCTCTCGGGCGACTGCGCGTTCGAGGCGTCGAGCAGCCGGTCACCGAGCGGCTGGTTCGAGGTCGCCGCCGGCGCCCGCTCGACGTGCGACGTCGCTCTCGTCGACACCGGGGCCGCCGTGCAACCCGGCCGCCCGACGACCGACCTGGAGCTGGTCTGGACCGGCATCGGCGAGTTCGAGAGCACTGCGCCGGACGCGATCCCCACGATCACGTTCTCGGACGGATCGGGCTCGGTCACCGAGCTCCTCCGTGAGAGCGGCGCCGGCGGTCCGTGCGCCGAGCCCGGCGCACTGCCAACCGGCTGTTCCGGCCTGATCGTCCACGACGTCGGCGATCGGGTCGATCTCGACGCCAACGCCGCATGGCTGCCGGTCGTCGACGGACGGTGCGCAGCGGTCGGCGAGGACGGTGACGCGACCGTCGTCGAGCTGTTGACCGGCGTGGGTGAACGGGCGACGTGCACGATCCGGCTCCGGCAGATCGCTGAGTCCGAGCCCATCCCGGCGCCGACGGCGCTCCTCGAGGCGACGCCGGTCGCCGGCGACGTGCCACTCGACGTCACGCTCGACGCCTCGTCGTCCGGCCCGGTCAACACGATCGAGAGCTACCGGTTCTCGTTCACGGGCGAATCGTTCGACGCCGCCGGCGACCCGGTCGCCCCGCCGACGCCGTTCGAACTGACGCAGGGCGAACCGGTGCTCGCCACCACGCTGCCGAACGTCGCTCCCGCGACCCGGTGGTTCGTGACCGTCACGACCACCGACCTGTTCGGCCGGTCGACGACGTCGGCGACGACCACCATCGAAGCCGGACCGGTACCACCGCCCCGGCCGCCGGAGGCGGTCGACGACGCGTTCAAGGTCGACCTCGCGACGACCCTCGACGTCGCCGCTCCCGGCGTGCTCGGCAACGACGACGGTGGCGACGCGCCGGTGCTGGTGACCAGTGCGACACCGCCGGCCCACGCCGCCGCGTTCACGCTCTCGGCGGACGGCTCGTTCAGCTACACGCCGACGCCCGAGTTCGTCGGCACCGACACGTTCGAGTACCGGGTGTTCAGCGACCTCGGCTCGGACGTCGGGCTGGTCTCGATCGACGTCGCGGGCCTGGCCGGCGACGTGACCATCGAGGTCGAGTTCCTCGGCGGACCCGTCGAGGACGTCGGGTTCGACGCCGCCGTCTCCTTCCCGAACGCCGTCAGCGCGCTCGCGTCCGAGCCGCTCGCCGTCGAAGCCGGCTGGCCGTTCGCCGACCCCGACAGCTGCTCGGGCGTGCTCTCGGACTGGTTCGAGTTCGACCGGCCCGGCTGCTCCGGAGCGTTCGACGTCACGATCGGCACCGGCGAGCTGCTCCGGCTCGACGCCGACGGTTCGTCCGACTTCGCGCTCCCGCTCTTCGCCGGGGACTGCGCGCCCATCGCCGACGGCGCCGTGATCGACCTCGACGCCACGGGGTCGCCGACGTGCCGCGTGTCGATGGTGCGGACGGTCCAGGGCGACGCCACCGGTGCCGCGCTGCACCTGACACAGCGCTGGGTCGGCGAGCCCGACACCGCGTCGTCGCCCGACGTGACGGTCACCACTGCGGGCGTCGTCACGCTCGGGCCCGCGCCGTTGGACGTCGACCCGATCCTCGACGCTCCCTGCCCGCCGCCCGCCGCCGGCCAGACGCCCGGGCAAGCCCTCGCTGCGTGTGTCGCGGCGGTCGACGACTGTCCGAGTCACGACGCCGGCTGCCAGGCGTTCGTCGCGCTCCCCGTGGGCGACGGCGCCGACGTCACGATCGAGGTCGAACCCACCCCGGGCTGGCAGACGCACCTGCTCGGCGACTGCGGCCCGACCGGCGAACTGGGCACGATCGCGCCGGGCACGCTGGTCATCTGCGAGGTGGTCCACGTGGCGTCAGAGCAGCGGGGCGGCGTGCTGTTCGAATGGTCGATCGACCCCGACGAGGCCTTCTTCGGACCGCTCGGCCCGCGGCCCGACATCCGGGTCGATGCCCGGCTGGTCGACGGCGCGACGACAGTCGCCGAGGCGGCGTACGCCGACGCGCTGCCACCACAGGACCAGCCGGCGCTCGACTGCAGCGAACCCGACACGACCGTCGACGACCTGCCGGCGACGTGCCGCCGGTTCGTCCCGGTCGACGCCGGCTCCTACGCCCTGGCGCTCGACAACGACTTCGACGACCTCTGGGATGCGACACCCGCCGGCGACTGCGGCCCCGGCACGATCGACGTGGCAGCGGCCGAGCTGACGATCTGCACGATCGCGCTGGCGCCGACCCGGCCGGCATTCGCAGCGGGCGGCACGACACGCGTGCTCGCAGAGGGCACCGGCGCCGACACACCGCTCAACATCGGACTCGGCTTCGACGAGCCGACACCGGCGGGCTACCAGCTGGCGGTCGAGATCCTCACCGGCGACGCCTACGGGCAGGCTGCCCGTGCTCGTGCGCTCCCGGACCCGGCGTCGCCGGCCGACGTCGCCGGCGCGTCGAGCGTCGTGACGCTGCCGACCGGCACCCTGCGCCACACCGTCTCACTGGGCCTCGTCGCCGACGGGCTCGAGGAGGCCGACGAGGGCTTCGTCGTGGCGATCGAGGAGGTGGACAGCGGTCGTCGATTGCTCGTCCACGTCGTGGTCGAGGACGACGACACTGCGCCGGTGATCCAGGACGTGCTCGCCGACTTCGAGGCTGGGCCGTCGCCGCTCCGCAACCGGTTCGCCGCCGACGCCGTGGACGGCGACGGGGACATCGTCGAGTACCGGTGGGCGCTCCAGCCGTCGGGCCGGAGCTGGACGACCGGCACGCCCGACCTCGACGTGGTGATGACCGATGTCGGCGTGAACACGCTGCGCGTCGTGGCGGTCGACGCGGGCGGCAACGAGTCGACGCCGATGACCGTCGACGTCGTCGTCGAGCCGACGACCCTGACGGTCACCCCTGCGGTGGCGGTCGAAGGCGACAGCGCCGGCCCGCTGAACCGCCCGTGGAGCGTCGCCGGCGACCTCGCACGCGCCCTCGAGGTCGAACTGCGAGTCGGTCCGACCGGGCCGACCACGCTGCTGTCGCGGCCTGCGGTGATGGCGTCGTCGTGCGCGTTCGGTCGGGATGCGGCGGGCGACGACACCGACGTGACCGTCGGCACCGGTCCGTCCGCGCTGCCGATCGTCGTGTGCCGCGACGACGACGTCGAGCGCGACGCGACGCTGCTCGTCGAGCTCGTCGTGCCCGGCGACGTGCCGGGCGACGAGACCGTGGTCCTCTCGCGAACGCTGACGATCCGCGACGACGACCGCTACGACCTCGAACCGATCACCATCCGGGAGGCCGACGTCGATCTCTCCTTCGCCGGCGGCGAGGTCACAAGACGGCTCGACGACGGGCGGCCGCCGTGGTACTCGTCCCCGCCCGCGCAGGTGCTCCTCGCCGGCACGGGTGGCGTCGGAGCGACGTGCTCACCGCTCCTCGGCGGCACCGGGCAGGACGTCGGCCTCCGCCTCGTCGGCTCGCCGTCGGTGTCGGCGGTCGTCGAACCACAGGGGGCCGAGGTCGACGTCGTGGTGTGCGCCGACAACCTGTTCGAGGCACCCGCCGTCTACGACCTGGTGCTCGTCGCCCCGGACGGCTCGGTCGACTCGACCACCGTGACCGTGCTCGACAACGACCAGCCGCCCACGATCACCACGACCGGCGTGACGGTCGAGGAGTCGTCCACGAATGCCACTCGGAAGGTCTCGATCGGCGTCGTGCCGGTGTCGTACGTGCGCTCGGTGCTGGTGCTCACGCCGCCGTCGGGCGACGCGACGCCCGGCGTGTGCCTCCCCGGCTCACCCGCCGACTTCGAACCGCTCCCGGGCGAGATCGTCCAGATCCCGGCCGACGCATCGGGCTTCGACGTCGACGTGACGATCTGCGGCGACACGCCGCTCGACGACGACGGCTCCTTCTCGCTGCTCCTCGCCCGACCGCCGGCCACGCCGGAGCAGCTGCTCGCTCCCGAGGTGTACGCGACGGTGCAGGTCGAGATCGTCGACGTCGACGCGCCCGAGGTCTCGGTTGCCGACGTGACCGTGGTCGAGGGAACCGGCGGGTCGACGACTGCGGTGGTCACGGTCTCGGCGAGCGGCCTCGGCGTTCCCGTCGGGGTGGAGTACCGGACGCTGCCCGGCGGCGACGCGCCCGGCGGGGCGGCACTCCCCGCCAAGGACTACGAGCACACGGAGGGATCGCTGGCGCCGCAGCCCGCTCCGTGGAGCCGCACGATCGAGATCCCGATCGTCGGCGACCTGCTCGAGGAGGGCGATCAGGCGTTCCGGGTCGAGATCACGACGAGCGGGGCCGGCGTCACCAAGGGGTCGGCCCAGGTCACGATCCTCGACGACGACGACATCGTCGTGAACGTCGCCGGCGCGTCGGTGGTCGAGGGCGATTCGGTCGACCTCGACATCGAGCTCAGCAATCCGTCGGAGTTCCCGGTCGAAGTGGCCTGGGCGACGGCCGACGGAAGCGGGTCCAGGGCCGCGACCGAAGGAGCCGACTACGCGGAGGACTCGTCGACCGCCGTGTTCCCGCCCGGCGCGTCCACCAGGACGATCCGCATCGACACCGTCGCCGATGGCATCACCGAGGGCGACGAGACGTTCCTCGTCGACTTCGAGACGAGTCGCGGTGAGATGTCGAACTCGTCGATCACCGTGACGATCCTCGACGACGGCCCGCCGCGCATCTCGCCGGTGGCCGATCTCGTCGTGGTCGTCCCCGACGGCACGACCGGCCTCACGAAGGTCGGCTGGACCGCGAACGCGATCGACGACGAGGACGGTGCGGTGGCGGTCGTGTGCGATCCGGCGTCGGGCGCCGGCTTCCCCCTCGGCACCGCTCGCGTCGAGTGCACGGCAGAGGATTCGGTCGGCAACACCGACGTCGAGCGCTTCGACGTCACCGTGGTCGAGGAACGGAACGCCGCTGCGGCACTCGTCGGCGACGACCGGATCACCGGGCCCGGCGACGACATCCGAGTCAGAGCGGGCGGCTACCGGCCGTTCGAGCCCGTGCGGATCGAGTTGCGGTCGGATCCGATCGTGCTCGGCACATCCAGCGCGGACGCACAGGGCGTCGTCGACGTCACCGTCACCATCCCCGCCGACGCACCGATCGGCGACCACGACGTCGCGATCGTCCCGGTCGACGAGTCCAGTCCGAGCAGCGTGACCCTGCTCCCGATCAGCGTCGCCCGGGTGCCGGTCGGCACCTTGCCGGCAACCGGCGGGGGCATCGGCTGGTCGCTCGCGCTCGCGGCGTCGATGGTGGCGAGCGGACTGCTGGTGTTCGCAGCCGCGCTGCGGGGCGGCCGGTGGATCTGGCGCGGCAGGGGCGAGCTCGCGGCTACGTCACCTCGGCGACCAACCACCAGTGGCGGGGGTTGACGCCCTCGAACGTGCGCATCGACGCGTCGATCGCCCGGAGCTTGCTCTTCGGGTTGGTCCAGACCTCGATCTTGGTGAGCTGCGGCGCGAGCGGGCCGGTGACGACGTCGGGATGCAGCCGCGAGGCCTGCCATGCGACCCGGGTGACGAAGCGCTGACGCGACAGCCAGTCGCCGACACGGGGCACTCGATACAGGCTGCGCACGACCGACCCGGCGGGCACGACGATCGGGTCGGCAGCGGCATGCCCACGGAAGTTGAGCGCGATCTTGCCGCCCGGGCGCACCACGCGCACGGCCTCGGAGGCGAGCTCGAGCGCGTCGTCCTCGTCGCAGTGCTGGAGCGTGATGTAGCTGAACGCGAGATCGGCGGTGTTGGGGGCCAGGTCGAGCGTTCGGCCGTCGGGTACCTCGAGCGTGGTCAGCCGCTCGACCTTGCCGAACCGGCCGACCGTCTCGTAGCAGCGTTCGAGGAAGCCCTGATCGAGGTCGCAGGCGATCACCGACCCGTACTCGCGGGTGAACGCACAGGTCATGCGACCGATGCCGGCGCCGATCTCGACCACGGTGCGCTGCTGGTTCTCGGGGTCGCGCAGCCCGAACGTCTCGAGGTACGCGGGCACCTCGTCGTCGCCGGTGGCGACGAACTCGGCGAGGGTCAGCTCGTCGCCGGTGGCGTTGTTGAACACCCAGCCGGTCTCGCGCACGACGTCGTCGCCGCTGATCATGCGCTCGGAGACGCGGCCCGCCGCCTTCCAGGGGATCAGTTGGCTACGCCGCCGCATGGGCTCGAATTGTGCCAGACCGGTCGGCGGTTTGCTCCGCGTCGGTGAGCCCACTCACCGGCGCTCGGGCAGCGGCCCGGCGTACCCCTCGCCGGAGTCGAGGCCGAACGCGGTGTGCAGCGCCCGCGCGGCCCGCTCGAGGTCGGCACTGGCGACCACGACCGAGATCCGGATGGTCGAGGTCGAGATCATCTCGATGTTGACGTCCTCGTCGGCGAGCGTGCGGAACATCGAGGCCGCGATGCCCGGCGACGACTTCATGCCGGCCCCGACGAGCGACACCTTGGCGATGTCGTTGTCGTGGGTGACACCCTTCGCCCCGATCTCCTCGGCGACGCGGGCGACGATGTCCTCGGCCACCTTCATGTCCGACATCGGCATCGTGAAGCTGATGTCGGTGGTGCCGTCGGTCGAGGTGTTCTGCACGATCATGTCGACGTTGACGCTGGCACCGGCGAGCGGCTCGAACAGCGCCGCCGAGATGCCAGGCCGGTCGGGCACACCGAGCACCGTCACCTTGGCCTCGGTGGTGTCGGTGACGACGCCGCGGATGATCGGATCTTCCATGGAGGGCTCCTCGGTGGTGACCCACGTGCCGGACTCCCAGGTGAAGGCCGAGCGCACGTGGAGCGAAACGTTGTGGTTGCGGGCGAACTCGACGGAGCGCAGCGCCAGCACCTTCGACCCGGCGCCCGCCATCTCGAGCATCTCGTCGAAGTTGATGCGCTGGAGCTTGCGGGCCTGCGGGATGATGCGCGGATCGGCCGAGAAGACGCCGGTGACGTCGGTGTAGATCTCGCAGGCCGCAGCGTCGAGGGCCTTCGCCATGGCCGAGGCGGTGAGATCGGAGGCGCCGCGGCCCATCGTGGTGATCTCCTTGGCCGTGGACACGCCCTGGAACCCGGCGATGACGCACACCTTGCCCTCGCCGAGTGCTTTCCTCACGCGGTCGCCCTTGACCTCGATGATCTTGGCCTTGCGGTGCTCGGTGTCGGTGATGATCCCGACCTGGCTGCCGGTGAAGCTGATCGCATCGACGCCACGGTCGTGGAGCGCCATCGTCATGAGTGCCGCAGTGACGCGCTCCCCCGTGGTCAGCAGCATGTCCATCTCGCGGCCGGGCTGGTTGTCCGAGACGGAGTCGGCGAGCGAGATGAGGTTGTCGGTCGCCTTGCCCATGGCCGAGACGACGACCACGACGTCGTTGCCGTGCCGCTTCGTGATGGCGACGTTGTCGGCGCAGGCCCGGATGCGATCGGGATCGGCGACCGACGTGCCGCCGTACTTCTGAACGATCAGTGCCACGGGTACGGGAGCCTATGCCGCGTCGCCGCCGACCCTCGCCACCGATTCGGAAACTCGCACCAGGACCGGCGCGGCCCGCCCGGGCCGGATCAGGACGTCGGCGGCATGGCCAGCGAGACCACCTCGAACTCGAGCAGGCTCGCACCGGTCGCGACGGCGTGCTGGGGCTTGGCCTCGCCCGTGCCGTCGTCGTCGTGCGTCTCACGGTGCTGGTGCTGGAAGGCCTGGCCGGTGCGCCAGTTCTGGAACGCCTCCTCGGACTCCCACCGGGTGACGACGAAGTAGCGGTCGTCACCGGCGATCGGCCGCAGCAGCATGAACTCCTCGAACCCGGGCTCCTGGTCGACCATGCCGGCGCGGGCGGCGAAGCGCTTCTCGAGCTCGGGCCCGGCACCCTCGGGCACCTCGATCGCGTTGATCTTCACGACTGACATGTCGAGATGGTGGCATGTGCGGACGCCAGATTCCTCATGCGCTCCGGGCCGGCACGAGTCGGTCACGAACGTGTCGACGGCCGGTCGATCTACCAGTCGATGTCGAAGTACGAGTCGTCGGGCGGCGGCGTGACGACCGTGACCGGCGCGCCCGGCACCACCGTGACGTCACTGAAGGCGACCACCGCCACGTGACCGCCCTCGCTGATGCCGGCGCTCATGAACGACTCGGCCGATGCGAGCGGGGTCACGGTGCCGGTGACGAGGTCGATCAGCTGGAGATCGGCGCTGCCCTCGTCACCGAGCTCGATCGCCAGCAGCCGGCCGCCGAGCATGCCGACGGGTAGCACGGCGAGGCCGGATCCGACGATCGGATTGTCCTGCACCACGGGCGCGCCGTCGGGCGGGATGCGATGCAGATCGCCGGCAGCCGTGAGCACGAGGAGGTCGTCGCCGCCGAAGCCGGCCCAGTCGATCGCAGTGGGCGCATCGTAGGAGTCGGGAGGTGATGCGGTGACGTACTGGACCACCCCGCCGACGGTCTCGACGACCACGCGATCGGCGGGCGTGAGCACCCAGAGGTCGGGCTGTTCGGGGTCGGGGAGGCAGAGGTCGGAGGTCACGTAGGCCAGCCGCGTGCCGTCGGTCGACAGCCCCACCCACGACCCGGTGGCGACCCTGTCGATGTCACCGCTGACGAGGTCGATCCGCCCGATCGAGCCCTTCGACGACTCGCAGCCGTACCACGAGTCCTCGTAGCCCTCGTTGAAGTAGGCGCTCCGGCGGTCGGACGTGAGCCGGAGCCCGCCACGGAAGACGCCGTCGCCGTTGAAGAATTCCTCGACGACGCGCAGCACGGTGCCGGTCGCCACGTCGATCTCGACCAGGTCGGTCCCGGTGGTGACGAATGCCGTCTCCGGCGCCGGCCCGTCTGGCGTCGGCGTCCCGCCGTCGTCGCGGGCTGGTGCCGTCGTCGGGACCGGCGGTTCCGTCGTGACCGGAACGGTCATCGGTGCCGTGGTCGGCGGCGCCGTCGTCGCCGGAGCCGGCGCGGTCGCCGGCGCCGTGGTGTCGACCGGCGTGGTGGTGGCAGCCGGCGCGGTGGTCGCCGGTGGTGGGATCGTCGGTCCGGTCGAGGCGGTGGTCGCCGCCGGGGCAGTACCGTCGGAGCTGCTCACCGAGTCGGATCGCGAGCACGCGGTGAGGGCGAGCAACGCGACGGCCGACACGGTCATCGCCACGCGAGCGGGCCGGCCTCGGGAGCCGAGGCCGGCCGGTGGTCGATCACCGATCATCGGCTCATGCTGGCACGTCGAGCGGTGAGCTGCGGGGCACGCGTCATCGATGTGACATCCGCCCCACCACACCCAACCATCCCGCAACCCCGACCCACGAACAACACCGCACGTCATCGATGTGACATCCGCCCCGCCACACCCAACCATCCCGGCACCCCCGACCAACAACACCGCACGTCATCGATGTGACATCCGCCCCACCACACCCAACCATCCCGCCACCCCCGACCAACAACACCGCACGTCATCGATGTGACATCCGCCCGGGCCCAAGTGCCCTGGTGGGGGGTCGGGGACCCGGGCACCCTGGAGGTATGACCGCGATCACGATGCAGATCCCGACGGTGTTGACTGCTGGCTCGATCGAGGCACTCCCCACGGAGGAACTCGGCGGACAGCACGGCATCGAACACCGCATGTTGTGGCACGACGGCACGTCGCGTGCCGGCGTGCTGACGTTGGCCCCCGGGTGCAGCATGCCCGCTCACACCCATGAGGCGAGCCACCACCACATGTGGGTGCTCGACGGTGACGCCGAACTGCTCGGCCGGCGCCTCGGACCCGGTTCGTACGTCCACATCCCGGCCGGCGTCGAACACGACATCGCCACCGTCGACGGGTGCAGCGTGTACTACCTCTACCTCGTGCAGCCGGAGGCCATTCGGACCGATTGAGCGACGATCACGGGGCGAGCAGCGGGCCGAGCAACCGGGCGGCTTCACGTTCGAACGTGCCCGGCTCGTAGCGGATCGCCAGCGCACCCGCGCCGACGAACTCGTCGACGTTGTCCGACCGGTTGTCGATCAGCAGCGTGGTCGACAGGTCGCCCGACAGCGCGAGGAGTTCGCGCGCCCGGAGCGCCATCGCGACTTTGCTCTCGGACGCGATCTCGGCGCTGGTGACGATCACGTCGACGTGCCGGTCGAGGCCGCACGCGGCCGCGATGCCCGCGAACTCCCAGGGGTTGACCGTCACGACGGCCTGCGGCACGGCGCCGTCCAACCGTTCGAGCCACGCACGAGCCTCGGGGAACCACGCGATGCGACGCCAGACGGCTCGCAGGTGCCGGGCGATCGCAGCCCGCGACATCGGCAGCTTCTCGGCAAGCGGTGCGATCAGGTCGTTCAGCGATGCGCGCCCGAGCATCCAGTCGGCGACCCACGCCGGGTGGGCGTCGACGACGCCGTCGTACACGGCGGTCCACTGTGGGACCTCGTCGGGAGGGATCCGCATGAACCGCTCGTCGCAGAGCGTGTCACCGAAGTCCCAGCACACGAGGTCGATCGCAGCCGTCACCCGTCCGACGGTAGCCACGGACGGGCGACGGCCCGGCGCGACGACGCAGGACCTGATCGCCGACTCGACGAGCGCGTTCCGTGTCGCCGAGCTCGGCCCACAACAGGCCACCGCTCCTGACGTGGTTCAGGTAGCGCTTCTCGGTGCCGATCGCCACGTGGCGGTCGGCCGCCCAGGCGAGCCGCGCCCGCCAGTCGCCGAGGCCGAGCTGGCGCTCGAGCCGCGCCACCCGTTCGTGGACGGGCGCCGAGTCGGGGAACTTGCGGAGGCCGAGCAGGTCGCTCCGGATGATGCGGTCGAGCTCGCGATCGCCGGTCACCCACTCGGGCGGCACCTCGAAGAGCGGCTCGAGGAGCCGATGCGTCCGCCGTTGCATCTCGCGAACCTGCTGCTCGGGATCCCAGCCGGCGAGCTTGCCGTCGGCGTCGCCCACGTCGACCTCACCGACTCCGACGAACACCACCGCGCCGCGCGTGGGGTCGTGGTAGGCCTTGCCGCGATGGCCCCACCGCTCGGCAGCGGTGATCACGACGGACGCCCACTCGCGCTCGGCCGCCTCGTGCGCCCGTCGATCGCGCCGCCGTCCCACGCCGGGCGATGCTACGGGACGATTCCGAACCGCTTGCGGGTTCGGAACGTTCGTTCCAGCCCGGGTGACAATCCGGTAGGTGTCTGCCAGACTCTCGGGATGACCCTCGTCGACGCCGACAACGCCCACGCGCCGAGGATCCTCACCGAGCTCCCCGGCCCGCGGGCGCGGGTGGTGATCGAGCGCGACGAGCGGGTGTGCAGCCCGTCGTTGACGCGCGTCTACCCGCTCGTCGTCGAACGCGGCGACGGTGCGATCATCGAGGACGTCGACGGCAACCGGTTCCTCGACTTCAACGCCGGGATCGCGGTCGCGGCCGCCGGCCACGCTCATCCGGTCGTCAACGCCGCGATCCATGCGCAGGTCGACGCATGTCTGCACTACTGCTCGTCCGACTTCTACCACCCGGTCCACGCCGAGCTGTGCGAGCGGCTCGCCGCGACCGCCCCGATGGGTCCGAGCCGCGTGTTCCTCGCCAACTCCGGCACCGAGGCCGTCGAGGGCGCGCTCAAGCTGGCCCGCCACCACACCCGGCGTCCGAACGTCATCGCGTTCTACGGCGCGTTCCACGGGCGCTCGCTCGGCAGCCTGTCGCTGACGTCGTCGAAGGCGAAGTACCGGAGCGGCTTCGGCATCGTGACGCCGGGCAGCTACCACGCCCCGTTCGCCTTCGACGGCGAGCTGACAGGCGCCGACTACATCGAGCAGGTGCTGTTCGAGAGGATGACCGAGCCGGGCGACGTGGCGGCGATCTTCGTCGAGCCGATCCAGGGCGAGGGTGGCTACATCGTGCCGCCGGCTGGCTGGCTGGGCGCGCTGCGCGAGCTGTGCGACCGCCACGGCATCCTGCTCGTCGTGGACGAGGTCCAGTCGGGCATCGGGCGCACCGGCACGATGTGGGCGTGCGAGCACGACGGCGTCGCGCCCGACATCATCACCGCCGGCAAGGGCCTGGCGAGCGGGCTCCCGCTGGCAGCGATCATCGCCCGCGACGACATCATGCAGTGGGCGCCGGGCAAGCACGGCTCGACGTTCGGCGGCAACCCGGTGGCCTGCGCCGCCGCGCTCGCCACACTCGACCTGGTCGAGGATGAGCTCGCCGCCAATGCTGCGTCCGTCGGCGCACATCTGATCGACTCGCTCCGCGGCATCGCGGCCGACCAGCCGCTGATCACCGAGGTCCGTGGGCGGGGGCTCATGATCGGGTTCGATCTCGTCGACCACGACACTGCGGTGGCCGTCGAGCGCGGTTGCTTCGAGCGCGGGCTGCTCGTGCTGACGTGCGGCCGGCGCGGCGTGCGGCTCGCGCCACCGCTCGTCATCACGGCGGCACAGGCCGACGCCGCGGTCTCGATCATCGCCGACACGCTCGCCGCACTGTCCTGATGCGCCAGCCCTGCCGCTCCGCCCTCAGCATCCTCCACGAACGAGGTGTGACATGACACTCCCGTCCCACGAATCCGTCGCTGCCGCGGCCGACCGGCTGCTCCGAGCGATGGGCGCCGACCGGTCCGACGGAGACCAGCTCGCTCGGACCCCGATCACCGGACGCTCGCTCGGCCCTGCCGGCTCCGCGGGCGATCTCGACGCAGCCGTCGAACGCGCCGCGACGGCATTCGAGGTCTGGCGCACGACGCCGGCACCGGTGCGCGGCAACGTGATCCGCCGCCTCGGCGAGCTGCTCCGCGAACACAAGGACGTCCTCGGCGAGCTGGTCTCGATCGAGGCCGGCAAGATCCGGTCCGAGGGGCAGGGCGAGGTCCAGGAGATGATCGACATCTGCGACTTCGCGGTCGGGCTGTCACGCCAGCTCCACGGGCTCACGATCGCCTCCGAACGGCCGGGGCACCGGCTGATGGAGACGTGGCACCCGATGGGCCCGGTCGGCGTCATCAGCGCCTTCAACTTCCCGGTCGCGGTGTGGTCGTGGAACGCCACCCTCGCCGTGGTGACCGGCAATCCGATCATCTGGAAGCCGAGCGACAAGACACCGCTCACCGCGCTCGCCTGCGCCGCCCTGTTCCGCCGGGCCGCCGAGGCGGAGGGCGCACCGGACGACCTACTCCAGGTCGTCCTCGGCGGAGCCGACGTCGGCGCCGCGCTCGCCGCCCACGAGGGCGTGCCCGTCGTGTCCGCCACCGGCTCGACCGCCATGGGCCGCAAGGTCGCACCGGTCGTCGCGGCCCGCTTCGGCCGCGCGATCCTCGAGCTCGGCGGCAACAACGCGGCGATCGTCGCTCCGTCCGCGGACCTCGACCTCGCACTGCGCGGCATCGTGTTCTCGGCCGCCGGCACCGCCGGCCAGAGGTGCACCACGCTGCGGCGCGTGATCGCCCACCGCTCGGTCCACGACCAGCTCGTCGAGCGGATCGGCGCCGCCTACGACACGTTGCCGATCGGCGACCCGCTCGCCGACGGCACGCTCGTCGGCCCGCTGATCGACGGCGGCGCACACGACCGGATGCAGGCGGCGCTCGAGGCCGCCGCCGGAGCCGGCGGCAAGCTCGTGGTCGGGGGCGAGCGAGTGCTCGCCGACGAGGCGCCCGATGCGTACTACGCCCGGCCGGCGCTGGTGGCGATGCCCGCGCAGACCGACATCGTCCGCGCCGAGACGTTCGCCCCGATCCTCTACACGGTCGCCTACGACGACCTCGACGAGGCGATCGCGCTGCACAACGGTGTGCCCCAGGGGCTGGCCTCGTCGATCTTCACGACCGATCTGCGCGAGGCCGAGCGGTTCGTGTCGTCGTCGGGCAGCGACTGCGGCATCGCCAACGTCAACATCGGCCCGTCGGGTGCCGAGATCGGCGGCGCGTTCGGCGGCGAGAAGGAGACCGGCGGTGGGCGCGAGTCGGGCTCCGACGCATGGAAGGGCTACATGCGCCGCCAGACGAACACGGTCAACTACTCGACCGAGCTCCCCCTCGCACAAGGGGTCCGGTTCGAGATCTAGTGTCGAGGCGGTGAGCGACCTCGGGGCTGACGCGTTCGACTTCTGGCTGGGTGAGTGGGACTGCGTGTTCGACGGCGGGCACGCCGTCAACACGATCACCCGGGGGTTCGACGGCAAGGTGCTGACCGAGCGGTTCGAGATGGACACGCCGCGCCGTTGGTCCGGCACGAGCCACTCGGTGTACCAGGCCGAGCTCGACCTCTGGCGCCAGACCTGGGTGGACTGCGACGGCAGCTACTGGCACTTCGTCGGCTCGCTGGTCGACGGCCAGCCGTCGTTCGGCACACCGGAACGGGTCGATCGCGACGAGACGTTCAAGCGGATGGTCTTCACCGACATCGCCCCCGACTCGTTCCACTGGCGGTGGGAGTCGTCGCCCGACGGGGAGACGTGGACCGTCAACTGGGAGATCGACTACGCCCGACGCCCGGGCACCGCGTGATGGAGCTGCCGCTCCGACCCCCGATCAAGCCGATGCTGGCCAAGCTGGCGCGGACGATGCCGAGCGATGACGGCCTGCTGTTCGAACCCAAGTGGGACGGCTTCAGGTGCATCGTCTTCCGCGACGGCGACGAGATCGAGCTGACCAGCCGCAACCAGCGGCCGTTCAACCGGTACTTCCCCGAGCTGCTGCACGTGCTGCTCGACGCGCTCCCCGATCGATGCGTGGTCGACGGCGAGATCGTCGTCGCACACGCCGAGGGCAAGGGCCTCGACTTCGATGCCCTGCAGCAGCGCATCCACCCGGCCGCCTCGCGGGTCAACATGCTCGCCGAGCAGACGCCGGCGTCGTTCGTGGCGTTCGACCTGCTGGCACTCGGCGACGAGAACCTGGTCGATGCACCGTTCGGCCGCCGCCGCGAGCTGCTCGAAGAGCACCTGTCCCCGAACGCCGGCGTGCACCTGACCCCGGCGACGACCGACCCGGCCATCGCCGAGCGCTGGTTCACGCGGTTCGAGGGTGCCGGCCTCGACGGCGTGATGGCGAAGCGCCTCGACGGCACCTACACACCCGACAAGCGGACGCTGGTCAAGGTCAAGCACGAGCGCACCGCCGAGTGCGCGGTCGCGGGCTTCCGCATCCACAAGGACGGCGAGGGCGTCGGCTCGCTGCTGCTCGGTCTCTACGACGACGCCGGCCGGCTCCACCACGTCGGCGTGTGCGCCGCGTTCACCGCTGCGTTCCGGCGCGAGCTGGTCGACGATCTCGGCCCGCTCACCGAGGACGCACTCGACGACCACCCGTGGCGCGACTGGGTCGAGGCCGCGGCGCACAGCGACCAGCGGATGCCGGGCGGCTTCTCGCGCTGGAACGTCGACAAGGACCTGTCGTTCGTGCCGGTCCGCATCGAGCGGGTGGTCGAGGTCACGTTCGGCCAGCTCGAGGGCGGCCGGTTCCGCCACGGCGTCAAGTTCCAGCGGTGGCGGCCCGACCGGACGCCAGACTCGTGCCGGTACGAGCAGCTCGACGTCGCCGCGCCGGTGCCCTTCGACGAGCTGCTCGCCGAGACGGGTTCGGGCTGACGCGGGCCGGCGGACCGGCCGAGCCGGCGTCGCAGGCCCGGTCGGCGGGTCGGCAGCCAGGAGGGATCCGGTCGGTCAGCCCGACTCGGCGGTCGTGTCGGTCGGGGCCAGCGTCGTGGTCGTCGACGTCGCGAACGGCGCCGTCGTGCCCGGCGTGGGATCGACGATCTCGACCTGCACCGGCGTCGTACCGACCACCTGCGGGATGGTGGCCGTCGTGCCGTCCGCGTTGGTCACGAGGAAGGTGGTCTCGGCCCCGGACTGGACCCCGATCGTCGTCGTCGCGACCAGCTGGATGGTCCAGGTGCCGGCGACCGAGAACGGGAGCCCCACCGACTCGTCGAGCACCGCGGTGCCGGCGGTCGTCAGCGGGATCGGCTGCTCGTACCCCACGGCCTGCGAGCCGATCGGTGGGATGAAGCGGAGCCGGAGGTCGGTGATGCCCTCGGCGGGCTCCTCGACCTCGATCTTGATCCCGTTGAGGCCGACTGCGGACGGACCGATGAACACCGTCGCCTCGACGCCCGATGCCGAGTCGTTGAAGGCCACCTCGAGCCGGTAGTCGCCGTCGTCGTCGAGCGGGTCGACGTTGGCGGGCGTCAGCGCGAGGAGCCACCCGCTGAACGCCAGCACGACGATGCCGATCGCAGCTTCCGCATGGAAGGCGCGGCGGAATCGATCGGCGAGCGGTGCGGTCAGCTCGTGCGCCCGGTCGAGGCGCATGGTCACCTGCTGGCGCGCCGCGAGCGAGACCGCCAGCATCGCCGCCACCGCCACCACCTTGAGCAGGAGGACCTGCCCATGGCTGCTGCTGAACAGCGAACCGCCCACCAGACGGACGAGCTGGATCAGACCGGTGATGACGACGACGAACATCGCCGGCATCGAGATCCGGCTGAACGCGCGCGTGGCTTGGACGAGGTCCTCCTCACCCGGCCCGGCGAGGACGACGCGGGCGACCAGCAGTGCCCCGCCGATCCAGACGGCCGATCCGAGGACATGGATCACGTTGACGCCGAAGCCGATCGGTGCCACCGGGCCCTCGACCCGGCTCATCGCCACGGCGATCAGGCCGAAGCCTGGCAGCGCCCACGCCCACATGGCGCTCTGCGGGTCGATGATCCGTTCCGGCCGCATGGCGACCCAGCCCGACGTCGCGATGAACAACAGGCGCAACAACGCGCCGCGGCCCGGCCAGCCGTCGTCGTTGAGATCGAGCCACTTGCCCGGGTTGACGGCCGAGCCGAACGAGATGTTGCCGAAGTCCGCGGCGTAGGCGATCAGGTAGAGGACCGTGCCGAGCAACGCGATGAGCCACGCCGAGCGCAGGAAGCGGACGGTGACGATGTACTCGGGCCCTTCGGGCCACCCGACGCTGATGAGCGCCAGCCCGCCGAAGACGACGAGGATCCCGAGCGTCGAGACCAGGCGGCCGAACCAGAGCGTGGCGCCGATGCTCCCCTGGGTCTCGGGCTCGGCCGCGGTGGGAGCACTCGGCGCGACCGCGGGCACCGTGATGAACGGCGCAGTCGTGGTGGTCGCACCGTTCGTGGCGACCGGCGCGTCGGCCGTGACCGAGAACGTCGACTGGCCCTGCACGATGATCTCGCCGAGGCCGTCGCGGAGGACCCAGGTGACGAAGCACGACCCGCGGGGCACCGGCGTGTTGACGGCGACGGTCACGATCAGGCGGTCGTCGTCGACCTCGGGGATCCCGGTGTTCTGCAGCTCAGGGCAGTTGAGCGTGAGCGAGAGGGCATCGTCGTCCTCCAGCTCCTGGTTGAACGACAGCACGATCTGCTCGGGCGACGCCGGCAGGCTGACGCCGTCGGCCGGTTCGATCGACTGCAGCGAGTTGGTGTCCTGTGCCGCGGCCGAGCCGGGCAGCAACAGCGCCACGAGGATCAGCGACGTCGTCGTCGCCGCCAGCAGGATGCCCAGGCGTGCGGAAACACGGGCTCGCACACTCACGCCGAACACGGTAGCCAGGCGAGGTGTGCGCCCTCTGACATCCCGGCAGGTGGAGCGCTGCGCCGAGGTCGGCTGCCACGGTCGTTCTCCGCCGGGTTCACACCCCATGGGTAGGCTCGGCTCCGATGGCAACTCAGGCGCTCTACCGCCGCTACCGGCCGCGCCGGTTCGACGAGCTCAAGGGGCAGGACCACGTCGTCAAGGCCCTCCGCGACTCGGTCGCGTCGGGTCGTGAGGGCCAGGCGTACCTCTTCTCGGGCCCGCGCGGCACGGGCAAGACATCCGCCGCGCGGATCCTCGCCAAGGTCCTCAACTGCGACAACGAGCACGACGGCGAACCCTGCTGCGAGTGCGAATCGTGCCTTGCGGTCGAGCGCGGCACCAGCTACGACGTGCACGAGCTCGACGCGGCGTCGAACAACGGCGTCGACGCGATCCGCGACCTGGTCGAGAAGGCGTCGCTCGGCACGCCGGGCCGCCACAAGGTGTACATCCTCGACGAGGTCCACATGTTGTCCAGGGCGGCCGAGGCAGCGTTGCTCAAGACGCTCGAGGAGCCACCGCCGCACGTGGTGTTCGTGCTGGCCACGACCGACCCGCAGAAGATGAGCGACACGATCCGGTCGCGCACGCAGCACCTGCAGTTCCACCTCCTGCCGGGCGACACGCTCGCCGCACACGTGAAGTGGGTGGCCGACGACGCGGGCCTCGATCTCTCACAGGCCGCGCTCGACGCCGCGCTGCTCCAGGGCGGGGGTTCGGCGCGCGACACGCTGTCGGCGCTCGAGCTGCTGGCGTCGACCGGCGGCGACGTCAGCGACGTGACCGACCTCGACGAGTTCCTCGCCGCGCTCATCGACCAGGACGCCGGTCGCATCCTGACCGCCATGGGCCATGCCGTCAGCATGGGCCACGACCCCCGCACCATCACCGAGGACATCGTGCGCCACCTCCGCAACGCGTTCCTGTCGCTGATGGCACCCGAACTGGTCGTCATGCCGCCCGACCAACTCGACACCGTGGCCGCACGTGCGCAGCAGCTCGGCCCGGCGACGCTCGTCCGGGCCATCGAGCGGCTGGGCTCGGCGCTGGTCGACATGCGCCACGCGCCCGACCCCCGGATCCTGGTCGAGGTGGCGCTGGTCCAGCTCACCGACGACAGCACGGCCGGAGATGCGGCCGCGCTGCTCGGCCGCATCGACCGTCTCGAGCAACGTGTGAAAGAGCTCGCCGATGCCCCCGTGCGGCCTGCAGCGGCGCCCACCGACCCGGCCACCGGTCGGGCACTCCTCGGCGGCGCAGCCCGCCGACCGGCGAGCGAGCCGACGTCGGCGGCGGCCGCCGCACCTCCGACCGCTGAACCTGCCGCACAACCCGCCGAGGTGCCCGAGCCCGCACCGGCCGCGGCGGCCCAGCCCGCAGCCGCGGCCGTGGCTGCCGTCTCGGTCGCGGACGCCTGGGAGCAGACCGTCAAGGGGCAGCTCAAGCCGCTGGTCCGGGCGCTCTACTCAGCCGGATCGTTCGTCGGCAACGACGGCGACACCTGGCACTTCGACGTCCCGAACGAGCCGCACGGCAAGAAGTGCGCCGAACACCGGCCGGCGGTCGAAGCTGCGCTGTCCGACGCGGTCGGCGCCGCGGTCACGATCGAGTTCGTCGTCGGCGGCAAGCCGACCGGACGCGCCGACGCACCCGCCGCACCCGGCACGCCACCGCCATCCGACGGGGTGCCGACCCCGACCAATGCCGCCGGCGACGCGGCGCCGGTCGCGGCCACCGCCGCGGCGCCCGAGGCCGACGAGGACATCGACCTCGGCGAGCTCACCGACGCGCCGCCCGAATCCGTGCAGACACCGATCGACCGGTTGGCCGAGGCCTTCCCCGGCTCCGAGCTGATCAGCGACGACTGACCACGAGCTACACGAGCGACACGAGCGACACGAGCGACACGAACGATGGCGAGCGCCTACACACCCCCCGTCCAGGCCCTGATCGACGAGCTCGGGCGTCTCCCGGGCATCGGACCGAAGTCGGCCCAACGCATCGCCTTCCATCTGTTGAAGGTCCCGGTCGACGACGCGAACCGCCTGGCGAGCGCGATCCGCGAGGCGAAGGACAAGGTCAGGTTCTGCGAGCGGTGCTTCAACGTGTCCGAGTCCGAGCTCTGCTCGTACTGCTCCGACGACCGCCGCGACTCGAGCATCATCTGCGTCGTCGAGGAGTCGCGCGACATCGTCGCGATCGAGAAGACCGGCGAGTTCAAGGGTCGCTACCACGTCCTGCTCGGCGCGATGAGCCCGCTCGAGGGCATCGGTCCCGAGCAGCTCAAGATCCGCGAACTGCTGAACCGGCTCGGCCCCGAGGGCGTCGAGGAGGTCGTCGTCTGCACCAACCCCAACACCGAGGGCGAGGTCACGGCGATGTACCTGGCGCGGATGCTCAAGCCGCTCGGGCTCGAGGTCACCCGCATCGCGTCGGGCCTGCCGGTCGGCGGCGACCTCGAGTACGCCGACGAGCTCACCCTCGGGCGAGCGCTCGAGGGCCGGCGGTCGATCGACACGTAGCCCCGGGTCAGCCATCCGTGGGCTCGCAGGGCGCTCCCACGCCGCCCGGAGGGGACGCGAACGAGGCGCCATCCTCACCAAGCCGGTAGCGGGCGGACGGGCCGGCTCGATGCGAATGACGCCTCGTTCATACGGAAGAGTTGTCCCCCGTATGTGACGATTACGTTACGGAAATGACGGAACAGTGTCAACCGCCGTTGCGTCAGGGCTCTGCAAAAAGCCGGCGGGGAGCGCGGGTGCGATCACGACGTTCTCGACGAAACCCCGACCCGTCAGGGAACCGTCGTCACGGCGTCCGCAGGATGATCGCGTCGCCCTGCCCGCCGCCACCACAGAGCGCGGCCGCGCCGGTACCGCCGCCGCGGCGGCGGAGCTCGTGCAGCAGGGTCAGCGCCAGCCGGTTGCCGCTCATCCCGATCGGGTGGCCGAGCGCGATCGCGCCACCATTGACGTTGACGACGTCCATCCCGACGCCGAGCTCACGGGTCGACGCGATGCCCACGGCCGCGAACGCCTCGTTGAGCTCGAACAGGTCGAGGTCGCCGACCGCCAGGTCGGTCTTCGACAGCGCCTTGTGGATCGCGTTGGCGGGCTGCAGGTTCAGCGAGGCGTTGTCGGGCCCCGCCACCATGCCGTAGCTGACGATCTCGCCGAGCGGCTCGACGCCTGCGGCGTCCGCGGCAGCCCGCGACATCACGACGAGCGCCGAACCGCCGTCGCTGATCTGCGACGCGTTGCCGGCGGTGATCGACCCCTCCGGGTCGAACGCCGGTCGCAGCTTCCCGAGGCTCTCGGCGGTGGTGCCGGGACGGATCCCCTCGTCGTGTTCGACGAGCACGGGGTCGCCCTTGCGCTGCGGGATCGAGACCGGAACGATCTCGTCGGCCAGCACGCCGTCCTTGGTGGCGGTCGCCGCCCGCTCGTGCGAGGCAGCCGACACCTCGTCCATCTCGGCACGGCTGATGGAGTCACCGGTGTACCGGTCGGTGCCCAGCCCCATCAGGCAGGAGTCGAACGCGCAGAACAGACCGTCGGTGATGATGGCGTCGGTCAGCTCGGTGTGTCCGTACCGGAACCCGCCCCGCGCACCCGCCGCCAGGTAGGGCGCGTTGGTCATCGACTCCATGCCACCGGCGACCACGATGTCGGCGTCGCCGGACTGGATCATCTGGTCGGCCTGGTAGACGGCGTTGAGCCCGGACAGGCAGACCTTGTTGACGTTGACGGCCGGCACGCTCATGGGGATGCCGGCCTTGGCGGCCGCCTGGCGCGACGGCACCTGACCCTGGCCGGCCATGAGGACCTGGCCCATGATCACGTGGTCGACCTGTTCGGGTGCGACACCGGCGCGCTGCAGCGCCTCGGTGATCGCGTGCCCGCCGAGGTCGGCGGCGGTGAGTGAGGAGAGCGCGCCCGACATCTTCCCGATGGGAGTGCGAGCGCCGGCGACGATGACGGATCCAGCCATGGACGAACGCTACCGCGCGGTAGCTCCCCGCCGGAAGTGGGCGGTCGCGACCCGTTCATGTCCTGCGGTTCCACCTGCCGTGTGCGATCGTGGCGCCGTGTCCGAATCGCTCGAGGTGATCGGGGCGGTGCAGAGCTTCGACGGTCGACGGGTGCTCGACGGCGTCGATCTCGACGTGCCGCCCGGCACGGTGGTCGGCCTGCTCGGGCCGAACGGCGCCGGCAAGACGACGCTGATGCGCATCATCTTCGGCGTGCTCGACGCCGACGAGGGCGAGGTCCGGTGGCGTGGCGGCGCGGTCGGCGGTGCGACCCGCCGGACGTGGGGGTACATGCCACAAGAACGCGGTCTCTACCGCGAGATGCGCACGCTCGATCACCTGGTCTGGCTGGCCCGGCTGTACGGCGTCGACCGGGTGCAGGCCCGGCAACGGGCGATCGACCTGCTCGAGCAGTTGGGTCTCGGCGACCGCGCCCGGGATCCGATCCGCGAGCTGTCGGGTGGGATGGCACAGCGCGTCCAGCTCGCAGCCGCAATGGTCCACGGGCCCGAGCTGCTGGTGCTCGACGAGCCGTTCGCCGGGCTCGACCCCGGCGCCGTCGACTTCCTCACCGCCGTCATCCGCGAGCACGTCGACCGGGGTGGCCACCTCGTGTTCTCGAGCCACCAGCTCGACCTCGTCGAGGACCTCTGCGAGTCGATCGTGCTCATCGACCGCGGCCGCGTCGTGATGAGCGGACCCGTGCGCGAGCTGCGTGCGGCGAGCCCCGACCGCTACCTGCGCGTCGACGTCGACGTGCCACCCGACTGGTTGAACGGGCTTCCCGTCTGGGACGTGCGGGGCGACGCGGCGGGTAGCCGGATCCTGCTCGAGCCCGGTGCCGATGCAACGGTCGTGCTCGACGCCGTCCGCCGCCACAGCGAGCTCGTCGACTTCGGCGTCGAGGCGCCGACGCTGTCAGAGCTCTTCCTCGCGGCGACCGGAGTCCGGCGGTGAGCGCCCGGGCGACGCGGCTCGTGATCGAGCGCGAGCTGCGCGAGGCACTCCGCCGCAAGGGCGTCTGGGCGCTGATCGCGCTGACGTTCCTCGGCTCGACGGCGCTGGTGCTGGCACCCGAGTTGATCCCCGACGACGACAACAACCGCGTGATGGTGGTCGGGCCCGACACGCTCGGCGTCGTGGCCGCGCTCGAGTCGACGCCGGTGCGGGACCTGGAGGTGTCCACCGGCATCGACCGCCGCGACGGCGCTGAGGCGATCGCCAACCGCGACGCAGACATGGCGGTGATCCTCGGCGGCCACCCGAACCTGCTCGTCGAGGACGAGGACTCCGACCTCGTGGTCATCGTCCGTGAGATCGTGGCCGACCGCGTCGTCACCGCCCGGCTGACCGACGAAGGCATCGACCCGGCGCGTGTGAACGCGGCATTCGTGGCCGCCGTCCCCGAGGTCGAGCCGATCGAACCGGAACGCGAGGCCCGTGAGGGCGCGGCGTTCGGCGTGACGATGATGCTCTACATCCTGATCGTCATCCTCTCGAGTCAGGTGGCGGGGGCGGTCGCGGTCGAGAAGTCGAACCGGGTCAGCGAGGTCCTGCTGGCGATCGTGCCGCCGAGGTCCTTGCTGTTCGGGAAGGTGATCGGCGTCGGCTGCATCGGCCTGCTCACGCTGATCGCCGGCACCACGCCGGTGATCGTGCGGCTGCTCGCCGGCGGCGACCTCCCAGAGGACCTCGGCCGCACGATCGTGGCGTCGTCGATCTGGTTCGTCGCCGGACTGGCGCTCTACCTGACGGTGGCCGGCGCACTCGGCGCGCTCGTCGCCCGGCAGGAGGAGACCGGCGTCGTCGTGTTGCCGCTGACCTTGTTCCTGATCCTCGGCTACGCGCTGGCCATCACGGCGGGCGACTCGACGCTCGGCGCCGTGCTCGCGTACATCCCGCTCCTGTCGCCGATGGTCGAGCCCTACCGGATCGCGATCGGCGCCGGCTCGCCGATCGAGTACGGCGCCTCGATACTGCTGCTGATCGCCGCGGTCGTTCTGGCCAGTCGCGTTGGCGCGGTCGTGTTCAGGCGGGCGATCGTCAGCACGGGTCGACGCTTGAAGCTCCGCGAGGCGCTGGCCGGCACCGACTGATCGGCGAAGGTCACGTCACCGGACGTCGGTCGCGATCACCCGGATCTCGAGGACCACGCTGTCGGTCTGCGCCCGAGCGGCCTGCTCGAGCGTCAGGCCCCGGAGGAACGGCGTCAGGCCCAGCCGCGAGCACGACGCGCCGGCGTCGAACGACATCCGAAGCGGCACCACCACGCCTCCACCCGAGAACTGACCGGTCGAGGAGTCCGTGCAGTCGGCCTCGGCTCGGAGCCGCCACCTCGGGAGCAGCTCGACGAGCTCCCCGTCGTCGCCGTCCTCACACGTGACGTCTCCACCGAGCTCTCGCTCGACGTCGGTGCA
>JAAUYD010064486.1_pt1 | contig 68325 bp, 53 predicted proteins | sample 7278101 | NCBI WGS metagenome assembly JAAUYD01 (sample SAMN14350128, study PRJNA611818) | marine sediment metagenome | isolation source: surface marine sediment (0.6m) | place: French Polynesia: Moorea | collected 2018-08
ATTTAAGGTAAGTGTTGCGGCTGGGGATAGACCCCAGCCCTGCATCTCTCTAGGGAGAAGCCATTGGTTGATTTAAGGTAAGTGTTGCGGCTGGGGATAGACCCCAGCCCTACATCCTTCTAGGGAGGAGCCAGCGGCTTCATCTCGGTTGTCTCAAACAGGTATGTCGTCGATAAGTCGTTGGTAAGCGGCCACATCTGTGGCTTCAGCCAGGCGTTTGCGGAATGACGCGGCCCGGTCAAATCCCTTCAAGTACCAGCACGCGTGTTTGCGCATCTCTCTTGCAGCTCGGTCCTCGCCCACCCAGGACACGTACAAATCCAGGTGGCGCTTGAACACGGAGAGTCGCTCAGCAAGATCTGGTGCAGCCCAGCGTCCCATCTTGCCACCGATCTCGCCACCGATAATGCCATCTGTCTCGCCACCGATCTTGCCATTTGTCTCGCCACCGATCTTGCCGCCTGTCTCGCCACCGATCTTGCCATTTGTCTCGCCACCGATCTTGCCATCAATCTTCCGATTATGGAAAACTTGAAAGTATAAATCTCTGAAGAGCCAGGGGTTGCCCTTGGCTCCCTGGCCGATGGCCACGCGCTGACAGCCGGTCTTTTTTATCATTCTATCCGCGTCTTCAGGAGATCTGATCCCGCCATTGCCGATGATGGGTATCGAGACTGACCGGCACGTGGCAGCCAGGGTGTCCAAATCCACAGGCCCGGCGTGTACCTGCTCGCGGGTCCGCGCGTGCACGCAGATAGCCTGTATCCCCACGTCGGCGAGCCGGCGGGCCACTTCTGGGGCGTTGCGGTCATCAGCGCTCCAGCCCGTGCGTATTTTTGCGGTCACTGGAATGGAAACAGCCTGAACCACACGTCCTGCGATTGCCTGAAGCAGAGCCGGTTCTCGCATGAGTGCCACACCTGCCCCTTGGCCGCCCTTAATGATTTTTCTGGCTGGGCATCCGAAATTCAGATCGATGATATCCACCCCTCGTGCTTCGATGAACTGCGCTGCTTCGCAGAGCACATCTGGATCGCGACCAAAGAGCTGAACAGCATATGGATACTCCCCTTCGAACCTATCGATGAGCAGCAGCATGTTTTCCCTAGCAGCTAAGCATTTTTTGCTCGATTTTCTCGATAGAAACACCAGGGCATGGGCTGAGATGAGCTCGGTCACGGTAAACGCGGCGCCCATCTCCTTGCACAGCTTTCTAAAAGGTGGGTTCGTGATGCCCGCCATGGGTGCGAGAAAGGCCCCCTTTTTAATGGTGTGGGATCCGATGTGCACGCTGCTAAACGGTGGCTATCGCCGGCGATGTGGATTGTCGATTTTAAGTTTTTTCATCTTGCGCCAGAGGGTGGTGGCAGAGAGTCCCAGGGACTCTGCAGCCTTTTCTGTGCTCTCGTGTTGGGACAGGGCCACGTGAATGGCTTGGCGTTCTGCAGCGGCGACCACGTCTTCGAGGGTTTGGGCCTCCATCATGCCCGTGTCCTCTCCGGGGGTGAGGTCACCGATCCGAATTTCACCATCGATGGTCAGGGCCACGCCCTGTTCTATCAGGTTTTCGAGCTCCCTGACATTGCCCGGGTAGTTGTAGGCCATCAACCGATCCATGACGCTTTCGGCCAATTTTACGGTTCGGCCCATCTTTTTCGAGAATTGTTTGACGAAATGCTCGACCAGAAGCGGGATATCCTCTGGTCGCTCGCGCAGCGGTGGAATGCGGAACCGCGCAACGTTCAATCTATAGTAGAGATCTTCTCGAAAACGTTTTTCCTTAATGACCTGCTGAAGATCCTGGTTTGTCGCGGCAATACATCGCATATCGACCTGTATCGGCCGGTTATCTCCTACACGGCGGATCTCCCGTTCCTGTATCGCTCGAAGGAGTTTGGCCTGAAACGAGGGGGATGTTTCTGCGATTTCATCAAAGAAGAAAGTACCGCCGTCCGCCTCCTCGAACAGTCCCTTTCTCGTCGAAACCGCTCCGGTAAAGGCACCTCGGGTGTGGCCAAAGAGTTCGCTTTCGAGCAGTGTCTCGCTGATGGCCGCGCAATTGACCGGGACAAACGGGCGATCCGATCGTTTGGAGTTGGCATGGATCGCCTTGGCGATCAGCTCCTTGCCCGTACCGCTTTCACCTGTAATGAGAACGGTCGTATCGGTCGGTGCGATCTTGATGATGCGCGTCAGAATTTCCCTGATGGAACGGGATCGGCCGATGATATTCTCGAATTTATAGCGCTCCTTGAATTCTTGGGTGAGCAGTGAGACTTCACCGGTCAACCATCGACGTTCCAGCGCCTTTGCGATTTTTACTTGCAATTCGTCTTCGGTAAACGGTTTTTGAATGTAATCCCACGCACCGAGGCGCATGGCCTCGACTGCCGTTTCTATGGTGCCGTATGCGGTCATGACGATGGCTTCGGTCAGGGGTGAGTTCTCCCTGAGATGTCGCAGCACGTCAATGCCGTCCACAGAGCCCATTCGCAAGTCTGTGATGACCAAGTCGTAGGCCTCTTCATCAATTGCCTCACACGCGTCCACCCCGTCCCTTGCCTCGGCCACATCGTGCCCGGCTCGCCTCAGCATCATCGCCAAGCTCGCTCGCATGTTCTTTTGGTCATCGGCGATAAGAATGCTCGCCACGGTCAAATTCTCCTTTTTTAGTATACGCCTACTAAAATCATCAACTTAAAATGACGAGTTTGATTGATTTCGTCTTGTATACCAAATGCAGCGTTTACGCTTCAACAATTACCATCGGCTATTTGGAGGATTTATTAAAAAATTTTGTCGATTTCAAAAAAAAAGCAAGCGCAGCATTTCCCTAGGTCTTGACTCTGACAAAGCCATGGCTAAATTGGGGCCACTCAGGGCGTAAAAGTCGCTTTAAATTAAAATACAGGAGGAAAATATGGGTAAGACCATCGGCATCGACCTCGGAACCACCAACAGCGTCGTCGCGGTGATCGAAGGGAAAGATCCGGTTATTATCGCCAATGAAGAGGGCGGAAGAACAACACCGTCAACAGTGGCGTGGGACGACCAGGGTGAAATTCTGGTGGGCCAGATAGCCAAGCGGCAAGCTATCACGAATCCAGAAAATACTGTTTTTTCGATAAAGCGGTTCATGGGTCGAAAATATGCTGAAGTTCGAGAAGAAATCGACATGGTCCCCTATAAAGTCGAGCAAGCTGCCAACGGAGACGCGGCAGTAAATATTAACGGCAAAAACATGGCACCTCCGGAAATCTCGGCCAAGGTGCTGATGAAGCTTAAAAAGGCGGCTGAAGACTACTTGGGTCAACCCGTTACCGAGGCGGTCATCACCGTGCCGGCCTATTTCAACGACTCCCAGCGACAGGCCACAAAGGACGCGGGTCGCATCGCCGGTTTGGAGGTCAAGCGCATTGTCAACGAGCCTACAGCGGCAGCCCTGGCGTACGGGTTAGATCAAAAAGCCGAGGAAGTTATCGCTGTCTATGATTTTGGCGGTGGTACGTTCGATATTTCAATTTTAGAGGTGGGAGACAATGTGGTTCAGGTCATCTCGACCAACGGTGACACCCACCTGGGTGGGGACAATATCGACCAGAGAATCATCGAATATCTGATCGCTGAATTTAAAAAAGATCAAGGGATCGATGTTTCGTCCGACAAAATGGTGCTCCAACGTCTAAAAGAAGCTGCAGAAAAGGCCAAGATTGACTTGAGCTCGCTCATGGAGACCCAAATCAATTTACCATTCCTGACAGCAGATGCATCAGGCCCCAAACACCTCAATATTCGGTTATCCCGTGCCAAATTCGAGTCGATGATCGAGGACTTGGTAAACCGAACCCTGGAGCCGTGTCGCAAGGCGCTCGAGGATGCAAATAAACGCCCGGGCGATATAAACCAAGTCGTTCTCGTGGGCGGTTCTACGCGCATTCCCATGGTTCAAAAGAAGATGGGCGAATTCTTTGGTCGCGAGCCCCACCGCGGGGTCAATCCGGACGAGGTGGTAGCGCTGGGCGCTGCTGTCCAAGCCGGTGTGCTGTCTGGGGATGTGAAGGATTTGTTGCTTTTGGACGTTACACCGCTTTCCTTAGGCGTGGAAACACTCGGTGGCGTGATGACTACTATGATCCCGCGCAACACCACGATACCGACCAAGAAAACCGAGACATACTCCACGGCGGCGGATAATCAGACGTCGGTTGAAATACACGTGCTACAGGGTGAACGGCCCATGGCCAACGGCAATCGGACCCTCGGTCGATTCCACTTAGAGGGCATTATGCCTGCACCGCGGGGCGTGCCCAAGATCGAAGTGACGTTTGACATCGATGCCAACGGCATCGTGAACGTCTCGGCAAAGGACACGGCCACGGGCAAGGAACAGAAGATTACGATAACCGCCTCTTCTGGTTTATCTGAGGGCGAGATCGACCGCATGGTCGATGAAGCCGAGGCCAACAAGGCCGAAGACGAGAAGAAGAAAAAGGAAATTGAGCTCAGAAACCGAGCCGAGCAAGTCGTGTATGCGACAGAGAAAACCCTCGAGGAAAATCGAGAAAAAATCCCAGCCGCAGAGGTGAGCAATATCGAGGCTGCCATTACAGCCTTGAAGTCAGCCATTGAATCGAACGATGCATCCCGCATCGAGACCGAGATGGAGAACCTCACCAAGGCCTCCCATAAGCTGGCGGAATTGATGTATCAGCAAGTGAGCCAACCCCCGCCGCCAGCTGCCGGCGTAGACGCTGGCGATGGCACTGATAACCCTGCCGGTGCAGGGCCACAAACCGAATCAAAAGCCGACAGCGACGTCATTGACGCTGAATTCGAAGAGACTAAGGATTAACATCCTTAAGCCAATCCCGCGCGTACTGGAAGAGTCTTGGGGGGGTATTGTACTCTGGGTGTTCTATTGCGAAATCAACCAGGGCGTCGATCAGACGCCCGATGATAGGTCCCGGGGACAGGGCGAGTGCATCCATTAGCTCTCTTCCGCTCACTGCGAGATCGGTCGCAGTGAGCGGAGCACCGTTCTGGATTTCTGATGCCACGCGCGCTTTGAGTGTACCGAGTGTATCCAACCCAAATCGAGATCGATGGCCAATCGTGGCATCCGCCTGTAAAAGGGCGAGCAAGTCGTCCACCGCGTCCCTACCGACCTGGCGAATAAACCGCCGAACATCCGCATCACCCCAGTGAGATGGGTCTTCAACGGACATTTCGCCCAAGAGGCGACAGGTTTTTTGAACTGTTTTTTTGTCGAACCGCATGAAGGTAAGCCATTGCCGAGCGAGTTCAACCCGGTCATCGACATCATCGGTCGCACCCGGTGTTGTCCCACTCGGGCCACTGGCATCGAAGAAAAGGGCTGCCAGCCGAACGGGTAATCTCGCTGGCGCGGCATCGATCCGATGACACGCTGCCTCCCACAATCCCGATGCCCGGTCAGACTGCTGAAGGTGGGCAAGGGGCGTTAAGATATGGGGTAGGAGTTTTGCCCGAGCCATCACATAGAGCCCCTTTGATGGCAGCTTTGCCATGATTATCTTTATGAATTCATTGCGTTTTCGTTCCTCAGATACTTTTTTTAAGGCAGGCGCAGCAGCTGACATGGCTGCCATTGTCTTGGGCTCGATTTTAAATGCCAAGGTGGCGGCAAACCGGGCTGCGCGGAGCACGCGCAACCCATCCTCTATGAATCGCGCTTTGGGATCGCCGACCGCTCTTAAAACACGTCCTGCCAAATCAGCGCTGCCTTGAAACGGATCTATGAGAACGCGTTGGATCGGATCCCAGGCCATGGCATTTACCGTAAAATCCCGCCTCGCCAGATCTGCCTCGATATCGGTCAAGTAGGTCACCACATTCGGGTGTCGCCCATCAGCATAGTTGGCTTCGCCGCGCAGGGTAGTCACCTCGATGTTGTGTTCCCCGGCCAAGACGGTCACTGTTCCGTAGGCAATACCAGTGGGTATCACGCGGTCGAACAGGCCCATGACCCGATGGGGTGTTGCGCTGGTCGCCAAATCGATGTCCCCGATGTCGCGTCCGGCCAGTAGATCCCGTATGGCCCCGCCTACGACATAGACCTGCTCGCCCGCGTCCGCAATACACTGGCAAACATCGAGGACCTCAGTAGGTATATGCATTTCAAAGCGTGCCTCATCCACTCTGTTTGCTCCTTTTAGGTGCATTTGCTTTGTTTGTTCCGCTTGTGAACATTAAAATGTGTTATATCCTATGTTTAGGAAGGAAGGGACCATCAAACAAGTCGTCTTAAGGTGAAAAAGAGAAAAACCGTCGACATTGAGCCTTCAGATGTGGGTGCAATGAATCGGCCATTGGAAAAAAGCGACACAACCACCGCTCCGCGTGAAGGGGCGGGATTTGGTCGTTATTATCTGGTTCGAAAAATCGGACACGGTGGCATGGCCGAGGTTTTTTTGGGCCACCGCATCGATGATGCGACAGATGCACCGCCCCTGGTCATTAAGTGCATGCTGCCCCACATTGCAACTGATCCGCAGTTCCTCGCCATGTTCACCAACGAAGCCCAGCTCGGCGCTCAAATGGACCATCCCAACATCGTTCGGGTCGTGGACTTTGGTGAATCTGACGGGCGACTCTACATGGCCATGGAATATGTCCATGGCCTAGACTGCTGGCGATTTGTTAGGCGCTTATATCCGCTGGTGGAGGATCACACGGCCATCGCAGGGTGGATAGTCTGCCGGGTATTAGATGCATTGGCCTATGCCCACGCCGTCACCGACGTAAACGGTCAACCCCTGAGCGTGGTCCACCGGGACTTGACGCCATCGAATATCTACCTGTCGGTCGACGGCCAGGTGAAGCTCGGAGATTTCGGCATCGCCAAGATAGATTCCTCTCGTTATCGCGAGCTAAAAATGATTCCCAAGGGCAAGTTCGGATACATTGCGCCCGAGCAGGTTGAGGGACGCACTATCGATCAGCGCGCTGATATTTTTGCCGCTGGCGTGGTGCTGGCCGAGTTGCTTATCGGTAAAAAGATGTTCAGTGGGTCGAGCCAACTGAGCGTGATGCTGGAGATCAAAGACGGCCGACTCGATACACTGGAGCAAAATGTGGATCAGGTCGACCCTGATTTACTCAAGATACTGCTCCAGGCCCTTGCCAGGGATCCGAATCACCGCTTCCTTGGCGCTGCTGACTTCAAGCATGCCCTGACCCTATTCCTCAGCGGTCGCGACCTGGTGCCGACCGCCGGGGATTTGGCCCATCTGGTGCGCAAGGCCATGGTGCTCTCGGATCCCCGAAGCTCGGTCCCCGAGCACCAGCTATTGGAAACCGACGACGATGCGCCCATAACACAGAGAATGACCCGCAAAATGCCCAGCTCCCGCTCCGGTGGTGCGTCCTTCTCAGGGAGCTGGCCACCAAAGGATCCGAACGACCCATCAGCAGTGGTTGGAAAACAGAACAGCGCTCCCCAAACAGGTACGCCTGTTACCCGCACATCGACCCCATTTGAAGATGAAAACAGATATTCAGCCAAGCTCGCCGATGGCCGCACCGTTGGACCGATGTCCTATGCGCACATCATCGAATTGATATGCGCGGATCACATCGGCCCCCAGACCTTAATTGCCATTGGCAATCGTCCGTTTGTCCCGGCGGCCCAGTGTCCTGAATTGGTGCGCCACTTACCGGCCTACACCCCGCTTTGCAGCGCCAATCAGATGGCCACGCCAGATAGGCGGGGATTTTTGCAACTCGAAGCACCCAGCGAAGTGATCGTTTCGCTCTCTTTAAACGCCGAGACCGGTATGCTGATGTGCAAATGCGGTGAACAGCGGAAAGAGGTGTATTTCCGAGACGGTCAAGTTGTATATGTGTCTTCGAATGACCCCGGAGAGTTGCTGGGTGAGTTTCTCGTTGCTCAAAATGCCCTCGGTCGAGAAGACCTAGAACTCGCGCTGGCACTTCTACCCAGATTCAATGGCCATATGGGAGATACGTTCATCGCATTGGGGATGCTCTCGGCAGTCGAACTTTTCAAGCTCATCGGAGAACAAATCCGAACGCGTTTTTGCGAGCTCTTGAGTTGGCGTACCGGCAATTACGAGTTCTACCGCGGGGTCGCCTGTAGGGACGACGTGTGCGAAGTCCCCCTCGATGTTTTTGCAACCGTGACCGAGTGTCTCCAAAAAGAGAGTCGCGCCATTCCGGTCGAGACAACCCTAGTAGCGATGTCCAGCTGCCTGATTCGGCCCACAGATAAATCTGAGGAGCTGCTCGCCCAATTCAGGATTCCCACGGAAATTAGACCTGTTCTAAAGGATGTCAACGAGCCGTGTAAGCTGGCAGTGCTAATATCGTCGAGAGGCGATGCCCATCAAAAAAGCAGCCTCGTGCGGACGCTTTTTTTTGCCATTGAAACAGGACTGTGGCATGTGGAAGGTCCGCCGCCACCCTGGCGTTCGCATAAAGCAGATCGGAAATCGACGCCGCCTCATACCACGTTGGATTCTAACCATCCGTAATTGTTAAAAATCCCACCTGGGATAGGATTCTTTTCTCGCCCCCTTGAGGCAACGGGTTGACAGGGCAAGCCTTAAAACGATAATGATCAGTATTCATTTGAGAAGCACTGATTTGTGTTGTATTAGGCAAACCAAAACGGTTAGTTTTTTTATCAGGGAGGATGCGATGAGACACTTCTTCAAAACACTGGCATTGGCGCTGGTTGCCGCGTTGGCGATCGGATGCGGCCAGAAAAAAGAACCTGGAACAGATGAAAAAGCAGCGGCAGTATCTGGAGAGAAAGTTGCACTCGACTTTCACATTATGTCCAAATGTCCCTTTGGCGTCAAAGTGGTTCAAGCCATTGCCCCGGTGCTCGACAAAATGGGGGATCGGATTGCGTTTAGTGTTCACTACATCGGCCGGGAAAAAGATGGGGAGCTCACGTCAATGCACGGGGAATCTGAAGTCAAGGGCAATATTCTCCAACTCTGCGCCGACGATGTGGGCAATGACGAGGCCTGGATGGCATTTATGAAATGCCAATTCGAAGAGTGGCGAAAAATTCCAGATGGCTGGGAAGAATGCGCAAAAACAGCAAAGCTCGACGTAGACAAAATGAAAGCCTGTTACGAAGGGGAGCAGGGGAAGAAGCTGCTCAAGGCATCGTTTGATGTATCAAAGGAAAAGCGAGCTACAGGAAGTCCCACTATTTTCTTGGCTGGGGAGTCCTACCGCGGCGGCCGTTCCGAGGCATCTTTTGCCAGGGCCATTTGTCAAAAAATGCCCGAGCCCAAGCATACCTATTGCAAGGAGATCCCAGAGCCGCCCAAGGTGCCAGTGACGGTGGTCGTGGACAAACGATGTAAGGGCCGCGGCTGCGATCCCAAGCGCTTCCTTTCCTTTGTCGGCCACACCTTCGAGGGCGCGGAAATAAAAGAACTCGACTACTCCGATGCTGAAGGCAAAGCCCTGTTTGAGAAAAGTGGGCAGAAACACTTGCCCATCGCCGTATTTGGTCCTGAAGTTCAAAAGGAGGAAGCGGGATATAATCGGCTCAAACGGCGCCTTGCAAAGGTAGAGGGCTCGGACGATTTGGTCTATCCTCTCGGACGCACTTGGGATCCCACCGCAGAGATCTGTGACGATGGTGTGGACAACACAGGCGATGGCAAAGTGGATTGCGACGCGGATTCCTGCAAGGGACAAAAGGTATGTCGCAAGGAAATCAAGAATAAATTGGACATTTTTGTAATGAGCCAATGCCCCTACGGGGTTCGAACCGTTGACGCCATAGATGAGGTGTTAAAGAATTTTGGCAAAGACCGCAAAAAGATCGACTTTGAACTGAACTACATCGGCAAGGAACAGAACGGTAAGCTCACATCAATGCACGGCCAGGCAGAAGTCGATGAGAATATCCGACAGCTGTGCGCGCAAAAGCACTATCCCAAAAATTATAAGTTCATGGATTATGTATTCTGTCGGAACAAGGACTACCGCAGCGCAGAATGGGAGTCCTGTGCCAAGGGCGGTATCCAGCCCGCGGTTATCAAGAAATGTTCAGAAGGAGAAGAGGGCAAACAACTGCTCGCCGCTTCCTATAAAAAGTCCAATGATCTCGGCATTACTGGGTCGCCCAATTGGCTGCTCAACAATAAATTCGACATGCACGGGCGGGATCCGAACGCCATAAAGACCGCATTTTGTCAAAAGAACGAAGGCACTGGTGGGTGTGAAAAAACCCTGTCCACAAAGAGCAACGCACCGCCATCCGGATCCTGCGGCGCCAATACAGGGCCTCAGCCAAAGAAGAAACCCTTAGAAAAGAAAGCCCTGGAAAAGAAACCTTTACAAAAGAAACTCCCTGAAAAGCCCGCTGCCGAAGATAGCTAGGTAGGGTCATCCCTTTGCAGTAAGCATCTCCAATATCACACGCTGTAAGGTATCCATGTCAAACGGTTTCTGAATCACTGGATTATCAGTGTCAGCTAAATATGCCGAAGCGCGGGGGGTGAATACGCCGCCGGTGATAAACACGGTCTTTTTTGCCAACGTCGGATGATGCTCGACCAGCCAAGCGTGAAAATCCATTCCTGTCATCCGGGGCATCATGAGGTCGCACAGAACAATATCGAACGCCGCATCTTGCTCGATAACCGCCTGACCTTCCTCGCCCGAGGCGACCAGCACGGTGTTGTGCATCGTGAGTATCTCCTCCAGGACCGTCCGAACCGTTTCCTCGTCCTCCACAATCAGAATCCGACCACGTGCAGTCGACGGGTCCACCCGGCGATGGGGTATCGACGCTGGTGTTGCCTCGCTGATGGGCAGCCGCACCACAAAGCGACTTCCCTCGCCCTGGACGCTTTCTGCGCGGATCTCACCTCCTAGCTCTGTAACGATGCGGTGCGAGATAGCCAGTCCAAAGCCAATGTCATGGCCTGGCATTTTTGCAGTGAACAGGGGATCAAAGATGCGTTCGAGGTGGTTTGCTGGGATCCCGCGGCCGGTGTCTGTCACCTCGGCAAAGGCATCGTTGCCTTGGGCCCATGTGCGAATCCGGATCTGGTTTTGTTTAGCAGCGCCCTCATCAATGGCGAGCGCTGCGTTGATAATCAGGTTCAAGAAAACCTGCGCCAGCTTGCCCTTGGCTGCGGCGATTGGCGGGACATTGCCGAAATCCTTTATGACCGTCGCTCGGTACTTGGTCTCGTTGGAGGTCATGCTGATCGCGTGTTCAACCGCCTGATTGATCTCTACCGTCGTAGGTCTGGCCTCATCTACTCGGGAAAAAAAGCTGAGCCCCTTGGCAGTTTCTTTTATCTGATGCGCACCGCTGAGTGCCGCGTCAACGTATTGGGCCAGGTCGTCGAACGCGGTTGGATCAATGGCCTCGACGCTGTCCCATGGGATCTCGGTGATCTCTGGGAGCTTGCTCAACACACCCCGGCATCGGTCCACATCTTTGGTCAGTTTGCGGATACGCTTGGCCAGCGTCTCTAGGCTGTAGAGCATATAGGTGAGCGGATTGTTGATCTCGTGGGCTAGCCCTGCAGCCAGTAAGCCCATACTGGATAAACGGTTCATCTGGGCAACGGCAGCCTCCAGGGTGCGCCGCTCAGTGACATCGCTCAGGGTGGCCCGGCACACGGCAGCACCGGTATTGGTGTCAGTCCCCAGGGTTGCCTCCAGCCGCATCAGCAACCGTGTACCGTCTTTACGCACCATCCACAGTTCGCAGGCCTGGGGATTTCCGGTCTCAAAGAGCTTCTTTCGATAGGAGTAGTGGATATCCTGAGCCTCAGGGAGGATAAATCGCGTCAAGGGCCGGCCACATAGGCTGCCCCTCGAAAGACCCAGGAGGGTGGCAGCGGTCAGATTGGCCTCCTGGATCAAGCCCTGAGCGTCCACGGTGATATATCCCACAGGCGCAAGGTCGTAGAGATCGACGTACTTGGTTTGCAATGCTTCGAGTGCTTCTTGGGAGCGCTGCAGCTCTTCGTTTCGCATCTCGAGCGCGATCTGATGATCCTTCAACTCTCGAACGAGTGTCTCCATCTCTTTTGCCGATAGCTGGCCGAGGTTATTGGTCCCGGTTATCCACGGTGGCATAATTTTAAACAACACTGCGATGTCCTCCACACAAGAATGCCGTGTGTTTCCTCGACCAGCACCAGAAACGACCGTCAGAGATCGCAATGAGCCCGATACTTATGCGAAGAAACTGGGGAAAAATTTTAAATTGTCACGATGAACCAAGAAATTGAGCCCTATTTAAGCCAGATTGTCAACCCAATCCGCTTTACAGGCGGATTTTTTGGGGCATGTCTTTTGAGGCTGAGACGGCCTGAATACAGCTTGAACGCTGGGGACTAAAAAGCAGTCCAACGGGATTTGCCGCCTTGCCCGCAGCCCATACCCGTGGTATGACCATTGCCCCTTTTGGCACAGGGCCAAGGGGAGAACTCACGTCCTATCCGTGGCCTGCGGCATTGAAATGCAGGAATCGCGGCCGAGTTCAGGGTGCCCGTTCCCAAGGCGGGTCGAATTCGGACAGAGGGGCGGTGGCTGGTTCGAACAGTGTTTCGGACCGATAAACCCGGAGGAGACCATGACCGATCCGACAAGCGCGGCCGAGACGGCCGAAAGCACCAGCGAACCCATCAAAACACCGGACATACCCAACGTTATCTCCCTTCGAGAGCTTCTCGAGGCAGGCGTGCACTTGGGACACCGAACCAAGCGGTGGAATCCCAAGATGCGGCGGTATATTTACGGCGAACGGAACCGGGTCCACATCATCGACCTGCGCAAAACACTGACGTTATTCAACAAAGCCTGCAACACAGTGACCAACTTGGTCGCTCGGGGTGGGAGCGTTCTCTTCGTGGGCACCAAGCGCCAGGCCCAGGATGTGGTGCGGGACGAAGCAGAGCGGGCAGATATGCACGCAGTGACAAACCGCTGGCTCGGCGGGACCTTGACCAATTTCAAAACAATTCAGGGCACTGTGGATCGCATGCGGCAGATCGAGACCATGCGCAGCGACGGCACCTTCGAGAGCTTGGTGAAGAAGGAACGCCTAAGATTGGAAAAGGAGTATGCGCGCCTTGAGAAATTCGTCGGTGGCATTAAGGAGATGACCTCGCTGCCAGCTGTGATTTTTGTCATCGATCCCAATAAAGACGCGATCGCCGTAGCAGAAGCCAATAAACTGGGCATCACGCTCGTTGCGCTCATCGATACGAATGGCGATCCTGATTTGGTCGACTTGCCCATCCCCGGCAATGATGATGCCATCCGCTCCATACAGCTCGTTACGCGGAAAGTCGCAGATGCCTGTATCGAAGGCATGAAGCGGCGTCGAGAAACCGTGCGATCCGGGGGCGCAGAGGGGGCTGCCGCTGCGTCAGGCCCGATGGTCGAGGTAACCCGCAGGCCGCGAACCAGTGGCGGTCGCGATAGGACCAAACAAAGCCAAGCAAAAAGCAAGCGCAAACCAGCAGAGAAAAAAGAAAAAGACAACTAAGGACATGATAAGCGTATTTTGGCGGGTACCTTTGAACATTCCCCCTTTGAAAAAGGGGGATAGGGGGATTTTTAAGGGTTCTGGGGATATTGACGAAATCCCCAGAACCCCCTTTTCAAGGGGGAGTTTATTACCCGCCACGAACCCGTAATGAGGGGCTGGACCTCAGACAGATCTGAAGGCGGCCTGAATGGCCGCGCTTTAGCCGAAAGGATGGTTGGCGATGGCTATCACCATGGAACTGATTAAAGAATTGCGAGAGCGCACAGGCGCTGGGGTTGTGGACTGCAAAACGGTGCTGGCCGAAACAGACGGCGATGTGGACAAGGCAGTCGAGGAACTGCAAAAACGCGGTGCGGTCAAGGTTGCTAAAAAGGCCGCTCGCATCGCCGCACAGGGGCTGGTCGGCCACTATATCCACGACGGCGGGCGCATTGCCGTCCTCGTAGAAGTCAATTGTGAGACAGATTTTGTGGCGCGCGGAGAGGAATTTCATGCGTTCTGCGAAGACCTGGCCATGCAGATTGCAGCGATGAATCCCCTCTATGTAAAGGCCGATGAAATACCAGATAGGGATTTAGAAAAGCAAAGCGAAATCTTCTCTGCCCAGGTCCGAGACGAAGGCAAACCAGAAAAGATAGTCCCCAAAATTGTCGAAGGAAAGTTAGCAAAATGGAAAAAGGAGAACTGTCTTATAGACCAACCCTTCGTTAAGAATGACGAGATGACCATCAGCGATATAGCGACGCAGCTCTCTGCAAAGACCGGAGAGAAGATCTCAATTCGCAGATTTGTCCGTTTCGAAGTGGGCGAGGGTCTTGAAAAGCGCAAAGACGACTTGGCCGCGGAAGTCGCGGAGCTGAGCGGACAGTCCTGATATGCAACACCCCTCACGCGTTGTACTCAAGCTTTCGGGCGAAGTACTTGCCGGCACCCGAAAGGACGGGATCGATCCCAAGACCTTGGCCAGTGTGGGGGATTCACTGGCCCGGGCCCTGGCTGACGGCGCACGGACGGCAGTGGTCCTAGGGGGCGGGAACATCTTTCGCGGGCTCGGCGCGGCGTCAAAGGGGATGGACCGGGTCACTGCAGACCAAATGGGCATGCTCGCCACTGTTATGAACGGCCTTGCGCTGAGGGATGCGATTATCCGTGCCGGGGGCCGTGCAACCCTGTTTACCGCATTTTCAATGGACCGCATCGGCACCCTCTACAAGGTCGAACGCGCTCGGGAACAGATCGAGACCGGAGCCGCAGCCATCATTGCTGGTGGCACTGGTAACCCCTATTTTTCGACAGATACGGCCGCCGCGCTCCGGGCGGTAGAACTCTGCTGCCAGGTTTTTTTCAAGGGAACAAAAGTCGATGGGGTGTTTGACAAAGACCCTGCTGAGCACAAAGACGCCAAGCGCTTTACCACGCTCGGCATTGACGAGCTTATCAATCGCCGCCTGGGTGTGCTCGATCTCACTGCCGCGACCCTCTGCCGAGAAAACAGTATCGATATCCGCGTCTATAAAATGACTGCGCCCAATGCTATCTACGCCGCAGCCATGGGCGAGCCCATTGGCACCCTTGTGCGCGCGACTGGCGACGGGAAGAGCGATTACTGATAGCGCCGCATGCGAAAAATCGGCTGCCCACCTACCTCGACGATAAAATGAAATGTGAACTTGACCAAACCGTCGTTTTTGTCCTTCAGACCGGTTGGCACATTGGGAAATGGAGCCGCCAACTCTAGGGCTTCCCGCGCTTCTTGATCAAGGAAGCCCACACCGCTGGAGCCCATGATATAGGCCTTCTTTAGGCTGCCATCCCCTCTCAACACGACGAGCAACACAGTGGTCCTATCCTTAAAACCGTAGATGTTGCCGTAGGGATCGTTCTTTCGGTATTCGAGGTCTGGCCGCCAATACCGCTCTACTTTTCGCTTGACCCGATTGAAGAATGATGCATATTCCCAGCCCCTTGTGTTGAGGACCGTCATATCTCCGGGCAGGACGTTTTCTAAGTGATCCAGACCGGATCCTCGAATTGCCGAAGCCATGGCCTCCATACTCGGCCTGAGGTTAAAATCTTCGAGCGCTGGCGGGGCCTTTTTTTGCTGGGGTCGATGACCGTCTTTGTCTGGGACGGCTTTGTCTGGCAAAGGTGCCACTGTGTGTTGCTCGGGTTGCATGCCGCCTGTCACGGTCTGCGTGTCCCTGCCCTTTTGGGGATGCTCGATCTGCGGCTCGGAGACCTGACTATCCCCTGGCAACCGGATACGCGCCTTGGTTTCCTTTTCCACCCGCGCGTCCTGTTCCGCTAGGAAGCGGGTTTTATCAGGCCGCCGTGTATCCTTTGACGGGGGCGCCTGAACCACTTGCCCCTCTGGTATCTCCTCTTCGGGAGAGTATTCCTCTAGTTGCTCCTCGGGCGTCTTTACCTCTTCCAGCACGTCGTCCTCCGCCCCCCACAAATCCACTTGGAGCGCTGTGCTGTCGTCTTCATCGGGTTCCAAGGTCAGGATAAAATACACCAGGGGCAGCAGGACGGCCAAATGAAGCAACACCGAAAGTAGCAACGCAACGCGCAAGGTGTCGTTTTCTTTGGCAAATAGTACTTTTATCGCGTGATAGGTGAGGATTGCGGGAGAGAACGCCACTATCACTACGGACCGCAAGACAAAAGAAAAGACGATTGTTACCTTGAAACGTCTTTTTTGGCTTGACCGCATCGTTTATCCAGCCCGCAACGAGTATCGATGCAACAGGGTAGTCGCGGTGACGTTCGAGGTCAAACAGGTTGTGCAGGCATACAAATCCGTCAATGGGTCAGAAAGGCGGTTGGTTTCGATAAGAGAAGACTATCGCTTCGAGTACTGGAAGCGTTTGCGAGCACCGGGCTGGCCGTACTTTTTCCGCTCCACTTCACGCGCGTCGCGGGTTAAGAACCCAGCCTTTTTCAGCGGTCCTCGGTTGTCCGGTTCTGCCACGCAGAGGGCTCGGGAGATGCCATGCTTGATCGCATCGGCCTGGGCCGCCAGTCCACCACCGCTGACATTGACGAGGATGTCGTACTTGTCTACAGCTTCGACCAGTTCGAGGGGTTGACGAACGATCATCCGCGATATGGCCCGTGGGAAATACGTCTCCTCCTTGCGGCGGTTAATCGTAATTTTCCCCTCGCCGGGCATCATCCATACCCTCGCGATAGCGGTTTTTCTTCTCCCAGTGGCGTAAAAACGGTTTTCTCCGGAGTTCATGATTTGCCCATTCCTCTATTCGTTCTTAAAAAGAGCCAGGGGCTCGGCTTTTTGCGCGCGGTATCCGTGCTCTGGGCACGCACCGGCGTGAATTTTGAGTTTGGATAACATGGATCGACCGAGTCGAGACTTGGGAAGCATGCCCTTTACAGCATGACGAACCACTTCCTCGGGTTTTTTCTTGAGCATTTCACGCGCGGGAATAGAAACAAGGCCACCCATCCACCCCGTGTGGCGATGATAGACCTTGGTGTCGAGCTTGTTGCCGGTGAGTGCGGCTTTTGCCGCGTTTACCACCACGACGAAGTCGCCCACATCCACGTGCGGCGTGTACGCGGGTTTATTTTTACCCTGCAAAATACTCGCAATGGCGCTGGCTGCCCTTCCGAGCGGCTGATTCTCTGCATCCACGATATACCAGCGGCGCTCGACTTCGCCTGGTTTTGCTTGGTAGGTCCGCATAAAATGCTCCTCGTACTTCGTTTGCACTCTGATCCACTTCACAGCGACCACCTGGGCACCGCTGCAAGGGAGCGCTTTTTCTTAGACGGAAGGATTCCCATTGTCAAGCGATCTTTCCACTTGTCTACCTATTATGGCATTTGGCGTCTGGGATAGCCAGTGATATGGTGAACCTCCTAAAAGGGAGGCCCTCCATGCCGAGAGATTACGACAACGACCGCCCCAAGCGCAGTTGGCGCGAAATCGATAAAAACAAGGACAGGTCAGCACATCGCAAGGAAAATGGGCCATCCCCGGCCCCCCATAAAAAGGCGCGCATGGATTCGGCATCCAAAGTTTACAAGTCAAAACTGGATGCATTTTTTTCAGGAGAGGGCAGGGCTCCCGACAGTGTGAAGGAAAAGCTGTCAGAACTCGATGCGAATATACCCCAGGCTGACAAAGCGCGCATGTCAGCCCTGAAATCGATTAAAACAGCAGGGACCTCGTCGGCAGCAGACCGAGCCGTTGCAGCGTACCTCAAAAAATGGGACCTGCCGCCAGATTTCGACGTCTTATCCCAAGTGCTGACGTGCTCAGAGGAGACTTATGTGGAACAGGCCATGGATCTTTTAGGAGAGATGTTTGCCGGCAAACGAATACCGCGCCGCGTACAAGTGCTCGAACAGCGCCTGCGTCGCGTAAAAACCCTGATCGACGATCCAGATCTGGCAAAAAAAGCCGACGCACTCATCCGGGACCTAAGGCTTTTTAGCTGACATCGAGCCGATCATGACCCATCGCTTAGACATTTTGATCCTCAACGCCGCTCAAGTCCTGACCATGCGACCGGACATGGGTATGGATGACACTGGCGATCCAGAGGGGGCCGAGATCGGGGTGATAAGAGACGGTGGCGTGGCCATTGAGAACGGCAAAATCCGCGATGTGGGGTCGTCCCATCTGCTCGCAGCATCGTACACAGCAGACCGCATTATCGACGCCACAGGTGCCATCGTCACGCCTGGGCTCGTAGATCCCCACACCCATCTCGTCTTTGCCGGCAGTCGGCATGTGGAATTTGGCATGCGCATGCGAGGTGCTTCTTACCACCAAATCCTAGCAGCCGGTGGGGGTATCCACGCCACGGTTCAGGCGACCCGGGCCGCATCCCTAGATGCGCTCGTGGCAACCGCCCTGCCTCGGCTAAAAAGGGCCCTTGGGTTTGGCGTGACAACAGTCGAAGTGAAGAGTGGGTATGGGTTGGACGTGGATACTGAGTTGAAAATGCTGCGGGTACTAGAGCAGCTCTCGACCTTACAACCCGTCCGGATCATGCCGACGTACCTAGGCGCCCACGTGGTTCCCCTGGAACACAGAAAACAGAGGACCAGGTATGTCGATATGATGGTACAGGAGATGATTCCGGAAATCTCCCAAGAAGGCCTTGCAACTGCCTGCGATGTTTTCCTCGATGAGGGGGCATTCACCAGAGACGAGGCCGTTCGGATTTTAGGCACAGCCCGAGACAGCGGCCTTGATGTGAAAATCCACGCCGGACAGTTTACAGATCAAGGTGGGCCCCAGCTGGTAGCTGAGCTCAACGGACTATCCGCGGACCACCTCGAGCTAATCTCCGACGCGGGCATCGCGGACATGGCAGCGGCAGGTGTTGTGGCCAATCTGCTTCCAGGCGCGGCGTTCTGCTTGCGCGATGGGTTCCCAGACGGCCGTCGGATGATTGATGGCGGTGTCCGGGTCGCGGTGGCCACGGACAACAACCCAGGCACATCGCGTACTGAAAACCTTCCCCTGATGGCCGCGATGGGGGTAACCCGCATGGGCCTTACCTGTGCTGAGGCGTGGCAGGCCATGACGGTGAACGCGGCAAAGGCCGTGGGCCAGGAACGCTGTCTGGGCGCAATAGCCCCTGGTATGACCGCAGATCTGTCCATTTTTTTAGTCGAAGATTTTCGCATTCCCCTCTATCATTTCGGCACGAACTGGGTGGGGGCTGTCTTGTCGGCCGGAAAATTAGTCGTGGAGGAACCTATTAATGAGTAAAGACGATTTTATTGACATCTATAAACGGTATCTGTCCAAGTTTGAAGGGTTGTTCGGCGATTTGGATTACAGCGAGGTGGCCCAGTATCGCGGTAAGCTGATAAACAAACTTCGCTACGACGAGTTTGTCTTAAAATGGAACGAATTCAAGCGCATCGAAGCCTACCTGCGAGAGATAATGTCAAAAGGTGCGACCTTAAACGAAGAGATCAACCACACCTACAACGAATTATCCGCCTATGTCCTCGAAACACCTAAGGATTTTGTTCTTTTGTAGAGATAACTAAAGGGGTTTTACTGGGACGCACAGGTCCACGATGTGGTGGCCTTCGGGGTGCTGCTTAGGGTCGTTGAGATAGAGCTCGTAGGCCACGCCATCGGCTGGCTGATAGCCGCTTTCTGGCATCCAGGAACCCATTAGCGCTTGCCACACATTGGCGTACCCACTTGGATCTGTAATCTCACAGTGGGCTACAGCATACGTACCGCCGGGGATCTTCATCAGGCCTACTTCGCCGTCCACGTTCGTATCTTCAGGAACCGTGATGCACATGCTCACCCTGAGCTTGTCTTCTTCGGTGACTTTGGGGTCGTCGTGATACACGGAAAGCATTTTGGTCTCGGGAAACTTGATCAATCCCCGGGGTCCGGCCCATGTCATCAGGCGACCAATGAGTCCTTCGAATACCTGACTCTGTCCGGCATAGGGACCCACGTGGCGCACGTAGGCCACGTTCATCTCCTGCACCTCGCTTACTTCTACCTTCATTTCTGTTTTTGTCTCGGTCATTTCTATCCTCCATTCCGGGTCATATGTTGCATCCCCAGAATGGCATACCGATATATGGTGCGCTTTTCGATTGTTGCTTATCGCTTTACTTATATTGCGATCTGTTTTTCGAATCTTGCTCCCATCTGGAAATCCACTTTCCCGCCACTCGCCCGCGCTCACGCCAAAATATTCCTTAAACACCCGTGCAAATGCGGCAGGGCTTGAAAACCCGCAGTCCAGCGCAATTTCCGTTATGGAAACACCTGGGTTGCTTTTGAGCTTGGTCGCTGCCTTTTCTACTCGAACGCGCTGAACAAACCGGTTGAGGGTCTCACCTGTCATGGCCGCAAAGAGCCGGTGAAAGTGAAACTTTGAAAACCCGGCCTTTGCTGCGACTTTTTCTAGCGAAAGCGGGCGTTCGATGTTTGCCTCGATGTGGTCAATCGCCCGATTTATGCCGGCCATGTATGCGTCTCGAAGCTGCTTTCTTCTCATCTCATCTGCGGTCGTTGCCATCGTAAATTCCTTTAAAGCTGTATTTCGCATTCCCCTCCCCCAACGTCAAATTGTCCACCGGGGGAGGGCCAGGGAGGGGGCTCTGGGATCCCCAATGGGTAGACTGCGTCGTGCGCAAGGCCCATGCAGATGGTACAATCAAGGTATTATAATGAAATCGTCTAACAAACTTCAACTTGAGAGGTGACCTCAATGCAACCAATGCTGTTTTCCACTGGGACATCTCAACCGGGCTTGGGGACGACATACCAGCGTTCTGTTGCGGCCTTTGCGCTTTGTTGTTTCTTCGCATGCCACTGCAGTGGCAAGGACGCTGCTTCGGGAAGCACCACCGGCGGGGAAACAAACCCGGTCTGCGACCCAGGGGAGAGCAGTGGAGACGTGCAGGCGCCTGTTCATTTAATGAAGTTGGACGGTCAGACCAGCTGGTTTGCCTCCCCTGTCATCTACGACCTGGATGGGGATGGAAGCAGCGAGCTTATCGCTGCCTACTACGCTGTGTATGTTTTTGACAACAACGGTAACCTCCTAAATATCGCCGAAGATGGCGAGGGACGGGTATATGCACCCCACGTAGTGGCTGACCTGGACGGAGACGGTACTGTAGAAGTGGTTGCCGGTCGGGGCCCACATGTCTGGGCCTGGGAATGGACAAATGGTGCGCTGGCAGTAAAGCAAGGCTGGCCGTTCGATACCACCACCGCTGGACAATCGCCTGAGGTGCGGGGGATGGCCGCGGCAGATCTGAACGGGGATGGTGAGATCGAAATCGTCGCGACCACCACCCAGACCCAGCCCACAGCCAATGGCGGCGCCCAGGTCTTTGCGCTGACTGCCCAGGGCAGCCTGTACCAGCCTTCAAGCGGTCACAGCCCGGCCTGGCCGAGGTATAATGCCCTCACTGGCCCGGGGAACGACGCCGATCGGAACGGTCAAGGCCATAGCGGCTTTGGCTGTTATGGCCTCAACGCAGGCATAGGAAATATCGACGATGACGCTGAGCTCGAGATTGTCGTCACCTACGACAACCACCATATTCAAGCGTTCGACCACGACGGTGTGGCCATCGACACTGCCCCGTGGTTTACAAACCGCGCCTCTGACTACCAGGGACAGCGACTTACCTGGGGGCAATTCATCCGGTGGACTGATCCCGAAGTGGAGAAAAACCACTACCACGACCACACCGGGGAGTGGCCCCATCCATCGTGGACCGAATGGCTCCAGTGGACCGCTTCTCCACCCACGGTTGCGGATCTGGATTTGGACGGGGAAAACGAGGTCATTGGCGCGCCCAATATCGAAATGCACGAACCCTATGAAACCCAGGCCTACGGTATCATGGTACTCGAAGGTGCCTATGGGGATGGCAGCCGGTCAGGCATGCGAAAGCCTGGATTTGAGGTGCTGCCCAGGGGAGAATTTCCGGTTCAAGTGGACGGGTGGTACCCGCCGAGTGGCGTGCCAGCCCTAACTGTGGTCAACGTGCAGGGAGGAGACGAGCCTGAAATCATCGCATCTCTCAACGACGGATTTGTCCATCTGTTCGATGCAACCGGCGCGGAAGTCTGGCGCTTCAACTACACCCACGGTGACCCTATTCGGTACGCCACTGAGATCACTGTTGCCGATTTGAACCAGGATAGATCGCCGGAAATCCTCTTTGCGACCTATGGGGATCCCAACGACACAGACGCGGGTCACCTCATCGTGCTCGCAGCAGATGGCACGCTCCTGCACGATATTGAGCTGCCCAACCCGGGCAACAACGGCAACGGCAACGGCGCACCTGCAGCACCGACAGTGGGGGATTTGACCGGAGACGGCCAGCTCGAAATTTTCATACAGACCTTTGATCACGGCATGGATGTATTCACCGTACCAGGGTCATCTGAGAACTGCGTGCTATGGCCCACTGCCCGAGGATCTGCCCTGCGCACCGGTAATACCCATATGTGATGAACGATGTCTAACCAAAGAACAAAGCCTGGGGTTTTAACCCCAGGCTTTATTCCTTTGCCGCTTTGCGGCATTTACGCAGCATCCTTGGCAGTTGCCTGTTCGATGGGTGCAATGGGGGGCTTGTCCTTGGATGTTTTGCTTTCTTCAGGCGGGGTTTGTGACAGGCCGTTTGATCTTCGTCTGGGGGATCGAACCCTCCTGGCCAACTCGGGCTCACCAATGGCTGTCAGCCAGGCGTGGGTCAACTTCGCGGTCAAGTAATGGATCCTATCAAACGCCTCTATTGCATCCTTGAGCTTTCGTCGGGTCGTCTCTGCTTCACGCTCTGCCTTTGCCACTAAGGGAGGCATTTCACTTAGATCATTGAAAATCTCCTCGAGTTTTGGAATCCATTTCCTCATATCAAAGAGTTGATCCGTCGTGCTGTCATGCAGATGAACGATCACTGTTTCGAGCAATGATAATATTGCCATTGGATCTTTGGGTGTAAGCCCCTTAAACCCAAGCTCTGCAACATACGCCTCCCCCTTAAGTGCCTTGGCCATTTGGCGAACTTTGATAAGCGCAGCAGCACCGTTCTTGGCCAACCTGTCCCGTTGGGTCCGCAGCTTGGGATCGTCTCCCAGTTGGGCCGCGTGGGATTGGGCAGCCTGTAACATATCAGCTGACGCCAGCTTTAACTGACCCACGTTCGCCTCCAATATCAGCTCAACCGCTGTCGCTACGCGATCTCCTGACATCTGGGAGACTCCTTTGACAATCAAAGCGATGTGCTCTTCGATGGAGGCGGCAACGCGTTGGGAAGATTTGATCTTTCGGTTAATTTTTTTTGACAACATGAGTACCATCCTTTGGCCTTTTAGAGGCCGGTTGAAGTGTTTGTATCCTCCTCTTCGACCCCTATCGCCGAATGGTTTCCACAAGGGCGAATTTTTTTTGATTTTTTTTGCCAGATAGAACCCGTGCACTTGAAATTAAGGCGTTCTCTGCACCAGAAAAGCGGTTGGATCGGTGGATCACCCTCTTGTCCGCACCAGAAAAGCGGTTGGATCGATGGATCACCCTCTTGTCCGCACCAGAAAAGCGGTTGGATCAACGGATCAATCCCCTGTCCGCACCAGAAAAGTGATTGGATCGATGGATCACCTTCTTGTCCGCACCAGAGTAAAGGGCGTGCAATGCGATCAGGTGGGTCCCTTCGTCTGATGAGCAGGGATCAGGTTGAGGCAAAGGGCCCTATCTTGCGCTCCATGGACCCGTTGGGGTATACGGTCCCATGGCTTACCCGTCGTTCATCGGGTCGAGATATTTAAGGTCGAAGAGGCGCGGCTCTATTTCGGCCATCGGCGTCATCGCTATCGCCGGCGTGGCGTTGGGGGTTGCCTCCCTCTTGGTCGTTGTCTCCATTACATCGGGATTTCTCGACGAATTCACGAAAAAGGTGCTCGGTGTAAACGCCCACGTCCTCGTTATGAAATACGGTATCAATTATACGGAGTATCGGGACGTGATGGCCACTGCAGAAACCCTGCCCGAAGTCAGGGGCGTTGCGCCGTTTATCTACCAGGACATGATGATTTCTAAGGGCGCCCGGACTGGCGGTGTCCTGATAAAAGGTATCGACCCCGAACGGGTGGGTACTGTGCTCGATCTGCCCAGCCATATCGTAAAGGGGAGCCTTAGCGGCCTCAGGGTGCCAGGCTCGCGGCCCCAATCGAACCGTTCTGATGCCGACCGCAACCCAGCGCAGCCAGATCTGCCGAGCAACAGCCCCCCGCAAGATGCTGGTCTCTTAACCCCATCCCCCACTTCTCCCCAAGGCGATAATCTATCGCAGCCAGATCAACTGCCAGGCATTGTCCTCGGCCGGTCCCTTGCTGAAAACCTGGAGGCAGATGTGGGGGATGTGGTCCAGGTCACGACCCCCTTGGTCAGTTTGGATGTGCTCGGATGGTCGCCGTCTGAGGATGCGCCCCGGACCCTCAAATTTAAGGTCATCGGCCTCTTTTACGCGGGCTTCTTAGAATACGATACCCGACTCGCATATATCGACTACTATCAAGCCCAGCGCTTTTTCGATCAGGGCGACTCGGTTTACGGCGTCGAAGTCACACTAAGAGATATTTACGCGGCAAAGCGCATCGCAAAAAAACTCAAGGAAATGCTCGGCGGCGGCCCCTATCACACCATGGATTGGGAAACCCTCAATGCACACCTGTACACCGCGCTCAAAATGCAAAAGTTCGCACTTATGTTCGTCGTCGTTGTCATCGTTACCTTGGCGGCGTTCAATATTATCGCAACCCTCGTAATGATGGTCTTTGATAAGAGGAAGGAAATCGCCATCTTAAAGTCCATGGGCGCCACAGAGCGGGGCATCGCCCGCATCTTTCTACACGTGGGCACCGTGGTCGGCCTGGTGGGTATTTCCATCGGACTCGCCTTTGGGCTGGGCGCGTGCATGTTTTTGAAAAAAATAGGCTGGCCCTTGGATCCCAAAGTCTACCTCATCGATCACCTGCCCGTGCGCATTCACTGGACGGATTTCTTCATCACTGCCGCGGTTGCCTTTTGCATCTGTTGGTTGGCCACGGTGCTGCCGTCTTTGAGTGCGTCGCGCCTTCGTCCAGTAGATGGTATCAGACAGGACTAAGAGAGAATGACGCATCCCCTGCGGAGACAAAACCGCTCAGATCTAAGAAAATGGATATTTCTTTCCATCTTGACAGCCTGCATGCTGTTCAGTTTTCCAACCCGAGCTGGCAAGCGCAAAGCATCTGAATACATTGTCAAACCAGGAGATTCGGTCGCTCGGGTCGCCGACTTTCACGGGGTCGGTCAAGATGACTTGCGCCGGGCCAACGGCCTCAAGCCGGACGAGCCTATCCGTCCGGGACAGACCCTCGTCATTCCAGACGCCTTGCGCGGTGGTGCAGCAAAAGGCCATGTCGTAAAAGCAGGAGATACCTTTGCCGCCATTGCCAAAAAACATGGCGTTTCAATTCAAGCCCTGGCCACGGCAAACAAGCTCACACCGACGAGCCAATTAGATATCGGTCGCACCCTGATCATACCAGAACCCGAGGATGACGCAGTGCCGGCCCATCGCCCGAAGAAGGTGAGAAACCTGGTCAAAACCGGTGAAAAAGTCCCTGGTGGCGTGCGCCACACCGTACAGCCCGGCCAGTCCCTATGGGTCATTGCTCGGGCCTACAACACCACCGGCCAACGGATCGCCAAAGCCAACGGATTTACGCCTACAGATTCGCTCCGCGTCGATCAGGAGATCCTCATCCCGGGTGCCAAAGCTGTCGTTCCAGTGCGCACCAAAGGGTTTGCCATTCAATCCGTGCGCTTTGTGAGCGTGTGGAACGACAAAAGCGCAACACTGAAACTGCTCAGCCGGCGCGGAAGGGTCAATCCGCGCAGCCGGCGTGTGCTGTCAAAGCTCGCCGGCCCTAAGACGAAGAAAAAACGACGGCTGCAGTTGCTCCACCCCAGGCTGATCCACATGCTCCAGCGGGTGGCCGAGCGATTCCCAGGACACACCATCGAAATTGTCTCGGGCTATCGACCGCACAAGCGGGGCACGAGACGATCCAAGCATAGCCAGGGCAGGGCTGTGGACTTTCGGGTCAGGGGCGTGTCGAACAGAGAATTGTACGATTTTATTAAGGATTTTCCGAATACCGGAACCGGATACTACCCCAATTCGGTATTTGTGCACCTGGATGTCCGGAGAAAGACCACCCATTGGACAGATGTTTCCGGAAAGGGAGAGAAACCCCACTATCTCAAAGATGGGCAACCAGCACCAGAAGAAGACGTCGAAGCAGCTGCTGACGCCCTATCTGAGGGTGAGTAGTACTCGGCTTGGTCTCAAAAGGGTAACGGGATCTGAGATATCGCCTTTGGAGCCCCAAAGGGGCGACTCCATACCAGCCCAGCGCAACGCGCTGGGGTACGAACAAAGAAAGAATATCTAGCCCTGAAGGGGCGGCCTATGGGACGGCCTTACAGGCCTAAATTATTAATATTCTCAACGACCCAGGGCGCTGCACTGGGCTAGTATGGGCAACCCCTTCGGGGTAATTACCTACTTTTTAAGCGAAGCCTAAGGTTCCTCAGCCTCAGAGCGCACCGGCGGCCCGGTAAACGCTGACCATAGCTGGTCTATCTTGTTAGGCGTGCCAGTAATCAGGCGATATCCACCCCTTTGAACCGCAGGCGCACCGAGCGTTGCCATGCTAACGACCGCAGGGGGCATTGCAAAGGGTCGCAGTATCGTCGGCAGGGTCTTTGCCGGTACGAGGACCGAAGACGCATAGGTGGCTTGAGAGGTGGTCCCCGACCCTTCCAGGTGTTGCTCGATAGCAAATCGATAGTGAAGAGATAATCCATAGTCAGGTTGATACTCGGGTTCAATGGCGATGAGACTGAGCTCAGATGCATCGAGGCCCTGCATCATTTGCCGATCGCTGATTGCTTGGCGTGCGATGTGCTGCTCGTTGTTGAGCAGTTCTTCTTTCTCAGCAGGTGTGAGCAGATCCACTTGGGCCTGGCTATCGAGGTCGAATATAAAAAAACCGACATCTCTAAAATTCCGAGCGTCCTGGCACATGGTTCCAGTCTCCACGGTGCGTACAAATACGAACGGCCCCACGCTCGCAATGGGGATGGCTGTTGCCCGGTACTCCCCGAGTGGATCCTCTGTACCTAATGTAAGATCAGATGTCGAAAAGACATCTACCGTATCATCTGAGAGCGCGTCGACCAGGTGAACGCGGACCCCGCGGCCAGGCGTTTCAGATTCGGGGCAAGGGCCTTGATTGTCCAATAGATCCCACGCAGTACAATCGCAAACCGGCACATCTGTTTCTCGCTCTTGCCATACCCACAAACGGTCGCCTGAGGGCACGGCAATGCCGTCGACCTTTGCCAGGAATGCCATCTCGATTGCATTGCCCCGCAGCCAGTAAGATACGTGGGCACCTGTGTCATCGGTGATCCAGATCACCGCATCCTGCAATGGAACGCTCTCCGCATCCCGGGCGGCTGCTACGGAAAACGCCTCTGCTAGCTTGCGGGCCTCAGATTTGCCCGGGCCCCTGGGTTGCCGAATCTGAGAAGAAGCCTCTGGTTCGGCTACCTTAAGGCCGCACGAAACACAATATTGAGCCAGTACCAGTATTGGGACTAAAAGAACTGCGCTGAATCGTTGCTTGGGCCACATTATCTTATCCTTAAATCCATCAGCGAAAAAAGGATAGCCAATTTATCATCAACCAGCGAGTTAATGTACTGCTATCGCTAAACCATGGACCCCATCGATACTCTCGGTGTATGCTATCTCCCGGCAATGGAGAGATACTTGCATAGGCCAGGCTTCAAGCTGATCGCCTTGAGCGTTGCGCTAGCCACTGCATTGTTTTCGTCAGCCTTGGCAGCCTATGATCAGCAGGTAAGCTCCAACCTTTGGGCAGAGGGATACACGGTTTATACCCCGGGCGGTGGGACGATCTCCCGGCGACGCTTTGTCGAGGACCTTCACTTGGCTGCTTGGCATCTGGTGCCTGGATCTGCAGATCCCTACTACCGGGGCCCACGGCTCTCCATCGATCTCGCAATGCGGCTCAATACTGATTTCGGCATTGGAAAAAAGGAGAGCAGGCCTTCCCAGATCCTTCATTACGTCCCTGGACTGACACCTGTAGACGTCGAGATGCTGGTGGCCAATTTGAACATACAGGGACTTTGGCGAGATACGCTGGACCTGCGGCTGGGGCGCCAGATTCGGATAGATACGCTCGGTTTCACTGCCTTTGACGGGGTTGAGGCGCGATTTCGCCTGCCCCTGGGGATCGACGTCGACACCTATGTCGGGTATGAAGTTCGCGGCGGCCACACCCTGGGCTTTGACGCGCTCGAACTGGACGGCACGGACACGGGCGGTCGCCACGAGATGGAAGCGGACAGATATCCAGATAGAACCGATCCAAAACCGCGACTGGTTATCGGTGCAGAAGTGTCTTTTCATCCCTGGTCCTGGTTGGATGCGGCTATTGATTACAGAGCGTTCGACCTCTTGGACACGGTATCAGATGAGCGGATAGGCGGACGCCTCGGCGTTGGTACCGACTCCATCCGGATTGATGCCCGGGCAGTGGGGTCGACACTGCTGATGGCGCTCAGCGAAGTCGATGCCGAATTCGCCTTCACACCTTTCAGTGCGGTTGGCTTTTTTATCGATTATCACCTGTATCGTCCCGTGTTTGAGGCAGATTCCATATTCAATGTATTTGATCTAGCTGCCCAGAACGACTTGGGCAGCCGCGTAGAGCTGCGCCTGACCGAACAGTTATCTACAGCTGTTTGGGCATTTGTCCGCCTCTCTGATAACAGCGCGGGGATCGATGGAAACGCATCAGATGCCCTGCTCTCAGGCGCTGGCGGGGGTATTGGCGGGCGCTACAAGACAGGAACCCGGGAGCTCTCAGCTAGGGTGAGCATCCTACAAGAATGGGGAGAGCGCCGCATTGGTGGCGAGATCGGTATGGGACGCGGGTTTTTTAGAAGCCAGCGCCTCTGGCTCAGGTTTCGAGGGTCTGTGTGGCACATTGACGATGCGTTCTCTGAGCTGCTCGCGGGCAATCTCGCGGGGTATGTGTTTTCAGCGCGCCTGCGCATTTCCGAGGGCGCCCACCTGCTCGGAGAGTTCGAGCACTATGTAGGGAGCGAACGCGACCAGCGGTTTGTCGCGCTCATGCTCCTGCAGTTGGATTTGTGGCGATGAGGCGACTGGCATTATATTTTTCCCTGATGGCCGCAATCTGTGCGGGGCCAATGGTTTGGGGCGCAGCCAAAGGCAGCCTGTCAGGGGTATTACTGCCTGCGGCACGCCCGGCGGTCTTCGATACCCACGCGCGATGCCAGGCAGTGCAGACACAAAGCTGCGCTGTGTGTCATCCCAAGGCAGCGGGATCCCGGTGGGCATCGGAGCGGCTCGTACCGCCAATGGAGCGCTGTGCGCCGTGCCACGCGACCGTACGGGATGTCACCGTATCAACGCCGGTCACCGAGGCCTGCCGAAAGTGTCACAGCCGGCTCAAACAAGGAAACAGGCCAATTCGAGGCGATTATCCCAGGCCCAATATTCGCTTCTCCCACGCAGCCCATGCCAAGTCGACCCCTTGCAAGAGCTGTCACCCGCTCGCAGCGTCTGGTCAGGCCAGTAACGGTGCTTGGGATATCCCACCCATGCGACACTGCTACGAGTGCCACCGCCTATCCCAAGCGCCCCTTGCCTGTACCACCTGTCACCTTGCTGACAGGGACGGTCGCATGGTCACGGACTATCGGGAAAAGCGACTGATTCCACCGGATTGGTTGAAAGGTCCGACCCACGGCGCGTCCTGGGTGGGACGCCATGCGACTACCGCGGGCGCAGATTCCAGTTTCTGTGCATCGTGCCATCGGGAGTCGTTTTGCCGGGACTGCCACACCGGTCGACTTCGACCCCGCAACGTCCACCCCTCGGATTGGTTGAGCCTTCACGGCGTCAGCACGCGCCTGGATAACCCCCGGTGCCGGGGTTGCCACAGGAAGCAATCTTTTTGTCTGACCTGCCACCGCAGAAGCGGTGTGGCACCGGACAGCCCGGCTAATGCGCGACCGGCTGGTTTGGGCAGGTATCACCGGAATATGCAGAATACTGAGCTCATGCAACGGGCGCGACGGGATATCACGACCTGTGTATCGTGCCACTCAGAGAGTTCGTGCATTGCCTGCCATGCCATACAAAAGCCCCATCCACCTAGGTTCCGCAGAAAATGCCGGGCCCTTGCTGCGAGGAACCGTCGCGCTTGCGCCAAGTGCCACACCGACGAAGCGTGGAAACGCTGCGACCACTAAATTTTGTCTCAGCCCTGGCGGTGCGCTATAGTGTGGCCATGCCGACCCTGATTCGATTTGCACGCATCGCCCTTGTGTTGGGGGTGCTTTTATCCGTGGCGATCGGCGTTCCTTTAAAGGTGCTCGACACGAATGGGCTCAAGCGGGTTGAGCATCTCAATAAAGAACTGCAAACCCTGCGGGATACAAATCATCAACTGCGCCGGGAAAACGCTGCGTTGTCAGCAGAAATAAAGGCGTTCCACGCAGATCCTGAGTATATCGAGAAAATCGCCCGGGATGAGCTGGGCATGGTCGGCCCCAGGGATATCGTCTACCAGTTTTCAGAGTAAGAACAACAGACACCTAAACACATTCGGCACCCCACCGACTTGCAGGGGGGTGTTTTCTTGGTATTCTTTTGGTTCATGGTTGTTTTGTGGTAATAAAATACGACCAAAACACCTAAACGAAGAGGGATCGCGGGGGTCGAAATCAACGATGAGTCGGTATTTTGCCAGAGGCGCACAGCTTTTTATTGATTTATTCTCGCTGTCAGCTGCCTATTGGTTTGCGTTTTTATTTCGATATGAACTCGACCTAGATCTGCAGACGTATAAACTCCTGTTTTTTACTTGGCCCTATGTCGTAATCTTTAAATATCTGGTGCTCACCTTGTTTGGCGTACCGAGATTTTCTTGGCGCTACGTGGGCCTGCAAGAGGCCAAGCGAATTCTCTGGGCCCTTGGTACCACCACTGGGGTGCTCGTCCTGTTTCGATTTATCCTTCCTTCCTTTGGCGGATACTCTGTGTTCCTGGTCATTCCCCTCGGCGTGCTGGCAGTGGATTTCGCGCTTTCATTTTTAGCCATTACAGGGGCGCGCGTCGTGCGCAGAATGCGGGCAGAGCGTGAAGAGCGGGACAAGCGACGGACTGCGTCGGTTTCAAGGAAGCGCACGCTGCTCATCGGCGCAGGGAGCGCCGGAGTAATGGTGGCTAAGGAAGTGGCGCAGAATCCGAATTTGGGCATCAAGGTAGTTGGATTTGTGGACGATGATATCCGCAAAATCGGTACCACGATTCAGGGACACCGCGTTTTGGGCGATACCACTTCTATGGCAGCTCTGGTCAATGAGCATCGCGTGGCCCAGGCGGTCATCACCATGGCGTCAGTACCTGGGTCGAAGATTCGACGGATCGTCCAAACCTGCAAGGAAATCTCCTTGATGGTTAAGATTATCCCAGGCATCTACGAGATTCTCGACGGACAGGTGAACCTGTCGCGGATCCGGGAGGTGACGATCGAGGATCTGCTCGGACGCGAGGCAGTGGAGCTCAACCTAGATGCGATTCAAGCGTTTATCACTGGCAAGCGGGTGTTGATCACCGGCGCTGGCGGGTCCATTGGATCAGAGCTCTGTCGTCAAGTATCTCGGTTCAACCCGGAAACACTCGTGTTGGCTGAACAGGCGGAAAACGCGCTGTTCGACGTTCACGGAGAGCTCTCAGAAATAGCGGATAGGTGCGATATCATTCCAATCATCGCTGATATTTGTGATGCCAAGCGCATCGAGCAAGTTTTTAAGATTTATCGACCCCACGTGGTATTTCACGCGGCAGCGCATAAACACGTACCCATGATGGAATGGAATCCCGGAGAGGCGATTAAAAACAATGTATTCGGCACCAAGACCGTGGCCGACGCGGCAGATCGGTTTGGGTCGCAAGCTTTTGTAATGATTTCGACAGACAAAGCAGTCAACCCCACCTCGATTATGGGTACCAGCAAGCGGGTAGCCGAGATATACGTCCAGGGATTGTCGAAAAGATCAACGACAAAATTTGTTGCGGTGCGCTTTGGAAACGTACTCGGCTCAGCCGGATCTGTCATACCGACCTTTCAAAAACAGATTCAAAGTGGGGGACCGGTTACTGTGACCCATCCGGATATGAAGCGGTATTTCATGACGATTCCAGAGGCGTGCCAGCTCGTGATGGAGGCCGCGACCATGGGTAACGGAGGTGAAATCTTCGTGCTTGACATGGGAGAGCCGGTAAAAATTGTCGATCTCGCGCGGGATCTCATCCGCCTGTCTGGCTTTGGTCCAGACGAAATCGACATTGAATTCACTGGTGTTCGCCCCGGGGAGAAGCTCTTTGAGGAGCTCTCCACTGCTGGCGAAGACATGACCAAAACCCATCATCCCAAGATTTTCATTGGAAAAATCGCTTCCTATCCCCTTGAAAAAGTTCGCGCAGGTCTGGCTGAGTTAGACAGGATTGCCAACACGACTTCCTCAGAGGACGTGCGCGCGGCCCTTACACGGCTTGTTCCTGAAATGCGAGAGCCTGCTGATTCAGATCCACCACCTGCTATTTCAGATCGACCTCCGACACGGGCCGAAACCCTGCATTGAGACATGAATTCATCTTCGGCGTCTTTTCTTTGCAAATGAGGTTAATGCACTGGGCGATCCACTGCCCGGGTCGAGGATGAAACTGTCGATGGTTAGAAAAGCACCTTCCTCAACTTTCTGAGGCGTGACCCACACAACGGCTCTTCCAGCAACTTGGATCATCACCCTTGTATCGAATGCAGTGGTTGCACTTTCGACCTCGTCGTCAGTTGTTACTTTGACCACTACCTCATCTGGCTGTTCTCCTGGAGAAACGCCAAATCCCACTTCTTTTAGTTCTGGGCATTCTGGTATTCGCGGGATAGCGTCATTGAAAACAAGATACAACGAGCATTTCTCTTGTTGGAATTCCCTGGCCACAGCGTCCCCTGGCAGCTCACCCCAGGCAAAGTAAATCGGGGTTTTGGACGACAGCGACCACCTATAGGCGACCCGATCTCTTAGCCGCGGTATCTGCTTTTTGGTAATGAGTCTGCCGTCAGGTGATGTGTACAGATTCTTGCCTTCCGGATTGACCCTGGGATTACCGTTCTCGTCGCGAGCGGGCACATAGGACACAGCCTCCTTGAGCTTCATCCGGGATTTTCTGAAGTGCCGTTTCATGGCTACTAGGCTCTTGTGTGCGATAGGTACCGGGCTTTCAAAGTAGAATATCCGTGCGCCAAAGAGGGTTGTGACAGGTCGAGATCCCTTCGGGGGCCTTCCCGTATTCGCTCCTAAGCACTGCATCCCATCGATAAAACGGACCTTTGATCTGGGCGCGTGCAGAATAGCAGGTGTTTCGATATTGACCTTCCATTTTTGCCCATGTACCCCGGGTATATCCAGAGAAGCGATCGTTTCGGAGAACCAGGCTAGGACCGCTTTTGTTATCGCCGCTTTTTGTCGTGACATGTGGATCAGGGTCTGGCGATGGGCCGTGTCCCAAGGATCGAGCTCCTTGGCGGCTTTAAAGCAAAGGAGGTCCATTGGTGTGCCGTCAGGCCTGGCCAAGTAGGGTAGGGGTGTTTTCACTGTCGCCTTTGGCAAAACAAAAAAACCCGCAGCCCTAAACTCGGGTTCTTTGCCGGTCACATGCGTCTTTGGTAATGTGAGGGGAGGTTTCTTTGATGTCTGCGCGCTGCTGCATCCGCATACCAGAACCCCAATTACAGCAGAATATAACGCAATCCAATTCAACGTTGCTTTGAGCATCGACTCTCCTGAGCGTCCCTGTTTTCAGGGAAGCTACCACTCGCACGCGCGTCAAACAAGCAAGCTCAAATGGCTTCTTTATTGTTTGACTTGTACAGGACAACTAAAAAAAATAATATAGACAGTAATTTAGCAGGTGGAGTGCGCATTTTGGGCGTTCAGACAGACCACACAGGCAAAGTCGTTGGACAGCGGTATCAGATCATTCAGTTGCTCGGCAAGGGGGGTATGGGCAGCGTCTACCTGGGAAGACACAAGGTCATTGGCAAAAAGGTAGCGATCAAATTTTTAAACGCTGAGCTTGTCGGCAAAGAGGATATCGTCAAGCGATTCTACCGGGAAGCACAGGCTGCAGCAGCAATAGGCCATAAGAACATTATCGACGTTGCAGATGTGGGTATCTCGGATGATGGTGAGCCGTACCTGGTGATGGAGTACTTGGTTGGCGAGAGCCTCTCCCAACTACTCGGTCGCATGGGTCCCATAGATCTGCCAGCTGCCTGTGGCATCCTGGAGCCAATCCTGGGTGCCCTATCTGCAGCCCATGAAATAGGTATTGTTCACCGGGACTTAAAGCCTGAGAATATTTTTTTGGTCAATCATAAAGATGCACCACCCACGGTAAAACTCATTGATTTCGGTATTTCAAAAATCAAGACAGGCGAACAGGAACGCCAGCTGACCCGCACCGGAACCATGATCGGCACTCCGGATTACATGTCCCCAGAACAAGCCAGGGGTGTGGCTGATCTCGATGCCCGGTCTGATATTTACTCCCTCGGCGTCGTCCTATACGAAATGCTCACCGGTGGGCTGCCGTTCTTAGGGGAAAACTACAATGATCTGCTGATCAACGTGCTGACTGTTGAGCCCCGCTCTCCCCAATCGGTGAACCCCGAATTTCCAATGGCCGCATCTTCTCTCATCATGAAATCCTTAAGTAAGGATCCAGCGGACAGACCGCAGACAGCCGAGGAGATGCTGGAGGCGCTCAAACAGTTGGAAAATTACGACCGACGCCAGTCACGCCTGACGCAGCTGGCGTCATCGCTAGAGCAAAGCAGTGTCGCCGGTGGCGATCTGGGCGACCCGTTGAGCACAGTAGATAGTGCTGAAGTTGCTGCAAGTGCCCTGTCAGAAGTGGCCGCTGAGATCACACCACAGGCCTGGGTCGATACGAAAGGCCTGCAAAAATCAAACCGGCGTCTAAACGCTATCCTTGCCGCGCTCGCGATCATCGCCCTCTGTGGTGGGGGGATCGGCATCTTTTTATATTTACGCGACACTTCCCCAACCCCTGCCACATCCATCCCAGTTCCAGTGAGCCCCCACCAAAAGGCGACGCCTCAGCTCTCTCCGCCGACGGTTCAAGCTTCGAAACCAACGGTCAAAATTACACTCATCGGGCTTCCCTCGGGTGCACAGATTTTTTACAAAGATGTCCCGGTTACAGCAACCCCATTTGAGGTGGCGCGCCAAAACACCGCTGCTTCAATCCGGATAGTCGCGGCTGGATTTGAACCAGTTGAAAAAACTGTCGTACCATTGGAAGATCTGGCAATAACATTAGAGATGAAGCCCCTAACTACCGAGGTGACTGCGCCGGATAAGCCAGCCGCAACGGTAAAAAAGAACAAAAAGAGGAAAGCCAAAGCCATACCGGCGCCAGAGCTTGAGAAACCAATGGAGCCAAAACAAACGCCAGATAAGTTTCGCAAAGGCAAACGGGGCACCAAGTTTAGTGATGAATTCGAGTAAGGCACATCAGGAGGTCGATTGAGGTACTGTTTATTTAGAAGAACCGGCGTGACCGGGTGTCTGATTCTGTTTGTGGTTGTTCTATCCAGCGCGTCAAATGCAGACGATACTGCTGTCCTGTCGGTTGAGGGATCTGATATATCTCAGGATGTAACGTCTCACCAACGAACGTCAAGCATGCGACTATCCGGATTGTTTTGGACCGGGCTTACCGGAACCGCGGCAACAGGGGTGGCTTCTGGCGTGTTCCTGATCCTGGCCAATAGCAAGGCCAATAAATATGAAGACGGCAATCGCCAAGACATCGAGTTGAAAACCGACGCCGAGCGATTTGGATGGCTAGGTGTTGGATTGGGCATTGGCGCGGGTGTCTTTGCCGCAGTGACCACTGTGTTTTTTGTGGCCGACAAGAACAAGCATACAAGGGAGGCCGCGGTAAGCGCGACAGTCCTGCCTGGAACCCTCGTGTTCAGGTTCTGAGTTGTAAAACCATACAATGCAACAATGCCATCAATGCTTATAGAGAGGGGTTAGGAAGGCGATTAAATGACGACACTGCAACGGCAAACCAGAAGCATCACGTGCGCTTTCTATTTTGCGATATTCGCTACTGGATGCAACTGGTATGGCTTGTCTAATCCAGTGACAGACACAGACTCTGGTACAGATAGCGATACTGACACTGACACTGACACTGACACCGACACCGACACCGACACTGACACTGACACCGAGAGTGAAACCGAAACCGAATCCGAGAGTGATACAGACACCGGGACAGAGACAGACACCGGCACCGACACCGAGAGTGAAACCGAAACCGAAACCGAGACCGAGACCGAATCTGAAACTGGCATTGACACAGACACCAGCACAGACACAGACACCAGCACAGACACCAGCACAGATACAGACACCGGGACAGAGACAGACACCAGCACAGACACAGACACCGGCACAGACACGGACACTGATACCAACACTGACACTGACACCGACACCGACACTGACACTGCCAAGGATGCGATGGTTTCGATTTGATAACCTGTAGAGGATGATGGTGCATCAGAGGATTTAAAGGTTAGGTTATGGGTGGGTACACGCATCCAGCGGCGTCACGAGCGGATGGTTGCAGATCGGAGGGTCATTGTGAATACGCGTCAACCAGTAGTAGCTGTCATCGGAGCTGGGATCAGTGGCAGTATGTGTGCGCACCGATTGACAGCAGATGGATGCCAAGTGACGGTCTTTGACAAGGGTCGTGGACCTGGCGGGCGCATGGCAACACGCCGTACAAATGAATATCAAGTTGACCACGGAGCGCCGTATTTCACCTGCCATGCGTCGATGTTTCAGCCCTTTGTCGATAGATGGCTGGACAAAGGTGTGGCTGCAATTTGGCCTGGACCTTTCGTCGCCATTCACCTCGGGGAGAAACCCACGCCTCTGCCTGAAGAAACCCGATATGTCGGCCTACCAGGGATGAGTGCGATCACACGCGACCTCTTGAGCAAAAGTGATTGCCGTTTTGATACAGTGGTAAACAAAATTAGCCGTCAAAGGGGCGATTTCTACGTTGAGTTCGCCGAACAACCCGCTGCGGGTCCATATGATGTTCTCGTTATCGCGACCCCGCCGGCACCAGCACTTGAAATTGCAGGTGACATCAGCCCACTCATTACGAACGCCACCGGTGCGACGATGCTGTCGTGTTGGACAACTGTTGTGGCCTTTGCTTCGCCGGTTGATGTGCCGTTTGCCGGTGCCTCTATTCAAGGCGGTCCACTCAGCTGGGTGGGGCGCGATAGCAGTAAGCCGGGAAGAAATAGGGCAAAAGACGTCTGGGTCCTCCAGGCAAACGCAGCGTGGTCTCAATTAAACCTAGGAAAATCCAAAGCATTTGTAAGTGAAGCGCTTTTGAGGGCGTTCGAGGAAGTGACCTGTCAAAAGGATTTGTCGCCGCAATATCTTTTTACCCATCGATGGCGGTCTGCCCGACCCCAGCATTCCAGCCAGCTCGGTTCACTTTTCAGCGAGGACGAGAGAATTGGATTCTGTGGTGACTGGCTGGCCGATGGCCGGGTAGCCTCAGCGGCCTTGAGTGGATTCGACCTTGCTGAGCGTATTTTGACCTTAGGCCGGTCCAGTATCTGATCCAAACAAAACCAGGTCTTCTTCCCTGGGCCGAAGGGGTAGGATGCGATGGTTGTGAATCAAATGGCGATAGAGGAATTTCTGACTGTCCGGTACTGCAACCTCATTCAATGTGACCAGACCCTGGTCCGCGGTTAGGTTGGGATATACGAGCAGCTTTGATCCCGACTTGAACAGGACGCCCATGGCCTCCAAAATGCCACCTTCCATCCCGTCATAGTAATCCGCATTGAAAATAGACCGGATATTGTCGACAGATAGGATAAAGCCAACGTTGCGTTTGTCGTGTGCTGCAAAATACTCGACGATGCGAAAATATCGAAAATGGGAAGAAACCATCACATGATAGCCCCGATGTGCGAGATCGACGACCCTATCTTCCAAGTCTGAGGTCTCGTCCAGGCCAGAGGAAAGGTACCTGGCCACGTTCATTTCACACAACGATACGATGTTCTTTGTCGACGTTGACAAATCCGCGGCATATGTTTCCTGACCACAGTGCATCATGTTTTTGTGTGTTGTAGCAAATGGGCGGAATGTCCCGCGCAGGACAAGCACGTACTTTCTAAAGATGAGGTCTGCCGGCAGCACTGCCTCGGCGCTGGGAGAAAACACGACCACCGGCCCTAGGCTCGATGTGACCAATCGCAGATTCATCTTTCGGTTGTCGACAGTTTCAAATGCCGGACCGGAAAAATCGATGTAATCGACCTCGATACGCCCCCAAATCAGGTCGTCTTTCAGCGAATCCACAATCATCTCAGGGTGTTCGTGATTGGTAAAAACAGCATAAATGAGGTTTACACCGAGAATACCGAGCGCTTCCTGCTGATCTCGATTTGATTTATCGAGCATGCGCACATGAAACACGAGCTGACTCGGCGCTGCCCCGGGCTGATGTTGGAAGCGAATGCCCATCCACCCATGACATTCTCGTTTTGACTGATATGCCTTTGCGGCGACAGTGTCGGCAAATGCAAAATACCTCGAATCAACTGATCGGTTCTGCTCAACTCTTTTGATAACCTCTGCATACTCAGTATCGAGCATATTGCAGAGCCGTGTTAGGGTTACATAGCGTCCGGATTGCTCTATCCCATAGATCGCATCACTCATCTGCATGTCATATGCAGATACGGATTTGGCAATGGTGCCAGAAGCACCGCCAGCCTGAAAAAACTGTCGGGCAACCTCCTGACCCGCGCCGATCTCAGCAATTGCCCCGTAGATCAGGGGGTTTTGATTGAGCTCGAACGCTTTTTGTCGCGTGTGTTGCAGAAGGTCTTCGCGGCTCATTTGATTAATTTATACCCCCAAGACCCATACGTGTGCTAATTTTTTCCTGCTAAAAATCGGGTACGAGCACCACGCGCTTGGTGAGACGGCCTTTGTGGGCGTCTTCAAAAGTGGCTGCGATGGTGCTCATGGGGCGGGTCTCCGTGAGCGGGCGTACTTGAATGCGCCCGTCGAGGACCATCTCCAGCACCTTGGGATAGTATGCGGGCAGACATCCCCAGGTGCCTATCATCTCCGCGTCGAATGCCATGAGTTTGGAGATGTTGTACTCAATATTGGCCACGGAAAATCCAACCACGACGAGCTTGCCCACGAATGACAGCAGGGAAAGGGCTATCTCCTGACCTGCCTTGACACCTGTTACCTCGAACACCTTCCAGCCGTAGTTGTGGGGCAGGCCATTTTCCTTGCAAAGGGCCTTGAATGCTCCTTTTATATCCTTGGGGCTCTTGCCTTTTGAATTGATGACGAAGTCAGCGCCGTATTTTTTCGCGCTGTTGAGCTTCTCCTCGTCAATATCAATGCCGATAACTGTCTCAGCCCCCAGGGCCTTTGCCACCTGCACCATGTAACTGCCCACGCCACCTGCTGCGCCTGTGACAATGACCCTGTCCCCCTTCTCCAGGCTGCCTCGCATGGCTGCCTGGTACGGGGTGGTCACCGCATCTGCGACAATGGCTAGGTTTTCGAGTGGCATATCACCGCGGGTCGCCACCTCGCAGAGATCCGCTGCAGGTACTGGAATGTGACTGGCAAACCCGCCGTAGATGCCGATGCTATTTCCCGGCATCTTTTGCGCCAGACACCGGTTCCCCCGGCCTGACGCACAGATGGGACAGTCGTTGCAGGGCATCACTGCTGGAATGATGACCTCCTTGCCCATCCAGGCTGCATCCCCAGCGACCACGCGGCCGCTTATCTCATGTCCCAGGGTCATGGGCGGCTTGCTAACCGTGGGTACGCCAAAGTAAAAATACGAGAGGTCAGTGTGGCATACCCCGCACCCGGCGACTTCAACCAGCACCTCGCCAGGGCTGAGCTCAGGCACTGGTATCTCGGTCCGGACCAGCTCACCGGGGATTTTTTCGCCGGTTTCCCTGTTCTTGCTCCAGGGCCGGACCATTTGCCACGTTTGAATTTTAGTGGGTACATCAGACATGATCGCCTCCCCTACTCGGGCTTGCCGAGCACGGCCTCGAACAATTCGTCATCGACCTTTTCGCCCTGTGCGATCAGTTGGCGATATTTGATAAAGTCGATGGTATCGCGGTTGGTGATCTTTTTTGTATTAAATGCAGTAAAGCCCAGGAACGCCTCGCTGCTCATATTGGTGGCGAGCCAATGGCGATAGGTTCCCTTGCTTTGATCCCAGAAGAATTTCTTTTTCTGCCGCACCGCGTCAATGGACATCTGGAGGCAGTTGGGAAACAAATTGGTGAAGGTCCAGAGGATATTGTTAATTTCCCCATCGACAAGCTCAAAGTCTGTCGTGGCATCTTTTACGATAGTTCGAGCAGCCTTGGCTGCATCGCCGGTCTTGAACTCCCCGTATGCAATTTCACCGTCTTCGATGTACACATCTGTCACGACTGCAGGGTTGCGCAGCCACTTTCCGTCTTGCTTTATCACTGGGAGTGCCTTGGAGATAAGCCCGAGGCGTTTCATTTTGTATGCACTCCACATTTCACAGGAGATGCAGTTCCACATGGCGAGCTCCATGGGCAGCATCCAGGGGAGAAAATCCACTGACCCGCCTACTGGTGCTGAACCGTGTTTTGGCCCGGCCTGGCCATAAATCGCCAAGTCAGAGGAAATGGCCAAATCGCAAGCCATGCCGATTTCCTGACCGCCGGCCACCCGCATGCCATTGACCCGGCAGATAACGGGTTTTTTACAGTTCAGGATGCTGTCGACCATGCCGTTGAACAAATCCATGTAAAGCGCGTATTCAGTCGGTCTTTGGGAATAATATTCAGAGTATTCCTTGGTGTTGCCCCCAGTGCAGAACGCCTTGTCCCCCTCGGCAGTGAAAACAACGGCCACTACCCTGCGATCCATGCTCGCCTTGTGCATGCCGGCGATCACGCCCTTGACCATTTTCGTCGTGTACGAATTGTACTGCTTGGGGTTGTTAAGCACAATCCAGGCGCTGAAAAGGTCTGCAATCTCCTCACCGGTTTTGGGGTTGACGATGGGCTTCAGTAGGTACTTCACGCTCGGGGCAACGTCACTGAAAAGCGCATCATCCCATAAGTCGTGGTCCTTGACGCCGTCTTCTCGGGGTATCCAATCAAGACTCATTGCCATGTCCTCCTTTTCTTTGTTGATTCTTTTTTAAAATCGGTAACACACTCGACCCCAAGGGCATGAGATATGTCTTGAGATGCGTGCCCTTTTCCTTGTAAACCAAGTTGAGCGCCTCCTCAACACTCGTCACGACCCTGATCCGCGTCTTGGCGAGCAGTGCCGGATCGATAGCGCTCACGACGATGACATCGTATTTGTCCGATGCCTCGCAGATATAGTAACTCACGTACTTGGGAACGGAAAAGAGGGATCTCACTGCTTTTTCCCGCTCAACCGTTGTGTTGTACGACAGGAATATTTCCTTGGCGTGTTCTGGTCCGAGTCCTTCTGGACATTCGCTCAAGACAATCATCGTCCCGCCTGGCTTGATCGCGTCCTGGGCGTGATAGATGGCCTTGCCTGTCTGATAGAATTCGATATCCTTTGGAAATCCCCCCTGTGAGGCAATGACCAGATCGCCGAGCTCAGAAATGGGCACCCCCCACATGTCTTCTACAATGTTGCACCCAACCCGATGCGCCTGATCGTAGTCCCCAGCCACTGCATGGGCGATTTTGCCGTCATAGCCCATGACCACGTTGAACATAAAGGATGGTGCCACAAATGCGGCTGCATCCATCATGTCCTCGTGCACGGGGTTGCCCTCGAAGTTCGCATTGCGCACCACATCGCGCTGGCCCCCACCTATCTCATCGGTAAGGCACATGAAGTGGTTGTGCTGTATGGTCTCAAATCCAGCGATCCCTGGCAGGATGGACTTCTTGCCGCCACCCCAACCCACAAAGGGATGGTAGGTACAGCAGCCCGTCAGCACGATGTGGTCGCATGCCATGGCTGTTTTGTTTACAAATACGGGCGTGCCCGCCTTGGTCGTACCGAGCGAAACGAGGTTTTCTGTATCCTGGCAGTCGTGATCGACCATCTCAAAACGACTGCTAAGCGCTTCGCCGAGAATCGCCGCATGTTCCGAGGCTGACATCTTTCGATGAAATCCAGTGGCGCCAATGAATCGAATGTCTTTATCCTCGATACCAGCCGCATTTAGTTCGCTCACGATATGAGGCAAATAGACAAACATCCGTTGCCAAAGGCGCGTGATGTCTGAGACGACGATAGCAACTGTCTGGCCGGGTTTGACGATATCCCGGAGTCTGGATGTGCCGATTGGCGCGGCCAAGGCTGCCTGGATGATCTCGGCCTCGGCTTTTTCGACTTTGGGCACTTGCTTTTCGATAATACCGAGCAGTTTCTCCGCTGGTACAGAAACGTCGACGTGCCCTTTTCCGTATTTCATTTGAATTGTCTTCATGCCCTGACTCCCCTGGTGTCACCCCCTAAATATTCTTTATATCCAAGGATGACAACTGACTCAATCGTTATTTTGGTCATTTTACAGGGCGTCAATCGCCTGCGTCGGGCTTATATTTCGTGCATTGTTACGGGGAAGATTACGATAGGAGGGCTCTGGCGACGCCCGCGGTCGGGTCGCGCTTGGCCATCACCGCGTCTATTTCTACGGGGACTTTATAGGATGAAATATCTATGGCGGTCAGTATTATCACCCGCCGGATCCATGGATATTGTCTTCGCCACTCTGAAACAATGTCGTAGGCATTATCGACTTCTTCTCTGATGGTAAAATCGCTGACGATATGGGTGATGCGGTGCTTGCGCAGATGGGTCTCAGCCTGCGCGCGGGTCACGGCTGTGAAAACCTCGGATGCATCCGATTCTAAGACGCGCTTCAGCATCCGGCACACTTGGATGTCATAATCCACAACGAGTATTTTGTTCTTTCTCATTTTCAGCTGCCAAGAAGGAATGTCGCTGACATATTTTGCGTATTGATATCCCATTTTGCCCCCTCCAAGTCGGCTCTTTGACTATGTGGCATTACCCATCCCCACAAAAGTAAAGATATCTTTTTAAAGAGCTGGGGATCGATGTCAACCCATAGGCGATAATTTTTTAAAAAAATCGCCTTGTGTTGCAGCCGTCGCTATGATGCAGCGCCCACATCACCGAGCAGCATTTTTGCTTCCTCATTGCTTGGATCATGCTCCAGGACTTTTCGCCACTCATCGATGGCTTTGTCCCGTCTATCGGTGGCCATATAAACTTTTCCCAAATAAATTCGCCAGTTAAGCTTTCTTGGCTTGAGCGTCAATGCCCGTTTTATTTGGACGACCGCCTCTTTGAACTTGCCTTTTTCAAACGATGTCTGCCCCAACCCATACCAGGCGGTTGCTGCCATCTGATCCATTTCTATCGCCTGCCTAAAGAGAACCTCGGCCTTTTCGAAGCGAAGATGTCTGAGTTTGGCGTTGGCCTCTTCAATAATTGCTAAGACGTGGTCTTCGGAGGCACTATCTCCTGTTGGCATCTGCTTCTGATTGCCATCGTTATGTGGGCGTTCTACTGTGGGCGGCGTGACCACTGGCAAGGGCTTGGGTTGGGGAGGCTGTGCATGGGGTATAGGCGCCACCTGGGCATCAGATGCCCGTGATGTCTGCATGCGAACATCGACAGGGGGCGATAGTTTGCCCGACTCCGTAGGGGCGCCTTGATCTGCCTTTGGATTTTTTTCCAGGTGTTGTACTGCCTGCCCTTTTTCGGGTGCTGCCGATGTTGGTTTTGGCACCTCGGATGAAACAGCTAAATCGCGAGACTCCCACATGGCGTCTGCAAAGCCGATAAGAACATAAACAGCGACCGCCCCAAGAAGGACGACACCAGAGAGTGCTGCAATGAATCTACCCCTGCCAGGTCTGTATATACTGGGCAGGATACTCGATTTTCGCTCTGCTGATTCGAGCATTTTTCGCAGGGCCGAGGCCATTGCAGCAGCGCTCGAGAATCGCTTGTTGGGGTTCCTCATCAGCGCCTTGAGACAAATCGCTTCGAGTTCTTTGGGTATTGATCTATTGCCGCTCCGCTTGCGGGGCGGTACGATTTTATCGCTCATCACTTTGTGAAGTGTTTCCCCGATGTTGCGGCCCCGAAACGGGGTCTCACGGGTCAGCGCTTCGTAGATAATCACCCCTGCGGCATAGGTATCACTCCTATAATCCGGTTCCTGGCCGCGGACCTGTTCTGGCGCCAGGTATTCTGCTGTACCGCATAGAAAACCAGTATTGGTCAGGGATTGCTCTTCTTCTTCCAGGCCAGTGCGCTTGGCGATGCCAAAGTCGAGGATCCGCGGACCCGCACCGGTTAGAAAAATATTTTCCGGCTTGAGATCCCGATGCACAACGCCAGCTTGATGGGCAGCTTCGAGGCCATCGCACACCTGGGCCATGATGTCGATGAGCTCCCATGGATCTACCGTTCCCTGATCTATTCGATCCCCGAGGGATTCTCCTTCGAGTAAATCCATCACGAGATAGTGATAACCCTCTGCAGTCACCCCAAAATCCGATACATGAACGATGTTGGGATGTCCAAGACTCCCTGTAATTTGTGCTTCTCGACGAAAGCGCTCGACCGCGATTTGGTCGTCAAGCACCCGTTCGTGCAACACCTTGACAGCCACATGCCTGCCGATGCCCAGGTGTTCGGCTTCAAAGATGAGGCCCATGCCACCCTCGCCCAATAACCTTAGCAGGTGATAGCGATTGTCGAGCACCGTGCCAGGACTGAGCTTTCCACCGTCGGCAGTATCTCCTAGGTGGATCTGACCGTCCTGGCCCAGCATCTCGCGGATAATGCGCTCCTCCTCGATCCTGTCCTCAGCGGCCAAGGACCGGGCCCAATCGGCCAGGTCGTCTGGTGGATGCCCAGTTGCGTGGGCCCGCATGATGCTGAGCAACTTGTCGCGCATGGCCAGGGCACCTGTAAATCGATTGCTCGGGCTCGGATGCATGGCCCGGGTGAGAAATGCGTCAATCTCATCTGTTGCAGATGAGGTGCGGTAGTTCAAGGGATCCCCTTCGCGATCTTCGCTTCCTCGACCCAACAACGCGGAAAGAATCGCCGCCACCCCCCATAGGTCCCCGGCCACAGTGGCGGCTTCCACTTTGGGATGCTCAGGGGGCGCAAAGATGCCGCGATAGGTCTGAACCCTGGCATTGGTCTTTTCGTCGACGATATAGTAGAGCGTGGACCCGAAGTTTGTCAGTTTCACTTCGCCGTCAAATGAAATGATGATGTTGGACGGCCGCACATCCCCATGTCGCATGCCCATGGGTGTGCCCAAGATATCCTCCCGCCGATGGACATAGTCCAATCCACGCAGCAGCTCGGTGGCGATGTATACGGCCAGCTCCCAAGGGCAGGCGGTCTTTCTCTCCTTTGCCAGCTCGAGCAGTCGCATGAGCGTGGCCCCTTCGACGTATTCGCACGCAACAAAGGGAATTTCCCCCTCTGCACCCACTTCTATTACGCGCACTACATTTGCACTTGCCAACCGGGACAGGGACCGGGCTTCTTCTGAAAACAGCTTAACGAACCGATCTTCCTCGGCCACTGACGGGTAGATCCCCCGCAGGATCCGCAGCTGATCAACGCCCTCGTCAATACCCCAGGCCGCCAGAAACTCTTCGCCCACCGGGTCTCTATTTTTTCTTTTGAGCAACAAATATCGCCCAAATCGGATCGGCATGTCCGAATCAGAGAAATAAAAAGAGGCGCTGTGGGTTCGAACCGCCATGAACGCTAGATTCCTTGAGTGGACGCGAAGTTAGGTGAAAGATCTCCCCCTTTGGCAAAGGGGGCCGGGGGGATTTCGTCATTTTCCCTAACGCCTCGATGTGACAAAATCCCCCTTCCCCCCTTTTTCAAGGGGGAAATTGCTAACTTCACCCAACAAAATTCGCCTGACATGGTGCTAGGCCTCGAGTTTGGAAAAGAAGGCTTCGTCAAATGAGGGCAGCTCGACCGTCCGCGTTTTTACACCAATCCCGAATGCGATGAGCTCACCTGACAACATGTCCCCATCCATGAGCGCAACCGGGGGCAAATTGGGCACGCGCGCTTCTTCCCGGGCCTTCGCATCCACACTGCTGGTGGTGATGATCATGCCACTGGAAGCGTCATAGTGATGTAGCGCGCCCCTTAGATCCATCACGTCCCGATGCGACACTGGGCTGTCAGCTGGATCCCGGCGCAGGATGACGGCTGTCTTGAAACGCCCGCCATACCGTCGGTCCCGCATGCAGAGATGGACCCCCTGGGAACTGTCCCGATGCACCGGTCCCACCATGTCGAACCCACTCCGCTGTAGATAGGCAACCCCGATTTTGACAAAGGCCCGGGTCGAGAGGGACCGCAGCTTGCGCAGCACCTGTCGCTCAGCAATGCTCACCATGCGCTCTCTTGCCTGGGCCATCTGCCCTTCTAGCGCGAGGATCTCTGCCCCGATTTCTCGGGCCGCCAGGGCATAGCCACTGCGGTGTGCGATAAATCGCGGCCGAAGCCCGTTTCCCTCCCGGTCAAGGCCATCGGAGATCAGCAGCGCATCTAAGATGGCAATTGATTTTTCGTCAGTAAAGCCTATTTTTTGGGCGAGCGCGGCAATCGACATGGGTCGGGTGGCTGATTTCATTATCGCGCCGAGGCGTTCGAGTAGATCCCGACCGGTCCCAGAAGGCGCTGTCTGATCTTGGTACGGGTTTCCCGGTGGATTTAAAGACAGGGATGTTGCATTGGCATCTGAATCCCCGTCCTGATCATCGGCCCTCTTTTTCCGGCGACGTCGCTTTTTCTTTTTGATTTGGGTCAGTTCCGCGGCCACCCCATCGACAGCACTGTTCCGCTCCCCGCTTGGCGCAGGTGCTGCCACTGCAGTGGATGGGGGATCGTTTTTCAACGGCGCTGGGGAGTTCCCTGAGGCCGGGTCTTTCCACGTCGATAGCGCAAAGACACCGGGTCGAATCCGGACAAACGGGCCACTCGCGGTTCCCTTGGTAACAGCCGCTGACAACCGGGCAGACATGGTTTGCACGGGCGTCTTTCCAACATGGGACAGGATCCCCCAATCCACGGCTTTTTGAGCAATTTCTCTAGAATGCATGGGTCTGCCCTCGCGCTCGAGCACGACTAGGGCTGCCTCAGTAAACGTCATCTATTCTGTACCTCCCTGCGATCGATATGCCCCTTATCACACGATAATGTCGGACGCGACCGATGGTGTATTGTCCCTGATTTTGCCTGTAACACTGTCTGAATACCAGATTATTGCCAATAAAATCCCCCGATCAAATGGAAATCTAACAAACTTCCCCCCGGGTCAAACACAATTAAATACAGCTACACCAGATTTTTTAGGCGTCCGGTAGCCGGTGCGTATTAATAAACTATATTTTTATAATAGTGTTTAAATTTTTTTCCTTTAAGTGAGCCTTCTTTTTTTCACCTTAGCCCGGGTGGGTCGTATTGAGCAGTGTGACACCCAAAAAGTGAGATCGACATGCGGACAAAACCATACCAGAGATTACTGATCCTCTCGGCGGTCTTGGTGCTCATGGCCAGACTGTCTTATGCACAGGATTGTCAGTCAATGGATCCCGCGGATTGGCCAGCGCCGGCCCGCCCGTATTTTGTCGTGCTTGTGGATACCGGCTCTTCGATGATCGCCTGTACCACGCCCCCCACCCAGTGGCCATACACGTGCAATGCGGCCGATACCGAGTATGCGCCCAATGCCTGCGGCATGGTGCCGAATCGTATCAACGACACCAAGTGCGCCCTTTCCAAGACCGTCCAGGCCTTTGCCGGATCTGCAAATTTCGGGCTCGTTACCTATGCGTCCCAGCTGGACTGTGGGGCTGATGCGGGAGCGTGCGTCAGCGATTGCGGGGATCCAGATGGTGGTGTGTGTCAGGACGACAACTACGGCTGTGTGTCTGAGCCGTTTCCAGATCCCAACCCCTATACCGGCGGGGGGGCCTGGCCCAAGGAGACCTGTGGCAATTGGCCGGATTGCGATACCGACCCTGGCCCGGCAGCGCCCAACTACGAGCCGGGAAGATGGCTCAACGGCGGCAATATCGTGGTGCCGTTGGAGCAGGATCCCATATGGGATGAGACCGCGGCAACAGCGAGCAATATCGACGCGATCTCTGCCTGGCTGGACGGGGACTGCAGCGATAGTAAAGAGCTCTTTGCCGACGGGTGGAAGACCATGCCCGGGGCCCTGTTCAGCATTACCCAATATCTGCGGGCCGGGTGGTCCATCTGGTCTGCCACGTCCTACTGCGACGCTTCCCTAACGTATACGCATCCGACCCCGCTTGGCCCGTCGGATCCAGCGTGCCGCTCCGTGAACATTCTCTTTGTCACGGACGGCGAGCTCGACGACTGCGGCCTGGACGGCCCCATGGGGCTCGAAGATGTGGACGATCATCTAATAGCCATCGATGCGGCAGCGGATCTCTATGAGAATGGCATCGCGATCCAAGGCACCACCTGGCCGGTGCGCACCTACATGCTCAACTTTAACGGTGGATTTACAAGCATGTCCGACGCCATCGCTGCTGCTGGCGGCACTGAATCCACTATCATCGTGACCGATGAGGGTTCCCTGTCTCAGGCACTTTCAGATATTGTGGCCGATGCGGTGCTGCCCGAGGTCTGTGACAATGCAGACAACAACTGCAATGGGTGCGTGGACGAGGGATATGCCCATTACTGCAATCTAAATCCCAATTGCTGTACAGACGATCGGGAGACCTGCCTGAGCGACTACGAGGCGTCCATTGCATCAAACCCACCTGACGGAGATCTATCACTGCTGCCGTGCGTCCCATCTGACTTGGTAACCAGCGAGGGGGATTGGCTCTGTTACAATCCAAAGGAAACCTGCAACAACATCGACGACAATTGCGACGGCCTCACTGACGAGGGCATGCTCAAGTGCGGTGATCCGATCCACTGTCCCACCGAGGAGGTGTGCAATGGCATTGATGATGACTGCGATGGCCAGATAGATGAGGATCAGGGGACCGGGGAGACATGCACCAACGCGGCCTCAGGGCAGCCCGAAGGCATCTGCACCGAGGGTGTCCGCGTGTGTGTCCTCGGCAGCTGGGCGTGTACCGGGCCAGCACCCACAGACGAAGTGTGCGACGGCCAGGACAACGATTGCGACGGTGCGACCGACGAGGACGAAGACCTGTTCGGTATTGGAGAGCTCTGTGGCAATGATTTGGGGGTCTGCACGCCCGGCACCTATCAGTGCGAATGCACCGGTCCCAATCCAGAGGACTGTGCCATTGCCTGTATCGGGGCAGAAGAAGGGTCATCTGAAACGTGCAATGGCCTGGATGACGACTGCGACGGAGAAATAGACGAAGATCAGGGCATTGGGGCGGCCTGTACCAATTCCCCCTCAGGGACTGTTGTGGGTGAATGTCAGGAAGGGTATGAGGAGTGCGTCCAGGGCAACTGGACCTGCAACGCCAATGTACCCATCGGCGAGATATGCAATGGTCGGGACGATGACTGCGATGGGACTACAGACGAGCAACTCGCCGTGGATTGCCCAGCAGAGACGCTCTGTGTGCTCGGGGAATGCCAGGAGACGTGCGCTTCTGAGGAGATGGCCTGCCCCAAGGGAAAGGTATGTGTGCAGACCGAACTACCGAGTGGGATGGCGGTGCGGGTTTGTATCTCTGACGTGTGCGATCCCAGGTTTCCAGATGCCCTGGCCTGCGCCGACAATCCCTATTGGTGCGATGCGGGAGAAGTTCCACCCTGTCGGTGCGATGCTGCCCAACAGCGGTGTGTGGGGCTGTGCAACAACGTCATCTGTCCCGACGGCAAGGTGTGTATCGACAAGAACGGCACCTGCCAAACCATTGACAATACCTGTTGGACCAAGGGCTGCGAGGGCACGGATATCTGCGAGGCAGGCACGTGCGCCCCCAATCCCTGCGATGGCGTTGTGTGCCCAGAGGGTCAGTACTGCGATGCCACCGGCACCTGTGTTCCCCCTTGCCTGCAGGCAGACTGCCCGGCTGGTTGTTACGCCGGAGAGTGCGTGGACAACCCCTGTGTTGGCGTGGCTTGCGACCCAGGGTGGACCTGCGACCCGGCAACTGGCACATGCGAACCCGGGGGACCGTGCACTGGCGTGACCTGTTATTTTTACCAGGTTTGCACGGATGGCCAGTGTATCCAAGATCCCTGCTGGCATCTGGACTGCCCCAATGGGTTTCAGTGCATCGACGGCGCTTGTTACGAGTTCATCCCAGAAGGAGGTGAGACGGACACAGACACGAGCACAGATAACGACACGGAAACAGATGGGCAGGAAACAGATCCGGACGGCGATACGGCAACATCAACTGACGAGGACCCGACAGATATGGCAAATGTCCTGGTCACAGGAACCGGCGGGTGTCTCTGTGCCACCTCACCCGGGGCAGGATCCCGGGGTCCCCACCGCTTCGCGCTCTTCTGGTTCATTGCGGCGTTGCTCGCAGGGATCTACCTCCGCCGCGGAGTCCAGCCCATTCGCCTGTTGATCGCCGTTCTTTTGGCCTGGATGCCAGCGTGTGAGACAAATCCCTACATTTTTGGGCCATCCAGCACTGATACGGCCATTGATGGTCAAGGCACAGACCCACTCGATACCAGCTCAGGCGGAGATGGGTCCTGTGTTCCCTGGGATCCGGACGACGACTGCGACGGTATTGACGATGATTGTGACGGCGTGACCGACGACGGCATTGATTTTTCGAGCAACACATTCCACTGCGGACAGTGCGGCAATGATTGTTCCCAGAGATTTCCCCACGCCTTTGGCATTTGTAAAACCGGTGCGTGCGTGCTGGATAAATGCGCTGCATTTTTTCAGGACTTAAACGGGGATGCGGTCGATGGGTGTGAATATTTCTGCAAGCCCGCCTCTCTTCTGGATCCGTGCAACGGGGTGGACCTGGGGGACGGCACATATGTGGGTGTGGATGACGACTGTGACGGCGCCATTGACGAGGACGTGGATTTTGAGACCAGCGTGTCGAACTGTGGTCGCTGCGGTCATGTCTGCGCCTTTGACAATGCCATTGCCATGTGTCTCCAAGGGCAATGCGCGTTTGAAACGTGTGTGGAGGGATTTTATGACATCGATGGGCTGCCCCAAACCGGGTGCGAATATCCCTGCACCAAACAATCCGATGTGGAGACGTGCAACGGTCGAGATGACGACTGCGATGGCGTTACGGATGAAGCAGTGGCCCCACCGCCCATATCGGCGATTTGCGGTGTTTCCATTGCTGCGGACAGGCCGGAATGCGCCAGTACAGAGGCCGGTGGGAGCGTCCTAATAGCATGCGAAGCAGGCGCCTGGACCTGCGCGTTCCCACCAGGGGTGTGCGATCCAGAGTGCGCTTCAACCCAGGAGATTTGCGATGATCTCGACAACAACTGTGATGGCAAGCTAAACGAAAATGTGAGCAATTACGGCCTGCCCTGTGCGAGCGACGACGCAGAACCCGATCCTGGTCACGGTGCCTGCCGCACCACTGGTACCTACATTTGCGACGGGGACATGGCCACCTCCTGCACGGCAACAAAGGCGGACTGCGCAACGCTGCCCGGCGGATGCGAGGAGCAATGCGACGGGATTGACAACGACTGCGATGGCCGGGTCGATGAGCCGTTCACCGATAAAGGGGAGATACCCGAGTACTTTGTAAAACCGGCCGTCACCCAGATCAGTGAAACCCGATGGATATTCACATTCGAAGCGAGCCGGCCAAACGCGACCGACATATCTTCGGGCTCGGGAAATGGTTATCATTGCCTGGGTGAAGACTGCCCCGAGGGCGTGGCCTCACCAGACCTCGACGGCAACGAGCCAACACCGTCCCTTGACAAAAGCGTGGCCTGCTCAGTGCAGAACCGAATCCCCTGGTTCAACGTGACCCCAGTTGAGGTGGAACAGACCTGCCATGCACTCGGGGGATTCATATGCCCTACTGGGGATTGGATGACGACGTGCAACACGGTCGCAGATCCGGTCTGCACCTGGGGCTATGCACCCCGGGGGGATACCTGTCGGTCCGAAGCCACATATCCAGATGCAGGGACTATCTATTGTAACTTGCAGCCGTATGATTTTGATGCTGCTGTGCTTGGTATACAAAACGGCCTACTCGCCACTGGGTCCCCTGCTCTCGGCAGTTGCGGGGCAGACTGGTCGGATCAGTTTCAAAATAACGCTGCCCACCCCTTGGTATACGACATTACCGGCAACCTCAGGGAGATCACCAAAGCCGACCCAAACGCATATCCCCTGATGGGTGGGTCATTTAATACCGAGTCAGACGAGGGCGCCAGGTGCGACTTTGACTTTTACTCGGTGTCAAAGGCCTTTCAGCTCTACGACACTGGGTTTAGATGCTGCTTTTCAGAGGATCCTACCCTGTAGGTATGCAATCTTAATCCCAAACCAGTGTAAAAATCGCACCGCTGGGTTCCATCTCGAACCTGCAGCTGATGCCTTTGAGGTCGTGTAACCGCGCAGTTTCCTGATAAAATCCCGAGGCCACATAAAGGTCGGCCGTTGCGTATCGCGGCTTCCCAGAATGAATAATATTGCATCCTTTTTTATTTTCGTGGATTTGAGCTGTGGTCTTCCCCATGCTGTAAAACATGCTGTGCAATTTCGATATTCTTTTGAGAAACGTCAAATAGTCTGTACCGCACCGAAATGACTGATAAATAGAAGTAAGCGCATCCTGTGCAGATGCGGCACCCACTCGAGTAAGCTGCTTCAAATCCCCCCCATAGTGGTGCTGGGCGATGTACTCCAACACTTCGACATATAAGTCATATGAGTACCAAATATTGCTGAAGATGGGGAAGAGCGTTTTACCGTACTTACCCTTGAAAAACAGGGTCATCGCCGCTTCTGCCTGGGAGCCGAAGTTGCTTTCTACATAAGCAAACTTGTTTCGAACAGTGCTGCCTTTAACTTTGTATTCAGTCATGGGTATCTTGGACAAGTAAATTAAAAGAACACCCTTTTAAAGGGGTCGTCAATCAATTTGCACGCCAGTGTGTCATAAGTCAATGATGACACTTGCTGACACTAGCCGACACCCCCTGACATACGCGAATTAGATGGAAAGCAGCCCCATACCGACCGATCTCGGCCCAAAACCTACCAAATGCCTATGGCACACCCTTTGCTTAAGCCCTCTGCTCAAAGCTGAGTTGAGCAATCTCATGCTTGAGCGTTTTCATACTTGGACATTTTCATATGTGTAAAAAATACTCTTTAAGTTTAAAAAAATCTTGACGGGTAGAAAAAAGAGTAGCAATAAAAAAGACTGCGCAAACTGCGTGGATGTGGGTTGATAAGTAAAACAAGAGTGAACAGCGGCATGACTGACGGAAGGAGGTGTGTGTCAACGGTGAACTATACATGACCCAAGAGAACAGTTAGCATATCGCAATAACGCGATACAGTTTGAGTGGCTAAGCGGATTCGCCGGGTAACAATTCACAATCCCTGCGAAGGGCCACTTTCACAAAAGGGAGGAAAAATGAAAGCCAAATCCATTTTGATGGGAGCAATCGTCGTTGCTGTTGTTATCGCAGCATGTAACGAAAATGAATCATTTGATACAAGTGTATCCACAACCGAGACTGCACTGCGAGCAGGAGCGATTGTCGACGAGAATTCAGACATCGCAAATGTCCGCTACGCCATCTCTCCGTGCGACAAACCAGATAGTCCCACGGTTGTTGTTCGTCCACTGGAAGATCAGTTGATTCCGGGCAATATTTACGACTTACAAAACTCACCGCTGGATCAAGACAGCGAGCATCTGTTTGCTGACTTGTTCCAGACCCTGGATCCGGGATGCTATAATGTGCATGTACAACCCCTCGACAAGAATGGACGGAAATCTGAAATGTGCGCGCCTGCCTGGAAGGACGGCGTCATGGTATATGAGGCCCAGACCACAGAAGTCTTCCTGATTATCCAATGCGCAGGATCTGACCCAGGTGCAATCGATGTTATCGCGGCTATCAATCACGAGCCAGACCTGGACGAGGTGTTCTTTGTGGAATCCAAGTTCGTTTGTGGTTCTGCAGAGCGTATCTGCATGAACGGCAGCGATGTGGACAACGATCCCCTCGAGTTTGAACTGATCGCGCCAGAGGGATGCGAGGTGGTTCAAGTGAAACCCGATACCGAAGCAGATGCGTGCTTTGACCTGATCTGCCACGACTGGGGGCGCTTTGATCTCAGGGCGCGGGTCTATGACCTGGCGTGGAAAGACGATGCATTGATTCGCATCGAGGACTGGTTGGCCCTCGAAGGCTATCCCAATGAATCCCACGCCGAGCTCAATTTCTACGCTTACTTTGATGGCATCAAGTACTATCCCGATGCTGATGGCGACGGGTTTGGCGACGAGAATGCTGTCGCCACATTGGTCTGTGAAGGGGATGACCCACCCAATGGGTATGTCCCGGACAACACGGACTGCGACGACGAGAATGCAAACACCTATCCCGGTGCCCCTGAGATCTGCGACAATGAGGACAACGACTGCGACGGCGACGTCGACGAAGGCCTCACCTTTGACGAAGACGGGGACGGGTATTCGAGCACTGACTCTTGCCACGGTTCAGCCGACGACTGCGATGACGCCAATGCAGCTGTTAATCCCGGTGCTGTAGAAAAGTGCGACGATGGGATTGACAACAACTGCGACGGTCTGGTGGACGAAGAGGATATAGCGACCTGCTTTGGATATGATGAGGAATGCGAAGGCAAGACCTGCTACACCTTTACACCTTGCATGGAAGGGGGTAGTTGCGGCAGTCTCGGAGTCTGTGTCTCGACACCCGAGGGTGGCGGATATTGCGTATACGGGCCTACGCCCTGTCTCGGTCTAGCCGACTGCAACACCACTGCGGATTGTACAGGTGGCGCTGTCTGCGCGCAGGATACCTGCTGCGTCAGGTCTGTGTGCGTGCCCCCAAGCGCGCGCTGCTCAGAGGCGAAAACAGATGTTGAGCGCAACACCTACGCCGATTCCTATCCGACCATCGGTGCTGTGGACGCCCAGTAACCGCAAATAACCTTCAGTAACCCCAACCAACCTTCTTATCTAATGAAACCCTATCAAGGTAGGTACAGCAGTGGATCCTGTGGCGTTTCATCCACCCGTACCTCGAAGTGCAAATGGACGCGGGTCGTGCTGCCTGAACTGCCCACCTCAGCGATGGTCTGACCGCCTTTGACCGCATCGCCTTCTTTGACGAGATTCTTATCGTTATGGGCGTAGACCGTGATAATGCCTTTATCGTGCCGCACAATGATGAGGTTGCCGTATCCCTTGATGGCATCACCGCTGTAGAGCACGGTGCCATCTGCTGCTGAACGGACCGGTGTGCCCTTGGGTGCCTCAATATCGATGCCGTCGTGGTGGGCACCTTCGTGATCGCTGAACCGGATGCTGAGCTTGCCATCTGCTGGCCATTTGAAGCAGGGGCGCTCGGCTTGGCCGCATTTCCCAGTCGTGGGTGTCGGGTGATCAGACGGCTGGGGGATGGGTGCAGGTGGGGGTGCGCCTGTACCAGGCACCTTGCCCCCTTCTTTGGGAACAAACACCTCGTCTCTCCCTGCAAGGGACCCATCAGACGGTAAATCATTGAGTTCTCTCAGTGCCTCTGGATCTGCACCGTACTGACTTGCCAGGCTATGTACCGACTCCCCCCCTTTAACCTCGTGCCAGACCCCGGTCACGCGCATTGGGGTCATGGATTGGCTTGCACATCCCAACACAAGCGCGATGACACTTGGAATTGCGCCATACTTCAATTTGATTAGACACCACATACTGACGCCATGGTATCATCGGCCACTGGTTTTCAAAAAAAACCAACTCGATTGGTCCGCCTACGCCAGGCCTAGACGTGTCCGCCTACGCCGAGCCTCCGGCGGGATTATCGAGCTTCGAATTAAATTTTGAGAATCCAAGATCCCGCCGGAGGCTTGGCAGAGGCGGACACGTCTAGTACAGCCTTAGTGTCTTGCCGCCGTCGATGGGGATGGCGGCACCGGTGATGTAGGTATTTCTCGGTGAGCATAAAAATGCAGCCAGATCACCCACTTCTTTGGGATCTCCAGGTCGACCCACGGGAATATCGAGGCTGATGTCTTCAAAGTACTGTTCCGTGGAGATGCCCTGGGCACGCGACCGCTCGACCGCGAGCTCCTGCATGCGATCGGTGAGGTAGATCCCTGGACAGATACTGTTTACGAGCACGTTGTATGCTCCCACCTCCCGGGCCAGGGCTTTGGCAAATCCGAGAACAGCAGGTCTGGAGGCATTTGATAAGATAAGCCCATCTATCACCTCGAGTCCGGCAATAGAGACAATTTGGCCGATCCTGCCGAACTTCTGTTCCTTCATGGCGGGCAACACCAGGGCACTCAAGTGGGTCACTGATCCCAGGGCGAGGTCGATGGCGAGCTGCCAATCGTCGAGGCTGTGGCTCAAGAATGGCCCGGGTGGCGGCCCCCCTGCATTCGAGAACAAGACGTCGATCCCGCCGAGGTGATCCACGGCTGTGTCCACAAGCCGCACCCGGTCTTCGGGGAGCGTGAGATCCGCTGGCACTGCCAGGGGTTTTTTACCAGTTTCGGTTTTGAGACGCGTTGCGGCCTGATCGAGTATGTCGACATTTCGGGCAGCGATCACCACTTCAGCCCCTTCATCGAGAAATGATCTGGCAACCGCATATCCCAATCCTTTGCTCGCACCGCCGACGATGACCCGTTTTTTTTCCAGTTCGAGTTTCATGGTGCCTCCTCAAGCATCTTCAGGGCCACGCCGACCCTGAGCCCATTGGCAGAGATGATAAACGAATTGTGCCCGAGATGGTCGAGCATTTCTGACAGCATCAATAAACCGGCTGGAAACACATCTGCCCGTGCCGGGTGTATGTGGTGGATTGAGATGCGATCCGAGCAGGGCAGGGCGAGCATGGTGTTGGTCCACTCCAAAAGCTGTTCGCGCTGCATTTCAAGGCCGTGGACCTGCTTCCGATCCCATGTATCGAGGCGGCACTCGAGACGGCCCAACGTGGTCGCTGTGCCGGCCACAGCCACCAGGCGCCCGGTAACCTGCTTGGGGATAAACCTGGCTAGCACGCTGCCCACTGCCTTGCGAAGAGCTGCGACTTCCACTGGCAATGGGGGATCAGATCGAAAATATTTGGCGGTCAGCCCCACCACCCCCATGTCCAGGCTGATGGGAATGCGACCTTCATCTCGGCGTATCGAGCAGATCTCCGTGGATTGCCCGCCGATATCTACTGTGACGACAGGGCCTGGCTGATCGAGCCCCAGCAGCGACCCCTGGCTTGTCAGGGATGCCTCGAGCTCTCCGGAAATGATATCGACCGGAACCCCAAGGATCTCTTCTGCAGGCCTGGTGAATACCTCTGGATTTGAGGCCATGCGCAGGGCTGCTGTACCCACCACGCCCATTGGCTTACCGTTTGTTTTGTACTGCAGGACGATCTTTTCAAGCGCGAGCAAGCTGCGGGCAATAGCAGTGGGCCGCAGGGCACCTCCCTGTTTCAACCCCTCTGAAAGGCGCACCACGAACGACCCATCCTGAACGACGTCGATCCTACCGGCTGTCTTTCGCAGCTCAGTGAAGGAGAACGTATTGGATCCGAGATCCAGCCCGCAGGCCGACGTAACCAGGGGTGACAGTAAGCCCTCTATTTCTTTGTTAGAGTTCCTATTTTTTTCCCAGCTCGCCTTGGAGCGCGCTCATGTCTGGCAGCTCGTCGAGATTGGGCATCAATACGATCTCAATGCGCCGATTCTGGGCCTTGCCCTCTGCTGTATTATTGTCCGCAGCTGGTTGAAATTCAGCGTATCCAGAAGCTGATAGATGCAGCGGATTGACCCCTGCTTCTTGCAAGAATTTAACAACCGTCACGGAGCGAGCTGTCGACAGCTCCCAGTTGGATTTGAATCGTTTGGAACTGATGGGCACGTTATCAGTGTGGCCTGCCACCTGAAAGTCCCGGTCTGAGATGGTCGCCAGGATTTGGGCGAGTTCACCCAGGGCCACCTCACCCTCTTCGTGCAGCTTGGCCTTGCCCGAGGGAAACAGGATATTGGACGCCATTTCAACGACCATCCGCCCGCGGACAATGCGGATTTTGAGCTTGCCAGAGCTGACCAGTTTTTGAAATTTCTCAATCACCTTGCGGTATTTGGCCATGCGCGCGGCCTGGGCTTCCCGCTCCTTGCGCAACCGGGCCTCCCGCTCCTTGGTTTCTGCCAGGTCTGTTGCCAGGGCGCCTTTTTCTCCCAGCAATTTCTGCACATTCTCGCCCAATTCGGCGAGGCGGTTCGCAAGGGTTTGGTTTTCCAAGCGCAAGAGCGCCAGATCTTCCTCCAATTGGGCACCGGCGGCATTGGCTGCGTCTAAATCTGCTTTTAGCTTTTCAGCCTCGGTCACCTTGGCGTTGTATTGCTCTTCTGGAATGCCACACGCGGTAATTACCAACGCGCTGATCGCTGCGATTAGAAACCGTGAGCACTTCATTCTCTTGCTCCTCCTCTCTCGATTTTATCAGGCGTCCATCGCCAGAATTGAATAGATGTCAGTTTTACGTGCAATAGCTGGGAGGTCAAGTTGCCATTTGAGGTGACGCTGTTTCGATATTATCTACCAAATGGTTGAAACGCCGAGTAAGGTGTTAGCGTGAGGCGTTAGATAGCACTTGTCTCAAAAGGACATTGCTGGAACTCGACTTAGATAGGCGCTTATCTTGTCAAGTCTCATCAGAGCTGATAGACAAAGTTCGCTGGACCTGCAATACGGAAAAAACCAGGGCACGTGACATGACCACAACAAATACCCGAACTGGGAGAACCGCGACCGGCAAAGCGAATACTGGAAAGGCAACAGCGGCAACTACCAGTGGCGAGAATACCAGCAAGAAAGCCGCCCGCAGGGGACCGTATAGTGCCGGTGTACGACGCCGAAAGGAATTGCTCGAGGCAGCCCTTCGCATTGTAGCTGAAGAGGGGGCAGCTGCGGTCACCCACCGCGCTGTTGCAAAAGAGGCCGGGACCTCCCTCGGCCCAACGACCTACCACTTCGAGAGTAAAGAAGACATGGTGCGGGAGGCAATGCGCTACTTCACGGCCAAGGGATTGTCCCGCATGGAGGAGCTGGCCCAAGCCGTTCAGGCGCTTGGGCGGCTTGATTTGGATCAGGCCGTGGACATCATTGTCGATGTTGTGTTGGCAGAGCTAAAGGCCGGCGAGACATCCACCGAGCTCCAGCTCATTCTGGCCATCTCCCGCGAGCCTTCCTTTGCGCCTGAGTATGCAGAGTACCAGCGGAGAATCGAGGTCTATCTTCACTGGATGCTGACCCACCTGGGATCCCTTCACCCCAAGCACGATACCCGCATCGTACTGAATTATGGGCGAGGATTTGCTATGGAGCAGCTCTCGCGACCGCGGGTGCCTTTGGATCGCTCAAAGTTCAGGGAAGAAGTGGATTATCTGCTGAAATCCCTCCTGATGCGCTGACGATTATCTCAGCTGTCAGACACCACTACCACTTGCCGGTCTTATTGAGGGCTGGCTTGGGGAATTGTTCAATTAATTCAAGGGATTGACGGATATCTTCCTCGGGCAGGGCATAGTTGGTGAGCACGTCTTTGAAAAATAGGTCGTACCCATTCAGATCCATGATGCCGTGACCGCTCAAATTGAAGAGAATGGTCTTTTCCTTGGCCTCTTCCTTGGCTTTATTGGCCTCCTGGATCACTGCGGCAATGGCGTGGCTGGTTTCAGGCGCCGCAATGATCCCTTCCGTGCGGGCAAACAGTATTGCCGACTGATAGCAGTCGAGCTGATGAATCGCCCTGGGGGCGCTCAGCCCTTCCACCACTGTCTGTGAAACCAGTGGCGCCATGCCGTGGTAGCGCAGGCCCCCGGCATGGATCGGCGGGGGAATGAATCGATGCCCCAGGGTGTGCATTGCCAAGAGGGGGGTCATGCGGGCCACGTCGCCGTGATCATATGCAAACGGGGCCCGGGTCAAGGTCGGGCATGAGGCGGGCTCGACCGGAATGATATCGATCTCAGCACCATTGATCTTATCGTTGATAAATGGAAACGCCAGGCCTGCAAAATTACTGCCCCCGCCAACGCAACCGATCACCACATCGACCTTTTGTTCGCCGATTTTTGCGAGTTGCTTTTTGGCTTCCAAACCGATGATGGTTTGGTGCAACAGCACGTGATTGAGCACACTACCCAGGGAGTAGCGCGTCTGCCCGCTGGTATCTGTAACTGCCTGCTCAATGGCCTCGCTAATGGCAATGCCCAAGCTGCCAGGGGTATCCGGGTCGTTGGCGAGGATATCCCGACCTGCTGCGGTCTCTTCAGAAGGGCTGGCCACGCAGTGACCGCCCCAGGCCTGCATCATTATTTTGCGGAATGGCTTTTGATCAAAGCTGATGCGAACCATAAAGACCTTGCACTCGAGTCCCAACAGGCTGCAGGCAAATGAGAGGGCGCTGCCCCACTGCCCTGCACCGGTCTCGGTGGTGAGTTTTTTGATGCCGAATTCCTTGTTGTACCAGGCCTGGGCCACAGCAGTGTTGGGTTTGTGGCTGCCTGCCGGGGAGACGCTCTCGTTTTTGTAGTAGATCTTCGCCGGCGTATCCAAGGCCTGTTCCAAATGGCGAGCGCGGTGGAGCGGGGACGGCCGCCACCGGACTAAGAGATCGAGCACGCCTTGGGGAATATCGATCCATCGGCTTGGGCTGACTTCTTGCTCGATGAGGTTCATTGGAAAGACTGGGCTCAGTTGGTCCGGAGAAACCGGGTTGCCGTCCGGGCCGAGCGGCGGCTGAAGCGGTGATGGTAAATCCGCAGCCAGGTTGTACCACTGGCGTGGCATTTCATCTTCGTTAAGAAAGACTTTTACCGACATGATTCTACTCCTTATTGAAATGGGGATGGCACATCCAGGTAGCTTGCCATTTTAACAGGAGCAAATAAATAGGTTTTTTCAGGAATGAAATTGGGGGGAAGAGACTTTAGTAGTTGCCCCTAAAGCTATCGTTGGGTAGGAGCAACGGGGTGGATCCGTATTTCCTATTTGTATAACTCTCGAGGTAAACTTTTTGATTCTCCATGCGCAAGCGCTCGAGTTGAGAGATCAGGTTCATGACGTCGGGATAGTCGAGCAAGTCCTCTCCATAGGGTTGACCGATATAGACCCAATAGTTGGCTGAGCCAGCTTTGTAGGAATCGGCAAATCCCACTCTCAGATAATCCAATCCACCGTTCTTGTAGTTGTACTGAATGGTCTGGACGTACTTAAATCCCGTTGCCCAGGCAAACGCATTGTTCGAGGTTAACAGTACCAGGCTTACAAGAGCACTTAAAATGAGTCCTTTGATTGCTGATCTACGTGTGCTTTTCATTGAATTCTCCTTTTGTTGTGCATGTGCTTTAAATGCTTCATGCTGGGTTATGGCTTGCCTATATTGAAAGATGCATGCCAGGTTGTTTCTGTTGGCGACAATAAAAGGAGGGTTTAATATATGTTGTTGAAATTATTTTACTTTTTTAATTTTCTGCAATTGATGGCGCAGTCTCCATAAGTATCGTGTAACGATGTAAACATAACCTTCGAAGGCATTTATCCCTGTTCCAAGGCATTGTGTTACGTAAGATGCGCCCTGGTATTCGATTGAGGTCCCGAGACATGGGCCATTTTATCCTGACGCTTTTGAATGATGTACCACAGGACCGCTAGGGAGAAGCTGCCGTATTCCACCCATGGCACCCAGAACGGCATATGCCAGACCTGATTAGCCCACCATCCATCCAGGGGCAGATACGAAAGTGGTAACAGGGCAGCGAGCACCATCCACGGCCATAGGCCCAGCACTGCCGCTATCGGCAGTACCCAAAGGACATACCAGGGGTGCAAGATAGGCGTTGCAATGAGGACTGTTCCGAAAATCCAACCCGCTGCTTGGACAGGGGCAACCCGCTTGACAGCCATCCGAATCGTCACCACCGCGATGAGTATCCCCGCGGTGAGCTTTGCCAAAGCAAGTGAGATGTCCCCCAACGTAAACGTGCCCGGGGTTCTCGGGTCAAACCCACCGTCCTTGTGCAGGGAGAAGAATGTCCCCTCGAGCGCGGTGACAATCGGATCGAGGAACGGCACGTGAATCAAGTCGTTAAGGCTATGGGCATCTGTGCATGCACGGATGCAGGCAGTGTATCCCGCCTTGAGCAGGGCAAATAGCCCGGCATTGCCTTCCCAGCGCCTGGCAAACGCATCCAATGACTCAAACAGATACTGTCCGGCAGCTAAGAACGGCAGGTAGAGCACCATCAGAGCCGCACAGGAAAATAGGACGGCGCGCTTCTGCCGAACCCCAACCACAGGCCAGAGCAATCCAGGCAAAAATTTAATCCCAGCCCCGAGACCAATGAGGACGCCGGCGATACCGTGCCGGGTCTGTTTCATGGCGAGCAGGGCACCGAGCACCAGGAGCACCGCAAATGGATCCAGGTGTCCAGACATGCCGGTTTCAATGCACGCCAGGGGATTTAAGCCATAGGCGAGTCCGGCGATGACCGGCCTTTTGGGGAGCTTTTGGGATTTCAGGGGGGCACTGCGAACGGGAACGCGACCGCCAGCCAAGAAGATCACTAACAAGACAATGCCAACGTCGCTTATCGCACTTGCCAACTTAAAGGCGCTGGGATGTGCATAAACCGCTGCGATGCCGCCGAATATTATCTCAGCCAGGGGCGGATACACCGTGCGCATGGCCCGATGGTTGATCTGATCCCATACACGGTTTCCATCCCTAAGGTGCTGGAGCGCATCGGATTCGGGTGAGTGGCGATAGGGATTTTTACCGTCCATAAGCACCTGACCATCCCAAACATAGCGGTATATATCGTCGCTAAATACCGGCGGCGCAGGAACAAACATCAAGCGCAGGCCAAGGGATATGGCGAGCACGGGCCAAATGGTTCGCGGCAGCTGTGGCGCGGTTCGTGCGAGTATCAGCACCACACCATAAGCCAGGTGGGCCAACACAGTGAGCACAACCAATCGCGCGATCGGGGGTTTGGGCGATACCGATCCCAACAGCGCAAGGGCGACCAACACTGCAACCAGGGCCAAAAGGGCTGCAATGGCGAGGGTAGACCGGCCGCTCAGCTGAGCATGCCGACGGCGGTGGTCTCGATGCATGGTTTAAGAGGGGGGTGAATGCGGCAGACCCGCACAGGACTTATTCATTTACTGGGACTTGACGTTCATCATGCGCAGCGTATCTCTCGCCAGCTCTGATTGGGGTCCCTTCTCCCCTTGGAGCGCGAGGAGGTAGCCGCGCTCGCTCAAGCCGTAAAGCACATGGGCTGCGAGCGCACGATAGGTATCGTCACTGCGCACTGTCTCTGCGAGCAGATCCCGAATTCGCTGCTTGGTCAAGCCACCAGGACCGTCATCCCAACCGTTTTTCAAGCGCTGCATGATGTATTTCCAAGGCCAGAGGATCTCTTCACCAGAGTTCTCGGTTTTTTCAGAAAGGGCTCGCGCGACAGTGAGGCGTTTGAAAATGCGCTTGGAATCAAACATATCCTTGTTGAGGAAAATCGGATGGCTCTCGTACCATTCCCGGAGTACGAGCTTGGTTTCCTGACCTTTTAGCATCTCGATGACTTTGTCGATGCGATTTGCATTGCCACCGAGCATGATGGCAAAAATAGCCGCCCGCGCGCGGTGCTCATCTCCATGGTCGAGCAGTTTGTTGAGCCGCTCGTCATTGGCTGGATTTGCCGCCTCGCCGACGACAATGGCCGCAGGCTTGACAAACTCAAACGCGCCTTGGCCTTCGAGAATCTCAAACATGGCTGTTGTGGCCTTTTCAGTCGGGTTGAACCACAGTCCCTGGATCAGGGCTGCCCGGGCCACCACGTCGATGCTATCGTCCCGAATCGTCTCGAGAATTTTGTCCATGACCGCCTCGTCGGCGCAATAGGCCAGGGATTCTGCTGCTTCCCGCCTGAGCTCCTGATCGTCATCCGGGTCGAGGACGATATTCATCAGTTTTTCGCCTGGTTTGGCGCTGCCGAAAAACTTGAGCGCCATGATGGAATTTCGGCGCTCCTGCAGGCGGTTTTCCATCTGCCAGTCGCGACTTTCGAGGAGGGAGGCAAATTTCTCTTCTTTGCGCTCTTCCTTTGTCATTTCCATCCGCTTCATAAAGCTCTCTAAAGCACCCTTGCAGTTGAGCCGAGCCAAAGCGAATGATGCTGCCTGAAAGTAAAATCCATCATCTTGGTCTAAAAACGGGAAAATAATAGGACAGAAAGAGGCATCTCCGGTTCTGCCCATGGCGTCCATGAGCGGGCCAATGTCTACGGATACCCGCTGTGCACATTCAGGCGTGTTGGAATAGGGTTTGTTGGCATCGTAGATCTTCTTAAGATACATGGACGCACCCTTGGGCTGGACCTTGCCAAACCATCCAACCACGCCATTGGCGATCTTGCGAGCCATGTCGTCTTGCCGGTATCGCACGGTGGGGTCGGGGATCTGCTCCTCTGTGATGCGCTCCCACTGGGTCTTTGCGGCCATTTCTTCAACGATTCTGGGATCTCCGAGCTCTTCCAATGTCCAGAGTGCCTGGTTGCGAATTTCGTCGTTCCGCTTCACCGACTCCTTGTCCGATCCTGGGAACTCCTCGTGCAATATGCTGAGCAATAGGTCTTTGGATCGGGGATCCCTGAGCTGCTTGAGCTTGCCGATAACTTTGTACTTAAACGGCGCGTCATTTGTTATGTTTTTATAGATAACCTCTAGACCAGGGGCACCCACAGACTGGGAGATAGCGCTCAAGATAGTGTCCCGCAGATCCCGCTTCGCGATCATGGTGTCCATCAAGGCAGGGCCTGCCCGATCATCTGTTGTTCGCCCCAGGGAGATGGCCGCCGCCTCAGCCACATCGTTGTTTTTGTCCTTGATAAGCTTGAGCAATGCGGGCACCACATCCATATCAGTGCGGAAGCCGAGCTCCATTGCGGCGTACATTTTCAACATCGGATCCGGACTACCGGCCATTTCTATTAGCTTGTCCGTGGTACCGATGCGGACGATGATGTCCGGGTCGAACTCGGGCAGGCTTTTGGGGGTGATAATGCGCGTGCCAATCGCCTCCAGCAGGGGTGGAAATCCCCGCGTATCGCCCAGCATACACAGGGCCCAGGCGTATTCAGCCTTGGCCAGATCCTCTGCGGTCTGCAGTTGGGCAAATATGGGTTCAGCGCCCACCTTGGCCGCATCTCCGCCAATTTTTGCCAGTGCCTTTGCTGCTTCTCTGCCGACAGCGCCGCCACGGGTGACCGCTTTTGCCAGCCCCGGGGCTGCTTCGGCGTACTTGGCTTCGCCGAGCTCAAACGCGACTTGTGCCAGGATATCCTTGCGGTCGGTCCTGTCCAGAAGTTTTACCAAGGCAGTTTCAAATTCCCCGTCCGGCAGGGTTAGGGCTGCCTTGAGTTCTTTTTCCCATTTTTCTCGGTCTGTCTTATCGAGATACCACAAGACTCCCACGACACCGCCCGCTATCAGCAGCAGCAACAGGGCGATGAGCATGCCCCGATTGCCTCGGGTAATCCGCTCTTCGCCACCGCCCCAATCATCCGCATAGGTATCCGGGGACGGCCCAGAAGCATTGGGGTTGGGATTTTGCGCTACACCTTCGCCTGGATTCTTTGCCTCATTCATTTGCGGCTCCTCTTGGTATTGGCTCAGTTTCCCGTAGTTCAGCGCAGGGTAGCGCAGATTGGCCTATCTGATCAATTCCTTCTTTTAAAATGATGTGCACAATTTATAGAAAAGTGCATCCTCGTTGTACTTGACAGCAGGCCACAGGGTATCTGGGTTGGTTCACGCGCCTCAAAGCCACCCGGATAGACCGATGAAGGTATTTAACCCAAAACTGCGGCGCTTGTATTCCCATGAAACGCTATCTGTCTCTTCTTTACCCTTGCCACCTGAAAAGGACATTATCATTAACGCATCAATGGAAAAATTATCCACAAAGAACAGATGGATGCCTCCACCGCCGCCAATAAAGAAATGCCACTCGGAAACAGAGACATTTTCTTCGTCGCCAGTACGCCCGGTGAGGCCAGTGGTTGCGATAACCGCCGGCCTGAGAATGTCTGTTAAAAATACGTATTCAACATAGGGCAGCACATCGAGCCCGAACAACACGCTGCTTTGCGCTTCGGTGCCCGCATCGAATTCAAGGGATTGATTGGTAAACCCGAGGGCCAATCGAAGGCCCAGCACCAAGTTTTCCATTAACGCAACCCCCACGCCAACACCTGCCGATGGCTGACCGATGCCAAAATTAAAAGAGTTGAATTTGACATCGTCCTGATAGGCGGGGTTAAGGGAATCGCCTTCGAAGTCAGACATCGCGCCTTTGACATAGGTTAAAAACACTGTATCTGCACTGAATCGCATCGTGCCGGCTTCTATCTGTCCTAAGCATACGGCTGGGCAGATGAGCAGTCCCGCCAGGACACAGTTGCCAATACAGCACTTCTTTATGAGCGACATTTTTCATTCCTAGCGCCATGCGCACAAATAAGCAATCCAAGAAATCAGATTCTCAGCGCTATCACAGGGGCGAACCACATCATCCAGACCATCCCACCAAGCGTCCACTCTGGAGAATCCAACCTCCAATAAGAGATCCCTTAGTTCTGGCAGGGACCAAACCCGCCAATCGTACGTAAAGGCCCGCTCTATTTTGCTGCCGTCTGGAAAGCAGAAGTGGATGGCGCATTGGACCCGGTTGTTGATCGGATCAAAGCTTTCCTGATCCCAAACATAGGAAAACCCATCGAGGTCGGTTTCTTCCTCGAGCACGTACTGGGCATCGGGCCCGCCGTGGAGATCGATGATAAAAAGGCCGTTTTCCTTGAGGGCCTGACGCGCCTTTTCAAAATACGCCTTGAGCACTGCCCGCTCGCGGAATATCCAATAGGAAAAATTAAACGCAGCAATGGTATCGAACCGCTGCCGCGTGCCCTTGCGGACGTCGCTTAGGGCCAGGCGCACCCGCTTGGCAGCTGGACCCAAGGGATCGATGTTGTGTTTTTGGGCCCAAGCAAGGGTTGGTGGGTCAATATCCACCCCTACCGCTTTGCGCTTTGGGTCACTTCTCACCCAATCGGCGCACAGCTTGGCAGTGCCGCAAAAATCCTCGCGCAGGGTCATGGGTCGTTGACCCCGCTGTGATTCAAATACCGCATCGATGAGTTCTATGGTACCCTCGGTATTTTGAACCGACGCCTCATAAAGGCGAAACGGGTCGGCCTTGTCAGCGTCGAGGCGCTTCTTCGCACCTGATGTGCGGGGTGATGGCGGCCTTCTTTTTCGTGCCTTCTTTCCAGTCATGGCTGGGCAGCATGCGGCATCTGGTTCAGGTGTGCAAGGGAAAAACAGCCTATCAGCATGGCGCAAAAACGGTTTGGCTGGTTCTCGTCCCAGAAACCTCTACCCCTAGCCCCTCTCCGATACGGAAAGGGGGTATCGGAATGAAATAATCCAATGATTCAGAATGTTTTTGCCTCCCCCCGCACTTGCAGGGCAATGGCATTCGGTTAAGGGCAAATGTCGCGATTTTTGCTATTTTTATGCCGGGTAAAGGATCTCCCCCTTGAAAAAGGGGGTTAGGGGGATTTTGACACGTCCA
>JAAUYD010270064.1_pt1 | contig 67787 bp, 61 predicted proteins | sample 7278101 | NCBI WGS metagenome assembly JAAUYD01 (sample SAMN14350128, study PRJNA611818) | marine sediment metagenome | isolation source: surface marine sediment (0.6m) | place: French Polynesia: Moorea | collected 2018-08
CCGGGCGACGGGCAGAGGGATGCCTCCGGCGGGGGCTCCGAGCTCGGGATATTTTTCCGGTATCAACGGATTTTCCATCAAAATCTACCCACTCCTAATGCAGGAGGTCCTAATTTTAGGGGTATGTTTGTTTGTCTTTCTGATGAGTTCACATCTAATAGTGAGACTTATAACAATAGTTTCTATGCTGCCTTTGATTATATTCTCGATAATGCCACCATACTTGCCATTCGTAATGATTAATAACAACAAACTTGTTGTATCAGCCTGGCCTTACGGAAAAAAAGTTTTTAATCTGGACACTCTGGAAAAAGTTTCGATTATTGACCTGGACAAAACCTCTGAATTTTCTCCAGTGTGGAGAACCTTTGGCATGAGCCTTGGCAGTTATCATATCGGAAAATACAAGTTAAATTCAGATGTGGTTGGTTTGATGATAGTGAACAAGGACAAGCCGGTTGTCTTAAAAGAGAAGGATAAGGTGGCGATTATTACACCAAAGAGGCAGGAGGCGTTTATTCGAGAGTTGCAAGAAAAAGGCGTAAATATCGACCAGTGAATTGATATTAGATAGTCTGCGCGAACTCATAGTGAAGTAAACATGCTGGAGTGAGAAGTGATCATGAAAAAAAATAGAACCGTTTTTCCACTGTTTGTGCTGTTATTCGCTTGCGCAGGGAGTAAACCTCCATCAACAAGCTCAAATAGGGAATTAGGAGACGACGATAGCACTGCGGCAAATAAAGGACAAGTTGATCCAAATTCCAATGAAAGTATTTCTATCGAAAAGGAGGCTATTAGAAAAAGAATCATTGCTGAAATCGTTATTGCTTATAATAACAAAGTTCCTGAAAATTTTATAAAACACTTTGATGAACGGATGACAGCTACGTTACCGGCTGATAAGCTAAAGAGTGTTTTTGATGAATTGCACTTGGAATTCGGAAAGATTCTGTCTGTTGATAAGATAATAAGCGATCAAGACACGCAGTATGTTTGTCAGGCAAGTTGCGAAAAACAACCAATGCAAATGTCTTTTTCTTTTGATACACAAAATCGTATCGATGGGCTTTGGTTCAATAAGAGTTATCAAAGAATATCGTTTAATGGTATTACAAAAGATGCGACGATTAACAATATCGCTAAACACTATCTCGATGCGACAAAAGGCTCTGCTTTGGTTGTTGGTATGCGAAATAAAGGTCATAATAATGTGTTTAAATATGGTGTTATCGATAAAGAAACAAAAGTGTCTGTCAATGACATGACCTTATTTGAAATTGGCTCTATTACAAAAACCTTCACCGCTGCGATGCTGCTGGCTATGGAAAAAAAAAGCGCATCTCTTTAAATGACCCGATTGGGGAGCACCTATCAGATGCCGGCCAGTTATCAGACACAGTTAAACGTATTACCTTTCAGGATTTAGTTACCCATACGTCGGCACTGCCAAGAATGCCCGATAATTTTGGCGATAGGGTTGTGGATACTCATAATCCTTATAAACGCTACACAATCGAGCATTTACTCTCATTTTTAGGCAGTTACGAGGTGGATAGGAAAGTCGGCATCGCGTTTAACTATTCAAATCTCGGGTTTGGATTGTTGGGGTATGTTTTATCTGTCGTTTCTGAACAAGATTATGAAACCTATTTAAAGACACGTATTTTGAGCAACCTCAGGATGACCCATACGACAATTTCCCTTCCGGACCATAAAGATGCTGTTGCAACTGGCTATGACCTTGGGGGAAACCCAGTGTTGTCCTGGGAATTTACTGAGGCGTTTGTCGGGGCAGGCGCTATCCGGTCAAATATCAGCGATATGATGACGTACCTGTCGGTCCTTCTCGGTGAACAACAACACATAAAAGAGCGAGCATATTTTAAAGACCTATTTGATACAGCCACGACGCCACTTAGAAACGCCGATAATGGTGAAGTGGGCTATGCTTGGAGGATTTCGCCCCTGGGTAAGAGCCATTCTCAGCGTGTTATTTGGCATACCGGCACCACCGCGGGCTTTAGCTGTTTTATCGGTTTTGTAAAACAAGAAAAAGTCGGCGTTGTTGTGCTGAGCAATAGCCAGGCAGAAGTAAAGACCTTGGGATTGTTGCTGATTAAAAAACTACTCTCGTCAACGACTAATAAGCTTGCTCATCCATGAACATGTTGAGAGGTACGGAAACCTGCGCTACCGTCATAGTAGGTGCCTAGGCGATGGTATTGTGGCATCAGATGGAGAACGTAGCGTGGGACGAATCTTTTATTTTATATATATTTTTTATGCTGCATTGGTTTTAAATGCAGGGTGCTCGGATCTCTTTGATGCGTCAGACAACAATGGATATCCCGGCTTCTATGATTGCGATGCCAGGGCAGGAGAGGACTCGCCGAGCGATTTAGCTGCGGCTGAATGCGGGGTGTTCGAGCTGGTTAACGCATATCGCGCCCAAGGGGCGCACTGCGGTGGGGCAGGGGTGTTTGGTCCTGCAGATCCCCTGGCGCTGCAAGCTGATCTCACAGGCGCGGCCCGATGGCACAGCGAGGACATGGGGGAACGCAACTATTTCTCCCATGACAGTCCGGATGGTCCAAACGGCGATACCATGCAGGACCGCATAAAAACGTAGGCTATATGAATTGGTTGACCATCGGTGAAAATATCGCCCCAGGGAATGCATCACCTGAGGGCACCAGTCCCCATCAGGGTAGACCCCAAGGGCACGCCGAAGTCGCTGCCAACACCAACGCGCGAACGCGTGGCCCGTTGGCTCAGGCGCACCCATTTGCACCAGGGTCCTCCTCTTCCACTACGCTGAATTTAGCTTCGCTCCTCAAACCCCATCCGGGTTACTTTTTTTCAACGATCATGTGCGCGGTCAGGCTACTGAAAATACCCGCCAGATGACACCGTTTGTTCCGCATTGTCATGATGCCGTTTCGAGCTTATTCAGATCGAATCTGGCGGAGATATTTGACGGTTGGCATTAAGAGTGTCTTTATTTTTATAAGGTGTAAATCATCTGCTATTTGAGAAATGGCAACATGCTTTTATCGCGAATAAATAAAAAATACCCCTGGTTGACTGAAGCGGATCATGAACAATATCGGCAGGTGTTTAGACAAAGAATGGCATTTATCAACTTTCTGCGCGCCAGGATCATCTCCATCGTATTCTTCTTGCTCCTCATCCCCCTGTTCATCGTGGATTATCAGCACAAGAAGAACGGTCTATGGCTCGAAATACCTGGGTATCGGTATCTGTTTCAAGAGCATCTGGTTATGCTGATCACTGTCAGTGTGTTTTGGGGATTATCATATGTTAAAAGGCCGGAAAATAAATCTGAAATTCTTCCTTGGCACAAGGGGCTTGTGTTTGGATATGCCATGGCCCTATTTTGTAATTTCGCGCTGATTAGTGTAACCGACCAGATCATACACGGGCGGATTACGGTCTTTATTGGGGCCATATTTGGCTTTTCTAGCTTTGTCTTTTTTCGCTGGCAAAGCCTTTTGGCCATTTTTTTAGTTCCTTCTATTATATTTTTTTTGGGTATCCCCTATTTTCAAAATAACAGAGAACTTGTTATCGGGCATTTTGTAAACGGCAGCGTTTTCCTGGTCATCGGCTTTATTTTTTCCAGAACCAGATATTCAGCTAAATATCGGGATTTTGTAAATGAACAGATCATATTGTCTCAGAAGGGCATGCTGGAAAAGCTTTCCTTGGAGGATCCGCTAACCGGCTTGAATAACCGGCGTACGCTGGAGACCCAGCTCGCCCGGAAATTTGCACAGGCCAAGAGAAATAAGCTTCCTTTAACCGTCGCCATCGCCGATATCGACTATTTTAAAAGAGTTAATGATACGTTTTTCCATCAGGTCGGAGATGAAGTGCTGAAGATCGTGGCGCAGATTTTTACAGACAATCTTCGGGAATACGACGTCGTTTCACGATACGGTGGTGAGGAATTTGTCGTGCTGTTGTACGATACGTCACTGGAGGCGGGGACACGTATTTGTGAGAGAATCCGGCGGGCAATCGAAACATATGAATGGCAAAAATTAGCGGTCGGACTTACCGTAACCATCAGTTTTGGTCTGTCGATTAACAATCGCTTTGATCATCATGAAAAGATGCTCTCGTTTGCCGATAAAAAATTATACGAAGCCAAACAAAACGGCCGCAATCAGATTCAGGCGTAACATCACGCTAGCTTTCATAGCGCTAGGCGAAGACATCGGCGTCCCCAACCGACCAGACGAGCACGGTGGTCGGGAGGCGCGCGAGGAGCGGTTCGATTTGGTCGAGGAACTTCCGGGCTTCATCTCCAGTGGCCGCGGCCATGCCGATCATCACCAGATCTGCCACAGGTCCGGACCGTGAGGCAATGACGTCTGGCGGGGATTCATCTGTTCGGATGACTTCAATACGGGCGGTGATACGGGTCTGCTCCCGCAGCGCGGCGAGGTGTTTCGTTGCCTCTCGTTCTTCTTGATCGTCTTTGACTATCCTTAGAATTCGAATTTGAGCGTGGGACCAGGTCCTATCCAGGGTCATCAAGTACGCCAGCAGGGCCATGAGGCTGCCGTTGTTCTCGCCGCGCCACCACAGATCTATGGTGCGGCGGCGCTTAGAAAGTGCCATGTCGCCGGGTTTCAATACGGTTAAATTGATATTGAACGACGCCAGGGCTTCCAATGTTTTTACAAAGCGTACTCGAGCGGATTCACTGCCGGGTGGCGGCATGGCCACGGCAACCGTATTGGGCCGCAGGCCCCCAATCGAATAGCTCTGCAGGAACGTGCCGAGGCCTTCGAAGAAGTCCTCAACCACCACGTATTCTGAAAACGCGACAATGCCGTCTGAATCCATGAGACGCTTGAGCTCAATTTGCCCTGTATTGCGCAAGCTGACCTTGTCTGGCAGGGACGTACCCGGCCGCTCGTCGATATGGGCCACGGTATAGAGTCCCCGCCTGCTCTCCAGCCAAGAACCCACGCGGATGAGCTGAGCCTCTCGCATTGGGTCTTCGGTAATGGCCACCAGAATGGGACGCCAGTTTTTGGGATGGGTTTTTGCCTGTTCGAGATACAACAAGTTATCCCGGGTTCGCTGGAAGATGTAGCCCCGTTTTGCATCGCCAAAGCTGGTCTTTATGTCTTGTTTTCTCAAGTAAAAATAGATGGCACCGGCGATAGCGAGAGCAATGAGTGCATAGGTTTCATTGATTTTTATCATGGCCACGGTGCACCCAAGGGCACCTATTGCACCGGTGGTCCAGTGAAAAAGCTTGAACCGGGGCCGAAAGCTCGGGTTGGCGCTTTTGCTCTCTACAAATGCCGAGAGGTTAATCATGCCGTATGCGATGAGAAAAAACATGGAGATGATCTCGGCCACAGCATTGAGATCTCCGGCCCAGATGACCCCGATGGCGATGATGAAGGTGAGGATAGTAGCCCGTCTGGGCTCGTTGGTTTCTCCAGATCCCTTGCCAAAGAAGGTCATCACCCGCATCAACCGGTCCTGTCCCATTGCCTGGAGGATGCGCGGCGCACCGAGAAAGCTGCCCAGGGCAGAGCTCAACGTCGCAGCAAATACCCCCAGCACGATCAGAGGGCCGAAAATGCTCATGGTTTGCAGGGCTTCAAATGGGGCAGCCTTGAGGTCCTCCCTGGGCATGGCGCCTGCGGTCAGGACGATCTGCAGGGTGTAGATAATCGCAGTAAAAACAATAGCGAGGATCGTTCCCCAGGGAATGGATCTGCCTGGGTTTTTGAGGTCCCCAGACATATTGGCACCCGCGGTAATGCCCGTGGCTGCGGGAAAAAAGATCGCAAAGGCGGTCCAGAAGCCCACGCCCTCTGAGAACGCGGGCTTTTTGTTGGCCGCGAGGGTAGCTGAATCGAATGCAAGCGCACCGCCGATAAGAAAGCTGGCCACTGCCAACAAGAGCACGGCCAACACGATGTATTGCGCCTTGATGGCCAGGTCTGCCCCTTTGAAGGTGAGCAGGAAAAGGCCAGTCACAATGGCTGTGGAGATGATCTGGGCCAAGTGAATTTTTGCCACCAGCGCACTGCCGGTCATGCCGAAAAGCTCGATGCGACCCAGGAGCGGATCGAACAAGGAGAACAGGGCCTCGGTAAAGCCGATGGTATAAAAGGCCACACTCACCGCTTGTGCCACGAACAGGGTGATGCCGATACTGCCCCCGAAATCCGGGCCCAAGACGCGGGAAATCATGAAATAGACCCCACCGACGCGCATCTCCAAATTGGTGGCGATGGCAGATAAGCTCAAGGTCGTGAGGGTCGTGATGAGCTTGGAGATACCCAGAATGGAGAGTGCCAGCCAGAGGCCTGCGTGTCCTGTGACATACCCCGTGCGCATGAACATGATCACGCCGAGAATTGTCAGTACACACGGTGTGAACACACCGCCCATGGTGCCGAATCTGGCCTGAGCATCGTGCCCGGCTGCCTTGGGTTGGGTCATTCTATTCCCGCTACTGTTGGATGAGCCGGTAGCGGCCCGGTTTCCCTTATAAAGCATATATAAAATATACGCCCATAGGGTGAGGTGGCGCAAATCTCAAGATCTGACGCTAGGTGGCAGATGCTGCTTTGGCTGTCTTCTCTTTTTTGGCTGCGGCTGTTTTTGTGGCTTCTTTTTTTGGTGTTTCAGCCGGTGTATCATCGGATTTCTTATCGCTGGATGCGCCGCCGTTGGTGTCAGTCGGCTTTTTGCCTTTGTAATCGGTTACATACCAACCCGACCCCTTAAGTATAAAGGATGTTTGGGAAATCTGTCGTTTGGCTTTGAGTTTTTTGCAGGCCTCACACTTGCGAATCGGGCGGTCAGAAATTTTTTGCATCACTTCGAACTCGTGGCCGCAAGCATCACAGCGGTATTCGTAAATCGGCATCGCGCGTACCTCCACTTTGGCGCTTCATCAGGTACCTCGACGTGCAAGCTAACGACATCGCGATAAATGTCAAGTATTTCAACGCCCTTCGAGCTGTTCAATGGCGGCCACCAGGTTTTCTGCCGCAACAACGCCGAGTGCCGCTTCAGTGGGGCGTCCGCTCTCGTCCAAGAGGTAGGTCGCGGGAATAGCGGGTACCTGGCCAAGGGCTGTCCTCCCCTGACCCACCATCGGATCTGCCACGCCAATTGGAAACGGTAAATTCTCGAATGTTGCATAGGCTTCGACAAACGGTGCTTCAGACGGCTCGATGGAGAGAACCAAAAATTTCGTCTGACCGGCGGTTTTTCGAAAAGCCGCTGCCACTTGCGGCATATACGCCTGGCTGGCCAGGTCAGAAGTCCGCATCAAAACCAACAACACTGGCTGGCCCCGAACGTCGGCCAGATGGTACCGGATACCTTCCAAGAAAAATGGAAAATCTAACGCTGGTTCATGCTCTCTGGGTTTTTCACTGGATCCTTCACTGGCAATAGGATGCGGAGATCCCCCGCAAGCAGAGATGAGCAGAAAAAACGTCAGAAGTCGTATCCACGACCTAGTGGGTATTGCGAAAGCCTTAAAACAGTCATTCCCGCGCAGGCGGGAATCTATAAAACCATTTAATTTGGTTTGGTTCTGGACGCCTGCCTTTGCAGGAGTGACGGGTATCACCCCTTTCGCGACACCCTCATTCGCAAGTGTGAGGTGCATTACCCTTTTCGCGACAGCCCCCTACAGACAATCACCACACTTTTTCTGGTTCTCATTTGGGTCGCACTTATTGTCGCAGTTGCATTTTGGGGCAACTTTGCACTTTTTCGCGACCTTTTTCTTGGCTGCGGAAACCTTGGCTGCAGAAGGCGCAGCTCCCTGGGTTTCCGGCGGCTTTACCGGTGGTTTGACGCCCGGCTTTGCGGGCGTGGATGGCTTGTTGTCCGGCGTTGAAGGCTTGATGGGTTTTACGGGCTTCCCAGGTACCTTTTCCGGTTTTACAGAACCGCCCGCACCTCCAGATGGCCTAACAGGCTGTGTGGCCAGGTTGCCAGACGCTTCAGCGTTACTGCTCGCCGGCCTGACCTGTGGCGTTGCCGGTGTGTCAGATGCAGAAGTATCGCTGCCCGTTGGCCTGACCGGTGGCGGTGTCGGCGTGTTTGGCCCTGTGGTGTCGGTGCTCGACGGCCGGATGGGAGGCGTGACCGGCTTGTTGGGCGTCGTGCTGTCCGTGCTTGACGGGCGAATCGGTGGGGTTACCTGACCACTTGTATCGCCACCCGATGGGACCCATTGCCCAGGGGTATAGATCCAGTCGCCCTGGCCCTGGTCCTGGTAACTCGAGGGTTGCCAAACATAGCCGGGTTGGGGGGGGACTGCCCAGCGGCCGTCTTCCCATATCCACTGGTTGTCTACCTCGTTCCAATCCCAGTAGCCCGGCACCCAGACGTAATTAGATGACGGCGACTGAGGTATGACTTCCTGTTTCACCGGTGGCGGCGGCCCTGCCACGTAGACCGGGCGGGGTCTTGCCGGGTCTTTGCCTTGGACCACACAGACACACCCTGTCATGAAGACTGAGAGGAGTAGCCACGCTGCGCAGAACAACGCGACATGTCTTAGGAATCGAACCATCATCGTTTTTCACTCCTTTGCTTTTGTTTTCGCTATGCTAACCGCTCTTATTCGAGCGGTCAAATCCCCCTCAGGGGTGACCGATCAGCCGATTATTATATTCATTTTTTGCTAGCAGCCGCCGATGATGTGGGTACCGCCGCGACCCTCCAGGGCATGGGGGAGTGTATCTGGATTGGTGACAATCGCCCGCTTCCCACCTCTGTTTAAGAAGCCAATGACCGACTCGACCTTGGGTCCCATGCTGCCGGCTGGGAATTCGCCCTTATCGTGCAGGTCTTGCAGTTGTTCAGCGGTAATGGCGCTGATTTCCCGTTGCTCTGTGGTACCCAACCCTGTGTAAATGAACGGGACTTCAGTAAGCACAATGAAAATCTCGGCGCCGATTTGAGTGGCGAGCATCGATGACGAGAGATCCTTATCGATAACCGCTTCAGTCCCCTCGTATTGGCCATCTGGCTTTTCCCAAATGGGAATGCCGCCCCCGCCTGCTGCGATCACGATGTGTCCGGTCTCTGCTGACTCTCGAATCATGTGCCGCTGTATCACTTTCAGCGGTTTTGGGGAGGGCACGAGCCGTCGCCATCCGCGGCCCGCATCTTCGACGATGTTCCAGCCCAGGGTGTCTCGACGCCGCTCGGCCTCCTCTTGGGACAAAAACGGACCCACCGGCTTGGTCGGCGCCTTGAACGCAGGGTCGTTGGGGTCGACCAGGACTTGGGTGACAACAGTCGTGACATACCGCTTGATGCCCCGGCGCCGCAACTCGTTCAGCATGGCTTGCAGCATAAAGTAGCCCAAGCTGCCCTCGGTCTGCGCAACCAGCACGTCCAGGGGCATTTTGGGTACGGACGGATCCCCGGTCTCATTGAGCAACAGCAGGTTTCCCACCTGGGGCCCGTTTCCGTGGGTCACCACCAACCGGTATTGTCGCTCGATTAGGGTCATCAGTTTTTGACAAATCACAGCTGCGTTGCGCTCGTGCACTTCGACCGTGCCTTTTTCCTGACGCTGCATAAACGCATGTCCACCGAGCGCGACGAGCACGATGGGTTTTTCCTTTTTGATCTGGCTCACAGGGGACTCCTCGGGATAATGGCTTAGAAACCGACTGCGTGGCAAATTGTGAAAAGAATTCCTTATGTTGCATATCTATCCAGTGATATGCTTGCTTGGCGTTAAAGGTTTGTTACAAACAACCTAGAAAAGATAAAAGGGATTGTCCAATGAAAAAAACTGAAATGAAATGTTTTAATCCAAGTTCTCTGTGGGCCGGGTGTTTAAGGTCGATTGGGGTTGGTTGTTTAGGGGTTGCCATGGGCTTTGGTGCCCCTGGTTGCAAGCAAACAGAGCGCTTGGATCCTGAGCTAGAGAACCTGGGACGGGCCACCGGGCCGGTTGATCCCAAGCCCGTCGTACCTCAGGGCATGCCCCAACGCGCACCCTCTGGCAAAGTTCACGTTGGAGAAGTGCTCGAGCGTTTCGATGCTTCTCGATATACATATCTTCAGATTCGGGTAGCGCCTGAAACAGATGTCTGGGCCGCGATTCCAGCCACTCCGGTCAAAAAAGGGCAGCAGGTTGAGGTTGTCGAATCCATGGTCATGAAGGATTTTGAGAGCCCGACCTTAAAGCGGACATTTCCATCGATTGTCTTTGGCGTGCTCAAAGGCCATGAGACCAAACAACCCGAGGCGAAAGAACCGAGCGAGCAATCCGAGAATCCAAAGGCAGATGACCAGACGGACGCCCAAAAACTGCCCGCAAACCATCCGCCAATAGGGCAGGGGAGTAAGGCCATCTAGCAAGACCGGCGCTTTAAAAAGATAGGTTACTTGAGCGGCTTGAACGCTATGTTGTCGGGGCCGACTTTCTTGGAAGCGACGAGTTCAACTAGCATGCCGATCTCAGCGTCTTCGGGATCTGCTACTTCGAGGGTACCAAAAACAGAACCCACCGCGTTCGGGTACGCGACCTGCACGATGACCTTTGGAGCGTCAAGTTCGTGTCCACTGCGATCCTCATAGACCGTGGTGAAACCAATGATCATACCGCTCTTGGGGTCAATCTCCTCTGCATCCTTCACAGGGTCGAGCGAGCACATGCAATCTTCGCAAAAAGCGGCGGGTGGAACGTAAACATTGCCGTTCTCTTTGCATTTGGTGCCGCTGAGGGTGCCCTTGGCAAGGTCGCTGTAAAACTTCTCACCAGCCAATCCAGCTGTGTAGCGGTAGAAAAGCGGGATCTTGCCTGGGAATGCCTTGCCGGATTCGACATCCAACTCCGAGGGTTTGACTCGAACTGGCTTTAAGTCCTTGTCCTCACCGTCCTTCATGGGCCTGAAATAATCCAGGTCGAGCACGTTGCCAGTGCGCTCGGACGCTTTCTTCCAGACCGCCTTGACCTTCATGCCAACTTTTACATCCTTGCGATCCACCTCACCCAGTTTGTGAATCAACCCCATGTCTTCGCCCGCACCATCGATTTCGATAACAGCAAAGATGTTGACCTTGCCGTCGGGCAGGAAGGAAGAGTCCCAGTTGATGTTAGAAATGGTGAACGTCTTGACCGTACCCGTATCTGGCAGATCGAAGTAATCGTTTACCTCGCGCAGATTACAGACCTCACAGAACGCACGGGCCGGGATCATCATCCGTCCGCATTCGTGGCAGTAGCTTCCCCTAATTTTGCCGGCCTTGAAACCATCCAGGTAGGTCGTAAGGGCAAAGCCGTTGTCCCATGCATAGCGAAAGTCTGGTCTGTCCTCTACGTGGGCCACGTCCCCGGCATCCTTGAGTGGTGTACCTGCCAGGTCTTCTTTCTTCATTTTACTCCAGCGGCTATCCCTGTTAGGCATGGCGCCTTCCGAGTTCATCACCACGACCGTACCTACCTGCATGAGGTCACCCCAGGCCTGGGCAATACCGCGGTGGGCATTCTTAGACACTTGGCGGTCACCTGCTTGCCCAGACAACTGGAAGTAGAGCTCGGCTATTTTCATCAAGCCGGTTGCTGCGATCGGGTTGCCCACGCCGAGTGCGCCTCCAGAGGGGCACATCGGGTGAGAACCGGTGCGCTCGAATTGACCAGAGTTGAGCAGCTCCTTGGTCAAGCGTCCTGTTTTGTCCTGCAACAGGGCGTTCATGTGATGCAGCGCTTTGTAGTCGAACGGATCATAGGGCTCCCAGATGTCGATCTCATCTGCCGGACTGGTGATGCCTGCCATGCGGTACGCATCTTGAGCAGCCATTGCCACGTAGTTGGGGAACGCCAAGTCGCGGGTGTTCCAGTACGCGGTGTCCAAGCGGAATCCAACGCCTTCGATGAACACCGGTGCCTTGCAGTGGGTGCGTGCGATGTGCTCGTTGGTCAGAACGATGGCGCATGCTGCATCTGAAGTGGGCGAAATATCGAGGCGCTTGACCGGCCAGGACAGTTCCGGAGAGTCCATCACGTCTTTCACTGTGATCTCTTGGGCGATCTGCGCTGCTGGATGGGTCAGGGCATTCTTCTTACACAGCACTGAGACCTGAGCAATCTCCTCCTCGGTGTAACCGTATTTCGCCATGAAGCGGCACATCTCGATCGAGAAAATATGGATCAGGGTCAACTCGAGCGGCTGCTCGGTTGTGTGGTCAAAAATAGAGAGAAATGCGCCAGCTGGGTGAGGACTGCAGGGCGACATCTTCTCTTCGGTGACGACCAGGCAGTTTTTGAACTTTCCAGAGGCAACGTGCATCCAGCCGTGAATTGGGCTCATGATGCCTGTACCGCCTCCCACGTAGTGCCTGAGGTATGGTTTTCGCGTGGCCCCGCATCCTGCGATGAGGTGCTCACCATTCATGTGTATGCCATCGAATGCGTCCGGGGCTGTTCCCAAACACACCGAATCAATATCGTCTATTGTGAGACCAGCATCCTCCAGGGCCATTTCCACCGCTGCTGCAGCCAGCTCGCCAGAACTCTCTTGAGCGCGGCGCACAAAACGGGTCATGCCAGCGCCGATAACGGCGACCCGATTTCCCATATGCCTACTTGTCATGCTGTCCTCCTTTCACCGTCCACGACGACCACTGCGCATGAATCTGTGGGCAATCCGCGCCAACCGTGAACGCCAATGCGTTTGGCGTCTTTGACCTGGTGCGCACCTGCTTCGCCGCGCAGTTGCTGTACTGCGTCGAAGAACCTGGCGCCGCCGTTCGCATCGTAGAGGTCTCCAAAAGCAAGGGAACCGCCATCTGGGTTGACCCTGGTCATCGATTCGTCCAGGTAGAGCATCCCTTCCAGGTGCATCAGCTGGCGGTGTGCAAAGAGGTCGGACACATAGACAGCGTCCAGCTCTTTTGTTGGATCAGCGATGCCGGCCTCTTTGTATGCCATTTGCGCGGCAATCTCTGTCGCTTCGGAGATACCGTGGTCGCGTCGTTCGAGAATCGAGTTGCCCGAGGACCAACCTGTGCCTGAGATGTAGACCGGCTTGCGCGCCTTGGGTAGCGCCACATCTTCGGCGCCTATCACCACCGCGACGGCAGCATCAGCCGGGCGAGCGATCATGGGCTCAGTGACGGGATCTGCGATTGGCCTGGCGCGCAGCACATCACCGGCGGAGATGTGGTTCGCGTAAGGTGCGAGCGGATTGCCAATGGCTTTTGTCTTGTTGGCAGCCACAATCTGGGCCACATCTGCCTCTGTGTATCCCGAGCAGGCCAGGAAGCGTTGCATCTCTATGCCAGCCAGATAATTGGGTGTCACTCCCAGACGATTCCAAGCTGGATCAAAGGCAAAGCGGAGTATCTCCTCTTTGGTAAGGATATTGCTCGCCTTGCTATAGGCCTCGACGACGAGCATTTTATACTCGCCTGTTTTAATTTGCATCACAGCCGAGCCAAGCCCTTGGAGGAAATCACCGGGAACGGTGTAGACGGATTTTCGTTGTACACCTAACTGATCCGGCACGTATTCGTCCGTGATCGCGTAACCAGAAACGAAGTCTTCTTCACAAGATACCGCGCCGTCTAGCTCCCAGGCTTCGATGCCTGCATCGGCGTAGGCCATTGACGCGGCTCGGGCTATCAGCTCTCGGTAAGAAAGCCCCCCGGACATGGGGAAGGACCCGCAGAAACCGACCCCCATTACAACTACATTCATCGCTGCTCCTTTCCTAATGACTCGGCCTAACGGGCCTGAGCCACAGTATTTATAGATTCAGTTGGAAACAACCTAGGAAAGTTAAAAAGGAATGTCCAATGAAAAATAACGAAATGAGACGTTTCAATCCAAAATTTTTGTGGGCCGGGTTTTTAGGGATGATTGGGGTTGGTTTTTTTAGGTATGCCGTGGGCTTCAGCGCCCCAGGTTGCGATCACAAAGAGCGGGTGGATATCGAGGTAGAGAACCTGGCTAGTGCTTTTTTACGAGAACGAACGTCACGTCATCAGGACATCTATAAGTCGATAGCGCTTGTGTTATTTCAGTTTTGATGGTTTCTGTTGGTTGATCGCCGCATTGGGCCAAAATATCTACAACGCGCTCTGATCCGAAAAGAGTATTACCATCCAACGCATATGCCTCTGTTAGTCCATCAGTAAACAGGAGCATCGTGTCGCCGGAACGAAGCGTCATTTCATCATCTACTACCATTCCATCAATCTCATCAACGACACCAACCCACATTCCTGTCGTTTCAATTTTCTCAACCTGTTTTGCGTTTTCTCTATACACCAGTATATCCTGATGCAACCCGGAAAATTGAATCGTACCATCGTGTTGGACGGATAATACAGTCATGGTCATATACTTATTGTCACGCATTTGTAGGATGTTTTCAGTAACCGCTCTATTTACTGCATTTAAGAGTGCACTGGGAGGTAAGTCTGGATGCATCTTAAGCGTGGCGTGAATGGCCGTTTGAACCATCATCATGACAAGCCCGGCTGGCACGCCATGGCCTGATACGTCCCCGATGACTACCCAGTCATACCCATTGTGGTTAATGACATCGTAGTAGTCACCGCCTACGTCATCAGCGGTGTTCATATAAGCTGTAATGTCGTATCCATCCATTTTCGTTTGTTCTGGTAGCAGCACCGTTTGAATTTTTTTTGCGATTTGCATTTCGCCCCATAGGGCATCTCTGGTCTCAGTGAGCTGGGCATTCATCACCTCGAGTTTTTCTACAGCTGCGTTTAAATCCTTTGTTCGATCTTTTACTTTTAGTTCAAGGGTGCGACTCAGTTCCCGATTCTTTTCTGCTTCACCTTCAGCAATCTTAGTTGCCGACGTTGCCTTATCCAGCGCGCGCTTGTCGATTGAAAATACGAGATAAGACGTAACACCAACCATAACCATCCCAAAGAGGCTATCTACTATGTACTCAGCCATAACGGACTTTGGAAAATTAAGTTCGTTCTGAATATGAAAAGTGCATAGTAGAAATGCGATGATGCTGCAGCCGAAATAGAACAGAAATCCAGCAGAGCGCTTTGTGATTACCAATGCAGTAAATGATAAAAATCCTACCGCCATGGTAACAGTATCGAGACGCTCGACAATACCTCCCTCATCAAAAATCATCACAGCATATACGGCTCCCAGAGCAGCAATAGGAAATATATGGGCAACCTTTGTAAAATGACCTTTTCGGATACCCAGAAGTATGCCGATAGCGGTAAGCGCAGCTGATCCAGTTATGATAACAGGATCTGTTGTATCAGTTGTTTCGATAAATATTTGATTCAAAAGCAGTATGACCGCTGGTGGTATAATAGCTAAGCTTGCAGCAGTAACCACACGAACTTTCTGCTGTGTGACAAAGTCCTGATCTTGGTACTTTTCAGTAAAGTAAGCATTTATTTTTTTGATGATTCCTACAGCCATACTTCCCCACCGGTATGACGCCGATACAATTATAGTGGACTGATATTTTGACGGGTCAATCCGGCAGTGAATCTCCGATAAAAGTAAGATGGGGTTTAATTATCGGATTTTTACATTTATCTCGGTGGGTTTGCCGTTTCGCGTGATCGAGAAGGTGAGGTTGCCCGCTGTTCTAAGGGATTGGTATGCACCCAGGGCCTTGTCCACACTTGTCAGGTCGATGCCGTTGACGGAATGGATGACATCCCCTCGTTTTGCACCGAGCATTGCCAGCGGGCTGTTCGGACGAAAGCGTCTTAGTTTGAACCCCACTACTTTGCCGTCTTTTCTGTGGGGCCGTACCCGAACAGAGCGGATAAACGAGGTCGGATTGGATAGCAACTTATCGACCACGGATCGGTCGACCACCTTCTCAGTTTCGCTGATATTTTGAATGCCATTCGCCAAGTCCTCCTCGTCGGGATTTGCTTTTGAGGGCGGGGGCCGCCGCGGTGGTTTTGGCGGATTTTTAAGTGCTTTTTGATCTCCATATAAATCGATGAAACACTCGTCAGTCTGCCCCCGAAGAAAGATATAGCGCCAGGTAATCCCGGAGACCGTCCGGTTGGCTACTTCGTCGCCTACCCTACACAGCCGCTGCTCTTTGCCCTCAGACACTGATGCAAAGGACCAATCGGTCTGCCGCTTGGAAGCCACGGTGGCGATTAGTTTGATGTTCGCATCCGTACACGGAACAATGGGCAGGTCCCCCGGAATCGTGTCGGGGATATCTTCGGGATCAATGTCTTCGGACAATGCCTCGTCTACAGCCAGGGGATCGAATGTCGAGTCAAAAATATTGCGCTCGAGGATATCTTTGCCATCCGGGATACTCCACGTGCTTGACGCGCTGGCCATCGGTCTGGGTGCGCGCGTCTTCTTTTGCTCGATTTTCGGAAGGGTCGATGTGATTTTCTCTGCTATTAGCTCACCAGTACCGCTCGAGAGCAAGTAGGCCACTGCGCCCAGGGTAACGACATTCAGTATCCAAAAATACTTGGTGAGTAGCTTTTCCATCAAATCAAACCTCGCCACAGGCTATCGTTTCTTAAGTAAATATGAGTAGCCGAACCTGCCCCACCTGTCCAGAACAGAGGGTACGGGGCTATCCCATTCATATCGCGATAGGACGTTATAAATCCTGTTTATGCCCATCGGGTCTGTCGACCGTTTTCGATGATATAACGCACTGGTTTTTAAGAATGTTCCCCGCAGTTGCTGGTAAGTGCAAACGCAACCATCGGGGATAGGTGAAGGAAAAATATTCGACCCACTTAAATTTATATGATGAAATTGAATTTTTCATATTTGAAAAGAAAAATTTACTCTCAATAGAAATTGACCCTCTACCAAGGGGGCCTTAGTCAGCCCCAAAAGGTTTGTGGATCAGTTGAATGAACCCCGGAGCGTCTCTGTAATTCAACGTGGCACGATGGTTGCTTATCAAACAAGCGCGAACGGCGAACTCGCCCCAGATGCCCCCCCACATCCACAGAGTTCGCCGTTTTTTTGTTCGTGTTTGTATCGCCAGGCGATATTTTTGATTTCATACAGAGCTGACTAAAATAGTGTCATGTCAAACGAACTGTGTTGGGTGAAGTTGACAAATTCCCCCTTGAAAAAAGGAGGTTAAGGGAATTTTCAACACTTCGGGAATATTGACGAAATTCCTGCTGCCCCCTTTTTCAAAGGGGGAGTTTCTTACACGATAGGTTTCACTGGGCTTGAATACGACTCAACGCTTGCCAGACAGTAGCCGCTTAATCTTGAAAATAAGCTCTGAAAAGTTGAACGGCTTATCCAAGTATTCATCTGCTCCGTAAAGCGGGGAAGTCATTTCGTTCAGGCTGGCCCCAATACCCGTGAGCATAATCACACCTGTTTTGGCGATCTCGGGGTCCTGTCGAATCGCCTTGCAGACCTCCCAACCATTTTTTTGGGGCATCATGACATCGAGAATGACAACATCTGGGCGTTCCCGGTGTATCTTTTCTAGTGCGGTGATGCCGTTTGTGGCAGTGATGATGTCGCAGTCCAGATTTTGGAGGCGCTTGACAAGTATCCCCATCAGTTCGGGGTCGTCATCAGCGATAAGAAGTAGTGGTTGTTGCCGGGTTTGAGCCATTTTTTTTTTGGGCAGGCCGGTTGCTTACAGTCGGCCGTTGCGTATCCCTTCTACGCAACCCTGCGAGAAAATTCCGCAATTGTCAATATTTTGATGGGCAATTCATGACTGAAGCACTGTCGCAATGCTAGGCGTGCCCTGTCGTTTAGATGAATTGATCTAATTGCGCTATTTTTCTATGTTATTATATTGTTTATGGTTTTTTGTCCTGAGGTCGTTATTTTGTCTTTCTCACGGGTTCTCAAGATGCCTGTTCTGATCATCCTCTGGTGCGCAGGTGCCTGGGTGGTTTTGGCTGAGACAGGGACCGATCATCAGCGTCATCAGGCTCGCACTGCTGCAAAAGCTGTGCTGTCAGCTGAGGGGATATCCCCTACGTTGCCACCCAACGAGGTCGGCCAGATCCTCGTCGCAATGTATCATCGCATTGGTAAAAAGGAACGCACTTGGACGCGCACGCAGGAGAATTTTAAGAGCGATCTGGTCGAGCTTTATAAAGAGGGATATCGACCCGTCAGCCTTCTCGATTACGTTGAGAACCGCGTTAGCATTCCTGCGGGCACCACACCGGTGGTTTTGACTTTTGACGACGGTCGGATCGATAATTTTAGAATCATCGAAGAGAATGGCGCACCAACAGTGGATCCAACATCAGCTGTGGGGATTTTAGAACAATTCCATGCAGAGCATCCGGATTTTCCCCTGGAAGCGACGTTTTTTTTGCACGGCAAGGTGCCGTTTGGCCAATCCAAATGGATCTCATATAAATTAAATTACTTGGTTGCTAAGGGGATGGATGTGGGCAACCACACCACTGGGCACGACAATTTATCCCTTAGCCAATACAGTCGCCCAGAGCGCATCCAGCGGGTTATTGGCGAGCAGGCGCAATATCTAGAAAAGATGCTCACCGAGCATCCGACCTACCGGGTCGCCGCCTTGGCCCTCTGTCATGGCCAGCGCCCCAGGCATCGCGCACTGTGGCGGTTCTTGTCTGCCGGCTTGACGAACGGGTATGCCTACGCGAATGCCGCTGTGCTCAACGTGGGATCAGGGCCTGCCCCAGCACCGGCTTCAACTGCATTCAATCCCCATTCGGTTCCCCGGGTTCGCGCTAGCGAGATAGGTACTGGGCGATTGGGGCTGCGTGCTTGGCTGAGGTATTTCGACCGCTATCCCAACCGGCGTTACATCAGCGATGGCGACGTTAAGACCTTGACGGTGCCCCTTCATCTGAAAGAGATGATAGATAAGACAAAGCTTAACAAGGCCCAGGTGGTCTATTCGAATTCAGAGCCTTGAGCGCTATTTATCCACATCTTCTTTAAACGGTTGTTCCATCGATAGCATGAGCTTGTACAATCCCTCGTTCTGCCCCATGGTCCAGCTGCTCACCTTCAAGTCGTCCGGATTGGTCAGCTCACTAAAGGGCACCAGCTTGGGATTGAGAACCCCGGTTACAGATATCATGTTGCCGAGTTTGTTTTCCAAGATGGCATCGACCGCGGAGACGCCCAGCCGTTGGCAGAGCAGCACGTCAAAGATATTGGGTTTTATCTGGCGGACATCGTACCCGATTGTGCGGGATCGCACCTTCAGGCTGAGGTCGGACCGGCGCGTATATTCTTTCTTGATGGCGTGTTTCAATCTGGCTGCCAGTTCCAATTCGTCGAATCGGGTGTGGCCGTACTCGTCTTTGCTGGCTTCTTGATTGGGGATGAGATCCCCCAGGCCTTCGGCAATGGTGAAGACGCCGTAGTTTTTTCCCTGACGCTTGCGCGTGAGAATGACATCGACGCAATTGTTGGCGAGCTCTTCTATGGTCGTCGATCCCCGGTCCACGTAGTCTTCGGGGACGATGGCATAGGTGGCCTGACCGTAGATCGAAGCTGCGGCGCAGAGCCATCCAGCTGAACGGCCCATGATTTCGGCAATGTGGTAGACGAGCTGGGCACTCGTCGCAGTGGCCTTGGCATCGTCGTGCAGTGCCTTGACGCGCTCACCAATAGCGTCTGCAGCTGACATGAAGCCAAACGTGTAATCAATGCCGACGTAGTCCTTGTCAATCGTCTTTGGCACGTGAACCAACCCCTTGAATACATCGATGGGCGCGCCCTTTTGCTTGAGGGTGTCCAGGTGCAGCTGAAGCAGGTTTGCCGTGCGCATGGTATCGTCCCCGCCGATGGAGATAAGTGCGCCGATGTTCATCTCGTTCAGATTTTCTATCACGCGGGTGAGCGACGCGGTCCGCTTTGGATCGCTAAGGTCATCGATGGTTCGTATGGCCTTGCCCGGGTTGGCTCTCGAGCTTCCAGGAACGAGTGGGACCTGATCCCTAAGGTAGCGGATCTCTTCTTTGCCGATTTCCATCGACCAGTTCTTTAAGATTTCTACGGACGATTTGCTCATCAAGTGCTCATATCCCTGTCGAAACGCGATGATGGGCAAACCGTGATCTTTGGCGCGTAGGGCCGCAGCGTAGAGGACTTGATTGCCACCCGGAGCTGGACCACCGGAGTGTAGTATGCCCAACTTTACATGGGTGTCGTGGAACGGTCGAATCACAGATACCGGAGCGAGTGATGATCGAAACGGCATTGCAGCACCTCCCTTAGATCGAGTTGCTAACTTTTTATTTCGGGGCACCGGAGAGGTCTGGATCCCGGCGCAGCAGCTCGTTGGCCATGCGGTACTCATAGTAACCGAGGAGCTTGGATGCAATGACCCGTTTCAGCATGGTCCGGGCCTGTTCGATGTTACCCTCAGCCATGGCAACCACTGCGGCGTAGTAGTCTACTTCGACGCGCTGTCCCACGTTTGCTGCTTTTTCCCGAAGTGTCTCAACGGGCATATTTCCCGAGTAATACTGTGCCAAGTTATCCTGCCAGGTGTCACCGTTGCTGTGTTTCAAATAGCCTTGGGCCAGATCGAAGGAGCTGTTTTCGGTTCTCAAAGAGAGGCCCTCGATCCACAGCGAATAGTATATTTTCCAAATATTTTCGATTTGATCCTGGTTATATGCCAAGCGATAAAACGCCTTGGCATCATCGAGTCGGCTCTGAATGACGAGGAACGAAAGAATCTGTGCGTAGGTGGCCTCCCGATCCGGATCTAGACGGACCGCCATATGAAATGCCTCCCTCGACGCTGGATAATTCCCCAGTTTGTCGTGGATCATGCCCCGTCGAATCGCTGCGAGGGGCGCTCGATCTGCCCCGACATCCGCGACATCCCATTGCTTGAGGGCGTCGCTGTAGCGCATTTTCGCGTCTTTGGTCAGACCGAGCTCGAACATCAGGTCCCCCCGGGTCTCTTGCAGGATAGCTTGCCAGAAGGCAGATAGGGGTTGTTCGTCGGGGAGCGTTCCGAGCGCCTCGTCCAGGACCTCGATCCCGCGATTGAATTCACCGAGCAGGTAGTGAACCTCTGAGAGCTTGATAAGCGCCCGCACATTGGGCATCTCTTCAAATGACCGAGCGAGGTGGCGGCGGGAAGCATCGATTGCGCCGTTGTCGAATTCGATGTCTCCCATCATGTAGAGGACTGAAGCCACGACCAGTTTGACATCGCTTCCCTCTCCGGGGAACAGCTCAGTGGCCTGATCGATCAGGGCGTCTCCCAATTCAATGGCACGTGCCGTCGCAGCGTCGAGCTCCTTCATGTGGACCTTGAGCAGGGACCGGCGGAACATTTCGAGAACAGATATGTAGACGTCTTCATCAGGGGCTATCGTCGCTGCTTCGACGTAAAATTCGAACGCGCATTCCGGTCGGTCGAGGTCATCGTACAGACTGCCGATGTACAAGGGAAAGCGGGGATCTGTCCGATCGGCAGCACGGGCTGCGATGGCTGCTTTGAGGCTCGCCCTTGTGTCGACCCGCGCCAAGTGGTTTGCTAACGTAAAGTAGTTATCAGCCACATCAATTCCCTGGAAGATGCGATCGAGCAACGCCAGGTAATCCACAATGCGCCCACCCTCGGTGGCCAGGTCATTTAAATAGGGGCGCGCACCAGCTGGATCGCCGGCCAAAAAGAAAATGTAGATCAAATCGATCGGAACTGATTGGAGAATGCGGCCCTGCATCAGCATCTGAAGCGGGGGCATGTTGGCTACTTGGTTTTTGGATTTTCCCTGGAAATCAGACGTGATGAGCTGATGGCGCATGACGTATAGCTCTGCGACATGCTCTACGACTTCCCTATCTGGAACCAGTTGAACCATGCGACGGTAAAGGTCGATCAGGGAGGTGTGCCGGTCCACGGGATGCGGGATGGTCTGGCGCACAGATGCTGACCACTCGTAAAGATCGAGGTATTTTTCTTTGCTGGTGGTGTCGTTGGGGTCGATCATCATCAGCAACCGAAGGCTTGCGAGCACGGTTGCCTCATCCCCGCGCTGTTCAAAAACCCCAACGATCCAAGAAGCCATAGGCGCCATGTCCGGTGCAATGCGGCCAGGATTGAAGTCCCTTGGATGGTGAAGCGCGAGCGCCCGCTCGAACAGAGCGAGCCGAGCCGACACAGCGTCTTCTTTAAGGCGTTTGAATGCTTGGGCAATGGATGTGACGATCCGATCCCGTAGGATTCGGCGGTCAGGGTGCTTATACGGCAGCAGGTAGAGGGTTTTCTCCCAGATACCTGTTTCGTCGTTTGGCATTGTATCTGGGATGGCAATGGGCTCAAAGGCTTCTGCTGGCGCCTGTCCTGCTGTGCCCAGGGCTTTTGGGCGTGCCCCGCTGCACCCTGTAGCGACAATGACGGCGACGAGTAAAAGTCCCTGGGTTCGCTTGATACTGAGCATGGATGCAGTGTATGTGCATCGGAGAAGATACGCAAGAGATGGTAGTCGAGGAAGCGACATGGCTGGCGAAATGACCCCGAAATCGGATATTGATTTGGCTTTAGAGGAACGGCGTCGGCTTCAGGGGCTGAAGCATCGTCTGAACAAGCGCGCCCACATCATACAAAGCGTGCGCAGCACCCTGACCACAGCTGGATTTTTAGAGGTAGAGACGCCGATTCGCGTCCGCGCGCCAGCCCCTGAACAGCATATTGATGCAATACCGACCGGGCGCCGATTTCTCATCACGTCACCAGAACTGCATCTGAAGCGCCTCATCGCCGCAGGGTACGAAAAAATATTTGAGATTTGCCATTGCTTTAGAAATGGGGAGCGAGGGACTACCCATTTACCGGAATTTACGATGGTGGAGTGGTACCGGGTCCGGGCCACACAGGCCGACCTGATGACCGACTGCGAGCATTTGATAGCAGCTGCAGCCACATCTGTCGGGGCATTCCCGATTATCGAGAGGGGTCAAAATAAAGTCGATCTAACCCCCCCGTGGGAGAGAATAGACGTTTCCGATGCCTTTGAACGATTGGCAGGATGGCGTCCAGGCGCGAATCCCGATCCGGATCGGTTTGACACGGACCTGGTAGCAAAGGTCGAGTCTGGCTTGCCGCTGGATCGCCCGGTATTCCTGTGCGGCTATCCAGCAGCGATGGCTGCTTTGGCCCGGCTGGATCCGGCAGACCCCGCGCGAGCAGAGCGATTCGAGCTCTACGCCGGGGGGCTGGAGTTGGCCAATGGGTTTACCGAACTGGTGGATTTCTCTGAACAGCGCTGCCGCTTTGAAGCCGAGGCACGGACGCGCGCTGAGGCGGGAAAGACTGTATACCCCTTTGATACGCGCTTTCTCGGGGCACTCGAGCTCGGGATTGATGCATGCGCGGGCATCGCCCTTGGACTGGACCGCCTGATCATGCTGTTGACCGGCGCTGCGACCATTGACGAGGTGGTTGCGTTTCCAGAGGGCGCGGATTGACCGATTTCAATTGCAGGCGGCATTCTTGCGCATAACCCGCTGCGTTCATTATACTTAATGTCTAGCTAGGTGGGCGATGAAGTTTACGATTCTCTATGACAGTGGCTCGCGGGCAGGTGAGGCAGAGGATTTTTCAGACGCGACCGTGATTCGCCTGGGGCGGCATCCGGAAAACGACTGTGTCTTCGATGACCCTGCTGACCGGACTGTGTCTGGATTTCACGCAGAGATTATGCTGAGCGAGGGGAACCCCGTGATCGTGGACAAGCGCTCGACCAATGGTGTTTTGGTCAACGGTAAATGGGCTGAAGAATCTCCGCTGGCTCCTGGCGATCTGATCGAGCTCGGCAAGGACGGCCCTACGTTTCGCGTGCAGTTCAAAGCCGAACCTTCGCATGTGCCGCAACAGGCCATTTGGGAGGGTAAAACAGAGCAGGTCGAGAGGCCATCAGCCGCCTCTAATTTGACTGGACAAGACTCATCTGGGAACGGAGATGACAAGTTTTTTTCCTATCCGGTTTCCCGGGCAACCGCATCGATGCCCCAAGGCGGCGGTTCAACGGAACCGGCAAGCCAGGACAAGAAATACGGGGAAAAGACAGTCGGCATGATGATAGAGCGGGTCCTGGCTCAGGCCGGGTTGAAGCAACCGCGGGGCACCAGCAAATCCACCGATTACTTTGAAGCGCTCGTTGAAAAGCGCGTCAAAACCACATCTTCTCGCCTGAAACGCATTGTCTTTTTCAGTAGTTTGTTCGTTTTAATCATTGGTGGCGGGGTGGGGTATTACGCATACAAAAGTCGCCCTGTTCAAGTGTATCACACCACCCAGGTGAGCTATGGCGATGTAAGCGGCAGTGCTATTGCCGCGGCCAATCGCTATGCCATTTTCATGGTCGCGGGCAGGGAAATCTTATCAGGTGTACAGCAACGTAGCACGCGTGGATTCTGTACAGCCTTTGCGATCACCCGGGATGTCCTGGCCACCAATGCCCATTGCGTGATGCTCGCCAAGGAAAAATACCGCCAGACAACGGCCATTATGAACGGCGCGCCTGCCCATCGATTTCCCATTGTCAAGTCTGTTGTTCACAGCGGTTACAAATCCGGACAGATTTCTCCAGACGTCGGCTTGTTTCGCATTCGCGGTCAATTGACCAACCTGGTGACCATTGCACCGCCCAAGCAGTTGGCAGAAGTGACCACTGGGGCGCCCATGTTTCTGTACGGGTTTCCAGGGCGACTCAACCGGGAGGATGCGCCAGAGGCGACCTTTGTAAAGGGAGATATCGGCCGCGTCACTGGATTTGATCAGCGATTGGGCGACTTTGGCAAAAACACCCTGCTGCAGCATTCGGCCTACTCTAGCAGCGGCACGTCAGGGAGTCCCATCTTCAACGCAGCTGGCCAGGTTATCGGCATCAACACGGGTGGGTATGTTGAAAACGGCAATGCACTTAGTGGGTATAATTTTGCCATGCGCATCGATCTGATTAATGAGCTACTGCCTGGGATACAGAAGGGTCAGTAGCGCCATGTCAAACAAATTATGGTGGGTGAAGTTAGTAAATTCCCCCTTGAGAAAGGGGGTTAGGGGGATTTTGTCGCCTCGCAATGCCAGGGGAAATGGACGAAATCCCCCCGGCCCCCTTTGCCAAAGGGGGAGTCGCGCAGCTCACTCGTCCAAATACGATTGATAGTAGATGCATCATTTGAGCAGTATCCTGTGGCTTGTTCCGCTTTCAATGCATCTGGCCCTGAGTTTGGCCACGGCAGATCACCTGCCGCCCAATGTGGGGCAATCAGCCATGCCCATTGCTTATTTTTTTATCGGCTGGTTTTGTATTATCGGGTGTGCCAATTTGGCATTTATCATTTTACGCGCCCGCATGCCGCACCTCAAGGACAGATGGTTAGCCGTGCCGAACCGGGCGTATTGGCTCTCATCTGAGGCGCGCCGGCAAGTGCTCGTCGATAGACTGCAGGGCATTTGTGAAATAGCGCTGTTGGGCTTAAACGTCTTTTTTATGGCTGTTTATCAGGCCATATATCAGTCAAACGCACACCAGCCAGTCATTGCGGTGCCTATGGCCGTGCTCGTATTTTTCTTTATGGTTGTGCCGGTCCTGGCCATTGGTGTGGCCGTGCTAATTTATCTGCGGGCCCTGGCACAAGGCAGCAGCCCAGAATAGCGCTTTGTTAGACGTAACCAGTTGGTTATTGGGGCTCTAATGCCCCCTTGAAAGGGGGGTTAGGGGGATTTTGACAGGCGTTTTATCTCGTCTAGACCTTGCTTTGCGCTCTTCCTGACCCGGGGTACCGGGTCGTTAAGAGCGGCGCGAAACAATCGCTCCGCCCTATCCAGGTCGCCCAAATCAAACAGCTTCCAGCCGAGCATTGCCGATGCTTCTCCGGATCTTGGAGAACCTGGGTACGATGACAAAAATGTCTTCAATGCCTGCATTGCTTTGCTATGGGCCCCAGCCCGACCGTACGCAACCGCCAGCCAATAGCTTGCGTCCTCTGCGATGTCATTTGATCCGGGCGCGCTGATGGCTTGCTCAAATGCCCGTATCGCGCTCTTTGGATCCCCGCGCCGGAGCGCTCGCCACCCCTCGCCAAACGCAATCTCAGCCGGGCCTGGCTCAATATCCCTGCTGTCTGATGGGGGGTCGTCCGGTTCAATGACGTCCGGTTCAATAACATCCCGTTCAATTTCTTGTTCCCGTTTCGGGTTAGGTAATGATTGGGCGGCTCGGTTCTTTCTTTTCTTACCCGTTCTTTTTTTCTCTTCCGCGTCGGGTTCTGCAATGTCGCGGGCGATCTCGGTTTTTTCCGAATCCGAGCCGTTGAGCTCAGGGATCGACATGGGCCTTGCCCAATGCTCGCCTGGATTGAGCATGACAACCGCAAGACCGGTGGGTCTAACTTCAACAAAGCCATGCTTTACCGATACGGCAGTCAGGCTGTCATGTTCAGCAGTCGCGGCGAACGCTGCACCGCGTACTTCCACCTCTGCGTCTCCGGTGATAACGCGAAACCGTTCGCTTTTCCCAAGTGTTTTGACTCCGACGGTGATGGTGCCATGGGTCAGCCTGACGATCTCGTCTGGCTGGGATCTCAACACCACGTAACCAGTGCCGTGATGCGGGTGAATCTCGGCTAGGCGGATCCCATTGCTGTCGGTCGGATTTTGTGTTGGTTCTTGGTCGTGCTCTGTTGTCATCAGCAAGAAGGAGGCGCCAACTGCTAGCACGACAGAAGCTGCGATTGCCAACGGCTTCCAAACCGCTCGATGGGGTGTTTTTTTCACCGCGTCCATCTCTGAGGCCTCGGCCAGTAGCGCACTGCGCACGGACTCGACCCTATCCCATGACGGAGGCTCGGTCGGCAGGTCTCGTGCGAGATCTTTCACCTGTTCAAATGAGGTCCATTGCCGTGCACATGTCTCACATTGCAGCAGGTGAGCGGATATATTGGCGCTCGCACCGTTTGAGAACGCGCGGGCCAATGCTGTTGATGATGGGCATGTGTTGCCTCTCATGGTACATGCCTCCCTTCTATCGAGGCGGCCAAGGCCTTTCTCGCCTCGTGAAGACGGCGCCACAGCGTACCCTGGCGAAGACCCAGCATACGCGCTGCTTCGACACCGGAAATGCCTTCCACGTCGCACATTACAAATGCAACGCGCAGCTTATGGGAAAGACGGTTCAGACCAGCTGCTAAGCGATCCATCTGCTCCTGCCGCTCCATCTCATCGTGCGGCGAGCGCTCAGTGGGCGGCGGCAGGGTTGCATAGGCCGCGGTGAGTTTCTTGCGCCGCACTTCACTTCGGACATGATGTCGAACCACATTGGCACAGATGCCAAATATCCATGACCGCACAGCTGACTTTCCTAAAAACCGGCTGGCGCTGCGCTGCACCTCGAGAAAGGACGTTTGTACAAGGTCGTCCAGATCTGAAGCATCGCAGCCAGACATGCGAAAGATAAAGCGATAGACATCGGGATAGAATCGGTCAAACAGCGCGCCAAGTGCGACCGTATCTCCTTTGGCACATGCTGCCAGTAGTGCATCGTCGGACATCTGCCTTGGCTCACCTTCAAAACGGTGTAAAAATGCGATCTTTCCACTCATGGCATACCAAACCGCAGCCCCACAAGGCCGCGCACGTAACCTCTGGGCTCGCCAGCGATCTCGGTTCTCGCAACCACAAACGGAGCTGTATGTATAAAAACGAGTACATCTGCTGAAACCCCAAATACAACCCAAAGCCCCCACTTGAGCTCAATGCCTAAGAGCACATGGGCGCTTAAGCGCGTCCCAAATCTATCAATCGTCTTTTTGAATGATTGATATTCAGGGTCGTCGTCTTTCTCGTGATCTTCTTCGTCGTCCTCCTCGTCGTCATCATCATCTTCATGGTCGTCATCATCATCTTCGTGGTCGTCGTCATCATCTTCGTGGTCGTCGTCATCATCTTCAGTGGCAACATAAATATCTCTGGTGATGCGCAGCCATCCCCCACCCACGCCGATACCGGGTATGAGGGCAATGCTCCCCCATTTGAGGGGCAGATCTACGGTGATGAGCAGGTCTATGCCAAAGCGACGCGTGTTCATGAGACGCGAATCTCCTGTGAGGGAGGTGTCATACGCAGCCCGGGCCATCGCACCTAGGCAGAGAGGGCCGACCCGTCCGCAGCCAGAAAGGCCACCGCCGAACCAGGTAGACCCATCAACCCCATAGGAGGCTGCTCCGTCGATTCCCAGTAAGAAGGCCCAGGTCCCAACAGTCGAGGCAGCCGCGACTGCAGGTGTAGGTGCAGGTGCTGGTGCAGGTGGGCCTGCGACGGGTAGCAGGGATGCCATGAGCGGATCGCTCAAGTCGCTCCTGGCCCAGGATTCGATGATGGATACTGCTGTACCGGCGTCTGCAACAACGCGCTCGCTGGTACGGCCGTGCGGGTCTTCAACCCTTAAAAATATACCGTCCTCATGAGGATCCACCCCTGCGGTTACCGGCGGGCACCCCTCGCTCCCAGAGGAGACAATGCCGCGATCCAAAAGTGCATGTTGCACTGATGCAGCCAATTCAGAATCTCCTGAAACAGTTGCTGCAGGTGCACAAGGTTCTGTTGTCTCTGTGAGAGCCGGTGTATTGAGCAGGAAGGCAATCGCCAGAAAGCTGGATATAGCGCTGAACCTAACCAGAGATCGTTCTCCTAATCTTCATCGTCATCCTCGTCCTCGTCATCATCTTCGTCGTCGTCATCCTCGTCGTCGTCGTCATCCTCGTCGTCGTCGTCATCCCCTTCTTCTTCCACGACAGTGTTGCCGTCGAAGGTGATGGTAAGACCGATCATGGTGAAGCTGGACTGGCCCAAGTTTTCGAGCACAGCTTCGATTTCTATCTCTTCTTCGTCGGCGGTTTCGATCTCCTGGGCATGAAAGGTACCGTTTGTTCCCAGGAAGCCTTCGACTTCTACCCACATGCCTGGTGTTAAATCGCAAATCTCCAGCTCGTCGTCGCCGTCATCGTCGTCGTCTTCACCATCCTCTTCGTCATCATCGTCGCCGTTTTCGTCTTCCTCATCATCGTCGTCGTCCTCGCCTTCCTCTTCCTCTTCCTCTTCTTCGTCGTCATCGTCGCCGTCTTCTTCACCTTCAAAGACAACGGTCATCCCGCCAAATACTTGAAAACTAGAGCAATCACTTGCCACGGCATCGACCGGAACGGTGAACTCAGCTGCTTCCTCCTCCTCGTCGTCCGAGCTTTCGATCTCGATCGCGTAAAGGGTGCCGTCATCCTGGATGTTAACCTCTACTTCGTAGACCTGCCCAGGGTTCAGGGCGTCTGTAACTGTTTGGAGCGCGTCGGCCGAGCCATCTGTAGAGGGAAAATCATCCGTCGTGCATCCCAGCAGGGGAAGACACAGTGCGAATACAATTGCGATAAATGCGATGCTACCCCAGTTTCCTGTGATGATTCTCATTATCTTACCTCCTAAAGAATGGGCAGTGGGGACACAGCGTCCCGATTCTTTAGATAGGTGCCCAAAGGAAGCAATTCCTTCGCTATTAAATTATTTTACTATTTTTGCTTCCTTTTCGACCCTTTTTGCATTTTACCTCATCGGCCATAAATAGCATGGCCTGGCTACGTTATTCCCCCTCCCCCAGCGTCCAATTGACCACCGGGGGAGGGCAGGGGAGGGGGCTAGAGGGCAGGGGAGGGGAGGAGACTAGAGGGCAGGGGAGGAGACTAGAGGGCCGAGGAGGGGGCTAAAGAAGGTGTGGTTGGAATACCCATTGTCAGCAACTGGTTGCGATGGGACTGTAGTGTTGCTAGCTTAACACCATGCTGTTGAAACCAAAGAGCCAACGAAGGCCGTTAAAAAGGAAATCTTACAAAGTGGGTTGTCCATTCTGCTACGAATGGCTACCAAAACCAACGACCATCATGACCGTGTTCACCGGCGGCGGGGCGCTTGGCGGTAACTGCACGGAATGTGGTGCGTTTTTCGTATTTGAAGAGAGTGGCAGGCTGGGCGGCCAAGCCACCATGGATCTTCAGGCAATGGCAGCTGATGGTGATTTAGACCGTGCGCTTACGCTAAGGCCCGGCATTGATTGCGAAATTCGCAAGAAACACCTGAATGATGGAGAGAGGGGAAGGAACCCCACGAGCCCCAAGGTCTGGGCGCTTAAGATGGGGCCACCGGTGCCGAAACTCAAACCCAAACCCCGGCGCGTCAAAGACAGTGGGTAACGATCATTCAATCATCAATCCTCACGGTAATCGCGCCCTCGAAGCTGGTCAGTCTGACCAGGGTCTTGGCTGTGCCCAGTCGGCCGCGGAAGTAATTACCGGCTTTTTCCCGGGCGGTTACGGCTTCGTCCACCTCCACCTGTCCCATGCGGCTTTGTACCTCCAGATCCAAGGGCGCGCCCTCGTTGACCTCGAAGTGCATATCGCCGTCGAAAGTAGCAGATTCCCAGAACCCATTGTCCGGCACCGTACCTTCGAATGTGATCTCGCCCGAGTGGCTGCGCATGCGCAACTGACGCGTGGCCATCTGCTCAACGTACTGGGAACCGTTGACCGACTTGGTCTCCATGAAGGAGGCTTTGATGTTTTCAGCGCGAATGGTACCGCTGACGGTCTTCAAGGAGATGTCGCCCTTGATATGCTGCGCGTGGATGTCACCTGAGACGGTTTCGATCTCCAGGGGCGCTGAGCAGGACGATACCCGTACATGCCCTCCCATGGTCACGACTTGAATGCGACTGCTGCTGAACCCCTGAACATCGACCGTCGCGCTGTCTACCACCACCGATAATAACAGGTGTTGCGGTGCTAGAATCTTGACCCGATCGCTCATCTTGGGCTTTTGGGATGGGATTGCGCCGACCCGCAAGATACCCTGACGCACGTCGATGGGCAGGGCGGTTTTTTCCCGTTCCACAGTGACGTGGTTGCCATTCCAAGCGATCAGCTGCACACTACCGCTGTTCAACACGACTTCGATACGCCGCAATTGGTGCGCTTCGATCTGCTTCTTGTGACCGGCCCAGGCCGGGTATGACGCGCAGATCAGCGCCCCAAAGACCAAATACAAACCCAATCTTTTCGCGTGAGGGGTCATGTCACGCTCCTTCGGGTCGGAAACGGGATCCGACCAGTTCGAACAACAAGTCCATTTTTTCACGATATGCCGCCAATACGGCCCGATGGGCAGCCATGTCGTCGGGGTCCTTGAGCATGGCCTTGCGGCAGCGCTCGATAGCCCGATCTATTTCAGCCAGGCTCTGCTGGACGACCGCCAATGTTTGGGGATCGAATGTGGCTTGCTCATGCTCAAGTACCTGCTCCAGCGAAATGATGGCATCCCGGTAGGCCATCTCTGCGCGTTGCGCCGTTGCGTAGGCCTGGTTGACCTCAAGGGTACGGCGAGATGAGGGCGGCTCCTGAGCTGGCTGATGCAAAAATAGGAACCCCACTGCGACCGCGACTGCTGCGGCAACCGGAACTGGTAGCCACCTGGTGAACACCGAGCGCAAGGGGGAGAACCGCTTCTCTTGGGCACTGATCCGCCTATCGATTTCCGGCCACAGATTCCGGCCGGGTCGGTCGTGCAGACAGCGGGCCAGATTGTCTTTTACCTGACGCAATCCGCTCTCGACTTGTCGACAGTGGTCACAGGAGGCGATCTGGGTAGCGATCTCATCGCACCGCGCTCGACTCAGGTCTCCATCGACATAAGCGCTTAATTCGTGGGCATCAATACAACTGTGTTCAGCTCTACTCACCTCAAACTCCTCGCTTCCCCAGCCCGGGCCGCTGATGGGCCATGGCTGTTGGTCAGCAATAGGTCGCGCATCTTTACACGGGCCCGGTGCAATTGGCTCTTTGACGTGCCCACTGAAAGGCCCAGGATCTCTGCTATCTCCCCATGCCGCAGCTCCATCACGTCGTGTAACACCAGGACCTCGCGATACCTGCTGGACAGCTGGGCCAAGGCCTGATCCAACCACTGGCGAGCCAAGGTGTCGGCCTCAGAGCTGGGCGCAGCCAGCTCAACCATGGGCACCGTGGGCTTACGCCGCCGAAACATGTTGCGACACAGGTTGACGCCGATCTGCAACAACCAGGTGCGAAACGACGCTTCGGCCCGAAACTTGGGCAGCGCCTTCCAGGCCCGGACAAACGTCTCCTGGACCACGTCCTCTGCGTCTGCATCTTGACCTGCCAAACGGCGCACCACCGCGTACAAGTAGCCGTGATGCCGGTTGTACAGCAGGTGTAACGCGTGTCTGTCACCGGCTTGGCAGCGTCTCACTAAAGACGCGTCATCCGTGTCTTGCTCTCTGGTCACTGCAGCTCCGTCGGCCATGGCCCAGCTCATAACAGATGGACCCAGCACCTCCCAAAAAGGTTGCGAGCCAACTGAAAACAATTCAGCCCGGACGGTGGTACTCCGAAATAGCTTTTGGGGCGAAAACCCATCCCCCAGCCCCTTCCCTGCGAGGGAAGGGGAGGTGAAAATACTCTGAATCATTGAATTATTTAATTCCGTTTCCCCCTCTCCGCATCGAAGAGGGGGCCAGGGGGAGAGGTTTTCAGGGCCGGCACCAGCAACGTGATCGGATCATTTGACGCGGTATGCAACCATTTGTTGTAGTGGTGGGTCAGTAGCAGCAGGTAGGGAAAACATGCGCAGGTAGTGTGACACATAAAGGAGTTTATAAATGGCAGCAACCCGAATCAAACCAATTGCTTTTGGCCTCTTGACCCTCATCTTACTTGCCGGCCAGACCGCCCTGGCCCAGCGTACAAAAATCGTTGTCATTCTGGACATTGAAACTGAAGGAGGCACCCCATCGACAGCTGAGCTGGCGCGGTTAACAGAGTCGGTATATGCAGCAGCCACCGAGGTCTCACCCGAGTACTTCTCGGTCGTCTCTCGGGACAAGCTCTTGTCCCTACTGCCGGCTGCTAAACCAGCAGGCGAACAGCCCGCCAAGGCCCCGGCCGAGATCGGCGCCCTGCTCGGTGCGGACATGGTCTTTGCCGGTGAGCTGCGCCAGACGAGCGCACTGCGGTTTGCCGTCACCCTCAAGTTGGTGGAGACCGGATCGGGCAGAATTCTGGGTCTTGAAAAGGCCGAGGCCCAGGACCTGGAGGCCCTGTGGAGCGAAATGCGCAAGGTGACACGCCAGATGCTGCTGCCCTTGATTACCGGCGGGTTGCACGCTGGGCCGGACCGGATGCATGGACCAGCAAGAGAGGCCGACCCAGAAGAGGTCGAGGATTTCCTCGTCCAATTCCGCACCACGCCGACCCAGGTGAGCATCGAACTCAATGGCAAAAAAGTATGTGATGAAACACCATGTTCCTATCGGGTCGAACCCGGAGACTACACGGTGAAAGTCAAAGCCAAGCACTACAAGACCCACAAAAAGCGGGAGATCTTCGATGGGAATAAGGAGCTGGTCATCCAGCTCGAACCCAAGAAATACAATTACATCGGCATGCACGACGCTAGGAATAGCGGCTATGGGATCACCGTGGGTATGTCGCCAGTAGACAGTGACTATAAAGTGATCTCGGTACTCAGTGGCTCCCAGTTCGGCAATTTGAACCCCATCGTCGATGGGGGATTTAACGGAGAGATCTTTGGCTATCGGCAATTGCCAGACGACGAAGCCTGCTGGTCCATCCTGGGCTTTGGTCCATCGATCCGCATCGGCCGCCTGATGCTCGCCTCTCAAGTCCAACTACTTCAATTCCGCCGGGACTCGGACATCCGCAAAGGGGGTTGGTACCCCGGCGTCACCACGCGCATTCAGATACCGCTCATCAACTCGCGGGAAGTTGGCGGCTGGTCCTCCCTTGTCCCCACCCCGGCGGCTGGTCTCGATGTCTTTTTCGACGACCTGGAGTACGACCAATATCACTTCTGGCTCGGCTTCAGCTGGCTGGGTGGGGTGCAGTTTTAGAAATATGATAACATTGGATATTCTGACGACGGGCAGCAGAACAGAAACGCAATGGCGATTAAATCCGGGGTGCGCAGCATTGGGATCGATGATGGGCCGTTTGACCGCTCAGCTAGAGGGGATGTGCTCGCGGTTGCAGCGGTCTATCGAGGCGGCACGTGGTTTGACGGGCTGCTGACGACGAAAATCCGCAAGGACGGCTTTAATGCCACTGACAAGATCGCCCAGATGATCGTCGCCTCCAAATTTCACGCACAGCTCCACTACATCTTGCTCGACGGGATTGCACTGGGTGGATTTAATATCATCGATATTCATCGCTTGCACCAAAAGACCCAGCTCAAAGTACTGGCTATCATGCGTCGAAAACCAAACCTTGCAGCCATGCGGCGCGCCATTGGGTGTTTGACGCAACCAGAGCGGCGCTGGCACCTGGTGCAAAAAGCAGGGCCCATAGTGCCGCTGGGACAGGTCTATGCACAGCTTTCAGGGCTAGCTGCCCCGGAAGCAACAGAGCTGCTCGCTCTAACCTGCAGTCGCTCCTTGTTGCCTGAACCCCTCAGGGCGGCCCATCTCATCGCTGGAGGGCTGGTCAAGGGCCAGAGTGGCAGAGGGGCGTAGCGCCTATCTCACTGCCAGCCCTTTAAAGCACGGCTGATATTTACGCATTCGGCCATTTCGTTCTTGGTGACGAATTCAAACCCGTCTTGCATGAGAAACTCAGTGCCGTCCCCGGCTATGACCCGCACATCGACCTTGCCCGGGCGATTCACTGCGGGTGTCTGTACCCAGAGGCGATCTGGGCCGGCAATTGCTGCGTATTTTGCCCGTGCGTTGCCAAAGTACACGGTGAACATCGACGCCTGATCGAACCCAGAGCCATAGATTGAGACCTTCTCACCGCCCCGAGAGACCCCGAGTGTAGGGCTTATCTTTTTAACACTTAGCTCATGTTCAGAGCATCCGAACACAGCGATAAGGACTAAAATAGACAGAAGAACTCTCACAGGCACCTTCCCGTGGTCAGCTGATATAAACAGCTTCCACTTAGGATTTAATCACGACAACGTCCGAGTCCAGCTCATTTTTTTCTCCTAGCACCTGGGGTTCACCCAAAGACCGGCCGACCGAGAAAAAAAATCAAAAAAAAGGAAACCCTATTGCCACCTCAGGCGTCATAGGAGTGAAACCAGCGGCGATAAAAAAAACAATGCACGCTGAAATAAAAAGACGGACATGGCGTAAGCAACATAGGAGGCAGGAAAATGACACACAAAACGACAAAAACAGATAGTCACAGCACATCAAAAACGACAACCAAACGCAATCTTTGGGGATTTGCTCTTGTAGCCCTGATGGCTACCGCGCTGTTTCTCCCATCGAGCCTTGCAGCGAATCGCTACCTCTCTAGGACTATGGACAAGGCACCATCAAGTGCATCCCATCGTGTCGCGGCAGATCTCCCAAGCGAATGGCAGTGGCAAAAGCCAGCCATCAGTTTCGACCACATGTACCCCAGCAAGTAGTGGATAATCCGTGACGCCCGCTGGAACACACCCTTCTTTATCAAAGAATACTCCCGATAAGCATCGGTCATGCCCCCATTCCTGCCTTGGGGGCGTGGCTGAGCTTTATTCAACCCCTCTATTCCAAGGATACTTCAGAGCATCATGCGAGATACTATAAAGTATCTCAAAAACCGACCGGTCTCTTTACGAACACGTAGCCGTCGCGTTGCTGGTTCTCGCCTTTTATCTCTCGGTATTGGTGCAATACGAGCGGCGGTAGCGGCTGGGTGTGTTGGCCAGGGCGTAGGCAGTATTTCCTAGGGAACCCGGTTTGAGCGTGGTGCGCCAGGTTGAAGGTACAGTAGATGAGAACCCCCTCTTCCACCAGTAACTGCGGTAAGAGGTTCCACAATGATGCCGTTGGCTTATAGTTGAAAATCGCAATATTCTCGAAGGTCCCGAGATAGGGCACGTAATCGAAATCCGCATCTTCCAAATCGACTGCCAAGGGGGTGATCCCCAAGCCGTTCGACCCGGCGAACCGATCGAGTCGATCGAGGGCCACATCTGAGATGTCCACGCTTTTGACGCGATAGCCAAGTCTGGCGAGATAGATGCTGTTATGTCCCGTGCCGCACGCCAGATCCAGCACGGTTCCGGGCTTGAGCAGGCCCTTGGTTTCAACTAGAAACCGATCCGGCTCCCCAGGGAGTGAGGTGCGGCGTGAGTACTTTGTATTCCATTTTTCCCGGGCCGTAACCATGGCGTTCTGATGCGTGCCACCCTGCTTCGCTCCTTTGGAGCTTCGCAGGGAAGCGCGATTTGAATTTTAATGCGGGTGTTAGCCCCAGGTGCCCATGTCGAGCATGGCGTTTGCCACTTTTAGGAAGCCGGCGATGTTAGCGCCATTGACGTAGTTTATCTCTTTGTCATTCGTGGCATAGGCCTTGGCCGCTTCGAGGGAATTGTTGTGGATGTCCTTCATGATGTTGTGGAGCCGCTGGTCCACTTCCTCTCGGGTCCAGGAGAGGCGCATGCTGTTTTGCGACATCTCAAGGCCAGAAACAGCGACACCACCGGCGTTGGCTGCCTTGCCCGGCCCAAATAGCACACCACTATCCAAGAACACTTCAACCCCTTCGGGCGTCGTGGGCATATTCGCACCCTCAGACACTGCAAAGCAGCCGTTCTTTACGAGGTTCTGTGCGTCTTTGCCGTTGATCTCGTTCTGGGTCGCGCTGGGCACTGCCACGTCGGCCTTGATGTCCCAAAGTGGATTGTATTCCAGGTTGGGGTCTATCGGCGTATAAGTGGATTTTGGATATTTGCTGACGTATTCCTTAATTCGACCCCGCTTAATGTTCTTTAGTTCCATTACAAACGCAAGCTTGTCAGCGTCGATGCCTTCCTCGTCGTAGATGAATCCACTCGAATCAGACAGCGCAACGACCTTTCCACCCAGGTGGTTGATCTTTTCAGTGGCGTATTGGGCCACATTGCCTGAGCCGGAAACGAGACAGGTAGCGCCCTTTAAGCTCTTACCGTGGGCCTTGAGCATCTCATCTGCCATGTAGACCGCGCCGTAACCCGTGGCCTCCGGACGGATCAGGCTACCGCCCCATGTGGCTCCCTTACCGGTGAGGACACCGGTAAACTCGTTTGCCATTTTTTTGTACATGCCGAACATGAAGCCGATCTCCCGACCGCCGACACCGATATCTCCTGCCGGAACATCTGTGTTGGGGCCGATGTGGCGGAACAGCTCGCCCATAAACGCCTGACAGAACTTCATCACTTCGTTGTCTGACTTGCCCTTGGGGTCAAAGTCAGCGCCGCCCTTGCCCGCACCCATGGGCAGGGTCGTCAGGCTGTTTTTAAAGATCTGTTCAAACGCGAGGAACTTGAGGATGCTTAGATTGACCGTCGGGTGAAACCGAAGCCCTCCTTTGTAGGGTCCGAGCGCACTGTTCATCTCAATGCGAAAGCCCTTGTTCACCTGAATTTCCCCTGTATCATCCAACCAGGGGACGCGGAACATGATCACCCGTTCCGGTTCTGCGATGCGCTCCAAGATCTTGGCGGCTCTAAATTCGGGGTGCTTGTCCAAGACAGGCGTCAGCGAATCAAACACTTCCTTTACTGCCTGCTGGAATTCCGGTTCATTTGGATTTTTTGCTACCACCTTTTCGTAAACATCACTCATCGTTCTCTCCTCTCTTGGATGGCATGTTCCATCCCAACACCGCTCTTTTGACCACAAAATACACTTGGTCAATATTCATGGCATTGCCCGTATCTTAAGCATTGTCAAGAAATTTAAGCCCAGGATCAAAGTTTTTTACTGCCCTTCCCGGGGTGCATCGAAAAGTACTTTATTGTCAATATGTTGGAGAGATTTGGTGCCGGTCATGACCATGGCACTTCGCAGCACTTGCTTGAGGTGTTTCATTTGAAGGGCCACGCCGTTTTGTCCCCCGCCAATGGCCGCGCGAATGACATCCCGACCCACGAGCACCACATCAGCACCCAGGGCGAGCAGCTTGATCGCATCGTACCCTGTGCGCACCCCACCGTCTGCGATGATCATGGCGCGCCCGTTCACAGCAGCGGCAATATCCGAGACCACGTCTGCCACACCGGGGGTTCCGTCGAGCACCCGGCCGCCGTGATTTGAGACCCCAATGGCTTTTGCACCGGCATCCAAGCACGCGAGGGCATCTTCGGGAATCATCACCCCTTTGGCAATAAACGGCAACGAGGTGCTCCGCACAAGCGCCTCAATTTCCTTCTTAGATTTGCGAAACACGGGTTGGCCGGCCTTGGCCATGTTGGTGGATCCACAGCCGTCCAAGTCCACTCCGACTGCTGGACACCCGATAGATTCTGCGCGCTCGATCAAGCGCTTGAGCACGTCTTGTTCCCGGGGCTTGAAGATCTGCACCCCCCTGCCGCTGGCTTGCTCGATCGCGGTGAGGCCTGGGTGATCTGCCTCGGTGTAAAAAAACGTATCCCCCCGAAAGCTGAGCGTGCCCGCGTCGATACAGCCGTAGAGGCAATCCAAACAGAACTGCAGCTCGTCGATCGCTTCGTTGTAGCGGCTCATCCCACTGGTCGATGCGCCCATCACTGGAAATGCGAGGGGCACGCCAAAGAAGTCGAACGCCGTACTTGGGCTGAAGTGTTCGCCCACGAGCTGGGTACGCAATTTTATTTTCTCTAACGCAAGCACATTGGCGGCAAAGCTCTGACCTGATCCCGCACCCCCCAGGCCGATAACGCCGCCATAAGCCTGCCGCTGGCAGATGCGGTCTTGGTGTCCATCACATCGCGGATAGACCCCACAAATCCCCTGTAAGATATTTCTCGCGTTATCCCGGGCATCCTCGAGTGAGTCTATCGAGCTGGGCTTGGGTGTGTCGCTTGTTTCTTCGTAAGGTCGAAATTTGTCAGGTCCAGCGCCGCAGATGGGACACACATCCGGTGGTGTCTCCCCTTCGTGAATGTAATTGCAGATTTCACAGATCCATTTTTTCATCTATTACCTTCCCTCATACCGAGTATCAGAAGATTGAAAATGAGTATACCTTCAGTTTTGGCCTTTGGGTTGCCAATCCCAACAAAACACCTATTAATGAAGATGATCGTTGAGATGGTCAATACAGGATGGCGAGCATGAAGAAGATACCCTCATTAGATAGTTTTGGCGCACGCAGTAAATTGATCGCAGCGGGCGGGGATGTCTCGTATTTTGATTTGGGCCGACTGGCAGCGGCGGTTGGACATGATATCTCTCAATGGCCCTTTTCGATGAAGATCGTGCTGGAATCGTTGCTCCGGAACGAGGACGGCCACCAGGTAGGTAAGCGGGATATCGCCGACCTTGCTGCTTACGACCCCAAATCACCTAGAAACATCGAAGTACCTTACAAACCCGCCCGGGTGCTGTTGCAGGATTTTACCGGCGTGCCAGCACTGGTAGATCTGGCCGCCCTCAGGAGCGCCATGGCTCGGTTTGGCAAGGATCCAAAGCGCATCAACCCGCTGATTCCGGTCGACCTGGTGGTGGACCACAGCATTCAAGTCGATGCATTTGCCACACCGAGTGCACTTCGACTGAATTCGGATTTGGAATTCGAGCGGAATCGGGAGCGATACGAGTTTCTCCACTGGGGACAGAAAACATTCGAGGGGTTGCGGGTGATTCCACCTGAAAGCGGCATTTGTCATCAGGTCAACTTGGAGTATCTGGCCCAGGTGGTACAACAAGAAGATACCGCAGGGGGGGCGCTCCTGTTTCCAGACACCCTCGTGGGCACAGACTCCCACACGCCCATGATAGGCGGTCTGGGCGTGCTCGGATGGGGGGTTGGTGGTATCGAAGCCGAGGCAGTGATACTGGGCCAACCCCTGTACATGCTGGCGCCTTCGGTCGTTGGCGTTAGGCTTGTTGGCGCCCTGCCGAGCGGCGCGACCGCGACCGACCTGGTACTGCGCGTGACCGAACTACTGCGCGAGAAGGGGGTCGTCGGTAAATTTGTCGAGTTTTTCGGACAGGGGCTTTCCAGCCTAACCGTACAAGATCGGGCAACCATCGCCAATATGGCCCCTGAATACGGCGCGACCATCAGCTATTTTCCAGTAGATGACCGCACGTTGGACTACTTGAGCGGCACGGGCCGGAATCCATCCCTGATCCAACGGGTGTGGGCCTATTGCCAGGCACAGGGCCTCTATCGCACCGATGAGACCCCAGACCCTATATTCGAAGATGTTGTGGAGGTCGACCTCGGGCGCATTGAGACGAGCTTGGCCGGTCCCAAGCGCCCTCAGGACCGCATCTCCCTGACCAATATGAAAGCGAACTGGCAACGGGATCTATCGGCCCCGCCAGAAGAGCGGGGATACGGTTTAACACAAGGCGAAACATCTCAGACCGCACCCGCAGTGCTCGAAGACGGCACGACAATCGAACTTGGCCATGGCGCTGTGGCCATTGCTGCTATCACGAGCTGCACCAATACCTCGAATCCATCGGTCGTCCTTGCCGCAGGGTTGCTGGCCAAAAAGGCGGTCGAGCGAGGCCTCGCTGTAAAGCCCTGGGTCAAAACCAGCCTTGCCCCTGGGTCGATTGTGGTGACCGACTACTTAAAGAGTACAGGGCTCATGCCGCACCTCGAAGCGCTCGGCTTTCACGTTGTGGGATACGGATGCACCACGTGCATCGGTAACTCAGGTCCCCTGCCGCCGCCGATTGCGCGGGCAGTTGAAAGCGGGGATTTGGTCGTGGCCAGCGTGCTTTCGGGCAATCGCAACTTTGAAGGGCGCATCAATCCTCATGTAAAGGCAAACTACCTGGCATCCCCGCCCTTGGTGGTTGCCTATGCACTTGCCGGCACTGTGGATATCGACCTCGATACCGAGCCCATCGGACAAGACAACCAGGGCAACCCCGTGCCCCTAAAAGATATTTGGCCCAGTGCAGATGAGATTGCAGCGCTGTGGCGCCAAGCCATGCAACCCGCGGTCTTTAGCGAGCGATACGAGGGCATCGAGGCGTCAAACGACCGTTGGAATCAAATTGGTAGTGGCGATAGCCCCCTCTATGCCTGGCATGCAGCATCAACGTATCTTCAAGAGCCACCGTTCTTTGAAGACCTAGAAGAAACACCCGCGGCCATTTCCCCGATTCGCGACGCGCGCGTGCTCGTGTATGTCCGGGACAGCGTTACAACCGACCATATCAGCCCGGCCGGTGCCATTGGGTCGAATACACCAGCTGGACAATATCTCATCGAAAACGGCGTGGCACCGGCAGACTTCAATTCCTATGGCAGTCGGCGGGGCAACGACAAGGTCATGACCCGCGGCACCTTTGCCAACATTCGCTTGAGGAACGAAATGGCGCCCGGCACAGAAGGGGGATTCACGACCCATGTACCGAGCGGCGAGGTAATGGCGATTTTCCAAGCTGCAAACCGCTACAAGTCTGAAAGCACACCCACAATTGTCCTGGCTGGCAAGGACTATGGCATGGGATCGAGTCGCGACTGGGCAGCCAAGGGCTCCCGACTCTTGGGCATACGGGCCGTCATTGCTGTTTCGTTTGAGCGCATCCACCGCAGCAACCTCGTCGGCATGGGCGTGCTGCCCCTGCAGTTGCCAGAAGGAACCACGCCCCAGACCCTGGGCTTGACTGGCAAAGAGACCTACACCATAGACATTGACGACGACTTAAAACCAGGGGCCGAAGTGGTTGTCACTATTCAATCCGAAGGTGACCAACTTCGAGAGATGAAAACACGTTGTCGATTGGACACACCGATTGAAGTCGCGTACTTTAAAAACGGCGGCATTCTGCACACCGTACTTCGTCAATTTCTGACTGCTACTGAACCACCGCACGAATTTGGCAAAAGGCCTGGTTCCGTGTATGAATGAAAATGCATTTTTACGAGGAGCGAAAATACGCAAACAAAATTAATAAATAAATGAATCCCCTTGGACAGAAATAGAAACCCAATTAAAGCTATTGTTATTATTTAAAGGAGTCGTGAATGTTAGAGCAGCAGTTGCTTTCTCAATATCGAAAACAAAGTGACAACCGTATCCTACTGATTATTGTTGATGGCTTGGGTGGCTTGGGACACCCCAATTTCGACAATAAATCTGAGCTCGAGTACGCGGCGTTGCCCCATCTGGATGCCTTTGTTCAGCGCAAAGAAACAGTGCTCGGAAACCAATATCCAGTTGCCCGGGGCATCATTCCGGGCAGTGCAGCCGGCCATTTCGCCTTATTTGGCTATGACCCCCTCGATGAGCAAAACCATATCGGCAGGGGTATTCTCGAGGCCATAGATCTCGATATCCCGATTGAGAAGGGCGATATTGTGGCGCGACTGAACGTCGCATCTGTAAAGGATGGCATTGTTACGGACCGCCGCGCCGGGAGGATTGATGCCGGGCCCCTTGTCGATTGCCTCAACCGGGAAGTAACGGTAGATGGTATCCGGGTCAAATTTGTTTCAACTCGGGAACACCGGGGCGTGCTGTTTCTAAAGAAACCGAGCAAACAGCTCTCACCTGACATCACGGACACGGATCCTGGAGAAGAGGGAAAGCCGATTCTCACCTCAACAGCAACAGTGTCAGACAGCTCAGCAGCAGAGAGGACGGCTGCGATCATCAACCAAATTACCGCCCAGGCCTCCCAAGTGTTGGATAAAACCTTTCCAGGTCATGGCATCCTCTTGCGTGGATTTTCAAGCCGACCAGATCTTCCCACACTTTCCGAACTCCATGGCATGGACTGCGTGGCCATTGCCGATTATCCCCTCTACAGGGGGATTGCCAAGCTGCTCGGCATGACCGCGTGCGACCCCCTAAGTAATTTAAGAGACAAGGTAAGCCAGCTGCGCCAGGCCTATGACACGGGAACGTTCTTCTTCATGCATTACAAAACACCAGACTCGAAGGGCGAAGACAAGGACTTCCTTGGAAAGGTGCAATCACTCGAGGCGTTTGACCAAGTATTCCCAGATATTCTAGACGTAATGGATCTATCAAGAGATGTCATAGTAGTAACAGGGGATCACTCGACCCCTGCCTTGCTCGGCAAGCATTCCCACCACAGTGTGCCGGTCGCCATTTTCAGCAGCGTCAACAGAGGGTATGACCGTTCAGAGAAATTTACCGAACAGGAATGCCTAAACGGCAGCCTCGGACGGATCATGGGCAAAGAGCTCATGGGCTGTATGCTGGCCCGTGCCGGTAAGCTCAAAAAGTTTGATTTATAATCGTGCCCTCTTCCACTACATAGTCGAAAATACAGAAAAAAGAGAAATCGCTTGACAGCCGGCCCTCGCCGTGATGTTTTATTCTAGACGGCGTATTAATATTCTTTATGTGATTGATTTAAATAAAGAATTGAACAAAGGAGGTTGTTAGAATGAAACTCATTACCCATAGCAGAACAGACTATTGTGCTGCATTTTTTGCAGTGAGTGTCTGCACGGTCCTACTGGCCTGCGCTTCGGCTAGCGCTCAAGATGCTATAAAACCTAGGACCACAAGGGCGACGGTGGTCGCTGAGCAGGGATTTAGAGATTTCCTGACCCGCGCACTTACCGAGACCACGAGAAAACGCTTCGACTTAGCCCCCAATGAGACTGCTAAGAATGCAACCCTGGGCAGTCCACTTCGCCTCAACGTTATTGTCCCTAATAAAGTTGCTGCTTGCAGGGACGGCAAATGCAAATCACCCGATGCATTGAGCAATCCAATTGATACGTACCTCTTTCCGGTGAAATTTAACGGTCAACTCAAGCTTTTTATGTCAGTGGATCGCTACAAAAACAGAGATGATTTTGAAATCGGATCCCTGGGATACAAGGCGCTTGCCAGGGAGTTGACAACCGTCTTTAAAAAATGGCCGCGCAGCCAGAACGCTTTTAAGCTTTACGTTTGCGATCAGGCGCAGACCTATGCATTTTCTATCCCTGAACTGGGCCCTGACAACCTGACCCTCATTGATTTTTCAAGAGGGGACCGCATCAAGTATGGGGAACTCTCTACGATGGCACAAACCATTCAGATCCTGCAAAAGAGAATCTCAGCAACACTGGCAAGCGGGGTGCAATAATGGATAAAATAATAACACCATTAAAAAGAACGATATACCTCTCGACCCTGTTCGTTTGTCTGTCATTGGGATTCACAACGTCGGTTCGGGCAGATGTGCTGGACGTGCCCCTTGTGGGACAGCGATACAGCCAATGGTGCTGGGCTGGGGCGTCAACTGCCATACTTTGGTATTACGGTCGCACCGATGTCACGCAGCAAGAAGCAGGGGAGTTCATCACATCGCAAAACAATCCCCAACCCATGCGCGTGATCAGGGATATCCTCCAAAATTGGGATGTTGAATGCCTATACGAATCGAGTGGTTACCCAGATGAGCAGGAATCCATGCAGGAAATAGACGACATGCACCCATTTGCTATTTTCTGGCACTGGGACAACGGCGGTGGGCACTTTGTCGATTGTCACGGGTATGACAACGGTCAGTTTTACATCATGAACCCCTGGCCTCCAGAAGAGGGTGAATTCCAGACCGGGACGTTCGACTGGGTCGTGAATGCACAAAACAGGGGCTATTGGAGCGGCACAGTGTTTACCCTGGAGGAGGTCAGTCCAATCTCCGTTAAGGAGCCTGGATCAGGCGAACAATGGGATCGGGGATTTACGTACGAAATAGGCTGGTATGCCAAGGAAGATATCGCCACGGTAAAAATTGAATTGTACAAGGGAACCAGCGTGGATACTGAGATCGCAGCGTCTGTTGATGCGAGTCAAGCAACCTTCAGCTGGACAGTGCCCGCGGATCAACTCATCGGAGATGATTACAAAATCAGGGTAACCAATGCGAGTGACAGCGAAGTCTTTGGAGAAAACAAAGAGTTCTCTATCACCGATCCTGGGAATATCGGTGATTTCCCATATGTCCAAGATTTTGATCAATTCCAGGCAGGCACGGTCCAACTCGAAGAATTCTGGAAACAGCTCGGCGATGACAATTTGGACTGGCATGTCCACACCGGGCCGACGCCATCTAAAATAGGCGACATCCCCGGATGCACTGGCCCAGATGGTGACCATACGTCAGGTGACGGCAACTACCTCTATGTGGAAGCGTCAGACTCCAACAATCCAGACAAGACCGCGCATAACACGGGCCCGGTATTTGATCTTTCAGCCCTGTCAAAGCCTGTCTTGTTATTCTGGTACCACATGTTCAGCGATGTGGAGGGCGAAGACCAGATGGGAGATCTGTGGGTAGACATCTGGGCAGACGGCACCTGGGAAGAGGAAGTAGATCATTTAAGCGGGGATCACGGCGATGTCTGGCTGAAACAGACAGTCGATCTGTCCAGCTATGCGGGAAAACAGATCAGAGTGCGCATGCGCGGAGTAACTGGCAGCTATTGGGCAAGCGACATATGCATCGACGATTTTGCAATTACAGATACGCCGGTGTTTACCTCTGATCCAGTCACTGCCGCGCATGCTGAGTCACCATATACCTACAATGTCACAGTGAGCGACGATGACCCGGCGAGCCTGGTCTTTGAAGTCCAGTCAGCCCCCACTTTCCTGGCGTTTACGGATAACGGCGATGGCACAGGCGTGTTAAGCGGTACACCTGGTCTGGCAGATATCGGTGCGCATGATGTCAAGCTCGCTGTATCGGATGCCTTTATCGAAGCGCCGACAGAGCAGGTGTTTACGATAGAAGTGGGAGAACCCGACGTGGACACTGACTCAGATAGTGACTCAGACAGCGACTCAGACAGTGACAGCGACTCGGACAGTGACAGCGACTCGGACAGCGATAGCGATTCAGACGCCGATAGTGATTCAGATGCCGATAGTGATTCAGATGGCGACAGTTCTGAGGGAGGCGCAGACGATAGTGGCTGTGGATGCCACACAGTGGGGCGCCCGTCACCGATTAGAACGCTCGTCGAGCTCACGACGCACATCCTTAGCTTCTAATCGCTGGGACGTAGCCCCAATGACCAGGGGGCGGTTTCCGGAAAACAGCTTATGCGTTCGGGTCAGACATTCTTCCGATAAAGAGAATTTCCTTAGTAAGAGTATCGCGGATGAAAAACAAAAACGGGCGAGTGGCGAAAAACTGGGCTGCACCACCGTATTTGCGCATCACCACAGCAGTGGCAGCGGCTGCTTCGGTACCTTTTTCATTCACTTCCACAACGGCTTTATGAACCACCTTTGAAATGTACAGTTCCTCTTCTTTTTTGGCCTTGGTCATGTCCAACATGCCCGAAAAATCGGCGATGTTCGAAAATGCATCGGTCATGCCCATGGTTTTGAGCGCCGCTGAAAGCTCAAATGAACTCGCCACTTTAAACTTTGGAAATAGGACCATGACGTCTTGCATCGCCATCTTTTCGACCCAGGTCTGAACCGCTGTGGTGGTCACTTCTGCTTCGAGCTTGGCAAGCCCGTCGCGTTCTTTTGGTAAAACAGCGATCATGGCCAGGCGATCGCCCGCATAGGGCATGGCGATGGCCTGGATGGCATCGTTGTCAAAATAGTTAAACTTGCCCGTTTGGCTCATCATCGGTACTTTGACGGTCTTTTCAGGTGCAATGTTAAAAGGTCTTGGCCGCGTATTATCCGGATTAAACGGCGCCTCCCACTTTCCCTTAAAATAGATTGCATTGGTCAACACCAGACGGGTCAGAGCATCGAGAATGCCGGGTTCGATGAGATTCTCAATGTTGCCCTTTGTCGCACGCCGCACCCATGTATTGATGATCTTGCGCGATTTCTCTGTTTTTCGGGCAAAGTCGAGATTTCGAACAAAGCTTTTATAGTGTGTTTTTTCAATTTTTATAAAATCCTGATTAAACGGGTATTGGATCGCCGGCCAAATAGCATTGGCGATGAACAGCTTGACCTTTTTGATACTGTTAAGCTCAGAGAGGGTTTTGGACATCTTTGGATGTTGGGCTTCCTGAGCATCAAAGCCAAGCACCCCAGCCATTTGTCTTTCGGTTTCATTGCGAGCCCCAGCGTAAGTCATGGAGAGGGCAACAGAGATACTGAACGGCGAGTAGAATATATTGCCGGGTTCTTTTTGTAGCTGTCGATAGAGGTCGAACACAAAGTCCGCCTCTGAGGCCTCGGTCTGCGGGGATGAGGGCTGCGGCGACGTATCAGTGTCTGTTGCTTCAAGAGCAGGGGATGCACTGTTTGGGGAGGGTTGCGTCACTGGGGCATCTGGTTCAGGCGGCTTCACATCCACGTCCTCTGATGGTTTAGGCTTGTCTGTTGTAATCTCAGGCTGCTGTTTCGTGCCAGATGCACAGCCAATGGCAAATAATCCTGCGACCATAGCAATAGCTAACCTCTTTTTCATCGTGCATTCCTTTTTGGGTGAACTGATTCTTTCTGATGCTTAAGATAGCAAAAGAAGGTCCCTGTGAACAGGCCATATCCAGGCCATTCCCCAGGCAATTTTAAGGACGGACGCGAGAAACTATCTGACATTATTAATTTCCATTTTTATTAATATCCATGGTGCCTGAAATAGAACTGGAAATGAGGAATTCAGCAAAAAATATGCTTAAAATATCCTTGAATTTCCAACTTCGTACAAAGTATAATGTTACACGACTTGTTATTTCTAGGCAGAAAATCGGTGTCTTTGATAGCTAAACACGCAGGGGAATCACAACAAAAGTAAGGAGTTTGGTAACATGAAACACTGGAAATTTATTTTGAACCTTATTGCCATCGTTATGATGGCAACCCTCATTGGGGCCTGCGGCGACGATGATGATTCCAATAACAATGTAGGACCGGATTCAGACAGCGATTCGGATTCAGACAGCGATTCGGATTCGGACAGCGATTCAGACTCTGACAGCGATTCGGATTCAGACAGCGATTCGGATTCAGACAGCGACTCGGATTCGGACAGCGATTCAGACACTGATACGGATTCCGACACCGACACGGATACAGACTCAGATACGGATACGGATACTGACACTGACACCGATACGGATACCGACACGGATACTGACACCGATACTGATACGGACACCGACACGGACACCGACACGGACACTGACACTGATACGGACACCGACACTGATACGGACACCGACACGGATACCGACACTGAAGATATTAAGTCCTTCACCGTCACCTGGGTGAACGATAACCTAAACCCACAAGACGGCGAGGATGCCATCGATCGATTTGAACAGATGGGATACACAAACCTCGGCGTCGATCAAGACACCAACAAGCAGTCCCTCATGGCCAATTATACGAACTCGGCAGTCGGGTTTCAGTTTCACACGGGTCACGGCACTAGCGGGGCGATCTGCACTGCAGGTTCCTATACGTATTACGACGATTTTGATGATGGGGAAATCGTTGCCCAATATGTCGCAACCCTGACTTGTTTGACACTGAAAACAGGCAATTGGGATGACAAGATGGGTCCAAGCTGCAAAGGTGTGATGGGGTACACGGAAGTGACGTGGGACGGTGCCAATGCCGACGTGGCAGTTACAAGACGCCTGTTCGACAATCTGGAAGCCGGCGGCCACACCATGGCTTGGGTCTGGTACAAGGCCAATGAGCCGGGCAACGAGAGCGATCGCTGGCGGATCTACTTCCGTGAAGATGGCGGCATCTCCGACTATAAACCCAGTAATATCCCCTCCAACAAAGAGCTATCCGCAGATCAAGTGACCGCGTTAAATAGCCAGGTAACCGTTGCAAAGACCCTGCTGGCTGATAAACGTACATTTAAAGACACCTTCAGGAAGCTGGCACAGAACCACTACACCTTGGGCCAATGGGACCAACCCAAAGTCGACATCTATCGCAACTCCCAAGAGTTTATGGCTAAAACGCCCATTACCCAGGCTGAAGCAGAACAAATTGCCACTGCCTTCATCGGGAACAAAATGCCAGAAGGCGCGGCAGTGAATTACATTATCCCACTTACCGCCAATGACATAACCGTCGCATACATACTGCGCTACCTGCCCGTTCGCGATGGCCTCAGCATCGAGAAAAATGGCGACCAATTCCATTATGAACTTATTGTCAACGATGGTCAGGTCGCTTCTGAGGCGATTATGTGGCCCCAAATTACCGTTGAGAAAAAGAGCAATGCCACTATCCTAAATCAGATAATCGCCCCAAGTTCGGCCGTGGGTATCGCTGCTGATCACATTGCCAAGATATCCAAACAGCCGGTGACCCTGGTGACCGTGGAACCGGTGTACGGCGCTTCTGGCAACGAGCTGGTCCCTGCATACGCGTTCATCAGCAGCAAACGGGACCGCATTATCGTGGATGCCCGCACCGGCAAGGTCATTCTCTAAAACCAATCGAATAGATTTGAGTCAAATCGGATCTGATGGTTCGATTTGTATTTTTCCTTACAAAAATCTACAATCAGCAGGTTCAAACATAGCTGTGACACGTTCTGAAAGGAGCCATGCCATGAAAAAAATCCATCAAGTCCTGAGCGGTTGCATTGTCGCACTGGGTGCGGCCGCTCTTATTACTGGTTGCCCGTCCGCGCCATCTGACGCGCCCGAGGTCGCCCCGGAAAATGCTATTTCTACGCCACCACCAGTACAACCTAAACCGGCCCCGGTTGTCCCTGCATCGGCAGATACAGACAAAGCCCCACTGGCAACGGGTGCTGCAGCGCCTGTTCAGGAGCCGGCACCGGAGGATGCGGCTGTGCCGACCCAACAGGAAGCGGGCAAACCTGGGGTAAAGAACAGCGCTCAGGCAGTGGCCAAAAAGGAAAAACCAAAACAGACGAGTAGCGAGGGAAAACTCGTGCAACCCCAAAAAATAGCGGTTGGCCACCTGGTCAAGCCCAAAAAGCCGACCACAACGCTCATGGGGTGCCTTGCTGATCCCGAAAAGAAGGACTCCACAGCAAAGGGTGCCCAGGTAAGAAGGGGTGGAGACAAGGTGACCGTTGCCAAAGGGAAATCCGGCATTACAGTCAGCCATTACCTAAACCATCTGTGTTGCCTTGAGGCATCGGTCAAGAGCGCTGTTACGGGAACCAATATAACGGTCGAAGAGCAACTATCTGGTACGCCCTGCAAATGTATGTGTTCTTCGACGATCAAAACTTCGGTACCCCTGCCCCTACCCATGGCAAACAAAACCTACAAAGTAACCGTCACGCTCGACGATCAGGGGAACAAAAAGATAGTCCACGAGCAAGAGATTATATTTTAGGCATTTACACCCTCCACACTACTGGGTGGGCTCCTGCAAAATCTCCTCGATGGTGGTATCGGAATGCGAAAACCGGTGGGCAACGACCTTGAACGGGCGGAATACAGTGCCATCTGGCCGTTGAATCACAGTATCTTCGATGCCAAGCGCCACTTGCCATTGTCCGTTGGTTGCACGGACGTCTGCTTGGCCGAGGAGGAGGGCGATTTCGTCTGCAAAGGGCCTGGCATTATCGCCTTGAGACGCGATCCACGCGTCCAAGAGCGCTACATTCACCGGCATGCCCGGCGTTTCACCATTCGGACCAATGGGCTTGGCAGCAAAAGCCAGGGCCCTGCGCTCGAATTCCCGTTGCCGATCGCCGGATATCACGGCTTCAGCAAGCGCAAGTATATCGCGCGCCTGATCTCGAATATCGGGATTTTCTGCTGATGCTAGTTTCTTAAGCCGGTCTCGGGCGTCTTGAAATCGAAATCGACGGCCTTCGAGCAGTGCCAGGTCTAGTTGGGCCGCGTCATTGCCAGGGTCAGCGGTAACAGTCGCCTTAAGGATCTCTTCTGCTTCATCCAACCTCTCCAATGAGGCGAGAATGCGGCTCCGACTGAGCGCATGGATGCTGGTCAGGGACGGATGGAGCGTTGGTTCCATCTGGTTGAGCAGTGCGAGTGCTTTATCAGCGGCACCATCTGACGCGAGCTTTACAGCCTGTGCAATGCGATCCGCCTGCCGAAATCGCTTGAAATAGACGAGGCGAACCAACCCTTCGACGATTTTCCAAAACATTTATTAGTGCTCTGTCCAGTTGACAATGTTGGGTAAGCATCCTCCCCCTTTGGCAAAGGGGGCTGGGGGGATTTCGTCAATACCCCTGTGGCAATTGAAAATCCCCCTTCCCCCCTTTTTCAAGGGGGAATTTGCTAACTTCATTCGGCGAGGTTCGTTTGACATGGTACTAAGCTTTTTTGCTGTTTCGCTTTGTGTTCGATGGGGATCCATCTGAAACGCCTGTTTTCTCATCCTGCTTCGCCCCCTGCTTTTCGTCTGATTTAAGTAGTCCGAGTTTTTCTCGCAGCCCTTTCTCAATCGCAGTGGCAATGTCTGTATTCTCCTTGAGAAAATCCTTGGCGTTTTCCCGTCCCTGGCCAATTCGGGTGCCGCTAAAGGAGTACCAGGCGCCGCTTTTTTCCACGATGCGGTGATCGACACCCAAGTCGATCAGGTTTCCAAAGCGACTGATCCCCTCCCCGTACATAATGTCGAATTCTACTTCCCTAAATGGCGGGGCGAGCTTGTTTTTTACCACCTTCACCCGCGTGCGACTGCCGACCACCTTGTCCCCTTGCTTGATGGCGCCGATGCGCCGGATGTCGAGTCGTTGGGAGGCGTAGAATTTTAGGGCATTGCCGCCGGTGGTGGTCTCAGGGCTGCCAAACATGACGCCGATCTTCATGCGGATCTGGTTGATGAACATGATACACGTCTTGGATTTTGACAAATTGCCGGTCAGCTTGCGCAAGGCCTGGCTCATCAATCTGGCCTGGAGCCCCACATGGGCGTCGCCCATCTCTCCTTCCAGTTCGGCCCGCGGCGTTAGGGCTGCCACAGAATCGATAACGATGAGATCAATCGCACCGGAACGGACGAGCATATCTGTAATTTCAAGGGCCTGCTCGCCACAGTCGGGTTGGGATATCAGCAACTCCGACGTCTGAACCCCGAGCCCACGGGCATAGGTTACGTCGAGGGCGTGTTCAGCATCGATAAAGGCACAGACGCCACCTTGCCTCTGGGCTTCGGCCACTGCGTGGAGGGTCAGGGTTGTCTTACCAGAAGACTCTGGACCATATATTTCGACAATACGACCGCGCGGATATCCACCCACACCCAGAATCGCGTCCAGTCCAATGGCACCAGAAGGTATGGTGGGAACGTCGTCAAACAGGGTTTGCCCAGCATCCAAGCGCATGATGGCACCTTTGCCGTACGCCTTTTCGATCGATCCAACCGCGAGGTCCAGTGCCCTATCGCGGTTCTTATCCAGTGGTGATGTCGTCATGGACAGGGTCTCCCTTCGTTTCTTCTGGGGTGGTTTCGTTTTGTATCGCTCTTGCTCGATGGCGACCACCTTGCTCAAGTGGTATGCGCCACATTGCGTGGTATTCCGCACCTGCAGTGGTGAGATCACTGCGATAACAATACAGATTTCTCACGTTGGTAGCACCGAAAAGGAGCTCAGCATTATCCACATAGGATGCAATGGGCTCGGCAGTGCCCGATTTTACCCTGCCGATCGTGATGTGCGGCGTAAACGGTCTGCTGTCCAGGTGAAAGCCGGCTTCCAAGAGACGATCCGATATCTCCTTGTGGAGCACCGTGAGCGCGTCCGCGCCATTTCCAACGCCGGCCCAGATAACGCGTGGGGCTGTTGCATTTGGAAAGACACCGAGTCCTGTGGCATCAAATTGAAAAGGCGCAATGGCTGCCGTAATGGGGCGCAGCATCTCCTTTAGTGCATTGACCATCGGCTCGGTCACTTGACCTAAAAAGCGCATGGTCAGGTGTATGTTGGGTGGGGGCACCCACTTGACGATGGTTCCCCCATCTCGACACTGATTGCGAAGCTCGCGCTGGAGCTCTGATAACGAGCGAACCATTTCGATGTCGAGTTTGATCGCGAGAAAGCATCGAGTCGTTAACATTTATTAAAACCCTCCGAAATGGCGCGATAGGCCAAATAAATGGCTGTCCACGCTGATATATGTTTGACCCTGGACCGGTCAAACCCTGAAAAGATCCTCTGTTTATGGTCGATCCCAGCAGGATGGGCAACGGCAAAATGAACCAGCCCCACGGGTTTTTCCGGTGTGCCACCACCTGGTCCGGCCACACCTGAAACTGCAATGCCCACGTCCGCATTTAAGGCGCGCTGTACCCCTATCGCCATTTCTCGGACGACTGCTTCGCTAACCGCGCCGGCACGCGCCAACGTCTGCGCTGATACATTGAGAAGACCCGTCTTTACGTCATTGTGGTAAGCCACAACACTGCCACGAAAATAAGCAGATGAACCGGCTGTTTCGGTAATCGCGTGGCCGATGAGGCCGCCGGTACAGGATTCCCCAGTGCCCACAGTGAGGTTTTTGGCAGCGAGTCGTTCGCCAAAGGCCGCTGGCAGTGAAATATCTTTTGTCGAGAAAATGATGGGGCCGAGTGCTGATCGGATTTTCCTTGAAACCGCTTCGCGTTCAGGTGCATTGGGCGCGGTGATCATCACGCTGAGCTCTGGAAACGAGGCCCGAAACGACCATCTGACAGTCGGGTGGTCCGCGGCTATCGGTTTTAGCTCGGCTTGAACGTCGGATTCGCCGCGACCAAAACACCGAAAGGTCTCCCGATGGGTTGATGCGGTTTTGCTGGGCAATCCAGCCAGCACATACGTCTCAAACATGTGTTTTAGTTCTCTGGGGACCCCGGGCAGGAAGAACGCCTGTCCTTTGGGCGTGTCCAGAGAAAACCCAGGTGCGGTGCCATGCTGGTTTTGCAATATTGAACAACTGTCCGGGAGATCTGCCTGCTTAAGATTGACCTCTACCATTGGGCGTCCGATACGCTTGAAGGCAGATTCGATCTGCTGGGCAGCGAGGGCATTGCGTCGAATCGGACGTCCCGTTGCCAATGCTGCGGCCTGGGCAGTGAGATCGTCATCCGTGGGCCCCAAGCCACCGCTGACAACAATGTAATCGTAGATGCCAAAGGATTCGGCCAAGGTGTCGGCGATCTTGCTCAGATCGTCGCCGACAATGGTGATCCGCTCCACCACATATCCCCTGTCATTTAGTCTGGCGGCCATCCACGCGGCGTTTGTGTCAGAAATGGCGCCGCGCAATAGCTCATCTCCGGTACTGATAATGCAAATGCTCATCAACTGGCTTTTTCCCAAAAAAAGACTCCTTATTCAAGACTACTGAACATGTGATCAGACATTTATCTCGTATCTCAGGTTTTTGCCAAAGTCAAGTATCACGATCTTATCCCAGTAAGCCGCGCGAGCGATATGACTTTTTTTCGTTGACAACACCCAATACAAAGCGTCCCAATCGACGGAAAAATTATCTCAAAGGAGTGGGCAGACAATGCGTGAAATTGAAAACCAACCATGGCCCAGAGCTTGCCTGCAGGTCTACACGGGAAATGGCAAGGGAAAGACCACCGCTGCTCTGGGATTGGCCCTGCGCGCAGCTGGGCGAGGATTGAAGGTATTCATTGGCCAATTTATGAAGGGCACCTACTACGGCGAGCTCACCGGCGTCGACCTGCAGGGCGACCTGATCCACATCGAGCAGTTTGGATCTGCCCATTGCATTCCCCTTCGCGATCCACCGCATCAGGAAGATATCAACCTCGCCGATGCGGGCATGAAGCGATCTCTGGAGGTGCTCACAAGCGGTGAATATCCCATCGTAATCCTCGATGAAATCTCCGTGGCCGTTCATTTTCAACTGATAAGCGAGTCAGATATGCTCGATTTGCTGGATGCCCGTCCCTCTCACGTTGAGTTGATCTGTACCGGGCGATACGCCACACCTTCACTCATCGACCGCGCTGACCTCGTAACCGAGATGCGCGTTGTCAAGCACCCCTACGACGCAATCGGACTGGGCGCCAGGGACGGCATCGAGCGGTAATCCCTTGAAGCCATGAAACGACTCGGCGCTCTGGGGGATACCGCTGACAAGACTATATTTTGGATGAATGGTATTTTTCGACTTGACGAAAGAGCGCTTCTGAGTTGAAGATGTCAATTGTGGTTATTATCCAACCATTTATCCTGCTGGAACGAGATTGGCTAGAAGAGATGGCTACGAGATACTACTAAGGACGATATTTCGTCTCTATTACTGGTTACAAACGATAATGAAAATTTATAGTGTTCATTCAAAAGAATTAAATAAAGTGGAGGTATCTCTTAAGCCAGTGCCGGTGTCCCTACATGACTATTACAAGTTGCCCTTTGTTGACAGAATTATCTATTTATCTAGCGCGAGCCCTTTGTTAAAGGGTGTATCTGCAAGGCGTCTTGCAGTTCGCGATCAGTCCGCACCTGCATTAATCGCGAGTGATTTTCAAGATGGCGTTGTCTTTTCAAGGTTGGGGATGCATTTCGCCGCGCTCGAAACTGAAATGGGTGTAGGATCCCGTCAAGAGGCCGTCTCCTATCTGACGTCGTTGGCTTCTACTGGGCATAAGCAAGAGGCGCTTGAAATAGGGCGTTATATCACTAGAAGATGGCCTAGGAGCGCTGTTCAAGTTGCATCGGCACTGGCAGAGGCAGCTCCAGAAGAAGTCTTCGGTGTGCTCGGCAAGAAGACCCCAGTGTTGGCTGCTGCGGCCACTTGGAAATGCGGAGACATCAGTAAGACAGAGAGGCTGTTGGCAGGTGTCAAGCGATGCGGTGTGAATGCTGGGCTCATCGCGGCAAATGTCGCTCAAGCGCGTGGTGATACCGCCAGGGCATCGCATCTAATCAATGAAATACTGATCAAAGATGATCTTGAGCCGGTGACCTTAGACCACGACGCTAGTTGGATATCCAGGTTCAGATGTGATGCCAATACTAGCATTCAGGGAGGGCCCCTCGTCTCTGTGGTGATGTCAGTTCGCAACGTGGAGCGTTTCATCTCAGCTGCAGTGAGATCGATTCTGAATCAAACTTGGAAAAATCTGGAGCTGATTATCGTAAACGATGGCAGCACCGATGCAACAGAGGAAAAGGCCCTAGAGGCAGCTGCCGGAGACAAGCGATGCCGTCTGCTGCGCTTTCCGGTTGGCAGAGGTGCATATATAGCCAGAAATTCAGGGCTCAGCTGTGCGACCGGACGTTTTATAACCTTTCACGATGGAGATGACTGGTCACACCCGAGGAAAATCGAACTGCAAATACAGGCGCTGCTGCATGATCCGAGTTTGATGGCCGTATCGTCCTGTTGGGCTAGGATCGACGAAAAGGGGTATTTCTGGGCTCGTCAAACCTATCCATTGAGGCGATTAAATCCTTCGTCATTAATGTTTTATAGGGAAAAAGTTATCGACCATTTGGGCTATTTTGACTGCGTTGTTTCAGGGGCAGATACTGAGTATCGAGAGCGGTTAAAAGTATTCTATGGCAATCAAGCTGTTGGCTGTGTCCGCAAATTGTTGTCATTTGGTAGCCATCGAAGCCGTTCGCTAATGACAGACAGTTCCACAGGTATCGGAGCCAGTGGTTACTCAAGAGACAGAATCGCCTATTGGGAATCGTGGCGGCGGTGGCACGCCGAGCTTTTTGAGAAGAAAGACTCCCCTCGATTGCAACAGAATGCCAAACAAAGACGTTTTCCAGTACCGAAAGGTATGGCTGTCGACCCATTCTGTATCTGAATCGGGAACGTCTTAACGCTTTAAAAAAGCCAGTGATGAGGTAACAATGAGAGCCATGACTGTCTCGTTTTTGTTGGTTTTGTGTGCATGGGGATGCGACTCAAGCGGTGATAGCGGAACAGACAGTGGTGTTGATACCGAGAGCTCGGGCGGGGATTCGGATGTCGATACCAGCAGCGAGAGCGATGCCGGTGAGGATCGGTTCAGCTTTTTCTACACCAGCATGTCTGCCATGCAGGCGCGCTGTGGGCAGGATGGGTGCGGGGGAGATCTGGGCGGTTTGGCAGGCGCTGACGAGATCTGCAGATCCATTGCCCAGAGCGTAAGCGGATCGACGAGAACCTGGCGGGCATTTCTCAGCGCTACAACAGGCGCTGACGGCAATCCAGTGAATGCTATCGACCGTATCGGCACTGGGCCATGGTACGATATTAACGGGCGGCTGATCGCTGAAAACATCGATGGCCTAATGAATGATCGTCCAAACGGGGATCCACAGGCGGTTCAGGATCTCCCGGACGAAACCGGACAGGGCACGAAAAATACGGGTGATTTTCACGATGCGATCACAGGATCCAATGCCCAAGGGATGCTCTTTAGCACGGACCCTGGAGCAACCTGCTGGGATTGGACGAGCACTGATCCATCCCCTCCGCCAGAAGGTGTGGAAATCATCGTGGGCCACTCCTGGCCAGCCTCCAGTGGGCAACACTGGATACAGGCCCACAGGGTGCCGGATTGTTCACCCAGCATTAGCGATGGCCAGAGCCAAGAAGGCACTGGGGTTGGTGCACTCGGGGGATATGGCGGTATTTACTGCTTTGCCCTTTAGGGGGATAGATTTAGATTTCCAGGATCAGCAAGCACTATCTCATTGGCTGTGGCAGGGAGAAAAACAATACCAGCCGCCATATCCGCCCCCACCGCCGATACCGCCCTCAAAGGTATGCTCGACATTTATATTTGGAGAACAATCCGGCGCCTCGTGATCCATGAGCCAGTTCCGCGCGCTGCCGTTGAACCTAGGAAACGAGTGTCCGATACCGGGTTTTTTATCGCTGGCCGAACTGCTGGTCCAGTCCTGGCATGTATTGTTGCTCCTTAGCCGTCCCTGGGTGGTGCAAGCGGTTATCATGTCGTGGACATCCCCGTGCCGACTCGTGGGTTGACCCGTTTCGTCTGGCAGATCATCTGCTATGGCTGGATCTGCGTCGGGCCGCTCCTGGGTTAACCCGTCCAAGGTTTCTGAAACGATCCTGCCATTGACATCATACCAGGGCCCAGTACCGATGCGATCGATGGCATCCTCAGTGGTGGTGCACAAGAAAGCCCGCCATTCCTTGTAGCCAGCACCCACTTTATCTGCACACTGCCGGCACAAATCGTCAGCACCCTCTAGACCGCCGATATCTCCACCAAAACCTTCGTCACTGCCCGAGAACTCCAAAATACACTCCAAGCTCATGACGAAAAAGCTAAAGAGGGCGATGGCTGTATCTGTCTCGGTGTCCGTATCGGTATCTGTGTCGGTGTCCGCATCTGTATCGGCATCTGTGTCCGTATCGGCGTCCGTGTCCGTATCGGCATCCGTATCTGTGTCTGTATCCGTATCGGTATCTGTGTCGGCGTCCGTATCGGTATCTGTGTCGGCGTCCGTATCGTTGTCTGAATCCGAATCTGAGTCCGTATCACTGTCACTGTCGCTATCAGCGTCACTGTCGCTGTCAGCATCGCTGTCGCTGTCAGCATCGCTGTCACTGTCAGCATCGCTGTCAGAACTGGGGCTGCCGTCATTCTCATCCGAACCCGAGCACCCGCCAAACAAAAAGATAAGAAAACCCAACATAATAGCAATCCGCATGGATGAACTCCTTTTACTGTAAAAACTCCTTAAAAGCCCTATTTTCATATTTCAGATAATAGAGTGTCACCAGTCGGCATAAAGAGCTCAAAACGTCTATTCTTCCCCACAAATCATATGGGGAAGACAGATCTGCCCGTCTGGGCAGTCTTCATCGGTTGAGCAGGAAATCACGCCGGGGATGGTTACCTCTCGGCCCTCTCGGGTCATCACCAGAAACTGCACACATCCCAGTGAAAGGGTCGTCGCATCTGCGGTTTGGCGCCAAAAGACGATCGATGGGTACCCCGAGACACCTGCATCGAATAATCCATTCACCAAGTCCTTAGAAATTGTAACAGACCCGGTATCTTCGATATCGCACGCTATCCAGGTCTTTATTCCTGGACCGTGGTTGTTTAATTTGACTTCCATGCGCATACGCGTGGGTAAATCGTCTGACAATGGGGGCCAGGTGACCTCCATCGGCTCGCCTTGCTCGGCTGTTACCGCTTCTTGTGAAACGCCCAGGTAATCGATGCCGCGGCCTCGAAGTGCAAATGGCTCAAACTCCCCACCTGTTGCTTTGAAATAAATATCTGCGCCCCGTTCACACCCTATCTCGGGGAGCGGGTCCAGGTTGGTATAGAAATTCGAAATATTGGGAGTCATTGTTACGGTATTTTTACATCCCTCGATGGTGATGGTCCCCACGTCCTGGTTTGTCGGAGCGTCAAAACATTCGTTGTCCGGACCGCACGTTTGGAGCGGAGAGCAGGGTGGATCACATTCGTAAACCGGTGCTTGAAGCAGCTGGCACCCGCCTTGGGTCTGCAGGACAATCGGAATGGTCGTGGGCTTAATGATATCTGCTACGTATCCCTCCACGCCAGTAAAGGGATCCACATCGCCCTGGGCTGATTGGAGCATGATTTTGAACGTACCGTGGTGGGTGTCGTAGGGGCACAGCTCGTAGGCATCATACGCGCTGTCCGTGTCATCCTCATCCGTGTCCTCGGTATCCGTGGCAGTATCGGTTGATTCATCCTCATCCGAACCGTTGGTATCAATCGGCTCGTCTGCATCGTTCGAACCACATGCCATTGTAGTAAAGAGAAGCACAAGACCCATCAGAAAAGTCGAGCATCGGTCCCTACCTGAACATAGAATCATTGAATAACTCCTCGATCTCAATCGACCCACACGCCTGGGTTTTCATATAGTTCCACGAACGCTCCAATTTGGGTCTTCGCACATGCGTTTTAACCCCGGAAAGAGATGATGAAATACCAGTTTTCATCAAATTCCAATTTTAATAATAAGGTGAACCCGTGGTATTTTCCAGATTTTCTTTTTGAAGATTTGGGCTTGGATTGCTATGTTAAGAGAGGGGGTAGGGAATGGTATGAAAGCGAAAAAAAACAAATTTATCCCGTTTCTTTTTCTTTTGGCGCTCGTTTTTGTCGTTTTTGGCTGTCGTCATGTGGACGCCTCTATGATGCATTCTAATGATGATTCTGTATCTGGTTCGACAAACAGCACAGATGCTGACAGCGACGCCACTGGCGACAGCGAAACCAGCGGAGATGTGGACAGTGACGGGGATACCGATGCTGACGGGGATAGCGACAGTCAAAGTGAAGATACAGACACGGATGAAGATTCAGGCTCAGATGTGGATTCAGATACAGATATCGACATAGATACGGACACCGACACTGAAACGGACGATCCGCTTGGCGGGATGCAGTTCTATTTTGGCAACTTCCACAGCCACACAGGGAACTCCGACGGCATGGGTACGCCTCATGAGGCGTTTGCCTGGGCCAGAGATATCGCGGGCTTTGACTTCTACGCAGTAACCGACCACGGCTATATGATAAACGACGCTGAATGGGACGAAGCGGGGCGTGCAGCAGAATTCTATAATGAAACCGGTGTGTTTGTCGCATTGCGCGGATTTGAATGGACACACCCTGCGGTAGGAGATATCTGCGCGTTCTGGACCCATGAATACATCGACCGTGTGCTGGCACCAGATCTCGACCTGATCTACGACTGGATCGACGCGGTCGGCGCACTTGCCCAGTTCAATCACCCAGGGCGAGAGCCGGACTTGTTCAACTATCTTACGATCGACAAAGATGTGGCAGACAATTTTTATGCCATCGAAACTGGTAATAAAGACCAAGGCATTAACGACGGCACCTACATTAACTACTATTCCATTGCACTTGATCGCGGCTGGCGCGTCGCGCCGACAAACAATCAGGACAACCACAGCTTGAAAGCCAACAGTCATCGGTCGGTCTACATCGGCCACACGCTCAGCAAGTGGTCCTTATTCGAAGCAATGAAGGCGCGACGCATCTACGCGACCGATGATCCCAACATGAAAATTATATTTAAAACAGATGCCTTCTGGATGGGCTCTGAACTGCCACTGCCGTCAAGGCCGATCACATTCTTCGTCCAAGTCATTGACGACGAACCGATCACCCTGGTGGAAATCATTTCCAATGGCGGCATCACAGTAGCTGAATTCAAACCTGAGGCCAATGCCACGTCTGTCACCTGGCAACCCAAACTGCAACCAAAGCGGGGTTACTACTACGTCCAGGTCACTGAAAAAGATGTATTCGACGATGATGGAGAATATCAGCTCGCTGTCACAGCGCCGATTTGGATCAACTAAACGCGCCATAAATCTGATGAGAGCAGAATAATTGAACCGGTTTGCTGGTCAACCGGCACTCTCTATAGTGATGAGGCGTGATGCGTGCACAAGGGACAAAACAGGGAGCCCAGGTTATTCCGCTGCGGCGCAACACACAACATAACCACGCACTCGTCGCAGGCCTGGTCAGCGGGGATCCAGTTGCAACAGCAGCGCTTTACGATCGGTTTGGCGACCTGATCAATCGCTACATCTGGCGGCTGCTCGGAGCAGATCAGGAGCACGACGATGTGGTGCATCAGGTTTTTATTAACATTCTTTCTTCGGCAAAAAAAATAAGGAATCCAAGTAGTTTGGAAGATTGGATCATCGGCGTTACCATCAATACCGCGCGTCGGGAGATACGCAATAGAAAGTACCGCAGGATGCTCATTCCCACGCCAGAGCCGCTCAGCTATGCCAAAGACAGCACAGATACCAGTCAACAACTGATGACGAGGCGCGTGTTTGCAATTCTTAGACAAATGAAGACAGATGATCATATCGCTTTTATTCTAAGGTTTGTCGAGGGCCACACCCTGGGGGAAGTGGCTGTTGCAGCTGGATATTCCCTGGCAACGGCCAAGCGAAGGATTGCTCGGGCCAAAAAGGAATTCTTAGAGCGGGCCAAAAAGGACGTGGTGTTGGCGGCACTTATTCAGGATAAAGCAAGATGACGGATGAGAACGAAATGCTGAAGCAGGTGGGGGAAACCCTGGCCAAGGCGCTCGGGACCGGACCTTCAGATGCCCGTCGGTTGGCCCAGCAGAGAGACCTGTTATCGGTTAGCGCGACAGTACCCAGATCCAGGAAAAAACAGATACTAGCTTGGTCTGCTGCCAGTGCTGCGCTTATCGCAGGTGCCTGCCTTATTGGATTCTACGCCGTGCAACAGCCTTTGCATTTCTGGCTAGGGGAGCAGATGGCCAAAGGCAATGTGGGATCGCGTTTAGAAACACCGCAGGACCGGGAGTTGCCGATTGTGTTCGAAGGAGGGAGCACCTTGGTGCTTGGCGCCAAGACATCGGCAACTATCGTTTCATCGACCCGCAAAAACGTTCGGGTTGCCCTGGCCGATGGTACTGTTCGCGCCCGCATCAAAGGCGATGGCAAGACAAGCTGGGTGTTGCATGCAGGGCCGTATCAGGTTTCGGTCTTGGGGACAATCTTTAACGCCCGTTGGAACGCCACTACATCGGTGTTTAAGGTGGGGGTTGAAAAGGGACTGGTCCTCGTCAGTGGCACCCGGCTCAATAAAAGCGGCATTCGATTGGCCGCGGGAAACCACTTGATAGCAGACGGCGACAGTGTCACGCTGTCCCCTGATCCGCACCCTCGACTGGACAATAGACCGGACACGCCTGTGGATTCTTCAAATGCCGAGGTGGCAGCAGTATTTCAGCAAGGAGAAACAATAGAAGATAATTTAATGCCTCGTGAAAGGGCAAGTGACCGGGCATCTGACAGGGGCTCCTCAGGTGCGGCTCGAAAATCGCAGCTGACTGGAAAAGACCACTCCGAAGACTGGGTGGCTCTTTGCAGATCCAAGAATTATGCCAGTGCAATTGAGGTGGCTGCTAAAGTTGGCATCAAAACGGTCATCAATAGATCAGACGTAGAAGATCTGTGGCAGCTCGCCAATGCAGCGCGCTATATGCATCGCGATGCACTGGCTAAGCAGCTGCTACTTGCCATACGCCAGCGCTTTGGCAATTCCCTGCGTGGGCAAGCAGCCACATTCCTGCTCGGACGCGTCGAGATCGAGCTCAGGGAAAATCCGATCACTGCCCAAAAATGGTTCCGAACCTACCTCAGGGAGAATCCAAAGGGCCCCTTGAGAGAGGAGGCGCTGGGCAGGTTGATGGATGCCTGCCACAAGGCAGGCCAAACGGCCGAGGCGACTGATACTGCACGCCGATATCAGTCCCTCTACCCCAATGGCGCCTTCTCAGAGATGGCCCAATTCATTCTCACACAGTAGAATATCTTGAGAATATCAGGAGATGGGTGAGTGGCAAAATCCCATGTAGCGGTCTTTGGCCTTTGTGTCGTATTTAGCGCAGCCATACCGCGCGCTGCGGCCGGCACCAGCCCTGGGTCTTCGATTGTGCTGGTCAGCCTGAGAACCTGCTGCCCCAACCAAACTTGGCCAGAGGTAGAAAAATCAGTTTTGGAGGAGTTTGTCGCGTTGGGGGTTCCGGTAGAAACGGTCGATGGGGTCTATGGGACCGAGGAGGCGCAGCATTCCCAAATGACGGCCATTGCAGAGAAAAGCAAAGCAACGTGCGTCATCAGCATCTCCAGGCGAGTGGAAAACCCGTTCAAGGAAGCGGATCTTTGGATGACCCATCCTGAGACAGGAGAGATCACAACCCGGCGGTTGGGCCTTACCGGTAACACAGATTCTGAGCGCGTGGCCATTGCAGCGTTACAAGCAGTAGAGGCAATTCGCGCTGCTCTATTTGAGCAGCCAAGGCCCCAGATGAGTGATAAACCAACTCAGCAAGCCCCAGCCCCAGAGCCTCCCAAACTATTGACACACGAGCCACACCCAGCCGCGCGAGATATCCGGCAAGCAACGGCGCATCATCCCAGTATTGGGTTGGGTGTAGGCATGGGGGCGTCTGGGGCTCCTGGGGGGGCGGGGATTCTCGGATCTGCAGTAGCGGCGATCACGTGGCATCCCCTGGCCCTTTTCTCTATGGAAATCGACGGATCCCTATCCCTGTTGGGACGCGACATCGAGACGGACCGATCCACTTCGTCTTTCAGATATGCACTGGTTCGGGGGTGGGCATACGCAGAGCTGTTGAACGCTGGCCTTTTTCGGCCGTCCGTGGGCATTGGCGGGGGCGCTCTGTTCGCCTGGAGCGAGGGGCAATCCGCCTCGATAGAATATGCTGAAAAAAAAGACATCACGTCAGTGGCCCTTGTCGGCGCAACAGGGCGGATGGGATTGGTATTGTCTCAATATTTTTGGATCCGGGCTGGCATACGAGCCAGTGTGTGCCTGCCCGAAGTGACAGTTTATTTTGCCGGTGCCCCTGTGGCCCGGTTTGGCAAACCCTTGATCGAGGGGTTTTTGAATCTAGAGGTCGCATTATTTCAATAGCGAAGGAGAATACCCTATGAGAATGAAACCGCTTTCTAAAGCCCTTCAACGCAGCTTGATCAGTATTGCTGTGGCGGCTTTTTTCACGACATGCGACGGGGAGGACGAAGACAGCGATGCAAATAACGACCCCCTATCTGAATACAATGCTTGCGATCCCGCGCTTAAGGTAGGCGCGTTCCGGGTTGATTTGACAGAGAGCTATACCGGCGTGCAAGGCAGGGTATTGGATGGGGTTGTGCCGACTGATATTCCCAACATAGTTGAAGAAATGGGCGCGTGCCGCCTGCTGGAGCAGCCCAACTATATTTGCGATCCTGCCTGCGAAGCCGGAGAGGTGTGCAACAGCCAAGGAATGTGCATTCCCTATCCAGCGGGGCGCGATATGGGCACGGTCACGGTCACTGGCATGAAAACCACCGTGACCATGTCAGCCACAGCACCGACCTTTTTTTATACAAACCCGGGATCCTTGCCCCACCCTGGCTACGCGGAAGGGGCAAATATCACACTGGATGCCACAGGCAGTGAGGAAGACCCGTTTGTTTTGCGCGGTCAGGGCGTTGGCTTTCTCTCTATTTTGACGGAAAGTTTTTACATCAAGAAGGATACGCCAATAGAGGTTGCGTGGGCTCTACCAGCCGTGCCGTTGGGTACTGCAAGGGTCAGGATCACACTCAACCTCAACAACCACGGGGTGAGCCCAAAACGGATCCAGTGCGATACAGCAGATACGGGTTCCTTCTCAATCCCCGGAGACTTGATCACGCGGCTGATAGACCAAGGACTATCCGGCTTTCCAACGATTGGCCTGTCCAGGCATACCGCAGACGCAACCCAGATCGCGCCGGGCTGTGTCGAGTTCCTCGTTGTTTCGGAACTTTCGTTGCCAGTAGAAGTGGAAGGGGTGATCTCCTGCACTGACGATGGCGACTGTCCCCAAGGGCAGACCTGCAAGGATGATCTGACCTGTGGCTAATCTGCGATCAAGCGACACACGCCACCGACCCCAGGCCGGCTTCAGGGTTACACGTGCGTGAAGGTCTTGTTTCTTTCCTGTGAACCTATTTTCATTATTCGTGGTACTCTTCTCTTGGTTGAAAAGCCTAGGACCGAGCGGTCGCGCTAGATTTGAGAAAGGCTTCATCTATATGTCGGGTATGGAGAAAAAAAGTTTCGTATTTCCGCTTATTTCGTTTTTGTGGTTCGCCTGTTGCTTATCCTGCAACGGGGATACGACAGAGGCAAATTGGGAGTGCAGCATACCCGTGGGCACAACGCCGGACTATGCAACCCAAATCGGATGCGCAGAAGATTTTTTAGCATTGGCTTCAAGGCCACTTGACGCAGCGATACCAGGTGCCCGATCGACAAAAACAGTTGTGGATCGGGTGGACGGAGACGCATTATACTTTCAAAATAGCGCACTTTATCAGACGCATTGGGAGTTTGCTTCTGCCCATCTATCTGGCAACGGCAAGCCTATTGTGCCCCAGCTGGCATCGTTCAATACCACCGAGTACTACTCCCCATCGCGGCGATTTTTACTCGGCGCACTGACTTATTACGAAGGGCCGAATATCTACTGCTACGAGATAGCGCCCTATGATACGTCAACGGCCGATATGATAACCGCAGCCTATCAATACATTGCTGAAAACGCATTCATTCAAGACAACCTGTTCTTTCACCCGACCTCTGAAACGGTTGAGCTGGAAGCTGCCAAATTACCGGACCATATCCGCGTGATCAGTACAGAAGAATTATTTGAGGGCATCGACTACCAGCCCTTGAATTTGGGCGTTAGCATGGGGCAACTGCGGTTCTTGACAGCTGAAGACTTGGAAGTCGGCAATGTCTCGTTTCGCGACATTGCCGTATTGGACGCGGTGCCCAACGATATTTCGGTTGTCATGGGCATTATTACAACTGATTTCCAAACACCCCTGTCCCATATCAATGTGCTCTCTCAAAATCGGGGCACCCCCAACATGGGCCTCAAGGGCGCGTTCACAGACGCGACCCTGCGCGCATTGGCGGGCAAGTGGGTGCGGTTAGATGTTGGCCCTTTCGAGTATTCAATAACCGAAGTATCAAAGGCTGAGGCCGATGCCTGGTGGGAGGCAAACAAGCCCACTGAGATCATTGTTCCGACCATGGATCTCACTACCACTGCCTTTAAGAATATTGAGGATATGCTCGATATTGAAACCTTGGGCCTGGGTCCTGCCCTGGCCGCGGCCATTCCCGCGTATGGCGGTAAAGCCAGTCATTTCGGTGCGTTTCCCCATATGGACAGCCAAAAGGTACCATTCCCCAAGGCATTTGCGATCCCTATCTACTATTATCGGCAATTCATGGAGGAAAATGGCTTTGATGCGGTCATTGACGGCTTGATGGCAGATGAAGCATTTCAAAATGATCCGATGGTGCGCAAAGCTGCCCTTAAAGATTTTAAAGACCAAATGAAATTGGCGCCGATCAGAGAAGACTTTCTGTTTATGGTCGAGGGCAAGATCCAGGCAGAGTATCCCAGCATACGGATGCGGTTCCGATCGAGCACCAACTGCGAGGATCTGGATGGGTTTACCGGCGCTGGGCTCTACACTTCAAAAAGCGGGGATCCAAGCGACCCCGCCTACCCAGTGGCAGATGCCATCCGCTCTGTTTGGGCGAGCGTGTGGAATTTTCGCGCGTTCGAAGAGCGGGCCTACCGCAGCATCGACCACAAGGCAGTGGGCATGGCCCTACTGGTTCACCGCTCTTTTCCAGCAGAAGAGGTCAATGGGGTGGCCGTGACTGGCAATATATTTGACGCGCAGGGGCTGGAACCGGGATTCTACGTCAACGTTCAGGTTGGCGAGGTCTCGGTGGTAATCCCACCGCCAGGCGTTACCAGTGATCAGTTCATCCTGCACTACGCGATGCCGGGCCAGCCGATTGTCTTCATCGATCACTCCAATCTCGTCCAGCCCAATCAAAACGTGCTGACAAGGTCCCAAATCCTAGAGCTGGGCGCTGGCTTGGATGAAATCCATACTTTTTTTAACGGCCTATACGGGCCGAGCACGCCAGATCATTTCTATGCCATGGATGTGGAATTCAAGTTCGATGGAGACCCGGGTGAAACACCAGCGCTTTTTATCAAACAAGCAAGACCCTATCCCGGCTGGGGAATGAATTAGTGATATGTCAAACGAATTTTGTCGGGTGAAGATAGCCAATTCCCCCTTGAAAAAGGGGGGAAGGGGGATTTTGTCACCTCGCAATGCCATGGGAACTGACGAAATCCCCCCGGCCCTTTGCCACAATGGCATTCGGTTAAGGATTTTTGGGTGTTTTTATAGCGTAGGATCGCCAGAAAAGAATCCCCCTTGAAAAAGGGGGCAGGGGGATTTTCAATTGTCC